>DHCFD07801__coassemble_7805_pt1 | contig 2334 bp, 3 predicted proteins | sample DHCFD07801__metabat2_low_PE_021 | metagenome-assembled genome bin DHCFD07801 | reverse complement strand
GGGGTGATTTCCTGATCGCGGTAGCCGAAGCTGGCCATCACAGCCACGCCCCAGTGTGCGGGATCCATCACGCCCCGGTCGGCTAGGTACTGGTTCATCTGCGCGTAGTTAAATCCTTCGATCGGGCAGGAGTCAACATCCAAGCGGGCGGCGGCCATCAGCATGTTGGCCAGGGCCAAGTAGGCTTGACGACTGGCCCAGTTGTAGCGGTCCTGGTCGGTTTTTAACTGCAGGTCGTTTTCCTGGAAGTTCTTGAAGTTCAGCGTCCGGGGATCCGTTTCGGAAAATTCTTTGTGCTTGATGTCGCGTACTAAGTGTTGAACGTAAGGGCTGTTATAAGTGACATCCTTGCGGACCAGAATCGCGATCAATTTATCGGCCCCCTTGGCACTGGCGACCGCACCCCAGGCAAAGGGTTGGATGTCTTGGCGGGCTTGCTGATCTAAGAGGACAAACTTCCAGGGTTCATAGCCATAAGAGCTCGGTGACAAACGACCGGCGGTCAGAATCGTTTCCCAATCGGCGGGAGCCAGGTGCTTGTTGGGATCATATTTCTTAGTAGCGTAGCGACGGTTTAAATCGTGCAAAATCTGTTGGCGAATGGCTGCTTTTTCCATTTTGATTACTTCTCTCATTTAGTTTATCAATAGCTTACCTAATTGAAACCGGTTTTTCAACTTTGAACTTACTTTTCCTCGGGATTGCTGCTTGCCGGGGAGCTTCCTAGGGGTGCATAATTAAAAGCAAATTAATTGAAGCGGGGGAAAACAACATGTGGTTGCTGGCTTTACTGCCGATCGGAATGGGGGCCTTACTGGGGGCGCAAACGGCGATTAACGCCAAGTTGCGGGGCTTGGTCGGGTCACCGTACCTGGCCTCGGCAATTTCGTTTACGATTGGGACCGCGGCTTTGGCAATCGTCTCGTTCAGCCAAGGGGCGCTGGTGGGATTTCACTGGACGGGACCGTGGTGGTTATGGCTCGGCGGGCTGTTTGGGACGATCGGGCTGACGATGAATATTTTGCTCTTTCCGAAGCTGGGCAGTGTCCAGACCGCGGTGCTGCCAATTTTTGGGCAGATTATCGCCAGTGCGCTCATTGACCAGCTGGGCGCTTTCTTTGCGCCAGTCCACCCCTTGACCCTGGTCAAAGGCGGTGGCTTGGTCTTGGTTGTAGTCGGGGTGCTCACGACGGTCATGGGGCCAACCAATTTGACCCGGACGCCGGTGCCACACCGCTTGTGGTGGCAGCTTGGCGGGATTGGGGCTGGGATGTTAATGGCCAGCCAGATTGCGATTAATGGCCACCTCGGGACGGTGCAGCACTCGGCCTTGGCCGCAGCGACCTACTCCTTTGCCTCCGGGGCGGCCCTGCTTTGGTTGCTGTGCTTGGGGAAGCGGGTCCCCTTGACGGCGATCAAGGCGGCAACGCAGCAAGGGCCGCGGGCCTGGTGGATCTGGCTGGGCGGCCTCTTTGGGGCGGTGTATGTCTTTGGTTCGGCCTGGTTGGTGACGTTACTGGGGACCGGCCAGATTGTGGTGTTGGTCTTGTTTGGCCAATTGACCACCAGTGCGGTGATCGAACACTTTGGCTTCTTGGGCAGCATCAAAGCGCCGGTTGCCCGGCAAAAGGTGTTGGGCTTGATCATCATGTTTATTGGCGTGGTGTTGACGAAATTAGCATAAGGAAATCCCCCGGCTGATGCTCAGGTCAGCCGGGGGATTAATTTTTTGACTTTAAAGTGGCCTAAGCAGAATAGCGGTTATTGGCTTGGGCTGAGTAAAGGCGCAACCTGGCCAACTGTAAGTTTAGCCGCAGTTGTAAATTCCTCAGCGTGCGCTTTCACTGTCAGCTTGTGCCACCTGCTCATAGTAATGTTGCGCTTCTGCTAATGAGATTTTCCGGGTTAAGGCCAGGGCTTCTACGATTTGTTTTTGCGGCATCCCTTGGGCTTGTAAAGCATGAATCAAACCAAGTGTCATCTCATCTTGTATTTCATCGCGACCTTCTGCACGGCCTTCACTCAACCCAAGTCTGCGTTCATCCTTCAGCCGCATTTGTAAATTCATTAGTGCTCGCCTCCGCTAGCAGCTTCAGTCAACTGATCATAGTAACGTTGAGCCTCTGCTAATGAACTTTTTTGCATCAAGGCTAACGTTTCCACGATTTGTTTTTGGGTTTGACCTTGTATTTGTAGAGTATGGATCAGACTGAGCATTGTTTCATCACGGCCTTCCGCTTTTCCTTCCGCTCTCCCTTGATCAAAACCTTCACTTAACCCAAGTCTCCATTCATCCTTCAGTCGCATTTGTAAATTCATCAGTGCTCGCCTCCG
>DHCFD07801__coassemble_4171_pt1 | contig 4200 bp, 5 predicted proteins | sample DHCFD07801__metabat2_low_PE_021 | metagenome-assembled genome bin DHCFD07801 | reverse complement strand
AAATGGCCGAAGTGATGGCGATTGGCAACGCCCAAAATGATGAATCAATGATTGAAGCCGCCGGCCTCGGGGTCGCAATGGGCAATTCCATTCCTTCCACCTTGGCCTGCGCCGATGTCGTCGTGGCTGATAACAACCACGATGGGATTGCTGAAGCGATTGAAAAGTACGTCTTAAATTAACCACAGCCAAAGCCGTGACCTGGTCCAACCCAAGCCACGGCTTTGGTTTTTAATGATGATGCCGGTAGTAAAGTTGGGTCCCAACCAGCCCCAACGCACCCACTAAATAGCACCCCAAGGCCGCCTACCGGCAGAAGGGATTGTCGATAGCTAAGCTCAAGCAGCCTAGGGCCACGATCAATAACGGCCAGGCTAAGGCTTTTGCCAAGCGTGTCAGCTGAGCGGGTGAACGTTGCTGGTGACGTTGCCAAGCCAAGGTCGTCAACCACCGGCCCCGCAAATACTGGATCGCCAAAACCACCAGCAACAACGCTGCCAAAAATAACCACTGATTCATCGAATCCCCTCCTTTATCAAACCCTATGATCACTTTTATTGTCCCCCCCGAAACAAAAAAGCTATTCCGGCGCTCCCGGAATAGCTTTTTACTTTGCCCGTTGGTGGATCCCATCAATCACATCTTGGAGGGTCAAGTGGGCTAATTCGGCTTCGGCTGCCGCTTGGACCCGCCCGTACAATTCGTCCAAGGTGCCTTGAATATTGGCCCCGACCAGACAAGCTGGATTGGTCTTGAGATCGATGTGCAACAGGGTGTGGTTCATCGAGACTGCCCGAAAAACCGTCAACAAGTCAATCGTAGCCGGGGCCTTGGTCAAGACCGGATCGGCGGCCCCCGGGTGGCTTTCAATCAGCCCAGCCCGCTTTAGGTCGGCCATTAATAGGCGCACTACGCTCGGGTTGGCCTCAATGCTAGCCGCAATCGCTTTGCTGGAACGATCCCCGCTTTGAAAAATTGCCAGGTAGGCCAGGATGTGGATGGCATCACTTAATTTATGGGAAAATTTCATTTTAATTTCCTCCTCGCCATTTCCTAGCCAGAATACCACATTTACCTTATTCCGCCAATACTGCTTGAATGGCGACCGGCAGTGGCGTCAAAGCGTGGCCCAGGACCGTTGGCAAATCATCGCTGGCGTGCTTTAAGTCCCCTTGATCAGCTGGCGCTTGGAAGGACGCGTACAGCGCCGCCGTCGCATGCTCCAACCCCGCTTGTTCTAAGCCAGCAATGTATTGAGCTTGACTGACCTGAGTCGCCGAATTGGGCTGGCCACTAGCTTGGGCCGTGGCAGCGCCTAATTCAGCGTAGGACGTGATGGAGCCGGCAAACTCGTAAACTGGCTTTGGATCCACCAAAGTTAAGACCTTGGCCGCCCCGGCCGCGTATTCCTTTTCCAAGGCCCAGCCCAGTGGTTGCCGGGCCCAGTAGGCCGCGGGTTGACCATTCGCGACAGCTTGCAGGAAGCTGGCTTCGTTCTCCAAGTACCAGTTGTTGCGCACCATTACGGCCGGAACACCAGCCGCGCACAAGGCCTGTTCCGTCAGTTGGTGATCAGCCGCCAGCCAACTCTGGGCTTGATCGGCGTGCGGGAAACTGGTGTAAACGACCCGGTCGACCTTGGCCGCCGCTAAAGCGGCCACCATATTTTGGTGTTGAACATCCCGGCTAACGGCACCCCCTGGTTGAGAAGAAATGAACAGGACCCGGTCCACCCCGGCTAAGGCCGGGGCTAAACTGGCCGGTTCACCATAGTCACCATGACGGACTTCATTGACCGGAAAAAGTTGCTGGGCCTTCGCCGTATTCCGGGCGATCACCACCACTTGATCCGCCCCGACTAATTCATTTAAGGCTGCCACCGCCGCTTGACCAAAGTGCCCGGTGGCCGCAGTAATTCCGTATTTCATCATTCATTCCCCCGTTTTCTAAATCTGTTGTTTTAAAATTTACAGCTTCATTCTAACACCTGTTATTTAAAAATCAACATGTTTTGCAAAAAAAAGCGCCGCCACTCGCCAGCGGCCGCGAAGAAGTTAGAAACAAGTGGCAAAAGTGACAAAGCTGAAGAAAATCCCCGGGAAGTTCGCCCAAAAGACAAACCAGTCCCGGTCCCGCTTAAAGAAGGCATAGATGCTCCAAAGCGTACAGTTAACCCCCGCCACAAAGGGTTGCAAAGGTGCGGCCTTGACGCCGGCTAAGTTCTTTTGAATCTGGGCAATGTAGGAAACATACATCAAAACAGCAATCACACTGGCAATCCGGCCCAGCCACAAAATAAAGGTCTTTTCTTGGTTTTCCATCATCCATCTTCCTCTCGTAAGCGTTTTCTGATTACGCTTATAATGTTAGCGCTTTATCTACTTTGTGTCAACCGCATGACATACGAGAAAAATAAAAACTGATCCCACCAAGGGACCAGTCAAATTTCCTTTACCCGGTTAACCCCGGGATCAGTTTTACCGGCAGGGTCACGGATTCTACCGCTTGGCCTGCGAGGCGTTTTTGCAGCAAATCGACGGCGGCTTGCGCCATTTCGGGGATCGGCTGTTGGATCGTTGTCAAATCCGGGAAGAGCAACCGCGTCGAGCTGGCCCCGTCGTAGCCAATTACCTTGACGTCTTCTGGCACCCGTTTGCCCGCCTTTTGGGCCGCATTGATGGCTAAGCGGGCGTTGGTATCATTATCGGCAAAAATTCCGTCACATTCGGGATGTTCAGCAAAGAGCCGATCAAAGACCGCCGCCTTTTGGTCATCTGGCAAATCAAAGCTGATCTCATAGGTCAGCTTTTCCCGACCATACTTGGTCATTAACTCTTCGTAACCCCGCCGCCGCTCTTGGTTGGGCGTGGCCAACGTCGCTGGATAATTAGTGTGGATAATGTGTTGGCAGCCCGCGTCAAGCAAGCGTTGGGTGGCTAAGCAGCCCCCTTGGTAATTATCCGCGGCCACGACCGGGATCTGCTTGCTGACAATTCGTTCAATCGAAACAATCGGTAAATTGGTATTATGGTAGGCTTCAATCCCCTCATTGTGGGCCCCGACTATCAAGCCATCAATCTGACCGTTAAACAGCAATTGCAAGTACTGCTCTTCTTTCCCCGGGTTATTTTGGCTGTTGCCCATTACCACCCGGTAGCCCAGTTCATAGAGCCGGGTTTCCAATTCTGCTTCCAGCTGACCGAAAAAGGGGTTGTTGACGGTCGGAAAGACCAAGCCGACGAGATCCGTGCGTTGCTTATAAAGCTGACGGGCGACCGCATTCGGGCGGTAATTGAGTTCCTCCATTGCCTGGTGGACCTTATTAATTGTTTGCTTGCTCAGGTAGCCGCGGTTGTTTAAGACCCGCGAGACCGTCGTTACTGAGACGCCGGCGAGTTTGGCGACATCCTGGAGTTTTACCCTTGCCATTTTTGTCACTCCGTTACGTAATTTTTTGTGAAAGATTGCGTTAAGTATACCATATTTCCGCTTTCCACCGGCCCCTCCGTTCCGGGGCCAGCGACGGGAAAGGGCAGTCTGACAAGGTTTGACCTTTGAAAAGAAAAAATTCAGCTGGAGAACTCCCCAACTGAACCATTCCGAACTAATTTTAATTTGGTTAATTTTGCGCCGTAAATTTACGCAAGCCAAACGAGATCCCAAAGGCCAGCCCTAAGAAAACCGTCACAATCAAGTACGGGTACTGGTAGTTCCAGTCTAGGGTCGCCCCGGATAAGAGGGGCCCAAAAATATTCCCGATGCTGGTCAAGGACATGTTCATCCCGTTGATCAACCCCTGATCCTTGGTGCTGGCCTTCGTCAAGAGGGTGGTAATCGCCGGCCGCAGCAAATCAAAGGCCTCGAAGACCACCAGGGTGGCGACGATGATTTGCCAATGGGAGTGGTCATAGATCACGACCAAGGTTGCTAACGCGCTGAGCAAGTAACTGTAACGAATTAATTTGACTTCGCCCAGCCAAACAACCAACTTTTCAAAGAAGAAGACCTGCAAGACCAGCGACAAAATCCCGTTTAAGGTCAACACGGTTGCGATCGCGGCTAAATCAAACTGGTGCACCTCATTGACGTACAGACTGTAAATACTTTCAAAGCCAGCCAAGCCAAAGGCGGCCACTAAGATCATCGCAAATAAAATCAACATTGGCCGGGTCATTAAGTGCCGATACTTCCCCCAGCCGG
>DHCFD07801__coassemble_3067_pt1 | contig 5757 bp, 5 predicted proteins | sample DHCFD07801__metabat2_low_PE_021 | metagenome-assembled genome bin DHCFD07801 | reverse complement strand
GCTGAGGCCGCGGCGACGTTCAGGGAATCGACCCCTGCCGTCATCGGAATCTTAATTGTAAAGTCACTGTGATCGATCGTGGTTTCCTGTAGGCCCGGCCCCTCTGAACCGAGGATAATGGCTAATTTTTCGACTTGGTGTAACTGTGGATCGTCAATTTTAATGGTATTGTGACGCAGGGCCATGGCCGCCGTTTGAAAACCGGCCTGGTGCAGCAATTCAATTCCGGTGGTGTACCAAGTCTGGGCGTCTACGTAAGTCCACGGGATTTGAAAGACCGTCCCCATTGCCACCCGGGAGGCCCGTCGGTAGAAGGGATCCGCCGAATCACTGGTGACAATGATCCCATCAATGCCTAGTGCGGCGGCGGAACGAAAGATGGCGCCGATGTTGGCAGGGTTAACCACGCTTTCTAAAATGGCAATGCGGGGGTATTGCGCAGGGAGGGCGGCTAAGAAAGTCGTGAGGGGTGGCCGCGTGATTCGGTGCATGGCCGCTAAGGCTCCGCGCAGGAGGTTGTAGCCTGACAGCTGTTGGAGCAGTTCACGTTTGGCAACGTAAATGGGCGTTTGGGCTAACCCCGTCGTTTGGTTAGCGGCCATTTCCCGGTCTAATTCAGCTAAATCCCGGCCCAAGACCTTTTCTTCGACTAGCAGTGATGCCGGACGATAGCCGGCACGCAAAGCTCGTTCGATCACTTTGGGGCTTTCGGCGATGAAGAGCCCTGGTTGGGGTTCGCGGGCATGAAAAAGTTGGGATTCGTTGAACTTGACGTAGGGCGCGAGGTCGGGTGCGTTAAAGTCGTTGAGAAAAATTAAGTTGTGCATGTTTTATCTACCTTGTTGTGAACATTTATGTTAATTGTAGCATAATTGGCCTACCGTCTGGCTTCGCCTGTGCAAAGTTAATAACTCAAATGCGCCCCTGGCTTCCAGTTTGATCCAGGGGCGCATTTTTTTACGGAGTTAGGAGTAACTGATGGTATCGTTGAGCAGCGGCCGCTAATTGAGAATCAGTAATGTCCACGGTATTGTCAACGATAAACGGTGGTAATAGCTTCATGCCCACGTATTCACCGGTGACGGTCAGTGGCAGCAAGAATTCGGCGACCGTGTGCCCTTGCGCCCCCGTGGGTTGATAGTCGGCCAATTTACCGCCCATCGTGGTGGTAAGCAAGAGTTCCTTACCTTGCAAGGCGGTACCGCCATCGTAAGCCCAACCGGCAGTCAGAACTTGGTCAAGCCACTTTTTTATTAGGCTGGGGCCGCTATACCAGTAAAGTGGAAACTGCCATACGATTCGTTCAGCCGCGCTTAAGGCTGCTTGTTCGGCAGTGATGTCAATTGTTTCGGTGGGGTATAGCTGGTACAGTTTTCGGACTTCAACCGGTGCCTGGTTTACCAAGGCTGCGTTGATTCGGGAGTGAGCAAAATCGGGGTGAAAGAGGAAAATCGTAGTTTTCATGGGCGTTGGTCCTTTCAACATTTGGAGATAAGTAAACACTAACTACTAGCGGTAATACTCTTGAAAATGGCAGGTATTGCCACTCTGGGCGGAAGGTCACCGGCACCCTTTAGCGGCAAAGGGGTTGGTAGCGGGGCGCCGGTGGGGAAAAGACCAACGCGCCCGGCCAACTGGCCTAGCCCTGTAACTAAGTTTAGGGCTGGTGATGGTTAAAGTCCATCAGCAGGCTCGATTGCGGCAAAGTACTGGTCAACATAGATTTTATAAGAGGCAGCTTTAATAATATTGCGCAACATGTGCTTATATTCGCTTTGCTCTTCGCCAATGGTGGCGAGGTTTGCTTTTAAGCCAAAAACGTAGGCCAAGACGTTTTCTAGTTCCTCAGCAAAGTAGTCGTAAGCCGTAGCCGTGGCATAACTGGCGCGCTGAATTTTTAACGCCGCTTTTAAATCATTGAGCGACATGACATTTTTGGCCACCGCAATAAAAAACAGCTCGGCGATTTGATCTGCGCCGTACCGTTTTTTGATTGGCCGGCGAATTAAATGGTGTTTGACGTAATTACTGATCATCGAGCTGGTAATTTTTACGTCACCTAAAATGGCCAGGTGCTCATTAAGCAATTCAGTTGTTTGATCCAAGTAGAGTTCAACGGTTGGTAATTCTTGGTAGCGGGGGAGACGAAAGTGCTGCACCGCAGGTTGAATTTTTGCTTCTCTGTTCATCATATTTAACCTCACTGAACTCAGTATAAATTAAAAACAAGGTTGTTACAATGATTAGTCTAACCGTTGATCGGTTTTTTAAAACCCGTTGACAGAGTTTTGCGAGTAGGTTATGCTGAGCGTAACGAAATGAGACGTTAGAAAGGAAATGTTGCAATGCGGAAAATTATTACCGATTCGGCGGCGAATCTGTTTGCCGACCAAATTAATGGCGTTCCCCACCAAAGCGTGGCCCTGTCTTTGACGAGTGGGGGCCAGAGGTTTGCTGACACCCCGGACTTTGATCGCGGCGCTTTTGCCGTCTTTACCGCAGGCAAGGTGATTAAAACGGCGTGCCCGAGTGCGGAACAATACTTAGCGGCCTATGGGCGGGCCACGGAAGTGTTTGTTTTTACCATTTCAGCCGCGACGTCGGGGTCGTATAATGCGGCCCGGTTAGCTCAGTCAATGGCGCAAGAAATCCGCCCCGAACAAAAAATTGCTGTGTTTGATACGAAAGTGGCCGGTCCCGCCCAACGGATGTTAGCCCAAGAGGCCAGCAAGTTGATCCAAGCCGGAGCCAGTTTTACCGAGATTGTGACGCAGATAACGGCGGTTAGTCAACAAACCAAGGTCTTTTTTGTCCTTAAAACCTTGAATAACCTGGCGAACAATGGGCGGATTAACAAGGCCGTGGCCAAATTGGCCCAAGTCTTGAAAATTAACGTTATTGGTTGGGCCGATGAACAGGGCGAAGTGCAACCCCTTGCCAAGGCCCGCGGAGAAAAGGGTGCCCGCAAGGCGCTTTTACAGCTGTTAGCTGAACACAACTTTGACGGGCAACGGTTAGTCATTGATCACGCTGATAATTTAGCTGGCGCGCTGGCCTTGCAAGCCGCGGTGAAAGCGCAGTACCCAACCTGCCAAGTAGAAATTGGTGCTTGTAATGCCCTTTGCCGTTTTTATGCTGAACAGGGGGGCTTGATGATCGGGGCGCAAATGAAAGGCTAGCGAGTCAGCATTATCTAGGTATTGCATATTGGGGGAAGCTATTTTAAGATAAAAAAATTTTCCAGAATGGATTATGCAAAAGCGCGCGCAACCTTTGCGGCGGCCGCTGATGCTGAGCGGGCCGTCCCAATGGCTCACTATCTGCGCGATCAGTTTGTTTTCTTTGGTTTGTCCGCGGCTCGACGGCGGGATTTGGTCCGCCCGTGGTTGCGAACTGCAAAACACGCGCCTGAGGTGGGCATTTATTGACCAGTGTTGGGCGGCACCACAACGGGAATTGCAATATTTGGCCTGTGATTACCTAATCATTGTCACTCCCTTACTGACGCCAGCAGATTGGCCCCGTTTAGCCCGGCTGATTTGTACTAAGTTCTGGTGGGATACGGTCGATATGTTAATCAAGCCGGTGGGCGCTTTAGTTGCTCGCTACCCAGCCCTGCGGAGTGCCATACTAGCCTGGTCGCTAGCTGATAATTTCTGGCTGCGCCGGGCGGCGATTGAGCACCAACTATTGCGTAAGCAGGCCACTGACGAAGGGCTGTTAGTCCAAATTATTGAAAATAATCTGGCCGTGCATGAATTTTTTGTTCAAAAAGCAATTGGTTGGGCTTTGCGCGACTATGCCAAAACTAAGCCAGCGTGGGTGATTGATTTTTTACGGGCGCACCAGGCCGAAATGTCAGCATTGGCGATTCGTGAGGCTAGCAAGCACTTAGCTGATTGGCGTCAAGCTTCAAATGAATTGGAAAATTGATGGGACTGGTTTGGTAGATCCGCACTTGCTAATTTTCCACCGCAGCTAGGTGACCTGGCCGGATATTGGGCGATGAAAGCTGGGGCTCTTGCAGAAGGCTGGTTAGCTTGTTTGGAATTAAATGGTCGGCGCGGCTTTTCGCGGCCGGCCCTTTTTATTTTCGGGGAATTTCTGGCTTTTTCCATGGTTTTCTCCCCGGCGGGTTTGGTATGATTGATAGGGTCATTTTAGTGGCCGGTACATAGGTCGGCTGGCGGTTGAGTAGCCGACCAGTTTTGAGGAGGAATTTTTAATGGTGGATTTTGAACTGGTGCCTGGCGTGAATGTGCACGTTCTGGTGACCAAACAGTTCAAGCAGACGAAGCTGCTGCTCAATTTTTCCCGGTTACAAACGCGAAACAATGCGGCTGCCCGCAATCTGCTGGCTAACATTTTGACAACCAGCAGTCAACTTTACCCAACCCAAACCGCTTTAGCGCGACACTTGGCCAAGCTTTACGGCGCCAGTGTTGGGGCGTATGTGACCCGGCTTGGTCATGCCCACACGGTCCGCTTTAAAGCGACCTTTATCAATGAACAATTTGCGCCCAACCTCTTGGATGCGGTGGTACAAACGATGGGGGAATTGCTCTTTCACCCCTTGGCTGATGGGACACGGTTTGATGTGCCGACTTGGCAGTTGCAGAAGACTAATTTAGTGGCGACTTTGCAATCTTGGGATGACGACAAGCATTTCTATGCCTTGCGCCAATTAGAGCACTTGTATTATCAAACTGGTTCGGTAATGGAAGTGCCTAGCACCGGGACGAAGGAGCAAGTGGCGGCCCTGAGCAACGAGGTGACTTACGCAGCCTACCAGACGATGTTGGCTGATGATCAGGTAGATATTTTCGTGATTGGGGCCGTTGACCCGGAACAAGTCGCGACTAGTTTGCAAAAGTTGCCGTTTAAAGCCCGGCCGGCGTGTTTACCGGCTAACTTATTCCATAATCAACCGGTTGAACCGTTAAAACAATTGACGGAACACCAGCCCTTGCAGCAGGCGCATTTAAATTTGGCCTACCGCCAACCGGTGTACTTTGGGACGGCAGACTATCCGGCCGCGCTGGTGATGAATGGGTTGTTGGGTGGCAGCCCGTATTCCAAGTTGTTTGTCAACGTCCGCGAAAAAGCCAGCTTGGCCTATTCAATCAGCAGCAGCTTACGGCCGTTTGCTGGTCACCTGGTGATTCAAGCCGGGATTGCGGCCCAGCAGGCCCCCGCCGCGCAACAATTAATTGAAGCCCAGGTGCAAGCTTTGGCCGCGGGCGATTTTGACGTGGCGACGTTGGCCAAAGTTAAGGCGGGTTTGCTCAACCAGTACTTGGCCAGTCAAGATGATGAAAACTACCTATTGGGCCGGGCCCTGGCGAAGACCCTCTTGCAGCAACCAGCGAAATTAGATTATCCGGCCGCTTTAGCCGCCGTTACGCCCGCTCAGGTGGCGCAATTGGCGGACCAATTGGTTCCAGCAGCGGTCTACTTGTTAAGTGGGGATGAATAATGGAAAAACGAACTTACGCCGAATTTAATCAATCCTTATATGAAACGACCTTGGCCAACGGGCTTAAGGTCCGCTTGATACCGATGGCGGGATACCACAAGACTTATGCGATGTTGACCACGGACTTTGGGGCGGTCGATCGGGCTTTACCCGTGGCCGTGGGTGGGCAAGCTTTGCCCGTGGGGTTGGCGCATTTTTTGGAACATAAATTATTTGAAAAGGCGGATCATGATGCCTTTGACTTGTTTGGGGAATTAGGGGCGGATTCCAATGCCTTTACG
>DHCFD07801__coassemble_3003_pt1 | contig 5864 bp, 5 predicted proteins | sample DHCFD07801__metabat2_low_PE_021 | metagenome-assembled genome bin DHCFD07801 | reverse complement strand
TAAAAGGCGACGGACCATCAATCTTGTGATGGCACCGTCGCCTTTTTATGCTTTCACAAACACCAATTTCGTTGGGGTCGATAATACTGGTTGGTACTGAAACCCGGCCACCGCAAATTTTTTCACCCCGGCGAGCGTAGTCACCTGGTGTTCAGCTAAATAACGCACCATGTTGCCCCGGGCTTGTTTGGCCTGGGTCGCCTTTTGTTTGAACTTACCAGCGTGAACTTCACCAAATAAGCAGGTAACCAGCTGCCGGGCGGGGGTCAAGTAAGGTTTGATTGCCTTAGCGTACTCAACGGACGCCAAGTTTAAGACTAACTCCCCTTCTCGGTAGACCTCCTCAGCCAAACGATCACCCCAGTACTGGTACAAGTTAGCCGTTCCGGCCACTTGCGCCGCATCACTGAGGCCCAGCCGGTATGGCACAATGCCATCCAAGGGTTTCAGCACCCCGTAAAAGCCCGAGAGAATCCGCAAGTGGCGTTGAACATAGTCCCAAGCCTCATCATCAAAAACCCCCGGCCCCATTGCTTGATATTGCAAACCCGTAAAGGCTAATAGCGCCGGCGTCAACTGTTCAGTCAGGGTCATGGTGGCTAACCGGTCCACATTTTGTTGGACCAAGCGATCACTGCACTGCCAAATCGCCTTTAATTCAGCCACGGAACGTTGCTTCAAATCTGCTAAGATCACTTCAGCCTGGGGCAAAAAGACCGGTAACGATTGATACGGCAAGGCATCTGGATCACTTTTCATTTGGCGCGCCGGTGAAATAATAATCTGCATCATAAATCTCCCATCCTCATTTTCCTTAAGCTACCACACTCACAACCAAACCAAAAGGCTATTCAGTCTGCGCTGAGCGGTGGGCTTGAAAATGATAGTTAACCAAGGCGGTACCGAAGACAATCAGGGCTAAGCTAAAGGTCAGCCCAAAGTCGATTCGTCCCCCAGCGTAAGTTCGCATTGCCATGGTTCCAGTTCCTTGGTTTTCAAACAACGCCATCAATGACGCCAAGAAGACGACCCCGGTCGCCCCAGCTAGTTGTTGGAGCATGTTAAACAAAGAACTGACGTCCGCGGTATTTTGCAGTTCAACATGGGTGGATGCATTCGAAATCGTATTGGCAAAGGCCATGTTAAAACCGGCCCGCAACACGACAAACAGCAAGGTCATCTTTAGCACCGTCAATTGAGCTTGACCGAAGAAAAAGCCAGTGGCCCCTAAAGTAAGCAAGCAACTGCCCCCGATGACCGGAACCGCAAAGCCCACCCGGTCGGCTAAGGCCCCCGCTAACGGTGACATCACTGCCCCCACCAGGGTCCCAGGCAAGAGAATCGCCCCAGAGATAAAGGCCGAAGCGTGCAAGGTGTACTGGGCGTAGATCGGAATCACCAGCGACAACCCAATATTGATAAATTGCAAGCAGAAGTAGGTCAGCCCATCCAGACTAACGGCCAAGTGTTGGAAAATCCGTAAATCAACCAGCGGCGTCGCGCCCCGAAAGTTCAGGTAAATAAAGAAGCCGTAGAGGGCTAACGCCAGGACCAGCAACCAATAAAAGAGCCCGGTGAAACCAAAGCGGCCAATCATCGACAGGGCGTAGATCCAAGTAAACATGGCCAACGCCAGCGCCAAGAAGCTGGCTAAGTTAAAGTGCGCGGGCTGCTTTGCCGGGGTCGCAGTAATAAAGCGCTGGCCCAACCAGAGGCTGATTAGAGCCACGGGCAGCACAAACCAAAAGATCGCCCGCCAGGACCACACCGTTGCCAACCAGCCCCCGTAGGTTGGTCCCAAGGCCGGCGCAAAGGAGATCACCATCCCGGCGACCCCGGTCATCGCGCCCAGCTTTTCCCGCGGCACCAAGGTGAAGATCAAGTGGAAAAACATCGGGGTACTCAAACCGGTCGCCATCGCTTGCAACAAGCGACTGACCATCAAGACCGGAAAATTCATAGCCAGAGCAGACCCGACGTCGCCCACGATAAAGAGCAGGGCCGCCACTAACTGCAGGCGCTTGGCGGGGAAGCGTTTCAACAAATAGGCCGTCGTCCCCATCATAATCGTTACCATCAAGAGGTACCCGGCCGTCAGCCACTGGGTGATATCCAATGAAATTTGAAAGACCTGCGCCAATTCCGGGTAGGTCACGTTTAAGGCGGTTTCCGCTAGGATCCCAATTAAGGTCAGCAGGGCGACCGCAAGGAGGGCCAGGTAGTCGCCCCCACGCATTCTTGCTTTGCTCATCGTTTCTCTTCCTTTCCATGCTCTGTATGTAAAAAAGGCCCTGGCGTGCGCCACAGCCTTACAAAAACCTTATCTACTTTACTCGTTTCTCACCCTAAAAACAAGTCCCTTTTCATTACTGATCCGACGGCGGGCTCGGCTGCGGATCGTGCGTGGCGTGCCAGCGCTGAATGGCCTGCAACCGTTGCTTAACCTGCGCTTCCATCCCCATCGTAGTGGGGTAGTAGTAGCGGTGGCCTACCAATTGGTCTGGCATCGTCTGCATACTCGTCAACCTATCTTTGGCCTCGTGGGCGTACTGGTAGCCAGCCCCGTAGTGCAAATCCTTCATTAATTTGGTCGGGGCGTTGCGGATCACCAACGGGACCGGTTGATTTTGCGTGGCTTTAATATCCTTGGCAACCTTGTGCGTCGCTTGGTACACCGCGTTAGACTTGGGAGCCAAACTCAAATAGATTGCTGCTTCCGTTAAATGAACATTACACTCCGGCATCCCCAAAAATTGGCAGGCCTGGTAAACGTTGATCGCCAAATTCAAGGCATTCGGATCGGCTAGACCGATATCTTCACTGGCAAAGCGGACCAACCGCCGGGCCAAGTAAAGCGGATCCTCACCCCCCGTCAACATGCGGTTGACCCAGTAAACCGCCGCATCCGCATCCGAATTGCGCATCGCCTTGTGGACGGCCGAAATTAAATTGTAGTGTTCATCACCGGTTTTATCGTAACGCAACGGTTTGCCGGCTAAGAGCTGATCGAGCAAGCCGGCGTCAACGGTCACCTGGCCGTCGTCCTGGCGGTCACTATTTTCCACCAACATTTCCAAGGTGTTTAAAGCGATCCGGGCATCCCCGTTGGCAAAGGCGGCAATTTGCTTCAGGAGGGCCGGCGCGATTTGGACCGGAAAACTAAAGCCCCGCTTCAGAGCCTGGGTCAGCAAAGTTTCAATGTCCAGTGCCGTCAACTCTTTGAGGACAAAGACCCGGCAGCGCGACAGCAAGGCCGCATTAATTTCAAAGGACGGGTTCTCCGTGGTCGCTCCAATCAAAATAATGGCCCCGTTTTCCACAAAGGGCAAAAAAGCATCCTGCTGGGCCTTATTGAAGCGGTGAAATTCGTCCACGAAGACGACCGTGCGCTGGCCAAAATCCCGGTTGGCCTGTGCCTGTTGCATCAACGCCTTGATGTCTTTAATCGAGGACGTCACCGCACTATAAGTAACAAACTCCGCCTGGGTCCGCTGGGCAATAATTTTGGCCAAAGTCGTTTTACCGACCCCCGGCGGCCCCCAAAAGATCATTGATGACAGCTGGTCTTTATCAATTAACTCGCGCAAAATCTTGCCGGGGCCGACCAGGTGCTGTTGCCCGACGAATTCGCTCAAATTGCGCGGCCGCACCCGATCGGCCAGCGGTGTTTGCCCCGGATTGGCAAAGAGTGATTCTTGTTGCATACCGTTCCCCCCTTTGCCTTTTATTTTACCACCTGTCCTACAAGGCACCTGGGAATTCGGACTTTCGGCAAACAAAAAACGAGCCCGCCTGGACTCGTCTTAACCTTCACTAACTTACTGTAGGCGCCGCTTACGCTGGGTGCCCAGGAGCCCTAATAGCCCCCAACCGCTGAGGCTGCTCAACCACGCAGTTGTCGGCCCGGTTTGAGGAAGGCTGGCTTGGGTGCCAGTTGCTTGGGTTTGAGAAGCTCCCGCTTGCTTTACCCGCACGGTCATCCCGGTTTCACGGGTTGGCGTGCCGCTGGTTAGTGCACCTTCGTTATTCGTTACCACGACCGGCTCAGTCCTGACAACGCTTGTACCAGTTCCGGTTTCCGGTGCCGTTGTTTCGATTGGTTCCGGATTGGTCCCAGCATCAATGCCGCTTTCCATCCCAATCCCGGTATCGGTCACTGCAACTTCATCCGTTCCAACTCCTGTCGCTATGCTTTCGTCGGTTCCGGTTCCCGCGTCGGTCGTTTCAACCGGCTCCGTGCTCGTTCCCGCATCAATTCCACTTTCCATCTCAGTAGTGGCATCACTGGTGTCAATTGGGTCGGTGCCAGTACTTTCATCAATCATCAGGTTGTCGGTCGCCGTGCCCGCGTCACTTTGGTCGGGCGTGTCAGTTTGCGTGCCAACCGCCACGCTTCCCGCTTCCGTCTGGCTACCAGCATCCACCGTTGGCACTTCCAGCGGATCCGTCCCAACTTCCACGCCCGGCTCCGGACTGGTCCCTTCGTCATGAGTCAGAATTTCATCCGTCCCGACCCCTGCGTCGATCCCAGGCGTTCCTTCCTTCGCCGCGTCAGTGGTTTCCACTGGATCGGTCGTCGTACCGGTTTCGGTCGTCGTTGCCTCATCCGTCCCCGTTCCTTGATCAACTTCATCCACCGGCTTTTTTTCGTTGACAATTACCAACGCTTGCCCGGCTTCACTGGCGGAAACTTGAATTTGCCATTCCTGATCCTTCACCTTGGTTAAATCAATGAAGGCCGGGGCGGCAATTTCGCGCACCGCATACGTGCCGGCCGGAACATTCGTCAATTCAATGATCCCCTGCGCATTGGTCTTTTCAACCCACACTTGAGTCGTTACCGGATTGATAATCACAAAGGTAGCTTCAGCCAGGGGTTTTCGTTTTGCCCCGTCTTGGTACTGCTTGATGATCTTTAAATTACCTGGTCGCACCCCAGTCACGGTCGCATCAAAAGCAATGTTGCGAACCTGGGTTTGGTAAGTAAAACTTTGCGGCGCTTGGCCTGGCAGCTGGTAAGTTCCTGTGACCTGGTCGACAAATTCAGCCCCGGCCGTCGTTAGAATGCGCGTTAAGTAACCCAAGAGGACCTGGTGACCCGAAAATTCTGCCGCGCTCAGGTGCGCCTGAAGCCGGTTGCCGGTCACCGTGAGCGTCACCGTGGTTGGATCCAGGGCCAAGCCCGCCGGTATTTCATCGCTTAAGTCAATTGGCCCCTACCACGGGGTGGTACCACCAACTTTTTCGCCGCACCAGGACTGATCGTACACCTCACGCCCCCCGCTGTCGGTCGGCTGCCCCACAACCGTGACTTCGGTTTGCTGGTCGCCAACCACCACGGCGACGACTTGCGCCTGCTCTAATTGGTTGTAAACCTTGGCCGCAAAGGAAAAGCTCCCCCTGAACTTGCTTTAATTGCTCGACGTTCGCGTTAAAAACGAGGCGCGCCTGCTCAGCGCTGACAACGTAATCGGCAACGTTCACTCCCGCCAAATAAAGCGGCTTTTGCCCACTGTAACCCGTTAAGTACGCCGTCTGGTCGTGCGGCCAGTCGACTTGGATCACATCCCCGTTTTTAATGGGACCCTTCTCATCACTAAAGGTTCCTTGGACGCTCAGATCCGCGCCACTTTGGATTTGCCCGTCCTGGAGCTGTGCGCTTTGGATCGTTAAACTGGTCACGTGGTCGTTGATGTTGCGACCAGACGGGACCGATGAAGTCAGCTCCGCTGCTTGGGCGGCCACACTGCTGCCAAGCACCAAGCTTAGCGCCATAAGGGCCAGCAAGATTCCTTTTTTCACAATTTTCCTGCTATATAAAATGTAGAACAACATAGAAGAGTAACTCTTTTATGCTGTTAGAA
>DHCFD07801__coassemble_2501_pt1 | contig 7198 bp, 6 predicted proteins | sample DHCFD07801__metabat2_low_PE_021 | metagenome-assembled genome bin DHCFD07801 | reverse complement strand
TGACCGGCTTGGTAATTTACTGGGCGATGTGGCCGACGACGGTGGAAGTGATCGGCATCGTCTTATTGGGGTTGCCGATCTACTTCTACTACGACCGCAAGTACAACCGGGTTCCGTTAACCCAGCAGCTAAAAGGGGCGGGCTGGCTCTTGGCCTACCTGGTCTTTATTTCGGTCGTCTCTTACCTCGGGAGCAGCGGCTTTGGTGGCCATGATATTCTCAAGTATCCGTACGACTTCTTGGTAATTATCATCGCCTCGCTCTTTTTCTACGGTTGGGCAGTCGCCGCCCGGGTCGATGGCCCGGATCTGGCGGTGGCCGCTGAGGTCAACGCGGATGTGAAAGTGGATTAACTTAGTTAGATTAACTAAATAAAAGTACCGCTTAAAGGGCCACGAAGGCAGTTTAAGCGGTACTTTTAGTTGGGGACTACTTTTTCTTGAATTTGTGGTAGCCATAGTTCACGAGCAGGATAATTGCCCAGGTAATAGTATTAAATATGATCAGGGCGCAGTTAAGAGGCTGCTGAAAAAGCCAACTAAACATCAGCGAACCCATGGCGAAGACTACTGAAAAAAACACCCAACTCGCGAAACGCGGATAGGTAAGGATTAGCTTTTGCAACATGGGATTTTAACCCCGGCTTTTCTTCCGTAAATCGTCTCGTGAAGTATACGCCATCAGCAAGAAGATCATTGCAATGGCCAAATAGCCCAGCAGGCCAAGGTAAGAAGTGCGCTGGCTTACGACCGCATAGATACCAAAAATCACGATCAACGTGGGCAAGATGGCAATCCCGTAGCGCCATTTAAGCCGTGGGGCGATTAGGTGTTGGATTATCATGCCGAGAATAATGTAGGTTAATGGGTTTGCTAATAGGTGTGTCAAAATAATTCCTCCTGTGTAGTTTATTAAATCTGGGCACACTTGGATGCCAGTAACGCGGCTTGGGGCCTAGCGGTGCCGGTGAAGCCAACTTAACAGAGCATTTACCAAAAACATTAGGCTCAAACCTAAAAAGAAGCCACTAAGGTAGGTTAGCGGTTTAGGAAATCGTGCGCCGAACCAAGCATTACTTAGCCGGATTGCACCCAGCCAGACTAAAAATTGGGCCCAGATGGGGGTATGATCATCAAGATGATTAAAAAACGCGGTGATGAACTTTTTCATGTAATGGTCCGGATAGGCTCCTTCCAACTTTTGCTCCAAGTGATTGGGGAAAGAACAGCGGCTGTTTTCCTTAACCACCGTAACATGCTTTGGGAAAGCGGCGCAAATGGTGGAGAAATGGCCCTGGCGGCTTGATGGCCATCCCTTTAAGAAATTTTAAATTTTAATCAGGAAGGGTTGCGTACTGAATGGCTGGTCTGAAGCAAGCTTTATCGGTCAGCGAAGCAGTAAGCAACAAATATTCAGTCGGCGTATCCGACGGCGGTTTTCAAGTGCGGTTCATAATTTGGTTATCGATTTTTTAGAAATCAACAGACTAAATTTACTTTTATTCAAGAAGGATATTGATCAAAAGAAAAACCGGTTAATTCGTAAACCTGCTGACAAATTAACCGGTAATTTAATGAAAGATCAAGTCGGCATCTTTTCGCTAGTTAAGGAACCGAAAGTTGGCGGAAAATTAGTTCTTAAAACTATGAATCGGCGCCGGAATCTGGCCGCCCCGTTGGATCAAGTCGGCGGCAGAAGCCGGGTTGACGCCCATGATTGGCGCGTGGCCCAGCAAGCCGCCAAATTCCACGGTGTCACCAACTTGCTTGCCCGGGACGGGAATGACGCGGACGGCGGTCGTCTTATTATTGATCATCCCGATGGCGGCTTCGTCGGCAATCATGGCACTGATCGTGGTGGCCGGGGTGTCGCCGGGGATGGCAATCATATCAAGACCGACCGAGCAGACCGCCGTCATCGCTTCCAGCTTGGCCAACGACAGGGTGCCGGCCTGAACGGCGTCAATCATGCCGGCGTCTTCAGAAACCGGAATAAAGGCCCCGGACAGCCCGCCGACGTGGCTGCAAGCCATGATGCCGCCCTTTTTGACGGCGTCATTAAGCAAGGCTAAAGCGGCAGTCGTCCCGTGCCCGCCAACTTGGCTGAGGCCGATTTCTTCTAAGACCTGGGCGACCGAATCGCCCACCGCCGGGGTCGGGGCCAAGGACAGGTCGACAATCCCAAAGGGTACGCCTAAGCGTTGGGCGGCTTGGCTGCCGACCAATTGCCCCATCCGAGTAACCTTAAAGGCGGTTTGCTTAATTGTTTCGGCGACCACGTCTAAGGGTTGACCTTGGACCTTTTCAAGCGCCGCCTTGATCACGCCGGGCCCGGAAACGCCAGCGTTGATGACGACGTCAGCTTCACTGACCCCATGAAAGCCACCGGCCATAAAGGGATTATCAGCGACGGCATTACAGAAGACGACCAGTTTGGCGTTGGCCATTACGTCTTGCTGGACAGCCTGGTGAATGGCTTGGCCGAGGTCGGCAACGGCGTCCATGTTGATCCCGCTGCGGGTCGAACCAACGTTGACCGAACCGCAGACTAAATCAGTTTCGGCTAAGGCTTGGGGCAGCGCAGCGATTAAGCGTTGATCCCCTTGGTGATAACCCTTTTGGACCAGGGCCGAAAAGCCACCAATAAAATCAATCCCCAGGGTTTGCGCCGCACGATCGAGGGTGCGCGCAAAGGGGACGTAATCAGTCGCTTCGCTAGCGGCGGCGATCAGGGCAATTGGCGTCACCGTCACCCGTTTATTGACAATCGGAATCCCAAATTCCGCTTCGATCGCTTGGCCGACTTCGACAAGGTGGGCAGCCTTGGTGGTGATTTTATCGTAAATTTTTTGGCAGGCCCGGTGGCTGTCAGCATCGATACAATCTAAAAGGGAGATCCCCATCGTGATCGTGCGGACATCGAGCTTTTCGTCGTTGAGCATCCGGAGCGTTTCTTGAATCTTTGCTAATTCCATGGCTAGCCCTCCAATTGGTGCATGGCGCGGTACAGCTGCTCGTTGCGGAGATTGATCTCAACCCCCAGGGTATGACCAAGGCTGGTCAATTCCGTGGCTAACTGGGTGAAATCTGCCCCAGCGGGGACCTCGACGGCCATCATCATGGTGAAGTAACCGGCCATGATGGTTTGGGAGACGTCTAAAATATTAATGTGGGCTTGGGCTAAGTACTGACTGACCCCGGCGATAATGCCGACTTGATCTTGGCCGACGGTGGTTACAATTGCTTTCATGGCAGGTCACCTCATTTATGTGAATTCGATTAAAATTAACTGAGAATTGGTGTGATTATAGCGAATCTGTTCAGTGATTGCAATTGCTATTCCAAAATCAATTAAGCCCAGGGGCGGTCGCAGGTAGGCCGGGGCCAAACTAATAAAACCGGCGGGACTGATGGTCAGCTCCGCCGGTTTTATTAGTTAAATTAATGACAGCTCTGCCCCAGGGCAGTGGCGACCGCGGGGTAAAAGCGCAGGTCGGCACTCGGGGTGTCGGGGACCTGGGCAGCTAACATTTGGCCCCCAAACCGCCAGCCAAAGTGGTCGAAGCAGGCTTTGATTTCCGACTTGAGGTAGGTAAATTCCCGTTCGGGGCTGGTGGCCAGCAAAATCCCGGTCTTTTGGTCGGGAAGTTGTGGGGTGCGGGCGGCCAGTTGGTCGATGACGGCCTTTAATTGGGCATCCATCTCGAATAAGTAGACGGGTGTCGCCAAGACCACGGTCTGAGCCGCCGCAATTTTGGCTTGGAGGGCGGTTAACCGGGCCGGCGGGGCCACTAAGGCGCCGGTCGCATCGGTTTGCAGTGGTGGAATGGGATGACTGCCGACGTCAAAGTGTTCCACGGTTTGGCCGCTGGCCTGTGCGCCAGCCGTAAAGTGCGCACACAACTTGGCGAGGGCCCCGTGAGGTTGGGGACTCGCGAAAATCAGCAAAATTGACATGCTCTACCCCCTTTGGATCATTCAAAACGCTATTCGCTTTCATTGTAGCACTAATTCGGGATGGTCGGAAAAATGATGATTGTACACGGCCTGGGGCAGAGTGGTACCATTAAACAATTAGGCCTAATGAGAAAGGAAGAGAAAAATGGCACTGTTGGATGTGGCGGGGCTAACGATGAGTTTCGCCGAGAAAAAATTGTATGATGACGCCAGCTTTCAACTGGAAAAGGGTGAACACATGGGGGTGGTCGGCCAAAACGGCGCCGGCAAGTCCACCTTGATCAAGATTTTGATCGGTCAGGTCCTGCCGGTCGCTGGTCAAGTCAAGTGGCAGCCCCACACCAAGATCGGCTACCTCGATCAATACGTCGATATTTCCCGGGAAATTACCCTGGTTGATTTTTTAAAGACCGCTTTTGCTGAGCTGTACCAGGTCAATGATCAACTCAACCAGCTCTACGCTCAGTACGCAGCCAGCGGGGATGACGCCTTAATGGACCGGGCGGCCCACCTCCAAGAAATTCTGGACGGACACAATTTTTACGGGATTGACCTGGCGATCGAGCGGGTGATGACCGGGTTGGGCTTGACCGAATTAGGGGCCGATCACCTGGTTGCGGAAATGAGTGGTGGGCAACGTTCCAAGGTGATTTTAGCCAAGCTGCTGCTTGAACAGCCCGACGTGATTTTACTCGATGAACCGACCAACTACCTCGACACCGCCCACATTGAGTGGCTGATTGGCTATCTAAATGATTACCCCGGGGCAGCGATGGTGATTTCTCACGACTATGATTTCTTGGAACGGGTCACCAACACGATTATCGACGTCGCTTTTGGTAAGATCACCAAGTACCGTGGCAGTTTCCAGCAAGCGATGCGCCAAAAAGAAGAGCGCAAGCAGGCCCAAGAACGGGAATATGAAAAGCAACGGGTGGTGATTGAAAAAGCCGAGCGCTTTATCCGTAAGAACAAGGCGGGTTCGAAATCGACGCTAGCGAAGTCGCGGGAAAAGATGCTCAACCGGCTGGAACGGATCGATCCGCCGACTGATAATCTGCAAGCCCATTTCCACTTCCCGTACGTGGCCAGTGGTTCGGCCAACGCCCTCAAGGTGGAGCGCCTGAGTGTGGGCTACCACCGGCCCTTGCTTTCGCCGGTGACCTTCTCGTTAACAGCTGGTGAAAAGTTATTGATCAGTGGTTTTAACGGGGTTGGGAAATCAACGCTGATTAAATCAATCTTAGGCGAAATCAAGACCCTCGGCGGGCAGGCGACCTTTTCGCCGTCGGCAAAGATCGCTTACTTCGATCAAGATCTGCTTTGGGATGATCCCAGCCAAACGCCCTTGCAAGTGATTCAAGACCAGTACCCGACGATGCTGCCGAAGACGATCCGCCAAAAGCTGGCGGCCGCCGGCTTGAACGCGGCCAACATCGTCAAACCCCTCCACCTCTTGTCCGGGGGTGAGCAGACCAAGGTCAAGCTCGCCTTATTAGAACTGACGCCGGCGAATTTCTTGATTTTAGACGAACCAACCAATCACTTGGACGAAGAGACCAAGCAGGCCTTAAAGCAGGCTTTGCAAGCCTTTAGTGGCAATTTGATCCTGGTCAGCCACGAGGCATCCTTTACGGCCGGCTGGCTTGATAAGGTCTTAAACGTCGAAAAATTAAGTCTGAAGCGGCAGGGCTAAGCATGTTGTTCCGGTTGGAAACGCGGTAAAATAGAAGCAATTGAATGAACGGAGGCAATATGATGGCACAAACCCGGATTAAAATTTTTTCGCACAACGATTTGGATGGCTTTGGCGGGCCCTTGCTGTTGGAAACTCTGCACGAGGTGATGTTTAAGGACGTCGAATTTGAGATTGAAAATATTGGGGCAGGGCAAATTGACGCTGCTTTAGGGCGGTGGTTCCGTGACCCAAGCCTCGGGCAGTTTACCGATGTTTACATCATGGACATGACCCCGGACAGTGACTACACCTTCCAACAATTGGATGCCAACTTTGCCAACCATTGGCTGGTCTTTGATCACCACGAAAGTGAAGCGGCGGCCCGGGAAAAGTACGCCATTAACGCGGTGACCCCGCAGAATCCGGCCGTTACGCCCAGTGCCACCAGCCTGGTTTGGGATTGGTTGCAAACGCAGCCGCACTTCAGCCAGGTCAGTGCCGAACGCCAAGCCGAATTAGCCGAAGTGGTGGAATTGATCCGCGCCTACGATACCTGGGACTGGCAAAATGACCCGCAAATGAGTGCCGATGAACGGCAGGCAGCCGATGAACTCAACCAGCTCTTCTGGTTCTACCCGCTGGATCACTCGGCGGAATTTGTCAGTGCCGTCTTGGCCACCAGTTGGACCAAGTACCGGGCAGCCAACCAATTGTTGATCACGACTTTAAATGACCGGCGGGCCCACTACTTAAAGAGTCACCTCAAGGATGTTTTAACCGCCAAAATTGACGGCCAGACCTGGGGTTTTGTCTACGCCAGCGACTACAAATCTGAGATTGCCCACGCCCTGCTTACGGAACACCCGGACGTTGCCGCGGCGATGGTGATTTCACCGACCAGCCTTTCCTTGCGCAGCAACGGGCAAGTCGATGTCGCCAAGTTTGCTGAAGACTACTTTGGCGGTGGCGGCCATGCCGATGCAGCCGGGGCGCGGATCAGCGTCAACATGATTAAGGTCGGGACCCAAGCGGTGATTGAAGAGGTCCAAAAAGTGATCAAGCGTCGCCAAAGCCAACCGGCCGAAGCGACGGGATCCTTGGCCGATAATCTCGACCCAGCGGTGGCGGCTAAGATGGCAGCCCTCTTTGGTAAATCAGAATAAGGTTATTTTATCGCTCATTTGTCGCTCACAAAAATGAGCAATAAATTTTTATCCTAAAGGAAAATTGGCGCCAACTCAGCATTTTTGCCGAGCCGGCGCCAATTTTGATTGTGGGTCTGTTAGCGTTAGTGATCGTCACTGGGGACGTGGCAGTTTGAAGCAGGAGCGTAAATTTACTGGTTGACCCGCGCCGGTGTGAACAAGCAGCCCAAGGAGAAGGTCATTTGCAGGTTTAAATCGCTGTCTAAGACATTTAAGTCGGCGTCCTTGCCCACGGTTAGGCTGCCCTTTTGGGTCAGGTTAAATTCGCGCGCCTGGTTGCCCGATGACATCTTCACGGCGTCTTCAATCGAGCAGCCGGTAAACTGAATGATGTTTTTAAAGGCGTCCGGGAAGCGCAG
>DHCFD07801__coassemble_2104_pt1 | contig 8915 bp, 8 predicted proteins | sample DHCFD07801__metabat2_low_PE_021 | metagenome-assembled genome bin DHCFD07801 | reverse complement strand
TAGCCGAGCGGATTCGCTACTATCAGGGCATGATGGACCAGTTGCTGCTGCGCTCTGGCGACAGTTACCGCCAATTAGCCACTTTCCCGACCTACGTCATCTTTTTCTGCCAATTTGATTACTACGGCCGCGGCTGGGCGCGCTACCGTTTTGAAGACCGGGAAATTACCGATCCCTTGATGACCGCGCACAACGGCCAGCACAGCGTGATCTTTAACGCCACGGCCAGCGATTACCGCCGCGCTGGCGCCATGGGCCCCTTCCTTGACCTGATGGCCGGGAACGTGAATAATAAGGATAAGTTTATCGCGCAAATTCAAGCCGAAATCAAATCGATAAAAATGAACCAAGAAAGGTGGCTGGAGAATATGCTTTATGAATTGAAGATGCAGGAACGTTTTGATGCCGGGGAAGAACAAGGGTTGAACACCGAACACAATCGGACCGTTCAAAAGTTTATCGCTTGGTCTCGTCAACGCGGAGCGAATCAAGCGACTGTGGTTACCGATCTCGCTGAGCTCTATGGCATTTCAAAGTAAGAAGCCCAGCGCTACTACGACCAAGCGCAACTTACTGACAGCCACTAAGCTAACAATGGCCCCGACCGTGTGTCCATCACACTGGCCGGGGCCATTATTTTACTATGCTTATTTCAAGCTCCGCAAATAAAGCGTTACTTGTTGACCGGCTTGGCGCCCAAAGACGACCGTTTCGGCAATCGAATTGCCGCCCACCCGGTTGTTGCCGTGCAAGCCCCCGGCCACTTCCCCGGCCGCAAAGAGCCCGGGAATTACTTGCCCGTTGCCGTCCAAGACCTGCGTTTTCGGGGTGATGTGAATGCCCCCCATCGTGTAGTGGATGGCGGGGGCGACGTGGATGGCAAAGAAGCCGGGCTGTTCAATCCCGCGCTCCATCCCCGTCGTCCGGTGGAAAGCTTCATCATGGTGGGCTTTCACCGCGGTATTCCATTCCGTCACCGTCGCTTGCAAATTACCCGGGTCAATCTGCAGCTTGGCCGCCAATTCGGCTAAGGTCGCCCCGTGGACGACCAGCCCGACCTGGTCGTAGAATTCCAACGCCTTAACGTGGTCGCGAATGCCCTGATCCAGGATCAAATATGCGCTGTGGGTTGGCAAAGCCGTGATGGCATTGGACACGATCTTGCGGGTCGCTAATTCATTCACGAAGCGTTGCCCCTGGTCGTTGACCAAAATCGCTCCTTCCCCGCGCACCGCTTCTCCAATCAAGTAAACGTGGGGGTGATCCTGTTGGACGGTCGGGTGAATTTGGATCAGATCCATTTGCATTAACTCCGCTCCGACGGCTTCGGCCAGCTGCAGGCCGTCCCCCGTCGCCCCAGGCTGATTGGTCGTCTTGTAGTTGGCCAGGTCCGGCCGGAAGCGGGAAATGTATTCTTTAGACGCCCCAAAGCCCCCGGTGGCCAGGATCACGGCCTGGGCCATCACCCTCCGCTCAGTGCCGGCTGCGACCACTTTCACCCCGCTGATCGCGCCGCCGGTATCCTTTACGAGCTCGGTAACCTTGACCGGGGCAAAGACCGGAATTTCAGCTTCCCGGACCACATGAAGCAGCCGCTGGATCAAAAAGCTCCCAATCGGCGCGAGTGAAGCCGGCCGGTGGGTCCGCTTGCGCGACATCCCCCCGGTAATCGTCAAGTCCGTCAATGGAATGCCGTGGTCGGCCAGCCAGTCAAGGGCCGGGGCGGTGTGGTAGACAAAGTAGCCCAACAAATCCTTATCGTTGAGCCGGCCGCCGTCCTGGTAAGTTTCGTGGAAAAAGTCCGCCACGTTGTCAATCACCCCGTGCTTTAATTGCACGTTGGTCTCCGCCGCGTTCATCCCCGAGGACGCCCGGTTAGTGTTACCGCCCAGCTGGGACTCTTTTTCCAAGACCACGACCTCGAGGCCCAATTCCCGCGCCTGAATCGCCGCCGTCAAACCGGTTGCCCCGGAGCCAATTACAATTACGTCATACTGGTCAGCCAGCTGGCCGGCTGGCAAGGGTTGAAATTCTGCCATGCTTCTGTCCTTTCTAGTCGTTGCCATCAACATTCGTCATCTTGAGCAGGTCCATCCACTCATCGTATTGCGCGGCCGTCACCTGGCCGGACGCCAGCGCCGCTTCCCGCAGGGTCGTCCCGTTTTGGGCCGCGGCTTGGGCAAGCTTAGCACTGGCGTGGTAGCCCAGGTGGGGCGACAGGGCGGTCACGGTCATCAAGGAGTTGGCCAGCAATTCCTTCATCCGCGCTTCATTCACCGTCAAACCATGGACCAACTTGTCCGCAAAGCCGGTGATCGTCCCGGTCAAGAGGTCGGTTGATTCCAAGAAGACCGCAACTAAGACCGGCTTGAAGACGTTCATTTCAAAGTTGCCTTGGGAGCTGGCCATTGAGACGACCACGTCATTGCCAAACACCCGCATCACCGCCATCGTCACCGCCTCCGCTTGGGTCGGGTTAACCTTGCCGGGCATGATTGAGGAACCCGGTTCATTCGCCGGGAGGTTTAATTCCCCGTACCCCGCCCGGGGTCCTGAAGCCAAGAAGCGCAGATCCTGGGCAATCTTGAACAGATCGGCGGCCAGGGTCTTGAGCGCCCCGTGGACTACCGCCAACCCTGAGTGATGGGCGAGCCCATAGAATTTGTTGGTTTGGGCGGTGAAATGGTGCCCGTAAATAGCACTCATTTTTGCCGCAATCTGGTCGGCCATGCCCGGCGCCGCATTCAGTCCGGTCCCCACCGCCGTCCCGCCGATTGCCAGTTCCAAGAGGGTTGGCGCTAAGGTTTGCAAGTAGGATAAATCGTGTTCTAAGGCCGCGACGTAACCGGAAACTTCTTGGCCAAAGGTTAGCGGCGTCGCGTCTTGCAAGTGGGTCCGCCCAACTTTGACGGTATGCCAGTACTGGTCCTGCTTGACCTTTAATTCATCAATCAAGTGTTGGACGGCCGGCAGCAACTGATCGAGAGCTTCGACGGCGACAATATTCATTGCCGTGGGGAAAGTATCGTTGGAGCTTTGCCCCCGGTTAACGTCGTCGTTTGGCAAAATGGTCAACTCCGGCTGCAGCTGCTTGCATTTATTCGCCACCACTTCGTTGACGTTCATATTGGTCTGGGTCCCCGACCCCGTTTGGTAGACCTTGAGCGGAAAGTCCTGGCGCAAGGCTTCATCATCCAGCACCAGCAGTTCATCAATGGCTTGGACAATCAATTGGCCCTTGGCAGAAGTGATTTGGCCCGTGGCCAGGTTGGCCTGGGCCGCGGCTTTCTTGATGTTGAGCAGGGCCCGGATGATGGCTAAGGGCATGAATTGCCCGGTCGGAAAATTATGGCGACTCCGTTCCGTTTGCGGCCCCCACAAAGCGGCTGCTGGGATTTGCACGGGACCTAACGTATCGGCTTCAGTACGAAATGCTGGCATCTTGCTTTCCTCCGTTTGACTGGTTTTGTGAATCGTTACACGTTTCAGGTTGGCTCTATCCTACCCGCCCCGGTCCGGATAGTCAAATTTAACTGGCTCCATTAATTTTATTTATCCCCCGCTCTTCCTTAACATCCCTACGCAAAAAGGCCGGCCGCCAAACTGACGGTCAGCCCCTTATTTTTTCTGCAGTAAATCATTTAATTCGCCCACGGCTTCGATCGGCCCAATCACCGTTAGCTTATCGTGCTGGTGAATCCGGTCGCTGCCCTGGGGGAGTTGGTTGATTTGATCATCCTTATCCACGCACAAAATCACGTTTACGTGGTAACGGTTCCGAAAGTCCATTTCATCCAGGGTCTTGTCATAAAAGGCCGGATTGTTGACTTCGATTTCCGCCAAGGTCACGTTTTTACTGATCCGGACGTAATCCAAAACCGACGGGTGCAGCTGGGAAAAGACCAGCCGTTCCGCCAAATCGTGTTCCGGGCGGACGACCATGTCAGCCCCGATCCGTTCCAAGACCCGGGCGTGGTTGCGATTTTCCGCCCGGCACACCACATCCTTGACCCCCAGATCCTTAGCAATCAAGGTTGCCATGATGCTGGTTTCAACGTGCTTGCCAATCGAGATGTAGACGTGGTCAAAATGCCCGAGGTCTAATTCGCGCATTGCGTCTTCATCTTGGGCATCAGCAATCACCGCTCGCATCACCAAGTCGGCAAAATCGTTGACGACGGCTTCATTAACATCAATCGCCATTACTTCTTGGCCGGCCCGCACCAAGGCCTTGCAAATTGCCGAGCCAAATTGGCCCAACCCAATCACCGCAAAACTTTCCTTCTTAGCCAATTAAAACACCTTCCTCTGGATACCGATAACTTGGTTGCTTCGGTTGGGCATTAAAAATCGAGAACATCACCGTGTAGATGCCGACCCGCCCAATGAACATCAAGGCCATGATCACCAATTTGCCCAGTAAATTCAGCTTCGCCGTGACCCCCAGGGAAATCCCGGTCGTCCCAAAGGCCGCCATCACTTCAAAGGTCAGATAGGTCAAGGGATTCCGCTCCGGCAAGACCTGGGTCTCCGCTAGGATCAAGATCGCCACGGCAATAATGATCAAGGCGACAAAGAGCAGGGTCAAGGCCCGAAAGACGTTGTCCTGGCGGAAACGCCGGTGGGCTAAGGTCGGATCGCGGTGCCCACGCAAGGTCGCCACCGCTTGTAAGGTCAACAAGCCAACCGTCGTCGTCTTGATCCCCCCGGCCGTTGACCCCGGCGTCCCCCCGATAAACATCAATAGCATCGTGTACGATAAGCCGGCCGCCGACAGGTCGGTATAAGAAAAGGTCGTCAATCCAGCCGTGCGGGGCGTGATCGCCATAAAGATCGAATTGACCAGCCGCATCCCCCAGCTCATTTGGCCATCAAACTGGCTGAGGTTTTTTTCAGTAATCAAGTAGACGATGACCGATAGTACCATGATCGTCGCCCCGGTCTTTAAGGCCAGGTGGGTATGCAAGGACATCCGGTGGGCCTTTTTAAATTGCAACAAGTCTTGCCAGACCAAGAACCCAAAGGAGCCGGCAATGATCAAGACCGCAAAGATCACCAGCAGGTACGGGTCATTACGGAAATTGGCCAAAGAATTGCCAAAGAGGTCAAAGCCGCCGTTACAAAAAGCCGAAATCGAATGGAAGAAACTGTACCACAGGCCCTTGCCCCAACCATAGCGGGGCCCAAAATCCGCGTACAACAGGGCGGTCCCCAGTAATTGGATCAACAGCGACAGTTTAATAATCAAGGTCACGACTTGAATTTGCGAGACATTATCCAAGTTCAGGGACTCCTGGACCAAAAACCGGGTCGACATTTTCAAACGGCGCCGAATCAAGAGGGAGGTCATGACGGCAAAGGTCATAAACCCCAGCCCACCGATTTCCATCAACAAAGCAATCACCAGCTGGCCAAAGGGGGTCCAGTGCGTCGCGGTGTCGACCAGAGTCAGCCCGGTGACACACGTGGCACTGGTGGAGGTAAACAGCGCCGTCATCAACCCCGTCTGGCTACCCGGCCGGGTCGCAAAGGGCAACAGCAACAAGACCGTCCCGACCGCAATCACCGCCAGAAAGCCCAAGGTCAGCAGTTTGGGAAAGGAATACCGGTGGTGATTAATTTCGATCATCTTACGCGCCTCCAATCAACAGTTATGCTTGTTCATTATAACATGCTATAAAAAAACAGGGATCCGAGCAACCTCAAATCCCTGTCTGTCATTAATAGCTTAAAGCCCGTTGCGCATCTTGGTTCCAATGTTGGTAGAACTCAGCCACGCTCATGCTTTCCTTGCGGGCGGTCCATGGGTTGTTAAAGTAAAGGCGATCGTTTTGATAACCGGTCAAAGCAATGGCGTGGTTGACAAAACCATTGACGTTGGCCACCCACGCGACAACCAAGTGCCCTAAAATCAACTTAGTCTTGATCGCCGCCAAGTTGGCACCCGTCATCACTTCACTGTGGCCGAGGTGGTGATTGACCACTGGGGCGACCCCAGTGGGGAAGATCCACCAACCGGTCACACTAAAGGGATCGCCAACGAAGCCCTTATTGCCGTCGTTACTGCGGGGCATTTCGCGGGCAAGTTGAATCTTATTGACGTCCTTACCAGCGTAACGTAGCATCATCGTGACGGCCGTAATTTCACACCCGGTCGGCAGTTCTGGATTTTGACCAATTACTTCCGCATCATTATAGACCCCTTCGATCGCACCGGATGCCCGGTTCGTGAAGTAGGTAATCCGGCCGGCTTGGACCCGGCCGTATTGCATCTGCCCGTTGGCTGCATAGTAGACGTAACGCCCGTCTGGCAGCAGAGTCAACCCCGTGCTGCGGTGGCCATCCACGGGGTTAAAGTAATACCAATGCCCCGCCAGGTAGCGTTCACCTTTTACCATTGCGGCCGTTGCCGGATCATAGTAGACGGTCCGATTGCCAGCAATTACCTGCCAGCCCGTCAAGAGCCGTCCCGCCGCTGAGACGAGGTACCAGTTGGTGCCGACTAAGTTTTCCCCCAGCTTTAAGGATAAGTAACCCAGCTCGTCGGCTTGGTACTGCCCCCCGGCCCGGATAGTTTGGCGTCGCGCCAATTTGCCATCGCTGCCGTAGTACTGAAGCTTACCCACCTTAGCCAGATAGTGGGCGTAGTTGGTGCGCAAGGCCCCATTCCAGTCATTAAAGTAATAAATTTGGTCCCCGAGTTGCTGCTGGCCGTGCAACATCCCACGGCCTTGACCATTGGCCTGCAAGTCATAGTAGACCTTACGCTTATCCGGCAGGGTAAACCAGCCCCGCTTCATTGCCCCATTCACCGGATCAAAGTAGTACCAGCGATGATTGATGGCTTGCTCGCCATAGCGCATCTCACCAGCGCCGTTGTAGTAAACCGTCCGCCCGTCCTTGAGTTGAACAAAGCCGGTCTGCATCGTCCCGTCAGCCCCAAAGTAACGCCAGTGCCCGTTGGCGTAGGCTTCTCCGTTTTTTACCATTGCCGGGGCATAGTAATAAATCTTGCCCTGAACTTGTTTCAAGCCCGTCACTTGGGCCCCATTCCAGTCGTCAAAATAGTAGGTCGCCTGGCCCACGTCCTGTTGGCCGTGCAACATCCCGCGCCCACTTACCTGGTGGTCACCTTTGGTCACGTCGTAATAAACTTGCCGCCCGTCTGGTAGCTTATACCAGCCAGTTTTGACGTCCCCATTTTGCTGATCCAAGAAATACCACTGGCCGGCCACGTTTTGTTCCCCGTATTGCATCTGCTTGGTCGTCGGGTGATAGTAAGCCAGTCGTTGATCCGATAGGTTTTGCCACGCACTCAGTGATTGATTCTGGGCATCTTTTAAGTACCAGTGCCCATTTTCGTACACTTCGTGACCCGCAATCGTTGGTGCCTTCGGTTGGGTGGCCACCTGCTTTGGCGTCGTTGCTTGAGGCGTCTGTTGCGGGGCCGGCAGCGGCCCCACATCCGCGTGAGCCAACACCGGCCAGCTAACGCCCATCACCACGATCCCACTCAACAACCACCGTTTGGTGAAACGAGTAACGGAGTCCCTGCGCAATCGTTTCATCACTTTTTCCTCCTTAAAAATTCACATTTATCTGTTTATTGTACCAAATGCGCAGCAAGCCGGCGACCACTTCGCCCAAAAAAATACCAAAAGCCGCGGCCCCCTAACTTTGCTTAAGAGGCAACGGCTTTGCATCATTTTAATCCTTATTCACTTTAGTTGAGCGCGATTAACCTCCTTCACCTTCATCCCGTCGTTTCCGCTTCAAGCCTAGCAGGGTCAGCAGACCCAAGAGGCTCCAGCCTAGGACACCAGCTGGATTGGTTTGGTCCCCGGTTTGCGGTAAGCGGGCCGGCTGGTCAGCTGGGCGGTTCTCCGCTGAGTTCAGCCCCACGGCTTCCTGTGGCTTACCACTAGATGGGGGTGCCTTGATCACCGGTGGTTGCGCCAGCTGATTGCCCTTTGCGGCTTGCTCCCGCGCGTACGTAATCGTAACCATTTGGTCTAGGGTCGCCGCGTCAACCATTGCGCTAGCCACAACTGACTGGGACGGCGTGTAGCCTGGGACGTTTGGCACCACGTAACTTGGCCATTCCCTGGTCGACCAGGCCCTGTAATTAACTGCTCCCGTCACCTCGTCGACATCCGCCGTCCGAGTCAATGTAGCAGTTTGACGGACCGACGTTACCGCACCAGTTAGCTTAGGCCGCGTTTCACTTTCCATAAATTTATTACCAATAGGATTCAGCACTTGCCACCAACTTAACTTTTTAAATCACACAAATTATAAAACCTCAAGAAATCCTCCGCGTCAAACACGCAAAAAACCTTACGTTAGACTAATTTTTCGCATACTTCACGTAGACAATTACGATAATAACTATTGAATATCCAATGACGAATGCGAGCACGATGTTGGCTAGCCTTGACAATTCAAAAGCATAAAACAGTAAGGCTATCCTTGGTGTAATGATTGCTGGACTGACAATCTTGCCCATTTTTTTGGCTGCTTCAGAATTGACATTGTTGTTTTCATCACCCCAAAGATTACCAGCTAGTAATCTTAAACTTTTCCCCCGCAGAAAATTTATTCCTAATCCGATAAACAAGACTCCGAAAATAAAAAGAAGCTCTTTCATGCGACTCTCCTGCTATGTAAAACATGGAACAACTCTGGACGAAAGGAAAGCCCAATGTCGACGTTTCAAGCGCTGACGCTGATGATTGCCTTGCTGAATTTTGATTACAGAATCGGCCAAATCTCATTACAGAATCTATTACAGAATTTACCCGGCAAAATGAAACTGGGTGAATTTTGGTGCAACTTTGACAACGCAAAAAAAGGCTTCACTACAAGGATTTAACCTTGGGTGAAGCCCCCTTAATAGCTCAAATCGGAAATACACG
>DHCFD07801__coassemble_1791_pt1 | contig 10848 bp, 8 predicted proteins | sample DHCFD07801__metabat2_low_PE_021 | metagenome-assembled genome bin DHCFD07801 | reverse complement strand
ACAAGGATTTAACCTTGGGTGAAGCCCCCTTAATAGCTCAAATCGGAAATACACGATTTGAACGTGCGACCCCTACGTCCCGAACGTAGTGCTCTACCAAGCTGAGCTAATTTCCGAGAAAAAATGCACCCAGAAGGAGTCGAACCTTCAACCTTCTGATTCGTAGTCAGACACTCTATCCAATTGCGCTATGGGTGCGTAATAATTAAAAAGCGGAAGACGGGATTCGAACCCGCGACCCCCACCATGGCAAGGTGATGTTCTACCACTGAACTACTTCCGCAAATGTTTAACTTAGTTTTGAAAAGTTATCCTCTCAACAGTTATATATATTACCGGATCACCCCTAAAGTGTCAACACTATTTCAAAAGTTTTTTGCGAAAATTTGGCCCGTTACGTTTACCGCTTGATTATCGCTTGCGGGACACTACTTTTATCGTAACTTCGAGGGTAATTCTTCGTTATAAACAGAAAAGCCGGTGGTCTCCCACCGGCTCGCCGATATGCGGATAAGAGGATTCGAACCTCCACGCCACAAGGGACACAAGAACCTAAATCTTGCGCGTCTGCCAGTTCCGCCATATCCGCATAAATAAAAAATGGAGGATACAGGGCTCGAACCTGTGACCCTCTGCTTGTAAGGCAGACGCTCTCCCAACTGAGCTAATCCTCCATGTGTTGAACTCAAACAACTTCTATAGTTTAAGCCCAACGGTGAGATTTTGCAACCCCTATTTCAAATTTAATTCCGTTAATTTTTGATCAACCATCGCCAAGACTTGCTTGGCCGCGGCGGGACTCTCGACAAAATTGTACTTGTCGCCGTCAATCATCATCTTCGGACTTTCGTCGTAGTGCGTATACCAGTCCACGTAGCGCTGATTCAATTCTTCATAATATTGATACAAGCTCGGGTCAGCATCAATTTGTTCGTAAGCCCGGCCCCGCTTTTTAATCCGTTCCAACATTGTCGGGAAAGAAACCTTGATGTGAATCAAGAGGCTCGGCTTCTTAGCTAATGGTTGGTTCGGTAGTTCTTCCAACATATTCCCCAGCAGTGAGGAGTAAATATCGGCTTCCGTCCCCGTCGCCCGGCCCAAATCAGCATTCAAGCGGAACAACAAGTTGTCTTCAAAAATCGACCGATCCAGCACACTTAACTTGTGTTGGGCCGCTTCCTTGATTTCATCCAAGCGGCGGTTTAAGAAATAAATTTGCAAGAGGAAGCCGTACTTTTGCGGATCCTGGTAAAAGAGAGGCAAAATCGGGTTGTCATCAACCGATTCATAGTAGGCCTTTGTCCCCAAGTGCTCAGCTAACATTTGCGTCAGACTGGTTTTCCCCGCTCCAATCGTTCCGGCAAGTACAATCATGAATATCCCTCACTTAATTTTTTGATCCAAAAGTGCAACGCAATCTATTATAACTTGTTCTGATAAAAAAACCACGGGGAAGTCCCCGCGGTTCCAAATTTTTTATGCTTCGTGGTGCTCTTCATCCTCAAAGCTTTCGCCCTTGGTCTTGCGTGACAAGTCGACTTGATCGAGCGGAATCAGCTTTGAACCGTAGCGGAACTTGTAGTAGAAGAAGAGAATCAAGACCAGTGGCAAGCTCATGTAACTGATCAAAATGTTGGACCAATCCAACTTCAAGAAAGCGTCGATATTTTGCCCAGCAATTACGACAATGCACAAGATAAAGGCAAAGATCGGCCCAAACGGGAAGAGCAAGGCGTGGTACTTTAATTCCTTCACGTCATGCCCTTGAGCAATAAAGGCCCGACGGAAGCGGTAGTGGCTGATCGCGATCCCAAACCAAGCGATGAAACCACACAACCCCGAGGCCGCGACTAAGTAATTGTAGGCTTCTGGCCCGATAAACTGAGTTAACCAAACCAAGACCCCAACGACCATGGTTCCTAACAAACCATAAATCGGAATCCCCCGCTTGTTGACAATCCCGAAGATCTTCCACGCGTAGCCTTCCCGCGCTTGTGAATACAGCATCCGCGTCGAAGCATACATCCAGGAGTTGGCCGCCGACAGAACCGCGACTAAGATCACGGCGTTCATCACACTGGCCGCCGCCGCCAACCCGGCCCGTTGGAAGACCAGGGTAAACGGACTCGTCACAATGTCTTGGACGTCGGCACTCAAGAGGTTCTTATTCGTGTACGGCAAGATTACGGCAATCACAAAAATCGTCAAAATGTAGAACAAGAGGATCCGCCAGAAAGTCGACTTGATCGCTTCAGGCACGCTCTTTTCAGGATTGGCCGATTCTCCGGCCGCAATCCCGATCATTTCCGTCCCTTGGAAGGAGAAGCCGGCTACTAAGAAGACCGAGATAATCCCGGGTACCCCGTGGACAAACGGCGCATCCTTATAGGTAAAGTTGCGCATACCAATCGGCGCTTGGCCCCCCATAATCCCAAAGATTACTAAGACCCCGACGATTAAGAAGGCCACTACGGCTAGGACTTTGATCAATGCCAGCCAAAATTCGGTTTCCCCGTAGGAGCGGACCGACAGGTAATTGATAATGAAGATGACCAAGAAGATCACCCCACTAAACATCCAGGCCGGTACGTGCGGGAACCAGAAGTTCATCACCAGCCCGACAGTCGTAATTTCCACCGGCACAGTAATCGCGGCGTTAAACCAGTAGTTCCACCCGAGAGCAAAGCCCAAGGCCGGACTGACAAACTTACCGGCATACGCCGCAAACGAACCGGTCAGGGGGATGTAGGTTGCCATTTCAGCCAAACTGGTCATCAAGAAGTAGACCATAATCCCCATCACCCCGTAGGCAATCAACGCCCCCCCGGGACCGGCGGTGGTAATTGCCGAACCCGAAGCGATGAACAACCCGGTCCCAATTGAGCCCCCGAGGGCAATCATCGACAGGTGCCGAGTTTGAAGGGAGCGCTTAATCTGCCCTTCATTCTTTGTATCCATTTCAACTTCCTCCTAAACTAAAATTATTGCAGCTAATTTTAAAGCTAAGAAAAAAGGGATTGACCGCAAAACGCCCGGTCAATCCCACTATTTCAGCGATGAATTGGAAGCGCCCCGCGATATTCGCGACAGTCCGTGACCTCTTAAGCCACGACCCAACCAAAACAGCCACAAGCCTATTTTGATTTCGGCACCCAGCCCTTTCCTTTCCGTTCCCAGCCGCTTGCTCGGCTCCCACAAAGTACTGATGAAGGGTGCAACCTCTTCTCTTAAACTTTTTTCATTATAACGACCCGGTCGGCAGAATGCAAGATTTATTCTTGCCCGTGCCGGTACGTGAAGACGGTCCCCTGCTTTTGGCGCTGGAAGCCATTATGTTCCAACACCCGCTGGGAAGCCCGGTTGGTAGCTGCTACTTCCGCCACCAACGCTAACGTCGGGTTGGCCCGCAAAAAAGTAGCCACTGCCGCCGTCATCAGGCCGCGACCTTGCCAAGCGGGGGTTAACAGGTAACCCAAGGCCCACTCAGCTTCCGCTTGCGGAAAGGTCGCAATTACCCCCACTAATTGCGCGCCGGCCCACAGCCCCCATAAATACCGCTCCTGCAGCCAATTGCTGACGGCCCACTGGCGCAAGGCTGGATCTGGCGCCAAGGTCAAGCCCGCCGCCTGGGTCAAAGCTTCATCCGCTAGCAAAGCCATCACCGCTGGCAAATCAGCTGGCGCCAGCCAACGGCCCTTTAACTTTGCTTGTTGCTGATTTTGCATTACAATTACCCCCAGACGACACAATTGAGAAAGAAGTTGATGACGATGCAAGTACAAACGTATTCACTAACGACCGACCACCGGACCACGCCGGCGACTTTGACGGCCTACCTGCAGACCCCGACCCCCGGTAGCACGGTTCAGCAATTTGCGCCGCTCTTAATCATTCCGGGTGGCTCGATGACCCATATTCCAGTCGAAGAAACCGAAAAGACGGCCCTCGCCTTTGCCAGCCGGGGCTTTCAAGTTTTCATTCTACGCTATTCCTTTGTCAGTGACCAGACCCCGCTCTACCCAGCGCCCCTGTATGATTTGGCCCAAGCCGTTGCCATGATCAACACGCACCGGGCCACCTGGCACCTTAATGACTACCTCCACCTCCTCGGCTTTTCGGCCGGCGGCCAAGTCACGGCCCTCTTTAATGATTACTGGGATGCCCCGTGGTTGGCTCAGGGCGCTGGCGTTACGACTGCCGAGTTGGCCTTTACCGATCTGATTTTAGGCTACCCCGTGATCGACCTGGACGCGGGTTTCCCGACTGACGCGCCGACCCTCGCCCAGTGGACCGCTTCCCCGGCCCAGTACAATGCCAGCCAGCACGTGACTGCTACCAACCGCCCGACCTTCTTATGGGCCACGTTAGACGACCCGATCGTCCCGGTGCAAAATACGATCAATTATTTCCTGGCCCAACAAGCCGCGGGTATTTCCCAGGAAATTCACCTCTTTGAACACGGCCCGCACGGCATGGACCTGGCCAACGCCCTGGTCGCCCATCATCCAGCGGGCAACCAGCCCCACGTGGCGCACTGGGTCGACTTAGCCGTTGAATGGCTCCAGTCTGATCATCACCAATTCTAAGCAAAAAGGGTGCGCGAATCGCGCACCCTTTTTGCTTATTCCCCTAAGGCTGCTCGCAAGTTAGCCAGGCTAACCTGGGCAGTATCGGTAAACTTCACAGTGGCAGCACTCAATTGGTCACCAATCCCAATTGACAGCTCACCCGCTCCGTTGATTGATTGGATCCCCGCCGCGGAGTCTTCCAACCCGGCGACTTGATCAGCCGGCAGGTTCATTACTTCTGCCGCCCGGGCAAAGATTTCCGGGTCCGGCTTACCGGCGTGCAGGGTCGCTGGGTCGACAATCCCGACAAAGTAATCGGTCAAGCCCAGGTACTTGAGAATCTTTGGCGCATTCTTCGACGCTGAAGCCAGGGCCATTTGGTAGCCCCCGGCGCGTAATTCATCCAAGAACGCCTGCATCCCCGGCAGGATGTCAGCCGGCGTCAAAGTGGCAATTAGCTTGCCATAGTTGTCATTCTTTTCCGCCGCCAGGGCTTCCTTTTCGGCTAAAGAGTAGTCATTTTCGTGCCCCCCGGCCTTGAGAATCATTTCCAAGGAGTCCATCCGGCTGACCCCTTTTAAGGCTTCTTGCAATTCGGGGGTCCATTCGGTGCCGACTTTAGTGGCCGTCTGGTGCCAAGCCTGACTGTGGAACTTGGCCGTGTCCGCAATTACCCCATCTAAATCGAAGGCAAATCCTTTTATGTCTGCAAATTTCATGAATAATTCCTCCCGGTTAAAGCCAAGGGGGCGGAGTTGCCCCCGCCCCCTTAGCGATCGTCTATGCCTACAGCGTGTTTTATTTCAACTTAATTACTTTAATTCTAACTTTTCACCAGCCAGGTCAATCGTCAGTGGTTCCCCACTGATCAATTCAGCCTTGGCCCCGTCTTTATCAACCGTGACTTCAATTACCCGGCCGCGGAATTGTTGACGGAATTGGTAGGAATCCCACTTCTTTGGCAGGAATGGGGCGTAGTGCAATTGCCCATCCCGGACCCGCATCCCGGCAAAGCCTTGCACAATGTCGATCCAGCTCCCGGTCATGGACGTAATGTGCAGTCCATCGGCCGTGTCGTTGTTGTAGTTGTCCAAGTCTAAGCGAGCGGAGCGTTCATACATTTCGACCGCTTTATCTTCGTAGCCAATATCAGCGGCAATGACCGAGTACACGGATGCCGACAGACTGGATTCGTGAACCGTAAATTGTTCGTAGAAGTCGAAGTTGCGCTTCTTTTCTTCCGGCGTAAAGTCATCCATGAAGTCCCAGATCCCTTGGATGACGTCCCCTTGCTTCACGTACGGGGAACGCAGGATCTTGTCCCACGACCAATTTTGGTTCAGCGGCAATTGGTCACTTGGAATCTCACCCACTGGGATCAGATCCTTGTCCATAAAGCCGTCGTTTTCTGGGAAGATCCGCCGTTCTTCATCGTACGGCAGGTACATATTATCCACGATTGACTTCCAGTGGCGCTTTTCGTCTTCAGTGACCGCTAAGTCAGCCGCTACCTCGGCGTCCACTTCGGCCAAGACTTCTAAGGTGTACTTGAGCGTCCATTGACACAGGAGGTTGGTGTACCAGTCGTTATTGACGTTGTTGTCGTATTCGTCTGGTCCCGTGACCCCGTGAAGCATGTACTTGTTGGCCCGTTGGGAGTAGTGGACCCGGTCGGCCCAGAAGCGGGAAATTTCGGTTAAGACCTTGGCCCCTTCGTGCAAGACGTAGGACTTGTCGCCGGTGTAGTTGGTGTAGTTGTAAATGGCGTAGGCAACGTCGCCGTTCCGGTGAATTTCTTCAAAGGTGATTTCCCATTCGTTGTGGCATTCGATCCCGTTGAAGGTCACCATTGGGTACAAGGCCCCCTTGAGCCCTTGTTCTTGGGCGTTAATGTAGGCCCCGTCCAATTGGTTGTAGCGGTACATCAAGAGGTTGCGCGAAATTTCTGGATCAGCAACCCCCAGGTACACTGGCAAGCAGTAGGCTTCCGTATCCCAGTAGGTCGCCCCACCGTACTTTTCCCCCGTGAAGCCCTTCGGACTGATGTTTAAGCGGTAGTCATTGCCGTAGTAAGTCGAGAAGAGTTGGAAGAGGTTAAACCGAATCCCTTGTTGGGCCCCCTCATCCCCGTTGATCTTCACGTCCGACTTGTCCCAGCGGGCTTGCCATTCGGCTTCGTGGGCCTTCAATAAGTCCGCAAAACTTTGGTCCGCTAAGCTGGTCGTTAATTCATCGACCCGCGCTAACAGTTCGGCTTCGGTCGCAAAGTCGCGGGAAGTCGCCACAACCGTCCGCTTTTCTACCGTCAGGCTGGCTTGCGGGGCCAATTCCCCGGCAAAAACGTTGGCGACTTCCTTATCGGCAACGTGGTCCGTCGTGTGTGGCAAGGCCGTCAGCGTCGTCGTCTTCATCGCAACCGTAAATTGCGGCGTTCCAAAGTCGTTGGGTTTGGTCTTAGAAACCAACAATGCGTGTTGACCACTGGCTTGCCGGTCTAAAACATCCCAGAATTGTTCATCGTAGTTCGCATCTTCATTGTAGACGTCACCATCAATGGCACTGGTAACTTCAAGTTGCACGGCTTGGTCACTCAAGTTGGTCAAGGTTACTTGTTGCCCCACCAGTTCCTTTTGGACCGCCGAAACAAAGCGGACAAATTCGAATCGCATCTTTGCGCCCCCGACCGTAGCCGTAAAGGTCCGGGTAAAGGTCCCGCGTTGCATGTCCAAATCAAGGCTGAAGTCACTTGGCGTTTGCTTGGCTAAGTCCAGGGCTTCGCCGTTAACGGTAATTGGCAACTTCAAGAAGTTGACCGCGTTGATCATCTTCCCAAAGTACTTGGGATAACCATTCTTCCACCAACCGACCCGGGTCTTGTCGGGGAACCAAACCCCACCTAAGTAGACCCCTTCCATCTTGTCGGCGGAGTAACCTTCTTCAAAGAAGCCCCGCATCCCCAGGTTTTCATTGGCCAAACTGGTCATTGATTCTTGGAGGCGCTTGTCTTCAGGTGACCACTTGGTCGTCTTGACGTGCCAAGGTGCAATATCAAAAGTTTGTTTCATTGGTAAAATTCCTTTCTCAACTTAACGCATGAATTATTCGGCAAACGTTTCCTTAATGGCGCCAACGCTTAGGGCCCCACAAGCTAAGACCAACCCTGCCAGCAAGAACATGTTGACTTGCGAGTTGCCCAGCAGTGGGAAGAGGGCGAAGCTGGCGAGGGAAGCCACGATCTGTGGCAAACAAATCGAACCGTTAAACAGCCCTAAGTAAGTCCCCATGTGCTTCCCAGACAAGGCGTTGGTGACAATCGTCAGCGGGTAGGTGTTCATCCCGGCCCAAGCAACCCCGACGAGTGTGTATGAAACAATCAAGGCCCCTTGGCTGTGAATAAAGAAGACGGAGATAAAGCCCAGCGCCCCTAACAATAAGGTCGTCGCGTAGCCAGCCTTGTGGTACTTATTTGGCACCTTAGCTAAAATGTAGGAGCAAATCACCGCGGCAATTGATTGGACCGCCGCCAAGACCCCGTACCAGTTCCCGGCCGCTTGGTAAGCCGCCGACGTAGCATTGGTCGTGTGCCATACGTTCTTGGCAATTGCCCCGGCCGAGTAAGTCCACATGTATTGGAAGGCAAACCAGCAGAAGAATTGAACTAAAGTTACCGTCCAGAAGGCCTTTGGCGCGTGCTTCAACAGGGTCAGCCAGTTGCCACCTTCCTTATTGTCATTTTCTGTAATCCCGTGGTAACGAGCGTAGGTCGCCGGATCATATTCCTTCACCCGGAACACCGTAAAGGCACTCGTCACGATCAACAAGACCGCCCCAACGTAGAAGGAAATGACCACGGATTGTGGGACGACCCCTTTCTTAGCAGTGTTGGCAACCCCCAAAAACGTCAACAGGAAGGGGAAGATCGCCGCTAAGACCGCCCCGGTGTTGGACAAGAAGCTTTGAATCCCGTAGGCGTAGCTCTTTTGATCGTCGTTAACCATGTCCCCGACCATCATCTTAAAGGGCTGCATGGCAATGTTGGATGACAAATCCAAGAAGGCCACGGTAATCGCCCCAAACCAGAGGGCCGCGAGAGAACCGTACCCGAAGCCGAAGCTCCCGGAATTTGGCAGCAACATCATGACAATTACGGCCACCAAGGTCCCTAAAATCAGGTACGGCAACCGCCGACCGCCCAGCTTTGGCGCCCAGGTCCGGTCAGAATAGTACCCCACAATTGGTTGGACAATCAGCCCGGCCAACGGTGGCAAGATGAAGAACCAGCCCAAGTTATTCGGGTCAGCCCCAATCGTTTGGAAGATCCGCGACATTTGCGAACTTTGTAAGGTAAAAGCGGTTTGTACCCCCAAGAAACCAAAGTTGATCATCCAGATCATGTTTCTCGAGAGGGTTGGCAACCCCGCACTCGTAGCTTTTTCACTCATAATGACAACAGTCTCCTTCAAATAAGAACAGGTCCAATAATTGCAAGAAATTTGTGGAAGCGCTTCATAAATCTTTTTCGAATAATAATATATCAGCTCCACCAATTTTGTGCAACCGTTTGCGCAAAAATTATGCAAACGGTGGCCTAAGTTTGGGAAGCCAAAAATCGGTTCACCCCTTGTCCCACTTAGGCCTAGGATAAACCGATTTCAAAGAAAAATTATTTTTCATTTGCGCTCACGATCCGAAAGCCAACCAACTGGTGCGTCCGGTGCTTATCAAACAACAAATTGATCGCCTTGGCCCCCAATTGGCGGGGCATCATATCGACTTTAATCACCGCCGGACTGGCGAGACTCAACAGGCGACTGCGGTTAAAACAAATCGCCGGCAATTGTTTGGGCCACGTGACCGTTTGCAATTGATTATAAAAACTCAACAGACTGATATCATCAACGGCAATAATCCCATCCACACTCGGATGAGCCGCAAAAAAAGCGGCGGGTTCATCTTTTTGCAAATCATAGCTCAGCGCGGTGCCCCCCTGGGCCGCTAAAGCAGCTTGATAACCAGCCTGCCGATCCGCTTCATAGGCCCAGTGATGACCCGAGCACACTAACAGCGGCTGGCGAACCCCCTCTTCAATTAGTAAATGGTGGGTCGCCTTTTGCCCCGCCAGTTGATTGTCGTTGTTAAGGTAGCGGTCCCCCGGTTGGCTGGGATGGCCGATAATCACAAAATTTTGTGCCTTTTCGCGGAGGTAAGCCGTGACCGGATCGTCGGCTTTCGTATACAGCACCAAGAAGTTATGAATTTGCGATTGCTCAACCATCGCCTGGACATTTTTTAGCAAACTGGCCTCATCTTGACAGATCGCCGTTGCCAACACGTAATTTTTCGCTACCAGTTCCGTATTGGCCCCCCGAATAATGTCGAGTTGGAAGGGATTGGCCGGGGCGTGTTCATCCGTGACCGGAAAAATCACTCCCACCACGCTGGCTTCCCCCTTGGACAAGGTCTTCGCAGGACCACTGGGGCGGTAATCCAAGGCCGCCGCGACTTGTTTAACTTTGGCAATCGTCGCCGCACTAATGCGCGGATTGTCATTCAACGCGCGCGAAGCCGTCGAAACCGAAACCTGCGCGGCTTTGGCGACATCCTTAATCGTACTCATTGTTTCCCCCTTCAGTTATCCCCCGGTCCTGATTTCCCGGGAAATAACTTCACCTATCAAATTCACTTCCTCAATTATACCAAAAAAGCCGGGGCCTGCCGCCCCAGCCTTGTTAAGCTTAATATTGTGAATTGGCCACTAACTGCCAATGGCTCAGCCGCGGCGCGATAATCACGTATAAGTATTCCGCTACTTGCAGCCACGCGTAGGCTAACAACATCGCGCCGACCGTGTCCATTGGGAAATGGGCGTATAAGTAGACCCGGGAAATGGCCAACAGCACCACGTAAAAGATCAGTAACAATTGGCAAATTACCCGCACGGCGGCCCGTTGAATCAGCGGAATCACAACCAACATCAAGATTCCTGCCACCAAAAAGGCCCCCAAAACGTGCCCACTCGGGAAGGAGTAGCCATTGTCCGCCGCCATGTGTTGCGCAGGCCGGGCCCGCTTGACCAGGTGCTTGGCAATTGTACCCAAAGCATCCCCACCGATGATTACCCCCAGCGACCACAGGGCCGGAATCTTGTACTTAAAGCCCCACAGCAAAAAGGCAATTAAAAAGGCCCAGACCAAGTCCAGCTTGGGTTCACCCAAAAAGGAAATCAACGTCATCAAAGTCTTCATTCCCCCGGTCGCGTTCGGGTGGTTATTGGTAAACA
>DHCFD07801__coassemble_1710_pt1 | contig 11542 bp, 9 predicted proteins | sample DHCFD07801__metabat2_low_PE_021 | metagenome-assembled genome bin DHCFD07801 | reverse complement strand
AAAGTCTATCACAAATGGCTTTTTTATTTTTCTAACTTAATTTTACAAACGGCGTTATATAAGAAAAAGTCCCGCACGGCAGCAGCGTGCGGGACTTTGTGCATTCTATCTAATTGCGGCCAGTGTATTGGTCAGAAATCGTAAAGTGCTTGGAGATGTGGACCTTTGGTTGCTTGGTAACGTCCGCTCCATAGTACTTTTCGGCAATTTTCTTGATCGTTCCATCCTTGAGCAGCTTCTTTAAGGACTTATTAATCTTCTTTTGCAGGGCCTTATCCTGCTTGTTAATAATCATTCCTTCCCCAGCGCCATCGAGGTTGGTGGTAAAGTACATGTTTGGCAAAATCTTCAAACCACTGTCCGGCACCGCCTTTAGGGCTAATTTTTGCAGGTAGTAGTCATTCATAATCAAGTCCGTCTTGCCGTTCTTGACGTCCTTTAAGTAGACGTCATTTGAAACATTATCGTAGTTGACCAATTGGGCCCCCAATTGTTGGGCCAAGCGTTGGTAACCCGTCCCGGCTTCCCCGGCCGCTTTCTTGCCCTTAATATCGGCCCAAGAATGGATCCCAGAGTCATCGCTAGCCCGCACCACGATACTGTTAAAGGAGTGCTTAAATGGCGTTGACATCAAGAATTGCTTTTGCCGGGCTGGTGAGATGGCAAAATCATTCACGGCTAAGTCGGCCTTCCCGGATTTAACCGCGGCCAATTGCCCATCGACGTTGTATTCCTTAAACTTGACCTTCATCCCCAAATCCTTGGCCACGGCCCGGACGACTTCAATGTCGTAACCCGTCAGCTTCTTGGTCTTGGAGTCATGATATGAGGTTGGATACAGCGTCCCGGAAGTCGCAACGGTTAAAGTTTTTGGCGTGGCGGTTGACTTTTTACCACACGCTGTCAAGCCCCCAACGACCAACAAGGCCGCTGCCGCGACCGCCGCTAATTTCATCCGACGTGATTTGAAAAACATAGTACTGCCTCCTAAAGTTGATGGTTACATGATAAGTGATTTTACCAAAAAAGCAAGCGCTCCCATTTGTGCTTTATTGCGCAAAATGACGATTTAAGTAGCGTTCTAAGACATCTTGGCCAAAGGACATCAAACAGCAAACCAACCAGTAAATGATGGCAATCACGATATAGATCGTCATGTAATCCTGGTTGGCCCCGGCCACGATTTTGGCCTGCATAAACATTTCGGAAACCGTGATCATCGCTACCAATGAGGTGCCCTTAAACAAATCCAACAAGACGTTCCCCAAGGACGGAATTGCAATTCGAAAAGCCTGGGGCAAGAGAATGTGGTAGACCACCCCAAGGTAGGAAAAGCCCAATGACAATCCCGCTTCTAACTGGCCCGGATCAATGGCAATAAAGGCGGACCGGTAATATTCAGCAATAAAGGCCGCGGGCACAATCGTCAGCGATAAAATGGCCGCTGGAATCGCGTCCAGGTTCAACCCAAAGTAAGTCAAAAACAAAACAACCAGCATTGGCACCCCCCGGAAAAAGGAAATATAAAACCGGGCCGGCCACTGCAAGATTTTAAAACGACTGATCCGCATCAACATGATGACAAAGCCCAAGACGTTTGCCAAACTAAAGCAAATCACCAACAACAACAACGACATCGGCAACCCACTTAGAATCGTTGGCAAGGACGACACGGCCAATGGCGCATCAAAATAGCCCGGAATCGAGAGCTGTTGCAGCAAAGTTTCCATTTTGCACCCCACCTTTTAAGAATTATTAACATTTACCCTCAAATCGTATATAATTTAACCACTAAATTCAAGCGCTTACAAGAAATAAGTGGTAAGATAAGAACCAATTAGCCACTAAAATTTGTTCTTTTGGAAAGGATGCTTGCAATGAGCGAAAATCTGATGTTACAGTCGGCAACGCATTTAGCCCACTTGGTGCGCACTAAGCAAGTCAGTGCCCGGGAGCTGATTGCGGCCGCTTTTGACCAAATTGAACGGCAAAATCCCCAGCTCAACGCCGTGATCAGCGAACGGCGCGCCCAAGCCGAACAGGATGCTGACCGCCTGGTCGATCACGGTCAACCCTTCTTGGGAGTCCCGCTGTTACTCAAGGGTCTGGGACAAGCCAAAGCCGGCTTGCCTGCGACCAACGCCAACCGCCTCTTTGCCGACCAAGTTGCCACCCAATCCAGCAACTTTACCAAGGCCTTGGAAGCAGCCGGGTTTGTAATTATCGGTCAAACCAATTATCCCGAATTTGGCTTTAAAAACGTAACTGATTCCCAAATGTACGGTGATGCGCATAACCCGTGGAATCTTGCTTACTACCCGGGTGGTTCGTCCGGGGGGGCCGGGGCGGCGGTCGCCGCCGGGCTCCTCCCCCTGGCTGCCGCTAGCGATGGCGGCGGCTCCATCCGGATTCCAGCCTCTTGGACCGGAACCATCGGCTTAAAACCGACCCGCGGACGAATCGTGACCGGTCCGACCGACTGGCGTTCTTGGCAAGGCGCGGCCGGCAGTTTTGCCATTACCCGCTCCGTCACCGACACGGCCCAGCTCTTGGAAGCTCTCCAAGCGTTGCAACCAGCGGCCGTCTTCCAGGTTCCCTTAGCCGCCAGTTTTACTGACCGTTTAAACGAATTACCACCCCTTAAAATTGGTTATTTAACCACCTCACCAGTTGGCACTCCGGTTGACGATGAAGCCGTGCAAGCCGTCCAACAAGCCGTTACCTTTTTACAAGGGCAAGGTTTAACCGTTGAAAAAGTTGACTGGCCTACCGACGGTCGCCAATTGATGGAGACCTACTACCTGATGAACGAGGGCGAAACGGCGGCGATGTTTGACCAAATTGCCGCCGGGTTGGGACGGCCGGTTACCCCAGCCGACATGGAGCCGCTCACCTGGGCCCTGTATCAGACCGGGACCCATGTCTCGGCCAGTCAGTACAGCCGGGCCTTAAGTGCCTGGGATTTGGCTGGTGAACAAATGGCCCGTTTCCACGAGCAATACGACCTTTTGCTGACGCCGACCACGGCCACGATCGCCCCACGCATCGACCAGCCCTTGAATACCCCTGCTGAGTTGGCCACCATGGCCCACATTACCGAACTAAGCCCGGCGGAGCAACAACAGTTCATTTGGGACCAGTGGCTGGCCGCTTTGACCCGCTCGCCCTTTACCCAGCAAGCCAACTTAACAGGGGAACCGGCGATCAGCTTACCAACCTACGTGACTGACGCCAGGCTACCCCTCGGGATTCAATTTATCGCCGGCAAGGGCCAAGAACTGCAACTGCTGCAAATCGCCGCCTGCTTTGAGCGTCACGGTCAATTCCATTTTCTGCACGCCAACTAACTTTACTTTTCTTTCCGGCTCTCGTATGATGAGAGTAGATTAAAAATAAATGAGAAAGGCTGATCGAGATGGAAGACAACGCGCGCCTCGCCTTATTAAAAAAGGCGATCCAATTTAATACCGCCAACGGCAACGAAACCCCCCTGGCCCAGTGGCTCCAGCAAGTCCTGGCTGAACACGGCATTCAAAGTGAACTGGTCGAATTCGCCCCCCACCGGGCGGGCCTGGTCGCCGAAATTGGGACGGGCCAAGAACCAATTCTGGCCTTTGCTGGCCACCTCGATACGGTCGCTCCCAATGCAGCCGGCGCCTGGCAAACGGACCCCTTTGCGGCGGCAATCCATGATGGTGCCATCTACGGGCGGGGCGCCGTTGATATGAAGGGCGGGCTGATTGCGACCGTCATTGCCTTAATCGAGTTGCATGCTGCCGGACTGCCCAAAGCGGGCACGATTCGCCTCCTGCTATCTGGTGACGAAGAAGGCAGCGGTACGGGCGCCACAGCCTTGACCCAACGCGGTTACTTAGCAGGCGTTAAGGCCCTGGTCATGGCCGAAGCTTCTTCGCAAACGATCGAATACGCGCACTGCGGTTCCTTTGATTACATCGTCTACGCCCGCGGCAAAGCCGTCCACAGTTCCACCCCCACCCTTGGTCACAACGCCTTGATGGACCTGGTTGATTTCATCAACGCCGAACAAACGGCGTTTGATGAGGTCGATGATAATCCGGTCTTAGGCGCCTTGGTCCACTCGATTACGGTCCTGCACGGGGGCGAACAGTTGAACACGATCCCGGACGCGGCCTTTTTAAAGGGCAACGTCCGTACCATTCCGGAATGCGACAACCAAGCGACCCACGTCCGCTTGCAAGCCATTATTGATCGCCTCAACCAAGGAGGGGCGGCTTTGGAGCTAGAAGTAGTCGGCGATTTTGCTCCGGTCGTCACGGACCCAAGTAACCCGTTTATCACCCAGGTGCAAGCCGCCGTGAAGGAAATTAACCAAGTTGACGCACCCGTCGTCATTTCTAAGGGCGCCACTGACGCGTCGATGTACGTTAAGGGCAATCCGGATTTTGCCTTCGTGGAATACGGCCCGGGCGATGACACCCAATCGCACCAGGTAAATGAACATTTGAACCTCGCGGAATTTCTCGCTGCGCCGGCCGTGTACCAACAAATTGCCCACAATTTTTTCGCGGCCCTTGACAAAGAATGAGAATTCAATTAGATTATCATTAACAACCACGAGCAGACTAGTAACTTGACTTGGTTTGTCCAGCGAGTCGGAACTGGTGAAAGCCGACCAAACCGGTAAAGTGAATCACCCCTGTCAGTTGCCCCGCTGAAGGTAGTAAGCGTGGGCCGGTCGGCGGCCGTTATCACCACGGGTTTAATGAATGATTGAACCTACTGAGCCTGGTTTTGTGAAAAAGCAGGGATTCGGGGTGGGACCGCGCCCAGCGCCCCCGTCACCATTTTTGGTGGCGGGGGTGCTTTTTTTATTCTTGTTTCCGTTCATGGCAGTTAAAGGAGGGACCGTTTATGCAAAAAAAGCGTTGGTTAATCAGTCTCAGTTTGATTACGACCCTAATCGTAAGTCTCTTGATCAGCCCCGTTGAGATTCTGGCCAGTCAACGGGCGGACCAAAGTGATCAATGGACCCAAATCAAGAAGCGAGGGACCCTGCTGATCGGGGTCGATGACAGTTTTGTGCCGATGGACTTCCGGCAAAAGAATGGGACGCTAGTCGGCTACGACGTTGATTTATCCCGGGCCGTTTGCAAAGTCTTGGGCCTCAAGCCCGAATTCCAGTCGATCGATTGGGCGATGAAGGAAACCGAACTTAAAAACGGCACGATTGATGTCATCTGGAATGGCTACACCGCCACCCCCGCCCGGGCCAAACAGCAAGCCTTCAGCCGGGTGTATGAGCGCAGCGGCCAATCCTTGGTAGTGCGCAAAGATGCCGGGATCAATTCCTTTGCTGATATGAAAGGCAAAGTGGTCGGTTTGCAACAAGGTTCGACCGCTTATACTGATTTTTACAAGTACCCCGCTAAGCTGAAGCGCTACGTCAAAGGCCGGATTATCTACCAAGACAACAACTCGGCCTTCTTGGATCTTAAAGCCGGCCGCATCGACGGGGTCTTAACCGGAACGGTCTATGGTGGTTACTACGCTAAGCACCTCGCTGGTTCCGATGACTATAAGTTAATTGGTTCGGACGTCTTTCCCCAAGACGAAGTCGCCGTGGGAATTCGGAAAAAGGACCGCACCCTGGTTAAGAAAATCAACTACGCCCTCGGGGTCTTGCAAAAAGATGGGACCTTGCGCCAAATCAACAAGAAATGGTTGGGAATTGATACTGATTACCTCGGCCCCGTCGATCAATTCAAGTAGCGACAACACAAAAAGCCCTGGTCGAGCGCAGTGCTCACCAGGGCTTTTTAGCTAGTGAATTACCAACGGCTTACTTGGTTTCGACACCCTTGCCGTCGTATTCATCGATCATGATTTGCTTCAGGTCGCTGATCAGTGGTTCTTGCGGGTTGGCCGTCGTACATTGGTCTTCGTAGGCCAAGACGGCTAACTTGTCAACCACTTGGTCGAAGTGGGCCTTGTCAACGCCCCAAGCCTTCAAGCTCAAGGTCACCCCAACGGAGTGGGCCAATTCCTTGACCTTTTCGCACAGTTGGTCAATCAAGGCTTGGTTGCTGTCACCAGTCAGGCCAATTGTCTTGGCAATCGTCGCGTAGTCTTCTTCCGCCCGGAAGGCTTCGTACTTCGGCCACGTGCTGAACTTCTTTGGCAGGGTCGCATTGAACTTGATGACGTGCGGCATGGTAATGGCAATGCAGATCCCGTGGGTCAAACCAAATTCCCCACCCAACTTGTGGGCAATCGAGTGGTTGATCCCTAAGAAGGCATTCCCGAAGGCCATCCCCGCCAACGTCGAAGCATTGTGCATCGCCGCCCGGGCTTCCGGATCCCCGTTGTAAGACTTAGTCAGGTTTTGGAAGACCAGCTTGATGGCTTGCAAGGACAGTGGCCGGGTGTAATCGGACGCCATCGAGGAAACGTAGGATTCCATCGCGTGGGCCAAGACGTCCAAGCCAGAAGCTGCAATGTTGCCCTTTGGTACCGTGTCGACAAATTGCGGGTCCACGATGGCCACGTCTGGCGTCAAGGCATAATCAGCCAGCGGGTACTTAACGTGGGTCTCGGAGTCAGTAATAACGGCAAATGGCGTTACTTCAGATCCCGTCCCGGACGTTGTCGGAATGGCGACCATTTGGGCCTTGCTTGGCTTGTCAAAGCGGTAGGCCCGCTTACGGATGTTCAAGAACTTTTGCTTAGCGCCAAAGAAGGAAGCATTCTCGTCTTCGTAGAACATCCACATCCCCTTGGCCGCGTCCAATGGCGAACCACCCCCGAGGGCGATAATCGTGTCGGGCTTAAAGGACTTCATCAAGGCGACCCCTTTTTCAACCGTCTTGGTCGATGGGTCAGCTTCGACGTCCGAGAAGACCAAGTATTGAACATCATTTTGCCGCAACTTCAATTGATCAACTACGACATCAACGTAGCCGTGCGCGTAAATCGATGGGCCCGTAACAATGAAGACCCGGTTGATGTTTGGCATGTCCTTGAGGTAACGAACGGAGTCGCGTTCAAAGTAAATTCGTGGTAATTTGATCCATTGCATGTTATTCCGCCTCTTGGCAATTGTCTTGATGTTAAGCAGGTCGTAATCGGTGACGTTGTGAGAAATTGAGTTTTCCCCCCATGAACCGGTCCCCAACGTTAACGATGGCGTCATCCGGTTATAGATGTTCCCAATGCCCCCTAGCCCCGATGGGGAGTTGACGATTACCCGGGACGCCTTCATAGCGACCCCGTATTCGCGGGCGAGGTCCATATCAGTCGTTTGAATGGCCGCCGTGTGGCCCAGGCCCCCGTAGTTGAGCAAGGCTTCACACTTGGCAAAGGCATCGTCCTTGCTTTGGGCTTGGTAGACTGACAAGACTGGGCTTAACTTTTCACCGGACAGCAATTCCTTGGGCCCGATTTCTTCTACTTCAACAGCTAAGACTTGCGTGTCGGCTGGGACCTTAATGCCCGCCATTTCGGCAATCTTCATTGCTGACATCCCGGCAATCGGCCCGTTGACGCCCCCGGTCTTTTCATTAAACATCGTCGTCCGCAACTTGGCGTGATCTTGCTTTGGCACGAAGTAAACCCGGTTGGCTTCTAAGCCGGCCTTCACTTCGGCGTAGATTTCCTTATCAATCACGGCACTGTTTTCCGTGGCACAGATCATCCCATTGTCAAAGGTCTTGGATAAGACCAGGTCGTTAATGGCCCGGGCAAGGTTGGCACTCTTTTCAATGTAGACGGGCCCATTCCCAGGGCCGACCCCTAAGGCTGGCTTCCCCGTGGAGTAAGCCGCCTTAACCATCCCTGGTCCCCCAGTCGCCAGGGTGCAGGCAATCCCGGGATGGTTGATCAAGGCCGTGCTGGTTTCCCGGCTTGGTTCGTCAATCCATTGAATTGCCCCTTCGGGAGCCCCCGCTGCAATCGCTGCATCGCGGACGATCTTAGCCGCATGCCGGGAGCACTCTAAGGCTTGCGGGTGGAAGGAAAAGATGATTGGGTTACGCGTCTTCATGGCAATGATCGCCTTAAACAAAGTCGTCGACGTCGGGTTGGTCACCGGCGTGATCCCTGCTAAGACCCCCAGTGGTTCGGCAACGGTGATCAATTCATCGGCCTTGTTGTCTTCAATCACCCCGACCGTGTGGTGCTTGCGGATGTGGTGCCAGATTTCTTCGGTTGCGAACATATTCTTGATCGCCTTGTCTTCGACCACACCCCGGCCGGTTTCCTTTACGGCTTCAATCGCCAACTCCATGTGCTTGTCTTGCCCAGCTTCGACCATTTGGTGGGTAATGTAGTCAACCGTCTTTTGGTCAAAACCTTGCATGACGTCTAAAGCCGCGTGGGCCTTTTTAACTAAGGCGTCCACCATTGCTTCGGCCCGGGCCTTTGGATCTTGGGTAACTTGAGTTTCATTCTGCTTAGCCATTCTAAACAGTCCTCCTTGAACTCTGATCTGTGCTTGTACTTGATTACGGTTCTTACTTTAACTTACGAATGTGAAAAAGTCAACAAGTCTAATACCTTGAAATATAGGTATTTATCCACTGTTTAAGTTTATAATTGTGAATAACATCTCAATCAAGGGGAACGTTTTCCCAACCAAGCGACAATGGAACCGCCTTCAGAGCATGTGAAAGTAAATGCAAACTCGTCCTAAGTGACCCCTAAAAAAAATATTGGTCTACTTTGCTCCCTAACCTCAACTAGTGGTTAGAAACTAGGCCAGGCCGGTTGCTGTGCTTAATGAACACTTTTGGAGCGCCCCAGCTGGCAAACCAATATGGTATAATTACCTTTCGTGTCAACCAAAACAAAACGTAGTAAATACTAACCGGGGGATCAGCAGCGTCCTCCCATAGAAAGGATTTATCATTGTGACTCAAAAACTCACCTGGAAAGATTATTTGGTGCTAGGTTCCCTCTTTTTTGGGATGCTCTTTGGGGCCGGAAATTTGATTTTCCCGGTCCACCTCGGCCAATTGGCGGGGCAACACTGGCTGGCGGCCGCCGGCGGCTTCTTGCTTTCGGGGGTCTTGTTGCCCCTGATGGCCTTTTTAGCCCTGGGCCTTTCCAAAACCAGCGGCCTATATGAGCTCACGAAACCCTTGGGCAAATGGGTCGCCTTGCCGCTGATCTTATTGGTACAACTGACGATCGGTCCCCTGCTGGCCACGCCTCGCACGGCGACGGTTTCTTATACGATCGGGATCGCCCCGTTTTTGCCGGCCCACTGGCAAGGCGGCGGATTATTGCTGTATACTGGCCTTTTCTTTGGCTTAACCTACTTGGCGATGGTCCAAGAAAGCAAAATCACCGCTTTGATCGGGAAATACTTAAACCCCTTATTCTTGCTGATTCTAGCCGTAATCTTTGCCCTGGCCTTTAGCCACCCCCTCGGTCAAGCGCACCACCTGGCCGCCCTGGGGAGCTACCGCCCAGCGGCCTTTGCCAATGGCTTTTTGCAGGGCTATAACACGATGGATGCCCTGGCCGGGTTAATCTTTGGGATGACGATCATTACCGCCATCCATGAGTTAGGGGTCACCGATCGGACCGCGGTCTCGTGGGCGACCATCAAAAGTGGGCTGATCGGAATGGGGAGTGTGGCAATTATCTACCTCGGCTTGATTTGGTTGGGTGCTACCAGCCGGGCGAAATTTGCCCTCGGTGCCAACGGCGGCATCACCTTGGCGCAAGTTGCCCACCACTACTTAGGCAGCTTAGGGGACGGGTTGTTGGCGGTCTTAACCATTTTGGCTTGTATCACAACCGCGATGGGGTTAGTGGCCGCCTTTGCCCAAGCCCTCAACCAGCTGTTCCCTCATATTAGCTACCGGACCTTTTTACGCTTGGCCTGCGGCGGTTCCTTTCTGATCGCTAACCTCGGGTTAGATCTGATCATCGCCTGGTCGGCCCCCATCCTGACCTTCCTGTATCCGCTCGTGATTGCCTTAATTGTCCTGGGAATTTTAACCCCCTGGCTGGGCTTAGATCGGACCAGTTTTCGGTTAACCGTTGGGCTAACGGCTCTCCCGGCCTTTTTAAGCCTCTTTAAGGATCTACCGCCGGTTTTGGCCCACACTGCCCCCATTCAAGCCCTGGTCACGGCAGCCAGCCACTGGTTGCCGTGGTACTCACTGGGCTTTGCTTGGCTACCGTTCACCTGCCTAGGGCTCTTGCTCAGCGGCCTCTTAAAATTGCGCCGGGCCTAAAACGCCAACAGGCGGCTTCCTCCCCGAATTAATCAGGGCGGAAGCCGCCTGTTTTTTTATCCCAACGCTGCTTGCTGGGCCTTGGCCAATTCTAAGCGCCGCACTTGCCGGGGCAAGAAGCGCCGAATCTCATCTTCATTGTACCCCACCAACATTCGCTTATCATCAAGGATAATCGGCCGACGCACCAAGCCTGGGTGCGTTTGAATCAAAGTCGTCAGCTGACTTAATGACAATTCATCCAGATCAATATTCAGGGCTTGGTAGGCCTTGGAACGTTTGGAAATGATATCGTCAGTCCCATTTTCGCTCATTTTCAAAATCGACTTAATTTCCGCTAAACTCAACGGTTCGACTGCCAGATTGCGCTCTACAAACGGAATTTGATGCGCCGTGAGCCACGCCCGCGCTTTACGGGATGAACCGCTGCTCGGCGCTAAAAATAACGTTACCATTTCCTCTTCCCCCTTAGCAAAATTAATTCTGAGTTAACGCGTAAGCTCAAACCCCTGCGCCTTTACAAAGGCGGCGACGGCTGGCCGGCGCAGGGTCGCAAAAAAGTCCCGCTGAGTCGTTGTCCAGTCCGTGTCCTTAGGGTGGCTGGGCCGGTGCAAATAATAGTCACGGACTACTTCATCATAGTCCCCTAACGCCGTAAACTGGGCCGCCGGGTAGGTGTCAACGGCGGTAAAGTTAGCCAGCGGCAACCGCGGCTTGACCCCATTTTTATGCCGTGGCACCCCGATCGTCAACCCAAATAACGGCACCGTATACTTGGGTAAGTGCAACAATTCCGCCACCCGGGCCAAGTCATTGCGCAGGCCACCGATAAAGCAAATCCCCAAGCCCTGCGCTTCTGCGGCGACGGCCATGTTTTCCGCAGCAATCGTGGTATCAACTACGCTGACCAAAAACGACTCCAAATTCGTCACCGGCGCCACCGGCTGGCCCGCGGCTTCCAGCAAATGGACCTGGCGGTACAGATCCGCCACAAAGACGAAAAAGGCCCCACTTTTTTTGACATAGGCCGCACTTTGGGAAATTTCGGCCAATTCATTCCGCAGTGCCGGAGCTTGCACTTCAATAATCGAAGTAGCCTGCACAAAATTAGACGACGAGCCCGCGTGGGCCGCCGTTAATAATTGTTGTTTGGTCGCCGCTGACAGCGGGATGGCTTCAAAATCGCGCACTGAAACGTGCTGGGTCAATAAATCAAATACTTCCATCTTCCTCATCCTCTTTGATCATTCGTGATCAATACTTTGGGTTAAGTCCAGGTGTTGGTTAACCTCATTGACGACTTCTTCAATCTTGGTTTG
>DHCFD07801__coassemble_1587_pt1 | contig 13140 bp, 13 predicted proteins | sample DHCFD07801__metabat2_low_PE_021 | metagenome-assembled genome bin DHCFD07801 | reverse complement strand
GTCCGCAATTTGCTGATAGAGCGGTGCGGATTGATCAAATTCAAATTGCATTTTTTCACCATCTTAACCTGATTAGTTCATCGGTTAATTACTTATGTAACTAACTATATAACTAACTAACGATTTTGGCAAGGGCGGCGGTCAATTTTTTGCGTAAAAAAAGCGCGCCCCCCCCGGGAACCCCCGGCTGACGCGCTGTCCAGCAATTTAATTTTTAGAATAATTTACCGACCCCGTAGTGAATCGTGATCGTAATCAAGCCAATGATAATATTGCGAATCACCGCTCGTTTGACCAAACCGTCGCCCAACTTCGCGGAAATCAACCCGGTTAAAGCTGAGGCCAAGGCCACCGCTAAGATCGTCGCCCCCCACTTTAGGGGCCCCGTAACAAAAGTCATCGCCATCAGCGGCAACAAACCGCCTAAAGCGGCCGCAAACAAGGAAGCGTAGGCGGCATCCCAGGGATTTAAGTAGTGCCCCAGTTCAATATCGTACTTGATCCGCACCACCGTCGCCAACGGCTTCTTTTGCATTAAGTCCGCCGCAATCGCCGCCGCCGTTTGTTCGTGAACCCCCTTGGCAACATAGTACGCTTTGACCGCCGCAACTTGCTCGGTCCAGGCCGTCTTTAGCAGTTTTGCTTCCTTAGCCACGGCCGCTTTTTCGGTCTCCTTTTGGGCTGACACCGACGCATACTCGCCCGCCGCCATCGAAAAGGCACAGGCTAAAAGATCGGACAGGCCGGCGATAAAAATCGTAAATTCATTGCTGGTTGCCGCGGCCACGGAGACCAAGACCCCCACGACGGTCAAGATCCCATCGTTGGAGCCTAAGACCCCCGCCCGCAAGGTGTTCAACTTTTCTTCCATCGTTTGGGCTGTTTTGTCGATTGTTCTTACTTTCGCATTTGTCATTTCTGCTGCCCCCTAAGCATGAAAGAGTTGACCAATCACAAAGGTCACCACCATCGTCAATAAGCCAGCAGCCACATTGCGCAAGACTGCCTTGCCCCGGGCCGGGTCATCCCCCAACACCGCCGCTAAATAACCGGTCAGCACTAACGCTACTAACACCGCCAACATCGTAACCCCAATCCGGAGGGCCGGTGGAGCCATCGTCACGGCCACCATCGGCAGAATCGACCCCAACGGAAAGGCAATGAAGGACGCAATCGCCGCTGCATAGGGACTGGTAAAGTCCTGCGGGTTAAAACCATAACGTTCCTGGACCACCGTAGTTAACGGATCGTTACTCATCAATTCTTGGGTTGCTTGCTGGGCTAACGCCGGGTCAATTTCTTGGGCTAAGTATTTTTGCTTGACGTAATCAAACTCCGCTTGAAAATTATTGGCCAGCCGCTTTTGCTCATCGAGAATCGCCCGTTGTTGCGAGTCCTTTTGGGTGCTGACCGAAACGTATTCCCCCATACACATCGAGATCATCCCCGCTAAACTCCCCGACAACCCCGCGATTAAAATCGCGTAGGCATCAGCCGTCGCAGCCGCTACCCCGATGACGATGCCGGCAACGGAAATAATCCCATCGTTGGCGCCCATCACGCTGGCCCGTAAAACATTGATTTTTTGTGCTAATGACATTTGCTTTGCCATTTTCTCTTCCTCCCACCTTTGTTTATAATCATTATAAACTAGAAAAAATGCAATGCAACCATAATATTGAAATATTCCATCATTATTTAGACACAATCTAAAAACCGCAAATCCACCAACGGGGATTTGCGGTTGCCGGCCTCAAATGGCCACCGGGGTTATTCAGCTGCGTCTTGGTTCGTCCGAATCACAAAGACTGACGTCCCAGCGTGCTTAACCATATAGGAAGCTTGGGAACCCACCGTCTTGCGACTGCCAGATTTCCCAATCGAGCCGACAATCAACAGGTCGGGTTCAAATTCCGGGATCACGTGGTTGCAAATCCGTTCCGCGGGCCGCTCACCTTGATCGACAATCGCGGTAATCTTCTTAGGATCCACTCCGTAATCAATCGCTGCTTGCACGTATTGATCGATCCGCTTTTCCATTTCTTCCCGACTAGAGTGCGTGAAGTCCTTGTCTAAGAACTGGTACACGTTCACTCCACTGGTTTCGTAAATCGAAACGATTCCTAACTCCGAATTGTCGCGCACCGCCTTATCAACGGCGTAAGCAAACGCCGCGCGGGCGTCCGGGGCGTCGTCAACCCCGACTAAAATCCGGTGGAATCGTTTGGGTTTGATTTCAAACATGCCTGTCCTACTCCTCTCTTATGGAACTATTGCTAGTTCCGCTCGGCTTAGTTCCTATGTTACTACTCATTTTGTAATTGTAAACAATATTTTTTAGTTTTGCCTAAAATTATTTTCCCCAAGCTTGAGAATTTCCCAAAGCTAAAAAGACGCGCGGTCAAGCACCACGCGTCCATTATCCACTATTCAAACGTTAACCGATAGCCAAAGCGTTGATTTTCACCAGTCAGCCGCCGGGCGTGGCGTTCCATCACCTGGTAGCGATCACCTAAGAACATCCAAATCGTAATCCCGGTAAAGAAGAGTACTTCGACCGCCAACAAATACCAATCCGCCAAGGTCGGATTGCCCATCATCGCGGTCGAACCCGACGTGGAAAAGGCCAACCAATCCAACAAGAAGTGCAGCAGCATCGCTAACCATAATTGGCCCGTGTACAGGTAGACGACCGCAAAGTACAAGCCCAGCCCAAAGGCGGAGATAGTTTGTAAAATGGTAATGGCCAGGGGTTGCTCCACCAAGTTTCCTAAATGCAGGGCCCCAAACAAGGCGGAAGTCAATAAGACCGCCCCGAGAATTTGCCAGCGGAAGTTGCGCAGGGCATACAAGCAAACCCCTAAAAAGCCAAACCGGCACAGGGTTTCTTCGGCCACCCCCGCTTCAAAGGCCGTCAGTAGATATTCCCGGTTCGGATGAAAATTAGCAAAAGAATAACTGGTCAGGATATTTTTCACACTATCACCACTGGAAAAAGCATTGATAAAGATAAATATTCCTCCGAGCCCCAATAAAATTGCCAAGGATAACCAACTAAAGCCGCGCCCAAACTGCGGGTTAATCCCCGGCCACGACAAGTGCCAAGCCCGCATGGCCGCAACCATCATCAAGAACAGCGCTAAAGCGCCCAACGCCCCCGTCTGCAAAATTAAAGCAAACAAGTGCGGCCCAGCAAACTTGGTGGGGTAAATAACCCCAACAATCCCCGTTACGATGGAAAACCACCAGAAGGGATAAAAGAGCCGCGCTAAGGTCCACTGCAATTGACCACCGATAATTCCCGCCATGGGGGCAAACATCACCACATAATAAGTCATGGTAATTACCATGACTCCGCGCGGCGGCAACTGCAAGCGCACAATTATTTCCCGGGTCATAATCGCCCAAACCACAACTAAAATAATCGGTTGTAGCAAACACTGGATCCACCGGTTGACCGCTTGCAGCCAGCGGGGCAAATCATACGCTTCGGCCACCAGCGCCAGCACTAAAATCACTGCCATGATGATCATCCACGGGACAAATGGCAAGTGATGATAAAATTCCCATCCCCCGATTACCGCCACGCAAAATAAAGCAATTGACACTTGCGCCCGGTACCAAATACGGAGATAGTCCGTTCCAGACATTGAAAGTCCCCCCGTCCAAAATTAATTCTTCTTAATGGTAACAAAGACCCCGAGCCAAAAAAAGGGCGGGCCCTCAGTTTTTCCAAAATCAATCAAAAAAGACCAGCTAACGCCACAGGCTTCAGCCAGTCTAAGGTGATTTCAATTATTCCGCGGCGGCTGGTTGCCGCTTGGCGCGGTTATTTCGGTTGCGCCGGGGGCGGGCAGGCTTAGCCGACGCAGCCGGTTTCTCAGCCGTAGTTGGTTGGGCATCCGCATTTAAGATCGTCACCATTGGAATGATCACTGGGCGCCGCCCCGTCCGTTCGTACAGTAAGCGTTGCAAGCGCGAAACAATCGTCCGGTTGATCGCCCGGCGGTCCACCTTCTTGTGGTTCTTAAAAGTATTTAAGATCGCCCAGAAGACTTCATGGTTGGCGGCCTTAATCAATTCTTGGGATTCATGCATGTACACAAAGCCCCGCGAAACGATGTCTGGTCCCGCCACAATCTGGAAGTCCTTTAGATCAACCACCGCAATCGCCGTAACGACCCCTTCTTCGGAGAGGAGCCGCCGTTCGCGAATTTCGGGACTGCCAACGGCATCATCAACATCACGGCCGTCAATATAAACGTCGCCCATCGAATCAATGTGATCAGCCAACCGACAAGTATCCTTGGTTAAGGCTAAGACATCCCCATTGGCCAAGATAAAGGAATTTTCCCGGGGCACCCCGGTTAATTCGGCCAACTTAGTGTGGATCTTTTGCATCCGGTATTCCCCGTGGACTGGAGCAAAGAACTTTGGCTTCATCAAGCGCAACATTAATTCTTCGTCAATCTGGCCCCCGTGACCCGAAGTGTGGATATTGTTGACGTAACCGTGGATGACTTCTGCGCCACCTTCTTCGAGTTTATTGATCAAAGCGTTAACGCTGGTCGTATTCCCTGGAATCGGGTTCGAGGAGAAGACAACCGTGTCCCCTGGTTGAATACTGATTTGCCGGTGGGTCCCGTTGGCAATCCGCGACAGCGCGGCCATTGGTTCCCCCTGCGAACCAGTACACATGATCATTACTTGTTCCGGGGGATAGGAATTGATTTCATTCGGGTCAATCAAGGAGTCTTCGGGAATCTTTAAGTACCCCAGGGCTTGACCAGCCGTAATCGCATTTTCCATGCTCCGCCCAAAGACGGCAATCTTGCGGCCTTGCTTAATCGCCGCATCGCTGGCTTCCCGCAGGCGGTAGACGTTAGACGCAAAGGAGGCAAAAATGATCCGGCCCTTAATCCGTTCAAAAATCCGCCGGATATGAATGTCCACCCACCGTTCCGACTTCGTAAACTCCGGTCGTTCCGCGTTCGTCGAATCCGAGGTCAATAACAAGACCCCTTCCTCGCCCAACTTAGCCATTTGCTGGAAATTTGGGGCCGGTAAGTTGCCCACCGGCGTGAGGTCAAACTTAAAGTCCCCGGTTTGCACAATCGTCCCCTGCGGCGTGTGGACCGCTACCCCCAGGGTATCCGGGATCGAGTGGGTCGTCCGGAAGAAGCTGACCCACAGCTTCTTAAAGTGGACGGTATCAAATTCATTGATTTCATGCAATTCCGCATCCCGCAAGAGGTGTTTTTCATCCAACTTGCCCTTAATCAAGGACATTGCAAACGGCCCGGCATAAATTGGCACCTTGACCTTTTGCAAGAAGAAGGGCAGCCCCCCAATGTGGTCTTCGTGCCCGTGAGTGATAAAGAGGCCCTTGATCTTATCCTTATTTTCAATCAAGTAGTCATAATTTTGGATGACATAATCAACCCCCAGCAAATCATCTTCTGGGAAGAGGACCCCACAATCAATAATGATGATTTCGTCTTGGAATTGGACACAGTACATGTTCTTCCCGATTTCGCCAAGGCCCCCGACTGCGTAAAAGGCCACTTCGTTATTTTTGATATTTAACTTTGTCATAAGTCCCTTTCTAATCCTTTATCGTTATGATGTTGATAACGTCCCCCACCATCAGGACGCGCCGATCGCGATAATTGGCCAATTACAGCCCATCATTTAACTCCTTGACCGGTCACCTGCGACTGGTTGATTGTCCCCGTAACTGGACCGGGGTGCGTTATTTTTCCGTTCAGAATAATCTGAAAATATTTTATCACAATCGAAAAGTGAATGGTAGTCATCGCCCTTGGCTGCGCCGTTCGGCTTCACTAGCGCTAAACAAAAAAACGACCAGTGAGTCAAAACTGCTCACTAGTCGTAATCACCAACTGACCGGGCTTTAGAAGGTCCGCAAGGTGGCATGGCGCTCGGCCAACCACGTTTCCCAAGGCAACGCGGCGTTGCCTAATTCATCGAATTCCATCCCGGCCTTTGCCAACAAGGCGGCAAACAAGTCCTTCGTCAACGGTAAGCTGACCGTTACCAATTGCTCCACGGTCATAAAGCCATTCGTGCGCAACACCCGGTTAATCATTGCTTGCTGGCTGTCAGAAGCCAATTCCGTCAAAACCTCTAAATCATCGCGCTTAAAGTGTCGAATGTAAAAAGCCATGAATTCGCGTTCCGCTACCGTTTGGGCCGCTGGCGTCAAATCTTGAAATGCTACCATCTTTGATCCATCCTCTGTTTTTTTTTCTTACTTTTTTAGGATAGCACTTGGCAACCGCTTTCGTTAATCGATTGGCTGATGTTTTTTCAAAATTAATTTCACTGGCTGCCCAGCCTTGACTTGAGCCACTACGATCTTGGTCTCATCATTATCCAAGGGCCCTAAATTAATTTCGACCCCTTCTTGATAGGCGGCCACTTCTTCCACCCCTAACAGTCGCTCGCTAATCAAGCGCCGCACGCTGCGCAAAATATTTTGCCGTTCGCGTTGCTTTTCGACCGCCGCTTGCAAGGTGTAGCCTTCATCCAAGAACTCTTTGATCTCCATCACCTTTAATAAGGAAAAAAAGTTAAATTTGTGGTTCTGATTTTTTTGGGCTTGGTGAGAAGTAATGTAGCCCTTCTTTTCCCAATACCGAATTTGCCGGGCTGAGACCCCCGCGACCCGGGCCATTTCCGATAAGGGCAACTGAGCCTTTTCCATTGCTGTCTTAAAGACTTTGGGAAAGATTCGCATGATTTTCCCCCCTGTGTAATTTGCCAAAACTTGGGGAACTGACCAGCGTAACATACCGGCAGCTCCCCGCCAACAAAGAGTAGTGTCACACTTTTCACTAATTTTGTCAAATTATTTGACAATTATGGCGGAAAGAGTTACATTAGTTGCTGTTGATTTTTACTAATAAAAAGAAAGAAGGGTTTGCCATGTCTGCCAATCATACGGCAATGGATATCAACGGGAAGCCATACAACCGGACCGTGCTCGTCGCGGTCTTGACGATGGGTTCCTTCTTTACCATGTTAACTGGGACCTTCTTAGCGACTGCCTACCCTGCAATTATGAAGTCCTTTGACGTTTCGACTTCGACGGTGCAGTGGCTAACGACGGCCTTTATGCTGACTAACGGGATCATGATCCCGGTTTCTGCTTGGTTAATCAATAAATTTAACTCCCGGACCATGTACCTGGGGGCCATGGCAACTTTCCTGCTCGGGACGGTGATTGCCTTTGTCGCTCCCAACTTCCAGATCTTAATTGTGGCCCGGATCATCCAAGCCCTGGCCGTGGGGGTAACCATGCCCCTTAACCAAACGATCATGCTGTCAGTCTTCCCCCCGGAACAGCGGGGAAGTGCCATGGGCATGGTCGGTATCGCCATGGGATTAGCCCCGGCCGTGGGACCAACCATGTCCGGGATCATTGTTGACAACTATTCCTGGCGGGATCTCTTTGGTGTCATCATTCCCTTTATCATCATCATTTTAATCATCGCCTTCTTTGTGATGAAGCCGGTCTTACGGGTTCACCAACAGCCCCTCGATTTCTGGTCGGTCGTCACCTCCACGATCGGGTTTGGAGGCCTATTATACGGGGTCTCGGAAGCTTCCAGCCGCGGGTGGGGCGACCGCTTGGTGCTGGGCTTTATCATTGTCGGGCTGATCTTTATCGCCCTCTTTATTCACCGGCAGCTGAAGTTAAAGGATCCGTTCCTGGAAATGCGGGTCTTTAAGCACCCTGAATTCGCCTTGGCCGCCGTCTTGTCCAGTGCGGTCAACCTGGCCATGATCGGGGTTGAAATGCTGTTGCCAACGTACATCCAAACGATCCGGGGGGAAACAGCCTTTCATTCTGGCTTAATGTTGCTACCTGGGGCTTTGATGATGGGGTTCATGCAACCAATCACTGGGCGGTTATTCGATAAATACGGCGCCCGACGCTTGGCCATTGTTGGTTTAACCATGCTGCTGATTGGGACGGTGCCCTTTATGACCCTGACCGATAAGACGCCGGTCCTTTCCATTATTATCTTCTACGCCATTCGGTTATTTGGGGTTTCCATGGTCTTCATGCCAGTTACGACTTCGGGCATGAACGTCTTGCCGATTGCCGAGATGTCTCACGGAACCGCCGTCAATAACACATTCCGCCAAACGATGAGTTCGATTGGGACCGCCATCATGACAACCGTCTTAACCAACGTGCAAGATGCCACCAAGCCGGCGCACAGCTTATTGACCTCAGCGCCCCTGGTTTACAAGGAACATGCCATTAACGCGGCCTTAAATGGGTTCCGGGCGGCCTTCGGGGTGTCCGCTATTTTTGCCGTCGCCGCCTTGGTCTTAGCCTTCTTCTTAAAGAAGGAAAATACCGTGCGTTCCATTGATGTCACTGATTTGCCAAAGGAGGATTAAGCGATGATTATTTTACTGGTTATTCTCAGTGCCCTGAGCTTTTACCTCTTTGGGGCCGTGTGGGTCGAAAAAGCCAGTCACTTACTGTGGGCCGGGCTGTCCTTAATCATTTTAGTCGCTTCCGTGACGGTCTTTGCCCTCCACGACGTCAACCACTTGGGGATGAAGACGGTCACCACCACGCAGACGGTTTCCCTGGCTTCGGTCAATCCGCAAGCTAATTTGCTGGTGTACAAGCAATTGGGGACCGGCAATGAAAAAGTCTACGTTTATAAGACCGACATTCACCAAAAAAAGACCAAGCACACCTGGGTCGACAGCAAGGCCACCACAAAGCTGACGCAGACCACCGGGGACACCAAAGTGGTCATCAAAACGCAAAAGTACGTCTATGCCAACGGCTTTGCCAAGGCCATGTTTGGGATTTTAGGGGATAACAACGAAACCAAGCACCGCAGCTACGATTTCCAAGTCAACCCAACCTGGGCGGTCATCAATACGCACCAGGCGGCCCAACTTACCAAGCAGCTTAAGCAGCCTGCTGCCCAAGCGCAAATGAAAACGGTGATTGCCAGCCAAGTTAAGCAACGCATGGCCCAAGCCCTGCAACAAAATCCACACTTAACGCCGGCCCAACAAGGAGCCTTACAGCTGCAATTCACGAATGAAGCTAAGGCGCAAGCCATTCAACAGTTAGTCAAATAGCAAGGCTAGGAACTCCGGGACCCCAGCGGCTCCGCGGTTCCTTTTTTCTTACTTTTAATCAGTTTAAAAGCGCGGTAAGATAGGGATAATGATATGTTTCTACCTATTAATAGTTTGGAGGGAAAATTATGACCCAGTTGCAAGCTCAATGGTTAACCTTGGCGGATGGCCACCGTATGCCCCAAGAAGGGTTTGGCGTCTATAAACTGACCGACCAGGCCAGCATGACGACCGCCATCAAAAGTGCCTACCAAACCGGCTACCGGCTGTTTGATACCGCCCAACTCTATGAAAACGAAGCCTTGCTGGGGGTAGCCTTAAAGGAGTTAGCCGTCCCCCGGGATAATTATTTTGTAACCACGAAAGTCGCGGAACAAAACCAGGGTTACCAGACCACCATCCAGTCGGTTAAGGAATCTTTGCGCCGCTTGCAGTTAGATTACGTCAACTTGCTGCTGGTGCACTGGCCGATGCAAGCCCACTTCTTTGCGACCTGGCAAGCCTTAGAAGACTTGCAGGCCCAAGGTTTGACCAAATCAATTGGGGTCTCGAACTTTGGGATCGTCCACTTGCAGCTGTTAGCCACGCAAGCCCACCAACGGCCGGTCGTCAACCAAGTCGAACGGCACCCGGGCTTAAACCAAGCGGCCTTAATCAAGTACCACCAAGCCCACGGGATCGTAACCCAAGCCTGGTCACCCCTGGCCCGGGGCAAGTACTTACAGGATCCGGTACTGACTAAAATCGCGGCGGCCCACCAGAAATCAGTCGCCCAAGTAATTTTAAAGTGGCATTTACAAGGCGGGGTGGCCATCATTCCAAAATCAGCGCACCCGCAACGGATCGCCGAAAACGCCGCGTTGACTGATTTTACCCTCAGCGCTGCGGAAATGGCCCAAATTGACGCCCTGAATCGCTTTGCCCGGGATGGGCGCGAACCCGAATTGGTTTATGAAAATAACGTGCAATACCCCCGGTAAGCAAAATTTGGTTATCGTCCTGGCCCCGACCAGGACGTTTTTTTGGTTCCCCGCCCTTTATGACAAAAGATTACAAAGCGCGCAAGGCTTGTCCTGACTGGGTTTGGTCCTTGTGCTCACCTAACTTGGCTCGTTAAAATGACGATCGCAACCTTTCTGTAATAAACCGGGCAAATTTGAAGCTTTTTCCCCCGTTTATCACTGAGAAGCAAAAAAAGTTGATCTTTTTCGAACTTTTTCCGAGATTTTTTTGCCACCCACGTCAGCAAAGTTCGGTCGGCCAAAAAAGCGATCAGAACAAGCATGCGTCCCCTTATATTCGAATTAGGTAAATCGTTATATTACAAAAGATTACGAAATTCCCTCCTTTCCCCCGGCCTTCGCAATTCGCTTGTTATCTGTTCGTAACCTTGAGCGGTTATGATAGTAACCGTCGAAAATATGAACGAACAAAGAAAAGGATGGTTAAATTACCCTATGTTAAAGAAAAGCATGTTAACTACTGCAGCAACTCTTGGCATCGCCGCTTTTGGGATCGCAGCCGGCTCCACGGTTGCTAGCGCAGACACGACGTACACGGTACAAGCCGGTGACACCCTGTCTTCAATTTCCCAAAAGTTTGCCAACAGCTCTGTTGACAAGCTGGCCCAAGACAACAACATCCAAAACGTCAACTTGATCTACGTTGGCCAACAACTTTTGATCAAGGATAACGGCGAAACGACCCAAGCGCCAGCTCAAACGGCAGCCCAAGCTGCGCCAGTCCAACCGACGCAAAGTCAAGCTCCGGTTTACTACGCGCAACAACCAGCTGCTCAAAGCAATTACAACTACCAAGCTCAAGCTACTAGTGCATCCACAGCTAACCTGGGTGGGAGCGAAGCCGCAGCCCAAGCTTGGATTGCCCAACGCGAATCTGGTGGCAGCTACACGGCCCGGAACGGCCAATACATCGGGAAGTACCAACTTTCCGCTGCTTACTTAAACGGTGACTACTCCGCTGCCAACCAAGAACGGGTTGCTCAACAATACGTGGCTTCCCGTTACGGTTCTTGGACCAACGCCCAAGCCTTCTGGCAACAACACGGTTGGTACTAAAAATTACTTTAACTAAACGCATTAAAAAAGGAATGGCGCTTCCATGCCATTCCTTTTTTTGCGTTAGTGCCACCTTTGTTGTTCGTAGGCCATCTGCCAAAATTGTTCCTCATAATAACAAGATTTTACAAAGGCCTGGCGCATCTGCTCGTGGGCCGCTTCGTCCAGTGGTGCCGCCAATTTGTCGACGATCGCCCGCATCTGGTTGGTACTACTGGAAAAATCATCACTGGCGTAACTGTCGAAAAACTCCTGGTAAAGCGGGTTGGGACTGTGTTTTTGCGCCAGCCGTCGGCCGACCTCATTGTAGAGCCAGTAGCACGGCAAGAGGCCGGCCGCCAGGGCCGCCTTGCCGTGGGCCTGGTTTTGGTAGGCCATGTGAGTCAGATAGGCATAATTGGTCGGCGCCGGTTTGGTGGCCGCCAATTCGATCGCCGAAAGCTTCAACTCAGCGTGGAGGCGCTGACGGGCCAGGTCTTCCCCCTCACCGAGGCTGGTCAAAATTTGGGCCAGCGCCGTATTAAGCTGGGCGGCCAGGACCTCGTGCAAGCGACCAAACATTTCCAGATACTGGTGATCTTGGCGCAAGTAGTAGCGAAAGGTCGCCAACGGCAGGGTCCCGTCACTCAGACCAACGATAAAGGGGTGAGCCAGGCTGCGGACCGTGGCAACCTCAATCACGGGGGTCAAAGTAGCGGTAAACGGTGTCTCTTTCATAACTTCCTTTCCGGACGTTGCCCCGCCCCGCCGGAAAAGGGACGAAAAAAGCGCCACTTCTCCCGAAGCAGCGCTAAGCGTAACGTCCCTTCGCGAGGATTAACTCACAGGTTCAAGGGATCCGTCCGTTTGCGGACATCTCAGCTCGGCACACGAGCACTCCCGGTTACATAGTTGTTTTTATTATAAGCCCAACGTCTCCCTAAGCCAACTGGTCCCACAAAGTTTCCAGGGCCGCCGGCAGGGGACTGGTCAGAGCCATGGGGGTCTGGGTAAAGGGATCGGTGAAGGCCAAGCTGGTCGCGTGCAAGGCCTGGTGATCACTGCGGCTCAGGTCACCGCCGTAGAGGTGGTCGCCCACCAAAGGATTGCCCAGCCAACTCAAGTGGACCCGGATCTGATGGGTGCGGCCCGAGTGCAGGCGCAGACGCACCAAGCTATAGCCGGCCTTTTCTTGTTCGACCCAGTACTCGGTCTTGGCGGGCTGGCCGGCCGGATCAATCACCCGAGCCGCCTGGCCGGCTACCCGCAGAATCGGTTGGTCAATCATGCCGTGCGCGGCCGGTAAGTGCCCGCTTACGATTGCCAGATACTCTTTTTTAACCGCGTGGCTTTCCACCTGGGCGCTGATCATGCTGGAAGCGACCCGGTGCTTGGCCACCAGCAACAAACCGCTGGTAAACCGATCCAAGCGGGTAATCAAATGGGGCCGTAAATCGACACTCTTTTGGGCCACTAAGTACCCCTTGACCCGGTTTAAGGCGGTATCGGCTTGTTCCGTCGGTCCCGGGACTGAAGCCAGCCCCGCGGGTTTGTCAATCACCAGCCAGTTGGCATCTTCATAAGCAATCTGTAAGGGGCCATCACTGACTTGGACGGTGGGATCCGCCATTTCTGGCGCCACCTTAATCGTCAGCGGCTGGTTGGGTAAAATTTTGGTTGTCGGGCGGACCGGCCGGTGATCAACCAAGAGCTCCCCGGCCCCATTTTTAATATCATTGAATAAGCGGTGTCCCATCCCCAACGACTGGAGGTAACGCTTAATTTTAATCGGCTCTGTGCCACGGTACTGCCAAGTATTTTCCATGCTTCCATCCTTTCTTTGCCAAGAAAAAAAGAGGCCGGGGATTTCCCGACCTCTTACACATACGGTCCATACGAGACTCGAACTCGTGATCTCATCCGTGACAGGGATGCGTCCTAA
>DHCFD07801__coassemble_1532_pt1 | contig 13933 bp, 15 predicted proteins | sample DHCFD07801__metabat2_low_PE_021 | metagenome-assembled genome bin DHCFD07801 | reverse complement strand
GGGCGTGCCACTTTTACTCGGGAGCTTTCTCCCTAATTATATATACGCGAAACGGAGCGATTATTAACTTTTTTCACAAACTTTTTTATTTCAACAGCCTTCAAGTTGATTGCACCACTGCTGGCGTCCTGCAGCCAGCAATGCTTTTCACAAGTTAGAAAACGCTTTAATTATCCGGTGCAAAGAAAGCAGCGGCCAGTCGCTGATAGAATTCAATCGCCTGGTAGTAGACGGCCAGGTCAACGAATTCGTTGCTGGCGTGGCTAGTGTCACCACCAGGACCGATCAAAGCGATCGTAAAGTCGCCCTTCGCATGCAGAAATTCGGAACCATCACTGGCCCCGGCTTGCCCCACCGGCGTGACCGAAGTACCAAAGACGTCCTGATGGACCTGATCAATCAATTTCAGCAGCGGGGCGTCTGCTACTCCCGGCATCGGCTCTTCCGGAAAGCTGTAAGTCAGGCGCAAATCGTAGCCTGGCCGCTGGTTCAATTCCGCCACTAGGCCAGCCAAAATATCGTAGACCTGCTGGTTGGGATGGGCGGGAATCGTGCGAATATTGCCCTGCAAGGTCGCTTGGGCTGGGACACTGTTGATTTGCTCACCACCGTTGATCACACTGATCACGTGGGTCAAAGGCCCCAGCACCGGATCGACTTGATCGAGCGTAGCCAGGCGGGCCTTAGCCTGAGTGGCAAATTCCAGCACATGGTCGAGAGCGTTGATCCCCAGTTGCGGCTGGGAGGCATGCGCGCTCTGGCCCTTGGCAGTCAAGATGTAATCGATCACTCCTTTGGCGGTGTAGCCGACCTCGCGAAGGTCGGCGCTTGGCTCGGCAATCACCAACCCGGCCAGGTCATCAGCATACCCCGCTTTAGTCAACTGGGCAGCACCGTACTCGCCAGTCTCTTCACCGACCGTAGCTAACAACCGGATCCTCCCCGGTAGGGTCTGGTGCTCCAACATTTCCAGCAGGGCCACCACAATCGCTGCCAGGCCACTCTTCATGTCACACGCGCCCCGCCCGTACAGACGACTGGCCTTAACCGTGGCTTTAAAGGGATCAGTCGTCCACTGAGCCAGATCTCCGGGGGCAACCACGTCCATGTGGCCGGCCAAGCCGAGGGTCTTTGCACCCTGACCAGCGGTGATCACCAGGTTGTCGCGTCCCGGCGCGTAGGTCACCCGCTCGATTTGAATTTGATCTTGGTAGGGGGTGAACAGCTTGGTCAAGTAATCGGCCACTGCTGCTTCTCGGCCGTTGACCGAGGGGATGGCAATTAAGTGCTTAAGAATTTCGAGTTGCTGAACTTGTTTCATGTCATTTCCTCCGTACTTGGCATGCGTCGTTTTCTTTAATCATACCACCAAAAAACGCGGCTCCCCCGGAACCGCGTTACCTGCTTACTTATCCAAAATAATGTCACTTGGCTTCACTTCACTGCCAAAGTACGGCTTTAATTCTTGGTTGTAGTCCTTGGCAAAGAAGCCTTCCTTATTCAGCTTGGTGATTTCTTGATTCGTCCACTTCAGCAGGGAAGTGTTCCCCTTCTTGATCCCCGGGGCAATGTAAGAACTGGCCCCTAATTGCTTGATGCCGACCGTGTACTTTGGGTGTTGCTTGACCCAAGCGTACAGGTAAGAGTTGTCATCCGCCAAGGCCGTCGCCCGCCCGTTCTTTAAGGCGTTGAACTGTTGGGTCTTGGAGTCAAACTTCAGCAATTGGACCTGCTTTTGTTTTTGGGTAAAGTATTGTTCGGCCGTGGTCCCCTTGGTGACAATCAGCTTTTGGCCCTTTAACTGGCTGACCTTGGTTACTGGCTTTGCCTTTTTAGACACCACCCCGACGGATACTTTCATGTATGGCTTGGCAAAGCTGACAACCTGCTTGCGTTCCGGCGTCACGGTAAAGTTAGCCAGGACAATATCAGCCTTGTTAGCATTCAAAGTGTCGACCCGGTTATTGGCATTCACCTGAATGAATTTCACCTTAACCCCTAAGTCCTTGGCCAAGCGCCGCGCCAGGTAAACGTCGTAGCCGACCCGCTTGCCGTCTTGATTAACCCACCCGTAAGGCTTTAAATCACCAAAGACGGCGACCCGCAGGGTGCCGCGCTTCTTAATCGCGGCCACTGAGCTGGGATTTGCGGCCGCCTGCGCGGGCCGGGCCAAAGTGGCTAACGGGGCCAAGGCTAAGAGCAGCGCCCCGAGACTCAGGATAATTGCTTTAAAAATTTTCTTCATTTGGTTGACCTTCCTTCCTAAAAGTCCATACTATCCAAAAATTCTTGCGCCCGCTTCGTTTGTGGCTGGGTAAAAAATTGCTGCCCCGGCGTGTCCTCGACGATTTTGCCATCAGCTAAGAAGAGGACGCGGTCGGCGATTTGGGCGGCAAAGTTCATTTCGTGGGTCACGATGATCATCGTCATCGCTGCTTCTTGTGACAACTGCTTGATAATTTCCAAGACCCCCCGCACCATTTCCGGGTCCAAGGAAGCCGTAACTTCATCAAACAACATTAATTCCGGGTGCAAGGCCAAGGCCCGCACAATCGCGATTCGCTGCTTTTGCCCCCCGGACAGCTCCCGCGGATAGGCCTTCGCATAAGCGCTCAGCCCCACCCGTTCGAGCAGGGCAAGGGCTTCTGCTTGCACGGTCGCGGCCGACCGGCCTTGAATCTTTACCGGGGCCAGGGTGATGTTTTCGAGCACCGTCAAATTCGGGAACAGGTCGTAGCTTTGAAAGACCATCCCGATTTTTTGCCGCAATTTTTGCCAGTGGGCTTCATCGGCGACCACGGGCTGACCGTTAAACGTCAAGGTCCCGGCCTGAAAGGCTTCCAAGCCGTTTAAGGTCCGCAGCAGGGTACTCTTCCCCGACCCCGAGGGGCCCAGTAGGGTCAGCACTTCGCCTTGGTGCAGGGTAAAATTCACATCAAAGAGGACCTGGCGCGCCCCGTAGAATTTGTTTAAGTGGGTTACCTTTAAAATTTCCGTTTCCATTACTGCTTCCTTTCTGCCGATCAGACCTTTTGTTGGGCCGCTAAACGCTGGGCCCAGCGGGAGAGGGGATAGTCGACCACAAAGTAAAAGATAAAAATCACCCCGTAGACCCAAAAGACCCCGGTCCGGTAAGTCGTATTATTGGCTTCAATGATCTGCTGGCCGATATTGATCACGTCCATCACACTGATCAACATCAACAGCGAAGTCGTCTTGATCACCCGGGTGGCCAAATTAATCGTCGCGGGCAATTCTAACTTCAAGGCTTGGGGCAACAAGACGTAGCGGAAAAGTTGCCAGCGGTTCATTCCCAAGGCCAGCCCCGATTCGCGCTGGTGCACTGGGACCGACAGGAGCGCGCCGCGGACAATATCGCTGAATTCCGCCGCCACCCAGAGGCCAAAGGCAATTACCGCCATCCAGCTGCCCGGCAGACTATCGACGTGAAAAAGCTCCGGCACCAGGTAGTAGGCCAAGAAGAGCAGGACCACCGTCGGCACGATCCGAAAAAATTCCAAATATAAGCGCAAACCAAGCCGCAGCACCGGATTTTTCAGTGTCCGCAAAGCGCCGAGCAGCGACCCCAGGCTCAGGCCAATCACCAGGGCCAAAGCGGCAATCCAGACCGTCGTCCATAAACCGCCGAGCAGGCGCACCAAATTATGGCCTTCAAACAAGACGTTAATCCCCGAATGTGGCATACCGCACCCTCCTTTCCAACCAAGTCAAGATTACTGACAAGGGAATCAAAATAATGGCATAGGCGACCACCAAGACCAGCAAGTACTCATTCGACCGGTAGTACAGACCGATTAAATCCAAGGCCGTATTGGTCAATTCCGGAATCGCGATCACCGAAAAAATCGAAGTTTCCTTGATCAAAAAAATCACATTAGCTGCCAGGGCTGGCACGCTGAGGGCCAAGCCCTGCGGTAAGACCACGTAGCGGGCCAATTGCCACTGGTTCATCCCCAGGGCCCGGCCTGATTCCACTTGCGTTTGGCTGACGCCGTTAAAGCCGCCGGTAAAACCTTCGGCCATGTACGCCCCACCCAAAAAGACCAAGCCAATGATCCCACAGGTCGCGGCACTAAATTTCAGCCCCAGCACCGGAAAAGCGTAGTACAAGAAGAACAACTGAATCAACAACGGGGTGTTGCGGGCCACTTCGACATACGCCCCACTGAGCCGCCCCAAAACGGGAACTTGAAAGTACCGCAGCAGGCTGACTACCACGCCAACCACCAACGCGCCCGCAATCCCGATGGCTGATAGCCACAGCGTTAATTGAAAGCCCTTGGCAAACTCCGGCAAACTTTGCTGGATTACTGCCCAATCCACATTACCTCACCCTTTCTATTCGCTAATCCGCTTTCGGCCTAAAATTAGGTACAAAAAAAGCCTGTTGTCCCCGCTGATTCCCGTCCCACCTCACGATGAGAACCTTAAAGAAGCCGGGTTGCCTTCCCGCAACCCCGGTTGGAAATCAGAATTAACAACAGGCCGTCAGCAGCGCCCGGTCAGTCAGAAAAACAATCGTCAACTTAATTAGCGTTAACATCATGTTTTCCTCCTTTCCGGTTGCTTACTGTCAAATTAGCATATTCTTAAATCTTCTAACGGATTTATCATAATCCGACTAATTGACCATTGTCAACCCTTTTTCCGCCTTTAATTAGCGCGGTAGTTAACCGGATATCGCACTGACCGGCATCCAGGCCACTTGGGGCAGGCGCTGGGCCCAAGTGGCCTGTTGGCTTGCCGTTAGGGGGCGGGTTAAGGCACTGCCCGCTTGGCGTTTTTGCCAGGGTCCCCCAAGGGGCAACGAAGCGGCGCTCACCGCCAAATAGGTGCGCGGTGCTTGGGCTAACGGGTACACCCGACCAGGCACCGCTGGGGTAAAGCTGGTGCCACGCGCACTGGTCAGACGGTAAAGGTCACTTAAGATACTGTTGGCCGTGGCCAAGCCGCCGGCCCCAGGACCTTGATAAACCGTCTGCCCCAGCCGTTCACTGGTTAAGGCCACCGCATTGTCGACCCCATCGAGGCCATAAAAAACCGATTGGGGCCCGATTGCAACGGGAGCGACTTCCGCCAAGAGCCGCTGGTCCCGGCGTTGGGCCCGCGCCAAGAGGCGAATTTTCAGTCCCCACTGCCGGGCTGCGTTCAGTAATTGCGGGGATAAAGCGGTAATCCCCGTGACTGCTAAAGCGGCGGGATTAACCACCTGGTGAAACGCCAGCCGAAACCTCGGAATGCCCCGCCAGGTACTTGGTAGCCGAATGGATCACAATGTCGGCTCCCCAGCGCAGGGGTTGGGCCAAATACGGGCTCAAAAAGGTGTTATCCACGATCGTTAACAAGCCATGCTGGTGGGCCAAGCGCGCCAGCGGAGCGACCGGGGTAACCTGCAACAAGGGGTTGGTGACCGGTTCAAAGTAGATGGCCTTGGTATTAGGCTGGATCGCTGCGGCCACCGCCGCTAAATCCCGGGTATCGACGGCGGTAATCGTTAAATCCCACCGGGCAAAAAATTCCTTAAGCAAGCGAAAGGTCCCTCCATAGATTTGCTTGCCAACCACCAAATGATCGCCAGCCTGAAAAATCGCCAGCGCCGCATGAATCGCCGCCATCCCCGAGGCAAAGGCAAAGGCCGCTTGGCCCCCTTCTAAGGCTGCCAATTGAGCCTCCACGGCATGGCGCGTCGGGTTGCCCGAGCGGCCGTAATCATATTGCGGGGCCGTGCCAATCGCGGGGTAGGCGTAAGTTGTAGCCGGATAAATTGGCAACACCACCGCCCCGTAAGGATCATTGGTATCTACTGGACCATGAACTAATTGAGTTTGAAATTTTGCCATTGTAATTCCCTCCTTCTTGCTTCGGCCAACAAAAAAACCTCCGCCCCCGGATTTCAGACTTGAAATCCAGGGACGAAGGTTCGTGGTACCACCCTGCACTTCGTCAACCTCACAGTTGGCGACTCATTAAGTACCCACCCCCTGGGGAGTGGAGACTTTGCAAGGTATCGGTTGCACCCGGGGTGAGTAGCTGCATTAAACAACCCTCACTCTGCCTCAAAGCTCATCTTCAACCCTTGGCAGTTCGCTCTTTCCCATCCCCCGAGCTCGCTTGGCAACCGCCGCCGGCCTACTCTTCTTTTCATCGGCATCTCATCAATTTCTAATTGTCGAACAGCTTACCACCACTTCAGAAAATGTCAACCGTCTTTTTTATTTTTATCAACTAATCGGTATTTTTCTACATAATTTTTCTACATAATATGGACACCAGCCAGTTTTTTCGGGCCGGGATCCCTCCACTTTCGCCCGGGGCAAAAAATTAAAATTAGGGTTTGACAAACCAAAATGAGAATGTTTTAATATAGTCAATCAAATCGGAAAGGAGTTTGTGATCATGCTTCACCAACCACAATTAATGGCGTTTTATTTTGGCTTTGCTTATTTTAAGTAGCGTCCGTACTGCTTGGTACGGACGGGGACGTTCGTACCTAAGCAAAGTCAGCTTTTGTGGATGCTGTCAGCTAGGTACTTCCATCTAGTTAGGCAGCGCGGTGAGCACCATGGGCTCTCCAATTTTTTCTGCTAACCAGCTAGATGTGGTTCCCTTCACCCATTTAGTTGGTTTTTTTATTTATCTTGATGCATACTGAAAATAATTTAAGGAGGGCAACATGGAAATTCCATCAACTACATCCCGAGTCAACCTGCAAAAATGGCGGCTCGCCTTAACCTTATACCTCAACTACTTAGTCCACGGCTTTGGGATCATCATCCTGGCCCAAAATATGACCGCCCTCAGCGGGGCTTGGCACGTCCCGCTGGCGACCGTCTCCTTTGTCATCTCCGGGATCGGGATCGGGCGCTTAGTCGCCTACCTGATCACCGGGAGTTTAGCCGACCTCTTGAGCCGGAAGCTATTCGTCTTATTGGGGATGGGCTGTTACCTGATTTTTGCCCTGGGGATGGTGGCCAACCCATCGATCCCGGTGGCCTACGGGCTCGCCATCCTGGCGGGGATCGCCAATTCGGCCTTGGATGCCGGGACCTACACCACCTTGGTCGAAATCAACAGTGGCAAGGGGGACGGCACGATTTTGATCAAGGCCTTCGTCTCACTGGGGGAATTTATCCTGCCGCTCTTGGTTGCCACCTTGGCCAACCACGGCTGGTGGTTCGGCTGGTCCTTTCTCGTCATGGCGGCCTTGATCTTGATAAACCTGCTCAACGTCTTGACCGTCCGCTTCCCGAACCGGGCGGAATTAAAGCAAATGGCCGCCCACGCCCAAGTCGCCCACCCCACCAATGCCCACCACCGGCTGGGAGCGACCTTACTGTTGCTTGGCTACGGCTACACCTCGATGGCCTTGATGATCTGGTTCACCCAGTGGGTGACCCTCTTTGCCCAACAAAGCCTAGGGATGGGCGAAACCGCGGCCCACTTCTTATTATCACTCTACAGTATTGGCTCAATCAGCGGGGTCGTCGTCTTATTTATTCTTTTGAACCGGGCCGTCAGTGAACTTAAATTGCTCGTCAGCTTAAACCTGCTTGCCACTGTAGCTCTGGCCAGCTTACTGTGGGCGGGGCAAACCCCGTGGGTCGCCAACCTTACTAGCTTACTGTTTGGCTTTGCGGCCGCCGGGGGGATCATGCAGACTGGTTTGACCGTCTTCATGAAGCTTTACCCAGCCCGCCACGGGATGGTCACGGGGGCCTTTTACTTCTTTGGCAGCCTGGCTTCCTTTACCGTCCCGCTGATCACCGGGGTCTTATCAAAGACCAGCATCACCGCGGCCTTTGGCGGTGACCTGATCATCGGTTTAATCGGCAGCTGCTTAATGATTGGCTTAGCACTTACTCATCACCAACAGGAGGAAAAATAATGGAACGCATCGATGGACACACTATTTTAATCGGTTTATTAGCCACCCCGATTCGCCACTCCATGTCACCGACCATGCACAATAACGCCTTTGCCATGCTCGGCCTCAACTACGCCTACCTGGCCTTTGAAGTCGGGCAAAAAGAACTCCCCAGCGCCGTCCAAGCAATTCGCACCCTGGAAATGCGCGGGGCCAACATTTCGATGCCCAACAAGCAGGCCATTCTTCCCCTCTTGGATGACTTAGCCCCCGCCGCCAAACTGGCCGGGGCGGTCAACACCGTGGTCAACGACCATGGCAAATTGACCGGCTACACCACCGATGGAATTGGCTTCATGCAGGCCCTGGCCGCTGAAAACATCGACCTGCGCGGCGAAAAAATGGTCCTGGCCGGGGCTGGGGGAGCCGGAACCCCGATCGCGATTCAAGCCGCCCTCGACGGGGTCAAAGAAATCGTCATCGTCAACCGGGCAACGGATCCCCAAGGTAGTCAAGCCCAAAAGAACGTGAAAATCATCAATGAACAAACCAACGCCCACGCCCGCTTCGTCCCCCTGGCTGATCAAGCCCAATTCAAAGCCGAATTAGCGGATGCAACCATTTACTGTGATGCGACCGGGGTGGGGATGAAACCGCTGGCCGACCAAAGTTTGATCACTGACCCCAGCTGGCTGCGCGAGGATTTGATCGTTTACGACACGGTCTACGCGCCCCGGACCACCAAGTTAATGACCATTGCCCAAGCCGCCGGCGTCCGCCACGTCTTTAACGGCTTAGGGATGATGCTGTACCAAGGCGCCGAAGCCTTTCAACTCTGGACGGGCCAAGCGATGCCGGTCCAAGCGATTGCCGATTTGCTCTTTAATGGAAAGGACTGAACCCATGCCAGTAACCACTTCTGATGGGCGGTTGACTTTCGGGGCGGGACAACCCAAAATCGCCGTCCCCATTGTCGCCACCACCCCCGCGGCCGCTTGGCAGGCGTTTACCCAATTACCGCTGGACCAAATCGACCTGGTGGAGTGGCGCCTGGATTGCCTCAGCGACCCGCTTGATACCGCAGCTATCGTGCCAATCGCCCAGCGAATGCACGCCCAACTTCCCCTCTTAGCCACCATCCGCACCCAAGCTGAAGGGGGACAGTGGGCCCCAACTCCGGCGCAATACCGCACCGTCTACCAAAGTTTGCTGGCTGCCCCAGCCGTTGACCTGTTAGACCTCGAAGCCGCGCTCCCTACTCAGCTGGTACAGCCCTTGCGTCAACAAGCCCAGCAACAAGGCGTCAAAGTCATCGCCAGCTACCATAATTTTACGGCGACCCCCACTACCCCGGAACTGGCCGCCATTAATGCCCGCCTGGCCGCAACCGGCGCCGATCTGATCAAGTGGGCTGTCATGCCCCAATCAGCTACTGACGTTTTAACCGTCTTGGGAGCCATCAATGCTTACCACGGCCCCCAACCGCTGATCGCAATGGCAATGGGCGATTGGGGGAAGGTAACCCGGCTGACCGGGGGGATCTTCCCATCCGCCATCACCTTTGCGACGGCCGGCGCCGCGTCAGCCCCGGGGCAACTGACGGTCGGCGCGGTTCGCGCCACCCTCGCACTTTTGGAAAGGAAGGGATGACCATGCCAGATTTAACGACTTTACGGCAAGACATTGATCAACTCAACCGGGAATTAGAGCATTTGCTCATCAAACGGTTCGCCCTGGTCAAACAAGTCGCCGCCCACAAGGCGCGCACCCAGCAGCCCGTTTGCGACCCCCAACGGGAGGCTGCCATCCTGGCCCAGCTGGGCCAGAGTACCCCAGAATTGCAATCAGCTCTACAGGCCATTTTTCAAACCATCATGGCCCAATCGCGCACCCTGGAACAAACCCTGCTCACAAAGGAGGAACTCTAAATGACTTTCACATACCTGACTGCTGGTGAATCCCACGGCCCCCAACTGACCGGTATTATCGAAGGGATCCCGGCCGGCCTTAAACTCGACGTGGCTCAAATCAACGCCGCCTTAGCCGACCGCCAACGGGGCTATGGCCGGGGCAACCGGCAAAAGATCGAACACGACCAAGTCCAAATCCTGGGTGGGGTCCGCCACGGGGTAACTTTAGGTTCGCCGATCACCTTGGTCATTCAAAATCGCGACCATGCCCACTGGAGTGACATTATGGACCCCACCGCCCCGGCTACCCCGGAAAACACGACCCGCCAGGTGACCCGACCGCGGCCCGGTCACGCCGACCTGGTCGGTGGCCTCAAGTACCGCCACGCCGATATGCGCAACGTCTTAGAGCGTTCCTCGGCCCGGGAAACGGCGATGCGGGTAGCGATCGGCAATATTTGTGAACAGCTCCTGGCCGCCCTGGATATCCACTTAGTCGGCTACGTGCGCCAAATTGGGCCCGTCTTAGCCGAAGATCCAACGGTCACCACGGTTAAAGCCATCAAGGCCCAAACTGCGGCCAACGACTTGCGGATCACCGATGCCAGCCAAGTTGCTGCCATACACACCCTGATCGATGATACCCGTCGGGCTGGCGATACCCTGGGGGGCTTGATCCGGGTGGTCGTCGAAAACATGCCGGCTGGGCTTGGCTCTTACATTTCCTGGGACACCAAGCTGGATGGCAAGCTGGCCGCCGCGGTGATGGGCATCAACGCCATGAAGGGGGTCTCGATTGGCGATGGCTTTGAAGCCGCCACCCGTCCCGGCAGTCAGGTGATGGACCCAATCGCCTACGACCCAGCCCAGGGCTACTACCGGACTTCCAACCACCTGGGTGGCTTTGAAGGGGGGATGACCAACGGGATGCCATTAGTCATTAACGCGGCCATGAAGCCGATTCCCACCCTCTACAAGGCGCTGCCGACCGTTGACACCACAACCAAGGAAGCCAAAAAAGCCAACGTCGAACGCTCCGATACCACCGCGATCGTGCCCGCCGCCTTAGTCGTGGAAAACGTGGTCGCTATTGAGTTGGTCAAGGCCCTGACGGACGCCTTTGCCGCCGACAACCTGGCCCGCTTGCAAGACCAAGTGACCGCTTGGCGCCAGGAGTTACGCGGATGAAATTACACACCCTAGGGCCGGCAGAAACAGACAGCGCCGCGGCGGCCGCCCAGTATTGTCAGACCCACCCGGCGTTACAGGTTGCTTATCACCCCAGCTTTGAGGAATTATATGCGCACCTGACCAAATATCGCGGTGATCAACTATTGGTGCCGGCTGCCTACCAAAGCCCGGCTGGGCTGAGCTGGGGCCAGCTCCACTACCGCTACTTAGCGGCCTTGACCTTAGTCGACGGCTTTCTTTATGAGCTGGCCCCGTTGGTCTTAGCAGAACTGCCCACCCGGGCCAACCAGCGCGCTTACGTCCACCCTGCGAACGCGGATTTACTGCGCCAATTGATTCCCACCGCCGAAATTTGCTTGTGTCCCAGCAAAATCACCGCCGCCGACCAGTTTCTGGCCGACGGACGCTACGTCATCACCAGCCAAGCCGCCCTGCCTGCCCACTTGCCCCTGCGGATTCACCAACGGTGGACAGTCCCGATGCTGTGGAGCGTCTATTTAATCAACTAACGAAAGGAAGATTCAATGCAAACCCTTACCCCTGCGCCTACCGGCCTGCACGGCACCCTCGCCGTCCCCGGTGACAAAAGTATTTCCCACCGTGCCTTGATGTTGGGTGCGATCAGCGAAGGCGATACCACGATCCACCACTTTTTAACCGGCGAAGACTGCCTCAGTACCCTGGGAGCCCTGCAAGCCCTCGGGGTGAAAATTGAGCGGCAGGGCGAAACCGTTGTCGTTCACGGTCAAGGGTGGGCTGTTTTAACGGCCAGCGCCCACCCACTGGAGATGGGCAATTCCGGCACCACTACTCGCCTGTTAATGGGCCTGCTGGCCGGGCGGCCCTTTCAAACTACGCTCCAGGGCGATCAATCCTTGCACCGGCGCCCCATGCGGCGGGTCGCCGAGCCGCTGCGCCACTTTGGCGGGGAAGTTCGCTTGAGTCCCCAGGGGACCCTGCCGGCCACCATTTTCGGTCAGTCCCTGCACGCCGCAACCTACCAAATGACGGTCGCCTCGGCCCAAGTCAAAAGTGCTTTGATTTTAGCAGCTCTGCAAGCCCCCGGCCCTTCAACAATCATTGAACAATTGCCGACTCGCAACCACACCGAATTGATGTTGCAACAATTTGGCGCAAACTTAACTACGGCTGCTGACCAACGGACCATCACCGTTCACCCGGCTCCCCACTTGCACGGGCAAACCGTCCAGGTCCCCGGGGACCTGTCTTCGGCCGCCTTCTTCCTAGTAGCGGCCGCGATCGTTCCGGGATCAAACGTGACCCTCACCCAGGTCAATTTAAATCCGACCCGGACCGGCATTTTGCGGGTCCTACAGGCCATGGGGGCATCCGTCACGATTACTCCGCGGATCAGTCAGGGCGAACTCCTGGGTGATATTACCGTTTCGCACGGTCCCTTGCGCCCGATCCAAATCGGGGCGGCAGAGATCCCGGCCCTAATCGACGAACTGCCCTTAGTAGCCTTGCTGGCCGCCTGTGCTGACGGAACCAGTGAAATTCGTGGGGCGGCCGAACTACGGGTTAAAGAAACCGACCGGATCGCGACCGTCGCCAGCGAGTTGCGCAAACTGGGGGTTGCCATTGAAGAACTGCCCGATGGGATGATCATCACCGGGCGGCCGAACTGGGCGCTCCAAACTTCAACCCTCACCAGCCACGGCGATCACCGCATTGGCATGATGCTGGCCGTGGCGGCGCTCAAGGCCCACCAATCCTTGACTTTGGCTGAACCGGAGGCCATTGCCATCTCGTACCCGACTTTCTTTCGGGATCTGGCCCAATTGAAGGGGGAGGAACGCTAATGACGACCGTCTTTTTTAAGGGGCTGGGGCTGATCGGCAGTTCCCTGGCCCAAGCGATTAAGTTGGCCCATCCTGAGGTGACCATCCTGGCCAGTGACCCCGCTCCGGCAACGATTCCCTACGCCCGCCAGCAAGGGTGGTTGGATGCGGGCGTCAGCGAATTTGAGCGGGTGGCCGAAGCCGACTTCATCTTTTTAGCCAGCCCGGTCGATCAAATCGTGGCGGACCTTAAAACCCTCGCGACCCGCCCCCTCAAGCCCGGCGTCATCGTTACTGACGTCGGTTCGACCAAGCAGGCGATTTTAACCGCCGCGGCCGCCCTGGCAGACCAGAAAATCACCTTTATCGGGGGACACCCGATGGCGGGGTCACACAAAAGCGGGGTTACCGCCGGCCGGCCCGACCTCTTTGAGAACGCCTTTTACTTCCAGGTTCCGCTGAACGCTACCGCCGACCAGCAAGCGCGCTTACAAGCCCTCCTGGTTGGCGCCAAAGTGAAGTGGCTGACCGTGACGGCGGTCACCCACGATGCGATTGTCGCCCAGATCTCCCACCTGCCCCACATTATCGCCGCCGCTTTGGTCAACCAAACCAAGGAACGCTTTGCCGACCAGCCGCTGGGGATGCGTTTGGCCGCCGGGGGCTTTAAATCCGTTACCCGGATTGCCGCGGCCGACCCGACAATGTGGACGGCAATCCTCTTAGCTAACGCGCCCGTGATTCGTCGCCAACTGGCCGATTATATCGCCCACTTGCAAACCCTGGATCAGGCGATCGCCACCCAGGAAGCCGCGGCGATTCACCGCTTCTTTGCCCAGGCCAAACACAGTCGTGACCAGCTCAACGCCCCGGTCAAAGCCCCGTTTTACGATTTGTTCTTAAACCTGCCTGATCAGGTTGGGGCCCTGGCCGCGGTAACGGGGAAACTGGCAACGGCGGGAATCTCAATTACCAACATCCAACTCTTGGAAGTCCGAGAAGACATTAATGGCATTCTGCAACTGACCTTCAGCACCGCAGCGGCGCACCAAGCAGCCCAAGCGCTACTAGCGACCGAGTACGAACTTATTGAACGGGGGTAACCTAATGGAACTGATTTTAATTGGCTTTATGGGCAGCGGCAA
>DHCFD07801__coassemble_1515_pt1 | contig 14322 bp, 13 predicted proteins | sample DHCFD07801__metabat2_low_PE_021 | metagenome-assembled genome bin DHCFD07801 | reverse complement strand
ATCTTCATTGATGAACTGTGCATCGCCAGGCGCTTATCGGGATAGAGCGCTTTGGCCAGGGCCGTTACGGCCACTGGCGCTTCCCCAAAGCCGTTGGCAATCAGCGCAACTTTCCCCGGGTAGGTTACCCCGTCCCCGATGGCGTACACGCCCGCCACACTGGTTTGCATCGTCGAATCAACCTGAATCAAATGGTGTTCACTCGCCAGGTCTAATTGCCAGTCCTTGAGGGCGGCATTATTGGAGGTAAAACCGTAATTGACCAACACCCGATCCGGGGTAAGGGTCAATTCTTCTTCGCTCTTCATTTTCTTGAGGGTCAAACTAACCTTGCCATCCACTTGACTGCTGATTTCTTTTGGCAAATAGGGCGTTAAAATTTCTACCGCTGACGCCTGCAAGTCCGACACCATCTTAGGCAGCGCCCGGAACTGGTCGCGCCGGTGAACCAACTTAACGCTTTTGGCTACTGGTTCCAACATCAAGGCCATGTCGATCGCGGAATCCCCACCACCGAGAACCACTACGTCTTGCCCCGCAAAATCGGCCTTCTGCGTGACAAAGTAGCTCAACTGCTGGTCATCAAGTTCAGCGGCACCCGGCAGCGCTAAGGACCGGGGGGTAAAAGCGCCCTTGCCAAGCGCCACTAAAACGGCTTTGGCCCGGTAGGTGGCTTGGTCGGTCGTAATCGTAAAGCAACCATCCGGATCTTTTTGCACGTTGGTGACCATCTGGCCGACCACCGTGTCCACCGGGGCAATCGCCATCTGGGCCGCTAAGTCCGCCGCAAGTTGGCGCCCGGTCACCCCCGCCTTACCGGCTACATCCCAGATTTGTTTTTCTGGGTACAGCGCGGCGGGTTGGCCCCCTAAGGTTGGCAAGGCTTCGATCAGTTGCGCGTTTAATTCGTGCAGCCCACAGTAAAAGGCCGCAAACATCCCCACTGGCCCGCCACCGACAATGGTGACGTCATACATCTTTTCGGTCATCTTTTTTGCCTCATTTCCGCTAATTTTCAGTAGTTTTATTGTAGCATTGGCCCCCCACCGGCGCAAAAAACCGCAATTGCCAATTGTATTCCCTTTCATGATTCGGTATGATTAAGGAGTAAAACGTTACTACTTGAACAAACGCATAGAAAACATTTGGAGGGACTAATATGGCTCAAAAGAAAATGATTCTCGACTTAGATACTGGGGTGGATGACGCTTTAGCAATCGCTTACGCCGTGGCCGCTCCCGACGTAGATCTGATCGGGATCGTTTCTTCTTACGGGAACAACTTGCTTGATGTTTGTGCAGAAAATAGCTTGAAGCTGTTGGAATTGTTAGGCCAAGAAGATGTACCGGTCTTCTTAGGTTTGCCACACTCCAGCACCAGCGATCACTTTGAGGTGATGCAAGTTTCCAAGGACATTCACGGTGACAACGGGATCGGCGACGTCGACCTGCCGGCCCCAAAGCGCCCCTTAGAAGCAATGTCTGGGGTGGACTTCTACATTGAAGCCGCCCACAAGTATGGCAAGGACTTGATCATCATCCCAACCGGCCCAATGACTAACTTAGCGGCGGCCTTAAAGAAGGATCCGGAAATTGCCCACTTGATCGGCAACGTTACCTTCATGGGTGGGGCACTGACTGTCGAAGGGAACGTGACGGACGTGGCGGAAGCCAACATCAACCAAGATGCCAAGGCTGCCAACGACGTCTTGACCAGTGATTTACCATTAACGATGGTCGGCTTGGACGTCACTTTACGGACCCTCTTGACCAAGAAGGAAACCCAACAATGGCGCGACCTTGGCACAAAGGCTGGTCAAGCTTTTGCCGACATTACCGACTTCTACATCGATGCTTACTATAACTTAGACATCGACAAGAACGGTTGTGCTTTGCACGACCCACTGGCGGTTGGGGTTTCTTTGGACCCATCCTTCGTCCAAACGATCAACCTCTTTATGAAGGTGATCTACGATGAACACAACTACGCCCGCACGATTGGGGACAAGGACCGGCTCAACGAACCGAACCCGAATGTGCAAGTCGCAGTTAACGTTGATAAGGACCGTTACCTGGCCACCTTTATGGACTTGTTGACCAACCTGTTCAAACAACACTAATCACCGCCGAATTATCACAAGCTGAGCAATCTCCGCTCAGCTTTTTCTTTTGTCGCTAAGGTCACGGAACGTGGCATCAACGGACATGTTATTCCCCCATTAAAACCTTTGACCACATTCCGTGGTTTTAAAATTGGACTGATTGTTATAACTTATCCCCAACTTATCCCCAAAGCAACCGACTTATCCACCAAATCTTGGGGATAAGTCCCGACTTTTCCACACCCCACAAATATCCTATCATTCTTATTATCCCCAATCCTTCATCATGTTGTCCCCAAATTTATCCACAGTCTGTGCATAATTGTCCCGCCGCTTTTCCCCAATTGCGTTAAAGCCCCGGTTACCACATTTAGTAGCTCCCTCGGCTTGATCTTTCCCGGGTGATTCGCTACAATGAAGGCATCAATTACCATGTCTGGGGTGCCTTTGGCTGAGATGATACCCATTAACCTGATCTGGTTAATACCAGCGTAGGGAGTTACATTCGGTAGATCTTTGAAGACGAATTTAACCCGCGCTCCCGGACGAATGTTTGGGAGCGTTTTTACATGGGATTGAAATTTCTTTTTCCCAGGGGGAAGTATTATGTCGACACGTTATCACTTAAAGGATATTATCCTGTTGGCGCTAATCGGGATCATCTTCGGGGTGATCTATTACGCCGGGGACTTTATCTACAATGGTTTTTCCATTCTCTTAACTCCCGTTGGCTTAGGCCCCATGGCCAATGATTTAACCATGGGCTTGTGGTGCATGGCCGGTCCGATGGCAGCCATGCTCTTACGCCGGCCCGGAGCGGCCTTTCTCGGTGAATTTCTCGGTGCCGCCGGTGAAATGTTTTTAGGTGGCCAATGGGGGGCCGCTAATCTGATCTCCGGCTTTGTCCAAGGGATTGCGACCGAGCTTGGGTTCGCCGTTACGCGCTACAAGCACTACGATTGGCTTGGACTGGCTTCATCAGCTTTCTTTGCAACGCTGATTACCTTCGGGTGGGACTGGTTCCGGAACGGTTACGCCCACTTTAGCCTGGGGCTCAACTTGATCTTGCTAGTCGCACGCTTTATTTCCATGTTTGTCTTCTGCGGGGTGCTGGTTAAGTTGGTTGCCAACTTGCTGGAACGCGCCCACGTCATTAAACCCGCTTAATTATGACTGACCCAATTACGATCCAAAACGTGACCTTTAGTTATCAAGCCCACCAACCAGTGCTTCAGATCACCGACCTGACCATTCCCCGGGGCAGCTTTACCCTCCTTTATGGCCCCTCGGGCAGTGGCAAGTCGACCCTGTTGCGTCTCTTGGCTGGGCTGTTGCCAAAATACGGCGGTCACTTAAACGCGCAGGCCGCGATTAACTTGGTCCCGCAAGAAACGGCGATGCTTTTTCAAGACCCGAGTCTCCAGTTTGCCCTGGATACGCCCCAACACGAGGCCGAATTTGCCCTCGAAAATCTGCAAGTTCATCGGCACCAAATGCGTCATCGCATTCGGGACGCCTTTGCGACCGTGGGCATCAGTGACCTGGCGGACCGCCAGTTTGCGACCTTGTCCGGGGGGGAAAAACAACGGGCGGCTTTAGCAGTCGTGATTGCTATGCACCGGCCCGTCATCTTATTAGATGAGCCCTTCGCCAGCCTTGATGCCAACAACCGGGCCTTATTGTTAGCACAATTACAAGCCCAAGTGGCCGCTGGCAAAACGGTGATTATTGCCGACCACGACCTGGCCAATTACCAAGCGGTGCAACCACAAATCATCCGCTTTGACCGGGCCCATCAAGCAACCCAGCTGCCTGAAGCGGCGGCGCAAGCCCTCTTAACGGCCGCCGCTCAGCCGATTGCCCTGCCCACCCAAGCCGCAAGGACCTGGCCGGCCGCAATCGTGGGGCGCAAGCTGGTCCTTGAGCGCCCCCACCAACGCTTATTAGACCAGGCCAACTGCCAAATTCCGGCTAACAAAATTACCCTGCTGACTGGCGAATCCGGCAGTGGCAAATCGACGCTCTTAAAGTGCCTGGCCAAATTAGTTCCCTACCAAGGCGAATTAACCCTGCAGGGGCGCTCGTTGCAAAAGTATCGGCCCCGGCAATGGGGCCGGCAAGTCGGCTTGGTCTTCCAGCACGCCGCTGACCAATTCCTAAACGTCACCATGGCCGAAGAATTAGCCCTCAGCCAAGCGCAAGGGCGAAACCCCTACTTCACCCCCGCCAACCTAACGGCAGCCATTGACCTACTAGGACTCACAGGGTTAGCAGACCGGGTCGTCTACTCCTTGTCCGGGGGGCAGCAAAAGAAGCTCCAATTATTGGTCATGCTGATGATGGGCCAACCGGTCCTGTTGTTAGACGAACCGTTTGCCGGGCTGGATGCCGCCTCGGCCCAAGCCGTCCGGCAGTTAATCACGGCTTGCCAAGCCGTCCAACCGGCCACTATCATCGTGGTTTCTCACCAGTTGGCTGGCTTGGCGGGGTGGGTGGATTGTCACCTGCACTTAAGCCACCAGCAGCTCCAAGATCTTGCCGAGGTACGCTCATGAACCCAAGTCTCAAGTTATTATTAGTCCTGTTACTCTCGTTAGAAATCTCCTTTACCCAAAAATTGGTTGTCAACCTCCTATTGATCGCCGTGGGGCTCGGCCTGGTCATCGCCACGCGTCCCGGGCTGTTGACCCTGCTGCGCTTACTGGTCGTGCCGGCCATTCCGGCAGCAACGCTCTCAATCACCATCGGGCTGTTTACCCCGGGGCACGATTGGTTTTTTGCGGCCGTATTGGCCAGCCGGGTCTACGTTTACGTCCTCTTGGGCAGCGCCGTGACCCTGAGTACCCCGCCCTTACGCTTGGCGCGGTCGCTCGAACAAAACGCCCATTTGCCAGCGAAATTTGCCTATGGCACCTTAGCAGCGATCAACTTATTGCCCCGGATCATAACGGCGGTTAAAACGATTAAAGCCGCCGGGCAAATGCGGGGCGTAACCCTGAGTTTTTGGTCGCCCCGTTTGTATTTCAAAGCAATTCTTAGCGCGATTACCTGGTCGGAACAATTAGCCCAAGCAATGGAATCGCACGGCTTTGTGGAGAATCAACCACGGACGGTGGCCCAACCAATCCCGCTTTCAAAAATTGATTGGTTGCGCTTTGTGGGGAGCTTCGGTTTGGCTCAGGTCGTCTTAATTGCCTTTCCATAATAATTTCGGTAAGATAGGAGTAGTTACTTTTATCACCCGAATTTTGGAGGCGCCAATGAAGAACCAACCTGTTATCATGGACACCCCCACGAAATTGTTGGCCTGCTTGAGCTACTTCAGCATCCTGTTTATGCCGGTGCTGTTCCCGTTAATTGCCTGGCTGGCAGCCACCCACATCCAGCAGCCCAACCTTGCGATTGCTTACCACGCGAAGCGGGCCTTTTGGTCGCAATTATTGCCAACTTTATTGGGCATTGCTGTCATTATCATCATTGCCGGTACCGGTTTGGCCGTTGGTGACCAGGGCTTCGGGCAAGTCGCTTGGCTCTGGCTGCTCTTATTAGGGCTCTTATTATTCGCTGGCCTGCTCTTTTGGCTCTACGATATCGTGATGGGGATTATTGTTTTATTGGATCGTTAACCAAAACGGCCGGGAAGTTCCCGACCGTTTTTCGTACATAATTACTATAAGGAGGATGTTAATGTCAACCATTTTGGGGGTCTTGACCCTGATTGTCGCGGTGGTCATTGCCAATATTGCCCACCTCTTTTTTCCCCGCCTTCCGCTGGCCTTTTACCAAATTTTCGTCGGGATTTTTTTGGCTCTGTGGCCAAGTATCTCGACCTTTACCCTGGAGCCGGAAACCTTCCTGCTCTTAATTATTGCCCCCCTCTTGTTTAATGATGGCCAAAACGCCTCCTTCCGGGCGATTTCGCGCAACGTGAAGCAAATTATTTCCATGACCGTTTACCTGGCGATCTTTACCGTCTTGGTCGCCGGGATTGGACTGCACTTCGCCGTCGCGGCCTTCTCTTTACCATTGGCCTTCATGCTGGCGGCCATCATTACCCCAACGGATGCGGTCGCCGTCAAATCGCTAACCACTGGCGTCGCGATGCCCACCAATGTTCACCAGACCTTAGAGCACGAATCGTTGTTTAACGACGCTTCCGGCTTGGTCCTGTTTAGCCTGGCCGCGTCAACCTTGGCCTCGGGACAATTTTCCTTAGTCCATGGTTTAACCACCTTCCTGTACGTCTTCTTAGGCGGGATTATTTTCGGGGCCCTGGCCGGCTGGCTAATGATTGAACTGCGCCTCTTTTTGATGCGGACCAACGTCGACATCGGTCAAATTGTCATTCCCTTGAACGTCATGACGCCGGTCATCGTCTACTGGTTGGCCGAAGAACTCCACTGCTCGGGAATCTTGGCTGTGGTAGCCGCTGGGATCATGCACAGTCTGCTCAACGACCGGTTGCGCTTAACGTCGGCCAAGGTCCAAATTGCTACGACCACCCTGTGGCAAATCCTCAGTGATACCTTAAACGGGATCGTCTTCGTCTTTTTGGGGTTAAGTCTCCCCGAAGCATTAGGCGCTACGACCCCCCAAAGCCTGGGTAACCTGACCTTGATCGCCATCTTCCTCTACCTGATCACCACGGGGATTCGCTACTTATGGGCGCGGCTGAACTTTGTCGATCTTAAAGGGTCCACCGAAGATCAGCGCAAGAATGCCCTCGTCTTAGCCCTGGGGGGGATTCACGGGACGATTACCCTGGCAATGGCCTTTTCCATTCCGACCCTCATCAACGGTCGGCCCCTGGCCCTGCGCAACACGATGATCTTGATTGCTGCTTTAGTGATTTTAATCAGTATCATCAACGGGGCCCTGCTCTTTCCTAAACTATTGCCCCCTAAGCGCAACACCTACACGGCGACGGAATTTGCCAATGGTTTGATTGCCGCCGTCCAAACGGCGATTGGGCGGATTGAAGAAGCCGCTGCTCACCCCCGGGAACGCGCCGCGGTCATTGACCAACTCAGCTCGCAAATGACCTTAACCTACCAAGTGAACTCCGCCACCTACCAAAAAATCTTGGCTGACTGCCATGAGGTTGAAATGCAACTGATTGATGAACTCAGCCAGGAAGGGCAGATCGATCAGTTCTTACTTGATTTCTATCAGCACTTGATCACCCAAAGCGTGGTCAACCACACCAACCATGGCCTCCGTTCCTTTATCCGGACCTTTTATCACCGGTGGAAGTGGCGCCGCATTCGCCACAAGTTGCGCCAAGTCCAAGTGACGACCGCCACCGATGCCGTCCAAAAAGAAATACGGAATCTCTTGGCGCGGACCACTTGGGCGGTCAACAACCACTTAAACCAGGTTCAAACGTCAACGAATGTCAATGAAGTGGCAATGGTCCGTCGGCTTTACCTCAACCGGATTCGGGCCCTCAGTCGCCAACAGCGCTTGGACCAAGAGGTAATGCACCAGCTCTTCGTCAGCGCCTTCCAGGATGAACATAGTTTCATTCAACAAGCCCTCGCAGCGGGTGACATTAACGCCGATCTGGCCAAAGCCCTCAACGAACACATTTCGATTGATGAATTGGTCTACATGCAATCCAACTAAGCAAACGGGACGCTCCACCAACCTGGTAGGAGCGTCCCGTTTTAAGTTCCTTATTTCCCGGGAAATTATTTTACGTAACGAGCTAAGAAGGCTTGCAAGTGGGCCCGGTAAGCTGCCGGGCTCGTCGCATAGGCTTTGGCATGGCCCGCGTGCGGGACGACCCAAATTTGTTTAGGTCCCTGGGTGGCCCGGTAATTTTGCCACACCATCTTAGTTGGCACGAAATCATCAGCGGCCCCGTGGATCAATAGTAAGGGCCGGTGATTGTGATGAAGGGCCCGCGTGCTGGAGGCGCTTTGGGTAAAGAAGCCATTGGCCACCCGGTTGATCACACTCAAGGCCCCTTCAACCGGAATTCGAACTAACATTGGCAAGTGATACAAATGACCCGCTTGATAATCCAATTCCGCTTGCAAGCTGCTGTAGCCGCAGTCCGCGACCAGCGCCTTGACTTGAGCTGGCAGTTGCAACCCACTGGTCATCATCGTCGTGGCGCCACCCATGCTGACCCCAAAAATCACAATTTGACTTTTCGGGCCATGGTCGCGAATCAGTCGCTTGGCCCACTTACGGACGTCGTAGCGTTCCGGCCAACCATAACCAATGTAGTGGCCCTGGCTTTGCCCATGCGCCCGTGCGTCCGGTAACAAAACATTGTAGCCTAACTGGTGAAACAGCGCCGCGTAGGCCCCCATGCTTTCCTTATTTTGCATAAAGCCATGTAAGATAATCACACTTTTCGTCGTTGGCTGCGCCGCCGGGAGGTAAGCTGCCACCAAGCGGGTTTTGCCGTCAGCCGCCGTCATCGTCCACTTTTGCTTGACCGCCTGCTGAAACCAGCGCTTTTGTTGGTAGAGCGGATCGCTCTTTTTAATCACCGTCGTGGGGTTGCTGACAAAGGATTTATGGCTCGGCACCATCGCCACGTGGAAAAAGTAGGCCCCCGCGGCCCCCCAGGCTACGAGCAGCACTACCACTAGCGCTAGCCCCCAGCGCCACCACGAACGTTTCTTTTTATCTGTCTTATTCATAAACAACTACACTCTTTTCTCTCAAAATCTTAGTTAGTTTACCACATTTGGGAAATCGACGCGATTTGCCACGCTCCGTGGTGAAAAATGTTAAAATGAATTGGTAAAGGATGTGAGGATGATGTTCCCAGAACGACTACGGGCCTTGCGCCGCGGGCAAAAAATTACCCTGAAGGCGTTGGCCACGGAATTAAATCAAAACTTAGGGCCGAATGAAAAACCCAACACGGCCTCGCAAATCGGCAATTGGGAACGGGGCATTCGGACCCCGTCGTATGTGGAAGCCCGCAAGTTGGCCGAATTTTTTGACGTCAGTCTCGACTACTTGACCGGGAAATCAGACCGGAACGATTATGATCTGGCGAAACTTTTCTTTTCCAGTCGCGACTTACGGTTTAACAATACGATTTTGTCCAGTGAAGATCGCTACGAAATCTTCCAATTAATTGACGGCTACCTCAAAGGTAAAGACAACCGGCGGGAAAGTGAACCCACCCAAAGTCAACAAGAAGAATTGAACCTCAAATTTAAGTAAGTTATGAAGAAAAAACAACTCAAAAAGCTAAAACAACACGTTAAAAAGCACCGTCCGGCGCCTTATATCGCGCAACTGACCCAGTATGGGGAACTGTTTGATTCATTCCCGGCCATTAAGTATTTGGTGAATAATGTTTTAGAAGCTGACCGGCTCTTAAAGCGCGGGTTGATCCCCCAGGCCTTGCCCAAATTGCTGCTGCCTGATGACATTCAAGATCAAATTTTTGCCGCCGTCAACGCCCAATACCCACGGGGGGATCGGCAAGGCGACCGCTTGTGGGAACAATATTCCAATGCTTTACCCAAGTTAGACCGACTCTTACGCAACTTTCGCGATTACTTAGAGACGACGTACGGGATGTGGTCTTACACCAATACTTCGTTTATCAGTGCCCTCAGTGACTATTTAGCGGGGGCGCCGGTGTTAGAAATCATGGCTGGCAACGGCTACCTGTCCAAAGGTTTGCGGGATCACAATCCCCTGCAAACGATTTTCACTACGGACAGCCAAGCCTGGGTTAAGGAAAACCAAACCGGCAAGCACCCGGTCACGACCATTGAAGCCCTTAATGCCCTGGCCGCCATCGAAAAATATGGGGACCAGGTCGACTACGTCCTCATGTCTTGGGCCCCGGATAAAGATGAAAACGATTATCAAGTGCTGGAATTGTTGCGAAAACGTTTCCCGGATGTTCGCCTTTTAGTCATCGGTGAACGCGACGGCGCCACCAATTCGCCGAAATTTTGGCACCTGGCCCAATTAAGCCAACCCGCTGCCCTGGCGCCGGTAAATGCCGGTCTAAAGAGCTTTGACTTGATTGACGAACAGGTATACCTAGCGGAATAACGCCGTCGCATTGCATCTCGCTAAACCAACGAACTAAAATTTGGTTTAGCGAGATTTTTTTCGTTTTCAAAAATTCAAAAGCTGACCATTTGCCGATGATTTTTTTAATTTTCCTGCATTAATTCCCTTGTTTTGCGGTTTTTATCCAAATTCCAGTCCATCGTTTAACAAATATGGTATACTACCTAATGTATTCGCTTCCATCACGAAAAGGATACGCTATCCATTCTCATTAAGGAGGACAACATGGTAGGAATTGTTTTAGCCAGTCATGGGGCCTTCGCCGATGGGATTTTCCAGTCCGGGGAAATGATCTTTGGCGAACAACCCAATGTGGCACACGTTATCTTAAAGCCTGATGAAGGGCCTGAAGACATTCACAAGAAGATGGAAGATGCCGTCAGTACCTTAGAAGATCAGGACCAGGTCTTATTCTTAGTTGACCTGTGGGGCGGGACGCCGTTCAACCAAGCCAGCGACCTCTTTGACCAACACAAGGACTCCTGGGCGATTGTTTCTGGGATGAACTTGCCAATGGTCATCGAAGCCTATGCTTCCCGTTTCTCCATGAACACGGCCCGGGAAATTGCGACCCACATCGTCGAAACGGCTAAAGAAGGGATCAAGACCTTACCAGAAGAATTGATGCCTCAAGAAGAAGCGACCCCACAAGCAGCCGCCCAACCAGCGGCTCCGCAAGGGGCGATTCCTGAAGGCACGGTCATCGGCGACGGTAAGATCAAGTACGTCTTAGCCCGGATCGACACCCGACTCTTGCACGGGCAAGTTGCCACCGGGTGGACCAAGGCCACTAATCCCAACCGCATCATCGTGGTTTCTGACAATGTGGCCAAGGACAAGTTGCGCAAGAACATGATCGCCCAGGCCGCCCCGTCCGGGGTGCACGCCAACACGGTGCCGATCAAGAAGATGATCGAAGTGGCCAAGGATCCCCGCTTTGGGAATACCAAGGCCATGTTGCTGTTTGAAACGCCGCAAGATGCCCTCGCTGCCATCAAGGGGGGCGTTGACATCAAGGAACTCAACGTTGGTTCGATGGCTTATAGTGACGGAAAGGTCAACGTCAACCAAGTCTTGGCCATGGACCAAAACGACGTCGATACGTTCAAGGAACTGAAGCAATTAGGTGTCACCTTCAACGTCCAAAAGGTCCCATCCAGTGGGAAAGAAAACATGGATGAACTGTTGAAGAAGGCGCAAACGCTGATTGACCAGCAAAAGAACTAAAGGAGATTATTATGTCTGCGATTTCAATGATTTTAGTTGTGATTGTAGCGTTCTTAGCCGGGATGGAAGGGATCTTGGATGAATTTCAATTCCACCAACCCCTGGTTGCATGTACGCTGATCGGTTTAGTTACCGGCCACCTGATTCCCTGTGTAATTCTCGGTGGTTCACTGCAAATGATTGCCTTGGGGTGGGCTAACATCGGGGCAGCCGTCGCCCCAGACGCTGCCTTGGCTTCGGTCGCTTCTGCTATTATTTTTGTTCAAAGTGGGGCCGCTACCAAGAGCATGGGGACGGCGACGGCGATTGCCATTCCCCTGGCCGTAGCGGGATTATTCTTAACCATGATTGTTCGGACGATCTCAGTTGCAATTATTCACATCATGGATAAGGAAGCTGCCAAAGGGAACCTGCGGGCCATTGACATGTGGCAAATCGTTGCCATCTGCTTGCAAGGGCTGCGGATTGCTTTGCCAGCCATTGCGCTGTTAATCATTCCAGCTGACCAAGTGCGGGCCGCTTTAAGCGCGATGCCAGCTTGGTTAAACGAAGGGATGACCATCGGTGGTGGGATGGTTGTGGCCGTTGGTTACGCCATGGTTATCAACATGATCGCCAACCGGGAAGTTTGGCCATTCTTTGCCATCGGGTTTGTCCTCGCCGCTGTTACGCAATTGACGCTGATCGCCATCGGGGCCTTAGGTTTGGCCTTCACCCTGATTTACCTGGACTTGGAAAGCAAGGCCGGTAACGGTGGTAACGGCGGTAACGGCGGTAGCGGTGATCCGCTCGGTGATATCTTAAACGATTACTAGAATTTGGAGGCAAAGACTAATGGCTGAAAAGAAAATTACGTTAACAAAGCGGGACCGTTGGCGTGTCTGCTGGCGTTCAACGTTCCTCCAAGGTTCTTGGAACTACGAACGGATGCAAAACGGGGGCTACGCCTTCGCTTTGATTCCCGCCATCAAGAAGTTATACAAGACGAAAGAAGACCGGGCAGCCGCTTTAAAGCGCCACCTGGAATTCTTTAACACCCACCCTTACATTGCCTCGCCAATTCTGGGGGTCAGCTTGGCCTTGGAAGAAGACAATGCCAACGGGACGCCGATTGACGCCGCCACCATGTCCGGGGTTAAAGTTGGGATGATGGGTCCCTTGGCCGGGGTTGGTGACCCCGTCTTCTGGTTCACGGCCCGGCCAATTATCGCTGGGTTAGGGGCTTCTTTGGCCATCTCTGGGAACATCCTTGGGCCAATCCTGTTCTTCGTTTTGTGGAACATCTTACGGATTGCCTTTATGTGGTACACCCAAGAATTTGGTTACCGAACCGGGACCAAGATTACCGACGACGTATCCGGGGGCTTGCTGCAAAAGGTCACCCGGGGGGCCGCAATGATGGGGATGTTTGTCTTAGGGACCTTAATCGAACGGTGGGTTACCATCAAGTTCACCCCCGAAGTTTCCCGGATCAAGCAATCTTCTGGGGCTTACATCGACTGGGACAAGCTGCCTAACAACCCTACTGCCATCAAGACCGTCCTGGAACAATGGAACATGGGCAAAGGGATGTCCTTAACGGAATACAAGGTCACGACCTTGCAAGACAACCTTGACTCCCTGATTCCAGGCTTAGCGGCCTTGCTGCTGACGCTGTTGTGCATGTGGCTGTTGAAGAAGAAGGTTTCCCCAATCGTAATCATCTTAGGCCTCTTTGTGGTCGGGATTATCGGTCGGGTCATCGGCTTGCTCGGCTAAGCTGATTCCTTAATCATTAATGCGCCAGTACTTCATTGGGAAGGACTGGCGTTTATACATATTTCAGTCAGAGAGGAAGATTTTATGGTTGAATCATTGAACAAAAAAGCCGAATTAATCGCCAAGGGGACTTACTTTACCACTTTTAGCGCCTACGGTCAGATCATGATTGGCGACGAGGGGTTCGAATTTTACGAAGACCGCAACGTCCAAAACTTCGTCCAGATTCCGTGGAATGAAATTGACCTGGTGGTGGCTTCGCTTCTGTTTGGTGGCAAATGGATCCCCCGCTTCAAGATCCAAACCAAACGCAACGGCAGCTTTATCTTTGCCGCCCGCGAACCCAAGCGGGTCCTAAAGGCGATGACCAACCATATCGATCCGAACCATGTCGTCCGCGCCCTAACCTTTACCCAGAACTTGACCCGGAACCTCAAGACCCTCTGGCACCGGCGCCAAAACAAATAATTTCCCCCCGGTTCTCACGCACGTGCAAAACTGCGCAAGGACCGGGGCTTTCTTTATCCCCCGGCTGGCAATTAACGCCTCTGCTCGTGAGTTCCTGCACCATTCCACCGGCAAAAAATCCTGATCAGGTAATTGAAAACGCTTTCTAAAATAGTATAATTAAGCTAAAAATGACTATTTATGGGAGACTTATTATGCACAATCACCGAATTCGTAAATTATCCGCAGAAGCCTTAGCCGCCCTCCTGGTGGCCAGCGCCCTCAGCGGTTTCCCGCTGGCCGCCCACGCCGCCACGGCGAATGCCACCGCCCCAGCGGTAACGGAAACAACGTCGGCCCCGGCCACAACGGCAAGCACCGCTCTCAATGATTCAAGTGAAACACCGACCCCAACGTCAACTTCGCCAACTGATCAAACACCCCCACCAAAGGACCCAAGCCCGGCACCGCAAGCTCCAACGCACACGCCCGCTGAACTCAAGGCCCTGACCCAGGGCAAATCCGCCACGGAACTGGCCGCCATGATCAAAACCGGTCAAGTGAACGCTCAGGAATTAGTCGAGCAAGCCTTCCAGCAAATCAAGACGGAAAATCCCGCCCTCAACGACGTCATCTATACGGATCCGACTGGGGCGGCCGCCCAGGTGAAAACAGTTGACCCCAACGCCCCCTTCGCTGGGGTCCCAATTCTGATCAAGGGCTTGGGC
>DHCFD07801__coassemble_1509_pt1 | contig 14359 bp, 14 predicted proteins | sample DHCFD07801__metabat2_low_PE_021 | metagenome-assembled genome bin DHCFD07801 | reverse complement strand
TCTTCGGCCACGAAGCGGGCCATCGTCGTCAGCGCCACCAGGATCGCCACGGCAAACATAAAGACCGGAAAGACGTTGGCCACCAGGTCAATCCGCGCCGAATTCGACCGGTAGACGGCATAGCCCGGGTTGCTTTCCCGGGTTTGGACAGTGAGTTGCGACGGCGCGGCTTTCAACTGAGCAATTTGACGCTGGGCCGTTTGCAAGGTAGCCGCCGCTGCCGGGTTAGTAGCCGCCGCTTGCCGTAAGCCAGGCAGTCGGGCCGTCAATTGGGCCACCTGGGCCTGGCTTTGGGTCGTCAGTTGGTGGCGCAGCGTCGTTTGCAAGTGGCGCTGCTTGGCGGCCACCGTCGCTTGGTAGCTGATCGCGTAGGGATCTTGACCAGCCGTTGCCGTCAAAGTCAAGCGGGCCAGCTGGGGCTTTTCGGCCCGAAAGGCCGCCTTAGGCAGCACTGCCACCCCACGCAGCTGGCCGCTGCCGACGGTGGTGCTGCCCAGCTGATTGCGATCCAAATACTCACTGGAGCGAATAAAGCCCACCACCTTGACCCGGTGAACCTTTAGTCCTTGGGCGGCCGTCAAGGTCAGCCACTGGCCGCGGTGGTAACGCTTCGCCAGCAAGTACGACAGGGCAATTTCGTGGCGGTGCTGCGGGAAGCGCCCGCTGACCAGCTGGGCTTTAGACAATTGCCCGCCTAGGCTCGTGATCCGAATGGCCGTCTGATCACCTTTAATCACGGCATCGGCGGTATGGACAAATTCCACCCGCTTGACCCCGGCTTCCTGCCGCAAGGTCGTCTGCAGCGCCGGGGTTAACCCCACCGGGCTGGTGACCGTCAGATCGGCCAAGTGGGTCTGGGCGTAAAAGTGGCGGGCGGTCTGGCGCATGTCCGGCCCGGTCATTTTCAACCCAACCAGGGTTAAGGACGCCACCGCCATTAACAAGAAGATAGCGATAAAGCGCCCCTTGGTGCGCCCAATCGCCTGCCAGGCGTCCCGCCAAAGCAGCTGCTTTTTCATCTCTGTCACCTACCATTCTAAGGTCGCAATGTCAGCCGGGTGGGCGTGGCGCTCGCTCTTTTGCAGGCGACCGTCGTGAATGTGGAGGACCTGATCACCGATCGGCGCCAAGGCCGCGTTGTGGGTCACGATCACGACCGTCGTCTGGTGTTGCCTGCTCATGTCCTGCAAAATCTGCAGGACCTGCTTGCCCGTCTGGTAATCCAAGGCCCCGGTCGGCTCATCGCACAAGAGGAGTTGGGGTTGCTTGGCGAGCGCCCGGGCAATTGCGACCCGTTGTTGCTCCCCGCCAGACAGTTGGGCCGGGAATTTATCGACGTGGTCTGCCAAACCAACGGCCGCTAACGCCGTCGTCGCGTCCATCGCGTGATCGACCAGCTCGGCGGCCAACTCAACGTTTTCCTTGGCGGTCAGGTTCGGGATCAAATTATAGAATTGAAAGACAAAGCCGACGACTTCCCGCCGGTAGGCCGTCAGTTGCTTGGGCGTGTACTGGGCGATATCGTGGCCGTTGATAATCACTGCCCCGCTGGTGTTGGTGTCCATCCCGCCGAGGATATTGAGCAAGGTCGACTTGCCGGCCCCGGAAGCCCCCAAGATGATCACCAACTCGCCAGTGTCAATGGTAAAGCTGATGTCGTGGTTGGCGTCGATTTGCGTCGTCCCGCTCTGGTAGGTCTTCGTATTGTGTTTGACTTCGATTAGTGACATGTGCTGACCCCCTTTTTCTTTCATTGTGAACGTTTTCTAAATTGGTCGCAAGCAAAAAAGCGATCGTCAGTCGACAATCGCTTTACATTCCCTTAATCTTTTGTTTCTGACTGGTGAAGCGTCAATTCCTTTTTCACCCGCTGGCGCAAGGTCGCCAAGTACCAGGCGTGCACGCAGGTAAAGACCAAAAAAAGGCCTAAGCAAACCACAAACAGTACCCAGGCCTTGAGAATCAAGCAGGCGCCGGCGGCAAACATCGCCAAGTTGGCGATCGCCATCATGATAATTACCCCGTCGTATTTCATTATTTTCCCCTACTTTTGCAAAATTTGGGTCGTGGCAATTGCTAATTGCTGACTGTTGACATTGGCGTTGTCCTTGAGGAGTTCTGGCAAGATCTTCTTTAAGAAGTATTGCACACTGGTCAGTTCGCGGAAATCCATGATCGCTTCCAGACTTGATTTGTAAATATCCATGTAAACCGGCTCAGGATTCCCCTTTTGAATTTCCCCAAAGGATTCATACATCAAGTCAACCTTATCGGCCACCGAGAGAATCTTACCTTCCAAGGTGTCATCCTTGCCCTCGGCAAAGCGACGCTCGTAGGCTGCCCGAAATTCCACCGGAATTTCGGTCTCAATAAAGTTTTCCGTTAAGGATTCATCAACCTTCGCCAACATCTTGCGCAGTTCCGGCGTTGCGTACTTAACCGGGGTCTTAATGTCGCCAATAAATTTTTCGGTGTAATCGTGGTTTAAGGCCTTTTCGTACAAAGAGCGCCAATCGACCTCGTGGCCGGCCTGTTCTTCAATGTCGCCCAGCATCTGGGCCGCTTGGGTCACCTTAAACGAATGGGCCGCCACGTTGTGTTCTTCAAACTTGAAATAACCCGGCGCCCGGTTGATCATTTCCAGATCACTCAAACTCTTTAGGTATTCGTGCATTCCCATGGTCAATTTCCTCTCTTTTACCAAACGGGAGCAGGGTGTCAGTCACCCCGCTCCCGTACAGTTGATTAAATTAAAATTCGGCCAAAGCGGCTTCAAAGGCGGCCACTTTTTGGTTGGCTTCGGCTTCCGTTGGGGCGGACGTGCCGATGTAGTACTTCAGCTTTGGTTCCGTCCCGGACGGCCGGATCGCAATCCAGGTTTCGTCATCTAAGACGTAGCGCAAGACATTGGAAGCTGGAATCGTCAATGGTTCCACCGTCCCGTCAGCCAGGGTCTTGGTACCCTGGGCAAAGTCTTCTAAGGCCACGACTTGGTGCCCGGCAAAATCAGTTGGTGATTCTTCGCGGAACTTCTTCATCAAGGCCTTGATCTTCGCCGGGCCATCAACGCCGGCGTAGACGTTGGCAATCGTCTTTTCCTTGAAGTAGCCGTAGGTCTTAAACAATTCTTGCACCCCATCGTAGAGGGTCATGTTCCGGCTCCGGTAGTAAGCTGCCACTTCCGCCAAGAGGGTCAAGGCTTGGATAGCATCCTTGTCGCGGACAAATGGTTGAACCAGGTAGCCGTAGCTTTCTTCAAACCCAAACATGAAGGTGTGGTTGTGCTTGGTTTCGTACTGGTGAATTTGATCGGCAATCCACTTGAAACCGGTCAAGACGTTGATCATTTCAACCCCGTAGCTGGCCGCAATCTTAGTGGCAAAGTCGGTGGAAACAATCGACTTAACAGCCGCCGCGTTGGCTGGCAGGGTGCCGGCTTGCTTGTGGGCTTCCAGGATGTAGTGGAGCATCAAGGAGGCAATCTGGTTCCCGGTCAGCAGTTGGTATTCACCATTGGGCTGCCGGACCGCACAGCCCATCCGGTCGGCATCCGGGTCGGTAGCGATCAAGACGTCGGCATCAACCTGCTTCCCGAGGGCAATCGAGCGGGTGAAGGCTTCCGCAAATTCCGGGTTCGGGTTCTTTAAGCCCGGGAAGTCGCCGTTGGGTTGGGCTTCCAAGGGTTCAATCACGAAGTTGAAGAAACCGGCTTGGCGCAGGGCCCGTTCCCCCAGCATCCGGCCGACCCCGCACAATGGGGTGAAGACAAACTTCATGTCGCGGCCGTATTCAGCGGCCAGTTCGCGGTTGATCGTAACCGCCTTGGCTTCTTCCAAGTAGGCAAAGTCAACGTCTTCGCCCATCACTTGTTCCAAACCGCTGTTGAGCATCGCTTGTTCATCGGCCAATTCGATCCCAAAGACATCGTCAATTTGGCGAATGAAGGCCGTCATCTGATCGGATTCCTTCGGTGGCAATTGACCACCGTCTTTCCCGTAGATCTTGTAGCCATTGTATTCCTTAGGGTTGTGGGAGGCCGTGATCATGATCCCGGCGTAAGCGTGGTTGTAGCGCACGGCAAAGGACAGTTCTGGCGTCGGCCGCACGTTGTCGTAGATAAAGACCGGAATCTGGTGCGCCCCTAAGACCCGGGCACAATCGTGGGCAAATTCGGCTGAGTGGTGGCGGGAATCATAGCCAATCGCCACCCCGCGCTGCTTGATTTCATCGCCCAAGGATTCCATCAAGGCCGCCAGCCCGGCCGTGGCTTGCCGGACCGTGTAGACGTTCATCCGGTTAGTCCCCGGGCCCATCAAGCCCCGCATCCCAGCCGTCCCAAAGGAGAGCGGTCCGTAAAAGGCGTCTTCTTTTTCTTCGTCCGTCATCGTGGTTAATTCCTGCTTTAAATCAGCAGCCAAGCGCGGTTCATCGGCCCACGCTTGGTAAGTTTCCTTCCAGCTCAAAGAAACATCTCCTCTTCATTGGTTAACTAATTTCTCACTTTCCATAGTATACCGCATGGGCGATGGTGAGAAAACACACAAATCAGGATTGGGCCAAAAAGTGCGCCACCCCGTCGGCTTGGTTGCTGGCTAAGATTTGTCCGGCGCAATCACGGACGGCCGGCTGGGCGTTGGCCACCGCCAAGGGGTGGCCGACGGCTTTTAAGAGCGGCAAATCGTTTAAGTCGTCGCCGACCCCGTACAGATCCACCTGGGCGACCCCCTGGGCCAAAAGGTAGCGCGCGGCCTGGCTTTTATCGACCCCGGGGGCGGTAATCATCAAATAGCCATCCCCCGAATCGGCCAGGGTCAAGTCGGGCCAACGCGCGGCCAGCTGGGCCTGGATCCGATTAAAGGTCCGGCGGTCCGGTAAGATTAATAAAAAAGCCAGCACCGGCCCCGGCGGGAGTTGCGTCGCGTAAGTCACCGTTACGCCAGTGTAGTCAATTTCAAGCTGGACCTGGGGCGTCAGCTCCGTCGCAAAAAAAGTGCTGGCGGTCAGCCACTGAATCGGCAAGCCCCACTGGGTGTGCACCAGGTCAAACAGTTCCTGGGCAACTGGCACTGCCAACGGGGTCGTGGTCAGCGTCCGCACCTGCCCACCGTTAACCTCAAAAACAATCGCCCCGTTCAACCCCACCTGGGGACCGGTTAAGTCCAGGGCGTCAATCAAGCTCACCATCTGAGCAGGCAAGCGGGCTGAGGCTAGCATTACTTGCCAAGCCGGCTGCTGGCGGATCACTTGGCGCGTGACTGCGCTAAGCTGGCCAGCTTCATTTAACAGGGTGTGATCTAAATCAGAAATCAAATACTTCATTGGTAAAAAAGCAGCTGCTCACCGCAACCGCCCCTCAATTACTTTTGTTCGTCTAAGTACTTAAAAACTTGTTGGCCGGCAATCGCCCCGTCGCCAACGGCCGTGGCCACTTGGCGCAAGAGGGTGTCGCGGACGTCGCCGACCGCAAAGATGCCCGGAATCTTGGTTGCCATCGTCGCGTCGGTTTCGACCCAGCCCTTGGCATTTAAGATCCCGAGGTCCTTAAACGGGGCCGTCATCGGATCGCTGCCGACGTAGATAAAGACCCCGTCGGCGGCCAGTTCACCGGTTTCCCCGGTCACGTTGTTAACGGTCTTGACCCCGGTGACCTTCATGTCATCGCCGACAATTTCGGTCACGCTGGTGTTAAAGATAAATTCCATCTTTGGGTTTTGCATTGCCTTATCTTGGACAATCGGTTGGGCCCGCAGTTGGTCGCGCCGGACCAGGACCGTTACCTTATCCGCCAGTTGGGTCAAGAAGGCCCCTTCTTCGACGGCCGAGTCCCCCCCGCCGACCACGATCAGGTGCTTGTTCTTAAAGAAGGCCCCGTCGCAGACCGCGCAGTAAGAAACCCCCCGGCCGGAAAATTCGGCTTCGCCTGGCACGCCGAGCTTGCGTTGGCTCGACCCGGTGGCAATCACGACTGCCTTGGCGGTAAAGACGTCGCCCATGTCGGTCGTGATCTGCTTAACCTCCCCGACGACTTCAACCTTTTCCACCGCGCCATAAGCGTAGTCCGCGCCGAATTGGGTCGCCCCTTCGTACATTTCCTTGGCCAGATCTGGGCCCATGATCGACTTAAAGCCGGTGTAGTTTTCGATTTCGGCGGTGTTGTTTAAGTTCCCGCCGTAAATCCCGCGGTCAAGCATCAAGACGGACAGGTTGGCCCGGGACGCGTACATGGCTGCCGTCATGCCCCCGGGACCGGCCCCGATTACGATTACATCATAGTTTGTCTGCTTTGTTTCTGCCATCTTTTTTTGCTCCTTTTATCTGTGACACGATTTTAAGCTTATCATACTTGTTTTTGGACGTTCTGTCCATTCTCTTGCTTACTTTTTGTAAGGTTATTTTTAGTAAGCAGCAAACGGTAATGCTTTTGTAACCGGCGCACCGCCTTTTTTTCTGCTATACTCATTTTTGAAGAAATCGTTAAGAAAGGGGGAGTGAAGTGTGATTAAAAAGTGGTGGTTAACGGTCTTAACCAGCCTTGCCCTCAGCCTGGGAACCTGGGGTGGCGGCCCGACGACTCACGCTGTTGAGCTGGAAACGTCCACCCCAACGTCGCTAACCGCCCCCGCAACGCCGGCCGTGAACGCAACGCCAGCTTCCCTTACCGCTAGTAATCCAACCGTGGTGCTACCCGTCATGGCAGCGCCCCCGGCTCCGGTAGCGCCCCCGCGCAGCCGAACTTCGCTGCTAATCAGCCCCGCTGCCCCGGCCCAGCTGACGACCGACACCCCGGCCGCCGACCATCCAACGCCAGTGGCCGCAGTTCAACCGGTGAAATCAACCGCCGCACTAGCGCCAAGCCCTGCTAAGCCTAGTCCGCCACCCGCTGTACTAAGTCCGGTCTCACCGGCCGCCTCCTCCACAGCGGGCGCGACCTTGGTCCCGCCGCTGACCAACCAGCGCAACATCGCCCCCGCGCCACCCCAGCCTTTACTAGCGCGGGGCCACCACCCTCTCAAGCCGAACCTTGCTAAGGAACCCGTGAGTGCCCCGGCGCTGACCCGGCAGTTACCCCTGAACAGTACCCCCGCAGCGCCGCCACACGACCAGCCCCTTTGGCAATGGGGCGTAATTGGCAGCCTCGTGATTTTAATCGGCCTCCTGGGGGGCCAAATTGCCCGGCGCCGTTATCCCAAAGCGCCGCCTTTCGAATAACCTACGTAAGCAAAAGAAAATGCGCGGCTGAGAAACCCTCTGTTTCCCAACCGCGCATTTATTTTAAGCAAAGTGCTTTTTGACCACGTCCGTGGCAATTGCCCCGTAGTGGGCTAAAAAGCCGGCGTATTCGTCATCATAGAGGTAATCCCGGTCGGCTTTTGGATCTTGGGAAGTCAAGATCTTCGGCCCGTCATCGGTGATCACCAGGGTATGTTCGTATTGGCATGACAAGCCCCCATCGGCCGTCTTAGCCAGCCAACCACTCGGGTCGGACGTATCGGCTTTCCACGTCCCGGTGTTAATCATCGGTTCGACGGTAATCGTCATCCCCTTGCGCAGCCGCAACCCGCGGCCGGCTTCCCCGTAGTGGGGCACCATCGGGTCTTCGTGCATCGTCGGGCCGATCCCGTGGCCGACAAATTCGCGCACGTCGCCGTAGCCGTGTTCATCTTCCGTGTAGTGCTGGATTGCCGCCCCGATGTCACCAAGCCGATTGCCGACTTGGCACTGGTCGATCCCCAAGTAGAGGGCTTTTTTGGTAACCTCCATCAGCTGGGCCACTTCCGGGCTGGCTTGGCCGACCACGTAGGACCAGCAAGAATCAGAATAGGCCCCGTCGAGGTTGACGACCGTATCAACCTTGACCAGGTCGCCCTCCTTTAAGAGCAGCTTCTTGCGGGGGAAACCGTGGCAGATTTCGTCGTTAACACTGACACAGGTGGCGTACTTGTAGCCTTCAAAACCGATTTGGGCGGCAATCGCGCCAGCCTGCTTAAAGTACTTGCGGGCAAATTCTTCTAAGACCCAGCTGGAAATGCCCGGCCTGATGATTTGGCGCATCCCCAGGTGCATCCCGGCCAGGACCGCCCCAGATTTTTCCATCGCCCGAATTTCGCGCGGTGATTTTAAACTAATCATTCTAAATGCTTACTCCTTTGATTCCCGTTTTCAACCAACGGGGTAAAATAAAACTTCAATCTCCAGTATAACACCAGAATAAAAAAAGAGAGTGTGATATACTTTTTTTGATTACGAATAAGAAAGAAACAGGTGAAGAACATGACAAAAGCAGTGGTAGTGTTTGCAACAATTACTGGCAACAACGAAGACGTTGCCGACCTGATCACCGACGCCCTGGAAAACCTCGGCGTTGACGTTGACGAAAAGGAAATCACGATGGCCGACGTCGCCGATTTTGAGGACGCCGACATCTGCGTGGTCTGCCCCTACACTTACGACGAAGGGGCCCTGCCAGAAGAAGGCTTAGACTTTTATGACGACCTAAAGGAAGCCGACTTAAGCGGCAAAATTTACGGGGTCGCCGGTTCCGGCGATACCTTCTACGCCGATGATTACTGCCGGGCCGTTGACGACTTCGGCGCCGCCTTTGAAAGCGCCGGGGCCACCAAGGGGGCCGAATACGTCCACATCGACCTCGCCCCGGAGGGTGATGACGTCAACACGCTGGACGCCTTTGCCGCCAGCCTGGTTGAAAAGGCGGCGGGCAAATAATGGCCGCCCTGACTGCCCTGTGGCAGAAGTATAAAAGCATCATCGCCTACCTCTTTTGGGGCGTGGTGACGACGATCGTCAACCTCGCTTCCTACCAGTGGCTGAGTACTGGCTTGCACTGGCACTTTGAGGTGGCGACCGTGATTGCCTGGTTCTTATCGGTCTTGGTGGCTTACTTTACCAATAAGGTCTGGGTCTTTAACTCCCCATACACCACCTGGCGGGCCTTCTGGGACGAACTGGTGCAGTTCTTCTTCTACCGTGGGTTGACCTTATTATTAGACATGGCGATTGTCTTTATCGGGGTCTCGTGGTTGGGCTTTACGTCCTCGTTGGGGCAATTTATTGTGAAGGTCATTGACAATGTCCTAGTAGTGATTGCCAACTACGTCTTCTCGAAGTGGTTGATCTTTAAAAGCAACGCCAAAATGATGAAAAAATAAGCTGAAAGGCGCCGGAAGCATCAAACTTGATGGTTCCGACGCCTTTTTAACGTCTTGGTCTTTAATTCAAGTAGGTCTTCAATGCTAACGCAAAGTTGCCGACCGTCGCCGAGCCGTTGTGTTTAGCCAGCGGCATCACGATGTATTGGTCGAGGTCGCCGACTTCCACGTAATTATTTAATAAGTCCTTGAATTGGGCCCGCACCTTCTTCAAGAAGGCTTCGCTGACCACCCCGCCACCAAAGATAATCTTGGCTGGCCGGAACATCAAGGTCGTATCCAAGGCCGCTTGGGCCACGTAGTACGCCATGATGTCCCAAACGGGATCGGTCAGCGGGACGTCCTTGCCCTTCTTGCCAGTCCGGGCTTCAAAGGTCGGCCCGGCGACCAGCCCTTCCAAGCAGTCGCCGTGGAACGGACAGATCCCCTTAAAGTCCAGGTCAGCAGGGTGGCGCTTCAAACGGATGTGGCCCATTTCCGTGTGGCCAACCTCCCCGACAAACTTACCGTCAATCACGGCCCCGGCGCCGACCCCAGTCCCGATCGTGTAGTAAACCAGGGAATTGATCTTTTGGTTAAAGAGGGTTGAAAGGACATATTCCCCGTAGGCCGAACCATTCACGTCCGTCGTCCAGTAGATCGGTAAATCAAAGGCTTGCTTTAAGGTACCGACAAAATCGACGTTTGACCACCCCGGCTTGGGCGTATCGGTGATGTAGCCGTACTTAGGCGAATTGTGGCGGATTTCAATCGGTCCAAAGGACGCGACTGAGATTGCCTTTAAGTCTGGGAATTGCTTAAAGTAGTCAATCGTCTTTTGCAAGGTTTCTTCTGGGGTGGTGGTGGGGAATTGGGTCGTATCTTGGATCCGGTAATCTTCATTGCCGACCGCGCAAACAAACTTGGTGCCCCCTGCTTCTACACTTCCGAGTAACATAATATTTCCTCCTTTAACTTGGGTCATGCTCACGGTTGGTCTGGTGTTGCAACCGCTTAACATAAACTGGGAAAAATTACCGCCTGGTCGCCCAGACGGTAACCATAGTGATTAAATTATTGGTTGTCAGCCATTTCTTGGCGTAACTTGGCGCCGACTTCTTCGTAGCCCGGCTTGCCCAACAGACCAAACATGTTGGTCTTGTAGGCTTCGACCCCTGGTTGGTTGAACGGGTTGATCCCGTTTAAGTAGCCTGAGATTGCAATGGCCACTTCAAAGAAGTAGATTAAGTAGCCCAAGGTGAAGGCATCTTCCTTCTCGATGTGGACAGTCATGACCGGTACCCCACCAGCCACGTGAGCCGCCACGACGGCTTCGTAAGCCTTGGTGTTGACCCAATCCATGTTCTTGCCTTCCAGGTAAGCCAACCCGTCGAGGTTGGATTCGGCCGCTGGGATGACTTGATCATGGTTTGGCGTATCCAATTTAACGACCGTTTCCATCAAATTCCGTAGCCCTTCTTGGATGTATTGGCCCAAGGAGTGCAGATCGGTCGTAAAGTTGGCACTGGATGGATAGATCCCCTTTTGGTCCTTCCCTTCGGATTCACCGGCTAATTGCTTCCACCATTCGGCAAACATCGTCATGTTTGGTTCATAGTTTTCCAGCAGTTCGGTGGTAAAGCCCTTCCGGTACAAGATGTTGCGGTAAGCTGCGTATTGGTAGGCCTCGTTCTTGGTCAGGTCCGGATCCACGTAGGTGTCTTCGGCGGCCTTGGCCCCAGCCATCAGTTGGTCGATGTCGGCCCCCGAAGCGGCAATTGGCAAGAGCCCCACCGCCGTCAAAACGGAGTAGCGGCCGCCGACCCCATCCGGAATCACAAAGGTTTCCCAGCCGGCCGCATCGGCTTCGGTCTTCAAAGCGCCGCGCTGGCGGTCCGTCGTGGCGTAAATCCGGTGGTTGGCTTCTTCTTCCCCGTACTTGTTGACCAGCAGTTCCTTAAAGATCCGGAAGGCAATCGATGGTTCCGTCGTCGTCCCGGACTTGGAAATCACGTTGATCGAGAAGTCCTTGTCACCGATCAGTTCAATCAGATCGTGGACGTAAGAACTGGACAAGGAGTTCCCGGCAAAGACCACCAGCGGAGCCTTCCGGGTAGCTGGCGCTTGCGCTTGGTAGAAGCTGTTGTGCAAGAAGTCAATGGCCATCCGGGCACCCAAGTACGAACCCCCGATCCCGATAACGACTAGGACTTCGGAGTCGCTTTGGATCTTTTTAGCGGCCGCCTTAATCCGGGCAAATTCTTCCTTGTCGTAGTCGGTTGGCAAGTGCAGCCAGTCGCGGAAGTCCGCCCCGGCACCCGTGCCTTGCCGCAATTGTTGGTCCGCGGCGTTGACCATTGCTTGCATTTCGCCCAATTCGTTATCGTGAACAAATTGCTTCAACGCTGAACTGTCAAATGATACGTGAGCCATGAATACAAAACCTCTTTCTTCCAAAATCAGTTGGGTTTATTTCTACATAATACGATCATATGCGTTTGTGAACCCGTTTTCAATACGCAAAACGAATTTTTCGTCGCCCTTACCGCCCTAATGGTCAATTGAAAATTTGTGGAAGCGGTTTCTTTTGGTGACGTCTATAATATACCTTACTTCCCAGCGTGTGTCAACCGGTTAATATAAGATTGGGGGTCAGCTTTTTGACCAAATAATTTGACCTTTGCTGACCTACAGAGTAAACTATTCCTATCAGTTAGCAAACTACGCTAACCACTGCTAATTAGGAGGTTAGAAAATGAATCTTGTACCTACTGTCATCGAGCAATCCTCCCGCGGGGAACGCGCTTATGACATTTACTCACGCCTGTTAAAGGACCGGATCATCATGGTATCCGGCCCAATCGAAGACAACATGGCCAACTCGATTGTCGCCCAACTGCTCTTCTTGGACGCCCAAGACTCCACCAAGGACATTTACATGTACATTAACTCCCCAGGTGGGGTGGTTACGGCCGGGATGGCAATTTACGACACGATGAACTTCATCAAGTCCGATGTCCAAACGATCGTGATCGGGATGGCTGCTTCCATGGCCAGTGTATTGGTCTCCTCTGGGGCCAAGGGCAAGCGCTTTGGGCTGCCACACTCTACGGTAATGATCCACCAACCATCCGGTGGGGCCCAAGGGCAACAAACCGAAATTCAAATTGCCGCTGAAGAAATCCTGAAGACCCGCAAGATGCTGAACGAAATCTTGGCAGCCAACTCCGGGCAAACCTTTGAAAAGGTCCAACAAGATACGGAACGGGACAACTTCATGACGGCCCAAGAAGCGGTTGACTATGGTCTGTTAGACGGGATCATGGACAGCAACAGCCTCAAGTAATCCGGGAATTTAAAAACGGCTGACGTACCATTTCGGCACGCCAGCCGTTTTTTATCGTCTTCAAAAAGCCTATTGGGCACTCGCTTGTAACCGCGTAATCCGCTTCTCCAGCGCGGGATGATCTGCCAGTAAGTTGGCCCACCACCGCTGCGGTGGGGCCTCGTTAAAGGCCAGGCTGTTAACCACGAGGTTGGTCGCTTCACCCGGGGCGGGCAGGGCCGCCAACTTTTGTAAAGCGGAGATCAGGCCCCGCGGGTCCCGGGTTAAGTCCGCTGAGCCGGCATCCGCCAAGTATTCACGTTGCCGCGACAGGGCAAAAAACATCAGCTTGGCTAAGGGAAAGCCCAGCACCAGCAAGGGCAGCCCCAAACCCAGCACCGCTACCCCGAAGATCACCAAAACCAATTTCAGCCAACCACCGACCCGGCTGGCAAATAGCCCCCAGCCAAAGGCGACCAGCGTTACCCCCGTCAGCAAGACCAGCTGAACCAGAGCCGCCGTCAAAGTCGTCACCCGAATGTCGTAATTCCGGATGTGGGCTAATTCGTGGCCGAGCACCCCGCGCAGTTCTTCTTGATCCATCATGGCCAAGAGCCCGGCCGTGACCGCTAAGCTAGCGTGCTCCGGATCGCGGCCGGTCGCAAAGGCATTCGGCTCTTCGTCGGGCGTAACGTACAAGGCTGGCATTGGCAGCCCGCCCGCCAAGCAGAGTTCTTCAACGAGTTCGTACAAGACGGGGGCGTCCGCGCGGCTGACCGCCTGGGCATTGGTGACCCGCATTAAATAGCGGGTCGCGTGGTAGTAAAAGTACCAAACATAGCCGAGCCCAAAGAGGGCAAAGCCTAGGGCCACTTGCCAGCTGACCTGAGCAAACAGAATCGTGATCGCGATTAAAAGCAGCCCGTAGCCGACCAGCACCCAACGGGTATTGCGCTTATTTTGGGCAATTTGGGTAAACAACATGCTTAATTCCTCCAAAAAAGCCAACGCCGAACCTAATCAGCGTTGGCTTTCTAATTAATTACTTCTTCTTGGCTTTGTCTTCAGCGGCTAACTTCGCCCCTAAAGTCTTAATGTATTCGCGCAATTCGTCCTTGGTTTGCGGATGGTTCAAGCCGTATTCAATGTTGGTTTCCAGCCAGCCAAACTTGTTCCCGGTGTCGTAGCGGTCCCCCTTGTATTCGTGGGCAAAGACCCGTTGCGTCTTGTTCAAAGTGTTGATCGCATCGGTTAATTGGATTTCATTCCCCTTGCCCGGCTTGGTGTTTTCCAAGACGTCAAAGATTTCCGGCGTGAAGACGTACCGGCCGATGATCGCCAGATCGGATGGGGCGTCCTTCGGGTCTGGCTTTTCCACGAAGTTGGTAACGTTGTAAAGCCCCGGGTTAACTTCAGCACTTGGGTTGATCACCCCGTACTTAGCGGTGTCTTCGTGTGGGACCCGCATTACGGCCAAAGTAGAAGCCCCGGTTTCTTGGTAGCTGGTAATCAGTTCCTTGGTCAGCGGATTGCCATTACCGTTGATGTTGTTCAAGTCGTCACCGAGCATCACCACGAATGGTTCGTCGCCAATGAAGGCCCGCGCCGTCAAAACGGCGTCCCCCAAGCCCCGTGGGTGGGATTGACGAATGAAGTAGATGTTGATGTCGGTCGTTTCTTCCACCAACTTCAGCATTTCGTCCTTGTGCTTGGAACGCAGGTTGTCTTCCAATTCTGGATTGGAGTCGAAGTGGTCTTCGATTGAGCGCTTGTTCTTGCCGTCGACCACGACGATATCTTCAATCCCGGATTGGCGGGCTTCTTCGACGATAAATTGGATCGTTGGCTTATCCACGATCGGCAGCATTTCCTTGGCTAAGGCCTTGGT
>DHCFD07801__coassemble_1420_pt1 | contig 16089 bp, 14 predicted proteins | sample DHCFD07801__metabat2_low_PE_021 | metagenome-assembled genome bin DHCFD07801 | reverse complement strand
ATTTTACAGCAATTTACGGATGAATGCGAAATCATTTTCCACGTGTGCTACACTGGCTATAAATTGATCGAAAGAAGGACGTCTAATGGTATCATTTAAGACCGCAACTGAGAAGCTATCCCCAACACTGCCGCTAACGCCGGAGCAAGCCCAACTGATTAAGCAGGCCCAAGCATTCATCCAACAGCACTTAACCACGGGGCCAACCCCGGCCGTCTTAGTTATTGAAGGGGAAGCTGGGACCGGCAAAAGCGTCGTTTTGACGCACCTCTTTAATGACTTGCAGGTGGCCGCGCGCACCCAACCGGCCAGTGCGGTTTACCAAACCCAAAACCGCTTTTTAGTAAATCACCCCGAGGTCTTAAAGGTCTATCGTCAATTGGCTGGGACACAACCGCACCTCTTGAAAAAGGATTTTCAGCGCCCGACCACCATGATTAACCAGCTCGAAAAGCACGATCAGCAATTAGATGTGGTTTTAATTGATGAAGCCCACCTTTTGCTGTCAAAGTCGGATCACTATAATAACTTTTATCATGAGAATCAATTGTTAGAATTGATCAAGCGCAGTCAAGTGGTGGTGCTGGTAATCGATTTCCGTCAGGTCCTACGCATGAAGAGCCTCTGGACTCCCCGGCGCCTGCAAAAATTGCTGGCTCCATACCAACACCTGACCTTACGGTTGCAAAAACAGCTGCGTATGCAAGCGCCGGCTTCCTTGGTAGACTGGATCAATCAATTTACTGACGGCAAAATTCAGCCGCTGCCCCCGCTAAACCAGACGACGTATGACTTTCGCGTTTTCGATGACGCCGAAGCGATGCGGCAATTGATTGTTAAACAAAACCAACGGGTCGGCCTAGCGCGAATGTTAGCAACCTCCGGGTACCCTTCAACGCTGGATGGCGGCAAACACTATATCGAAGAAGGAGCTTTTCGCCTGCCTTGGGATCAATATAATTTTACCAGCACGCCGTGGGCAGAATTACCAGCCAGCATTGATGAGGTCGGGTCCATCTATACCTGTCAAGGCTTCGACCTTAATTACGCCGGGATTATCATCGGGCCCATTTTTTATCAGGATCCCCAAACGGGCCAGCTGGCTGTCGACCTCAGTAAATATACTGACGTTGAAGCGTTTAAACGGCGGGCAGACTTAACCAATCCGCGCGAAATCAAACAGTTAAAGTTAACCATGGTGCGTAATGCGCTCAACGTGATCTTAAAACGCGGCGTGATGGGTACCTATGTTTATGCTCACGACCCGCGCTTGCGGCGCACATTAATGGCCTTGGCAGCAGAAAGGAGTTAGATTAATGCATCCAACCAAATTCGATAAACGATTGTTAATGGGGCTGGGGCTTGGCCTGAGTTTTTTGTTTGTGGTGGCTTTACTGCATGATTTTGGCCCGGAAGTACACTTGTTATTGCACTATCATGCCGCAGACCGACCAGAATTGATCAAGTTGGTACGGGCCCATGGTGCCCAAGATTTGATCTTCTTTTTGCTGTTAATTGGTTTATTGAACGCGGTTCCCGGGGCTTCCAATTCCTTAGTTTGTATTTTAGTGGGACTTTGCTACGGACCAGCAATTGGCTTGGCAGTTAATTGGTTAGGTAATGTCGGTGGCAATGTGGCTTGTTTTGGGCTGATTAAGCACCTCAGTTTCTCTAAGCACTTCCAGCAAAACCGCATCTTAACCAACCTAATGCAACATAAGCACCCGTTAGTTGGGTTGACCTTAGGCTATATGATTCCCATCGTGCCCAGTGTGTTGGTCAATTATGCTTGTGGCCAATTAAAGGTGTCGCGGCTACAGTTTTTGTTGATGGTCGCAATTGGTATGCTCCCCACCTCCGTCTTGTATGCTTTTGGGGGCGATGCAATTATGCACGGCGATTTAAAACGCCTTGGCGTAATCGGAATTTTGATCGTTGGGTTAGTGGCGCTACGCCAAGTTTTGGGGTGGAAACGGTATCGGAGTGCCAACTGAAGTGACTGCTGATAATTAGTGGTTGCTTTTTTTATTTTAGGTTTAGTTAAAGTAAATATTTGTTTTATACTTAGTCCCTAAAAAAAGAACGTTACCCGCGTGGATAACGCTCAGTTTGTGCTTGTTATTACCGCTGACCCGTTTCGATCACTGGCTGACTGCCCCGCTCACTAACAATTGCTACTAGTAAGTTGTTAATGATGGTTAAGCGTTGTTCCGGGCTCAACTGCAAGTCCGTTTCCCTGGTTAACTGTTGCAAAGCGTCCTCAACAATTGACACGGCTCCGGCCACAATCGTCTGACGCGCCGCTAAAATGGCGGCCGACTGCTGCTTTTGCAACATGGCCGAAGCAATCTCGGTCGCGTACGCCAAATGCGTCAGCCGGGTCTCAATGACTTTTACCCCGGCCACTGCCAACCGGGCTTGTAACTCCGCGGTCAATTTGGCTGAGACTTCATTGGGATTGCCCCGTAAGGTTAATGCCGCTTCATCTTCAAAGGTGTCATAAGGATATTCACTAGCCACATAGCGAATTGCTGATTCAGCCTGAATTTCGACAAAGGCTTCATAATCATCAACTGCGTACAAAGCTTGGGCGGTATCCACCACTTTAAAGACGATCACGGCCGCAATTTCAATCGGATTCCCCTTTAAATCATTGACCTTGAGGACCTGGCTGTTAAAATTACGGACCCGTAACGAAACCGGTTCTTTATTGGTTAAGGGAATAGTTAAAAAGAGGCCGGCATCGCGGATCGTCCCCACGTAGCTACCGAAAAAGGTTAGCACTTTGGCTGTATTCGGCTGGACAATCGTCAGCGACGACCCTGCCAACAAGGCAATGAGGATCAACAAGGCCCCCAAGAAATAGTGGCCCTGGTAAATCCCCCAGCCACCCCCAACCAAAAGCAGCAAGGCAACCAAAAGTCCTAGGTAACCATTAACGTGAAAGACGCGTTTTTCTTCCATGTTTGTCCCCCCTTTTTTCAATCGTGACTAAACAACTGGGCCGCTTGAATCGCCCGCTGCCAGCCCGCGTACAATTGCTCGGCGTGGGCCGGGGCCATCGTTGGTGCATAATGCTGCCCCAGTTTGCTTAACTGCGCTAATTCAGCCAGGCTGGACCAAAAATCCACGGCTAAGCCGGCCAAGTAGGCCGCCCCTAAGGCGGTGGTTTCTTCAATCGCCGCCCGGACCACGGGCGTTTGCAATAAGTCTGCCTGGAATTGCATCAGGTAATTATTGCGACTGGCGCCCCCATCAACGGCCAGCTGGGCTAACGGCAATTGCGTATCCTTGACCATTGTGTCCACCACATCCCGGGTCTGGTAAGCAATCGCCTGCAACGTCGCCCGGATAATGTTGCCCCGGTCGCTGCCGCGCGTAAGCCCAAACATCGCCCCGCGCACTTCTTGATCCCAATACGGGGCCCCTAAACCGGTAAAGGCTGGCACGACATATACCCCGCCGGTTGTTTCCGCGGCAACGGCCATTGCTTCCGATTCACTGGCCGACTTAAAGAACTGCAAGCCATCGCGCAGCCATTGAATTGCCGAGCCAGCCACAAAAATGCTGCCTTCCAAGGCATAGTTGACCTGACCGTCGAAACCATAGGCCACCGTCGTCAGCAACCCATTTTGCGACAAAACGGGTTCAGTCCCGGTATTCATCATAATAAAAGCCCCGGTCCCGTACGTATTTTTGACACTTCCCTTTTCAAAGGCCGCTTGCCCAAACAAGGCCGCCTGCTGGTCACCAGCCATCCCAGCAATCGGCACCTGGACGCCAAAGAAGTGATAGTCATTGGTGTAGCCAAAAATCGAGGAGGACGGCTTAACGGCTGGCAACATGGCCCGCGGAATGTCCAACCGGTCTAAAATCGATTGATCCCAATCCAAGGTGTGAATGTTAAACAGCATCGTCCGCGAGGCGTTTGAAACATCCGTGGCGTGAACCCGGTGACTGGTCAAATTCCACAATAACCAGGTATCAATCGTCCCAAACAATAAATCCCCCGCCGCTGCTTTTTCCCGCGCGCCAGGGACATGATCCAAGAGCCACTTGATTTTGGTGGCTGAGAAGTATGAATCAATCACCAACCCAGTCTTTTGGTGAATTTCGGCCGTCAAGCCCGCTGCCACCAGCTCTTCGGCAATCGGCGCGGTCTGCTTAGATTGCCAAACAATCGCCCGGTGAATCGGCTGACCGGTGTGCTTATCCCAAATCACCGTCGTTTCGCGTTGGTTGGTAATCCCAATGGAAGCGATCTTGTAGGGCTGAATCTGGGCCTTGATCATGACATCGGCAATCACGGCTTGGACCGCATCCCAAATCTCTAAGGCATCGTGCTCCACCCAACCCGGCTGCGGAAAATACTGGGTAAACTCCCGCTGCGCAATCGCTACGACTTGGCCCGCGTGATTAAAAATCATCGCCCGGGCACTGGTGGTTCCTTCATCAATGGCCATTACATATTGTTCTTCATTCACGTCCCTCAGTCCTTTCTTCCATCAAAAAATCCCTCCCCAACCGGGAGGGATTCCAGCAGACTAGCCTTCGCTCTTCAGCGTCCCGCCCACTGCGTAGTGATCGGGCTTCATTTCACTTAACACAATGTGGATTCGTTCTTCGGGCACGTTCGCGTTCTTGGCGATCGCAGCCGTAACATCTTGAACTAAGCCCTTGAGTTGTTCGGGTGTCCGCCCTTCCAATAATTCAATGTGTACCAGTGGCATGGTTTCTTCCTCCTTATGGCCATTGTTTAATAAGCGTATTTTACCATATTTCCGCTTACAACGAAAAGCATCCGCCGAAAAATTACGGTTTGCCCCCGAAAAAAAGGAAAAATCGGCCAGCCCGGGTGGGCCCACCGATTCCAACGTTAATTTTGCTTCCGCAGCTGGCGCCGAATTTCAGCTACGTCGTCACGTTTCCCGGTAAAGATCAACCGGTCGTTGTATTCCAAAATCGTCGACCCGTGGGGGGTAATCCAATGGTTGCGCCGCCGAATTCGACTGACGGTAATTTTGTCGATAAATGGCAATTCCATCAGTTGGCGGCCGGTAAAGCGGTGGTTGACCACCCGGACTTCGTACAACCCAGCCTCCGTGTCTGTCAGCATCCCCATTACGGATGGCGACTCGATTAAGGCACGCAAGACACTGGTTTGCACGTTAAAGGCATTAAAAATTTCAACGCCTTCGCCGATTAAATGATCGACCCGGTCGTTATCCACCGCCCGATTATTTTGAAAGGCGATGATCCGTGGCACCCCGGCTTCTAAGGCCACGTGGGCATGGTCAAAGTTGGCTTGGTCATCCAGGTAGCTGGCCACGAAGATATCCACGTCCAGCAAGCCGGCTGCTTGCATCGTTGCCGTCGTGATTTCTGGCAGGAAGGTCAAATTATCGACCTCACTGTCGTAGGTTTCATAATTTGTTTGCTGCGTGGTAACTACATGGACATCGTACCACTCCTTGGACAATTGCTGAGCAATCGGAATCGTCAACATGTTGGCCCCCACCAACACAACCCGTTGCTTGAGCAGGTCCTCTTTGGACAGCCGGTACACCGAATTAAAGAGGGTTGGCGCAAGGACACAGACCAAAACGGCCGCCAGGATAAAGGCATCGGACTGACTGCTGGAAATGACGTGCAGCCCCCGTGCCACGGCTAAGGTCGGCAGCACCAAGGTAATCGTCGTCGCCGTCAAAAAGCCCCCGGCAATTGCATTACGCGTGGAGAAACGGCGCCGGTACACCAGAATCGGGACCAGCTTGGCCAGGAAGAAGCAGGCCATCAAAATCGGGATCAAGACCAAGGCAGCTGGATTGGCAAACAATTCTCGTAAATTCAGTTTTACCCCGGTCATGATAAAAAAGATCGGGATAAAGAAGCCATAGCCGATGGAAGTCAGCTTTTCCGCGGTGGATTCATGCGGCTCTAACAGCTTCATCACCATGCCGGCTAAAAAGCCCCCTAAGATCGTTTCGGCCCCCACCTGTTCGGCAATAATGACCAAAGTGAAGATCAAAAAGAAGGCCAAGCGAATATCCAACTGGGTCGTCGCTTTGGTGACCTTATTAAACCAAATAAAGGGTTGTTTGAAACGGTACAACAGAAAAATGGCCGCCAACAGCAACAACACCAACAACCAGAGCTGGCTGGCGTTACCACCGTTAATCGAAGCATACACCGTCAAGCCAAACATCGGGACGATTTCGCCCAACACCGCCGTCAGCAGGATCGTTTGCCCCATCGGTTTGCTTAAAATCTCCTTTTCCTTGAGGGTCGCGATCACCACCCCCAACGCAACGGTCGAAAACAGAATCGTTGCCAACAGGGGATCACTGAACAGGCCGGCTACCTTCAAGGCATAGCTCAACAACGCCGCCATGGCCAAGACACCCGCAAAGGCCACCGAGGCCAAGCGCACGGGCGAGGCGGTTGCTTGTTCATCATTGCTGCCGGGCTTAAAGAGGCCAAAATCAATTTCCATCCCGGACAAGAACATCAATAAGATAACCCCAAGGTCTGAAAGCAACGTCAGGGTATCAGTTTGGTGGACCAAATTCAGGCCCGACTGCCCCAGAATAATTCCGACCACAATTTCGGCCACGGCCGTGGGCACGCTGGTGATTTTAAAGCGGGCCATCATAATCGGAATTACTAAGGCGGCTAACATGACGATAAACATCGATAACTGAGTCATGTTTTTCCTCCATCATCGTTTAGTTTGCAAGGTTAAAAGTTTTCTGACCTAGGTTAGCGCAAATTGGCGCAAAATACCACCCTTTCGCTTGCACTTCATTCACGAAAGATAGAAAAATTGACAAAAAGTCCAAATTTACGGACATTTTCGGGCGAATATTATACAATAAAAGGAAACGAAACCACTTTCAAGGAGGCAATCCTGATGATCAAAAAATTATCAGCCTGCACAAGTATCCTAATCGGTAAAGCCGCTTCGATTGACGGCACGATCATGGTTGGCCGCAATGAAGATGCCAAAGCCGCCTGGCCGAAACGCTTTGTCGTACATCCCCGTGGTAGTGTCGGGGGGCGGTTTACCTCGAAAGACACCGGCTTAGTTCTTGACCTGCCCAAGGATAGCTTCAAGTACACCGCCACGCCCGAATGGACTGATCGCTATGGTTTGTTTGAAGAAGCCGGGATCAATGAATATCACGTGGCCATGAGTGCCACCGAAAGCGCCTATACCAACGAACGGGTCTTAGGCTTTGATCCGCTGGTGGAAAACGGCTTGAACGAAGAAGCGATGGTCACCGTGGTGCTCCCCTTTGTCAAAAGTGCCAAGGAAGGGGTTAAGCGCTTGGGCAACCTGATTGCCAAGTACGGGACCGGGGAAACCAACGGGGTCTTATTTGCTGACGACGAGGAAGCTTGGTACTTTGAATCTGGGGCGGGGCACTACTGGGTAGCTCAGCGGATTCCCGATGATGCCTATGCTGTAGTTGGTAACCAGTTGGCGATTGAAGAAATTGATTTTGATGATCAGGCTAACTTCTTATACCACCCCCAAATTCGTGAATTTGTGGCTGATCACCATTTAAATCCCGCCGCCAGTGGCTTTAACTTCCGCCAGATTTTCGGGACCCAGACGCGCTCGGATGCCATTTATTCCACGCCCCGGGTTTGGTATGGTCACCAAATGTTCAGTCCGAAGGCCGCGGCCTTGGAAACGCCCGAAAGCCAAGAGCTGCCCTTTATCATGAAGCCGGAGCGCAAGCTTTCCATTTTTGATGCCCAAGACTACCTGGCCAGCCACTACCAAGGTACCCCGTACGACCCGATTGGCGCTTTGGGAACGGAAGAAGAAAAGCACCGCTACCGGCCGATCAGCTTGGCGAAGACCCAGGAATCACACGTCTTGCAAATGAATCGACCGGAGGGTAACGACATCCACTGGCTAGCGATGGGGGTTGCCAACCAAAGTACCTTCGTGCCCTTCTTTGCCGACATCACTGAAGTACCAGCTGCCTACAAACGGGGGAAATTACCGGCCCAATTAAACGCCGCCTACTGGATCTTTAAACACGCCAGCGTCTTAGTTGACAGCCATTTACACGACTTCTTGCCACTCTTACGCGATGTGCAAAAGGAACAGCGAATCAAAGCGACGGAAATGGTGGAAAAAACTGACCAAGCCTTAGCCCTGTTAGATCCCAGCAAGCGGGCCGCTTATTTAACCCGGCAAAGTACCAATTTTGCCATTGATGTGCTTAATGCTTACAAACAGCTGAGCCTGGATTTAATCGTGAAAATGACCGATTACTCTGCGTTAAACTTTAATACGGACGAAAATCTCTAGACGAAAAGACAGCCACGGAGAACGAAGTAAACGTTCTACCGGGGCTGTCTTTTTCCGTTTTCTTCTCCCTTGCTATTCGCTTCCGTTCGTGAGGGTCGGTCGTTTGCCCCGCTTGAGGGGTTGCTTGGTTGAATCCATCAAATACTGTTCAATCAGCTTCACGATCTGCTTATTCTGCGGTAAGTTGGAGTGTTGCGCTTGCTCGCCAGTCACCGTCATGGAAGTATAGCTGTGAGCGCGTTTTTGATAGATATACTTCCCCGCTAAGACCGAATCAGCTGGGACCAAGCCATCAGAAGTATAGGAATCTTCGTTGCCGACCACGGCAATCACATCCAGGCTGCGCGGAATCTTGGTGCGGTGCTTGACAAAGTCGGTAAACATCTGGGTTTTATTTTTAATCGAGGTTTCGGCTAAATTAAAGGGCGAGGCCACCGTCATCAAGACCCGTAGCTTAATGTCATCTTTATAATCATCGTAATAAGTCTCAATCCAGCGAGTCCAAATCAGCCCCCCGTTGGAGTGCCCAAAGGCCTTAAAGTTGTTGAATTGGTATTCTTCACTTAACTGGGCAAAGGCGGCATCAAACATGGTGGCTTGCTTCTTGATGTTGTCGTAGCCATCGTGATTATTCTGAAAACCGACGACAATAAAGGGTTCGCGATCTCCTTTATTGATTTTACCACTGTACGTGATTTTGCCATTATTATAAACTTCAACTTTCAGTAAGCTATGCTTCTGGTGGGTATCGCGATTCAACAGGTTGACTAAGCGATTAAACCGTTCCTTGGTGGCCGATGAACCAGGAATCATGATGATTGGTGACATTGTAGCTCGTTGCCGTTGCGCCCGCAGTTGGTTCGAACTGTGCATCTGAAAATAGGCAGGAATCGTCAGCAAAATAATGACCAGTAGGGCCGCCAAGGCAAACCGCCAGGTCCGCTTTTGCTGGGGATCCGTGAATTTAAGCTTCATCCGTTTTCCCTCCCTTGATCAGTTGCTGGCAACTGGTCGTTAAACCGCAAGGCCAGCTTGACAAACGGCAAGTAGCCCACAACATCAACGGCCAAGAGGACCAATGAAGTCAACAGGGCCCACCAGTTGCCATTGGTCCCAAAAAAGGCATAGAGAATGCCCGGCGTACCAGTTGGGACCGGGTAAACCGGGGTCGGAAACAGGTGCAAAGCCAACAAGCCACTGGCCACCGCCAGATTAAGCAAAGGCAACCCTAAAAAGGGAATCAAGTACAAAGGGTTCAGCAACACCGGTAAGCCCACCGCCAGGCCATAATCACTGTTAAAGAGCACCGGGACGAGGTTGGTCCGCACTAGTCGGTGGTAATCCCGCTGGTTGGTGGCTAAAATCAGGGCAATCAACAGGGCCAGGGTCAGGCCCGGGCCCCCAAAGTTAGCGAAGGCTTTTTGCAAAACCGAAGCCAAATACGGGTACGGTAAGTCACCTTGCCCGTGATGGGTCAGTAAGTAATTTAAATCCGCCGCGACTTGGCTGCCGTCCAAGTCCAGCTGGCCATTGTAGTATGGCCCATTTAAACCACCCCAGGCCAAGATATTGGTCAAACAAATTACCGCAAATTTCAGCCAGACCGGCTGGTTGCCATTGCCGATCCCCTGCAATGAGCCGTAAAATTGCGAAAGTAAACTGTAGTAAGAAGCCAAATTTAACAAGCCTTGGCACACTAAACTGATGGTTAAGACAATCAAGATCGGCCGTAACGCCGCAAACATCCGGTGAAAGATTTCGCCTAAAGCCACTTCCCGGGGCAGATAGGCGGGCTGCCCCCACCGGCGAAAGGCCCGGCCAACCAAATAGCCAACCAGAAGCGCTAACAATAAGGTCCCATACGAGGTCAGCATCCAATCGAGGTTAAAGCGCCCATTGTTGCCATGCCGCAACGCCAACAAGAGATAGGCGCTCAATGCCGTCAACCCCGCCATCTGCTCATCGCGATGGTAGCTTCTGGCCGTGTATTTGGCCATGGCAAACGCCGCCGCTAATCCAACCATCCCTAAGGTCACCGCGCGTAAAGCCATTAAATTGCTGCTCAAAACTTGCATCACGCTAGGTGTCGTCCACGCATCTAAGGCCAAAACCCCGTATAAAAAGCCACTGGGATTGAGCAAGCTGTCCTGCAGCCATTGGCTAACGGCCCCGACTAAAACAAAGGGAAAAATGACCACTAAGGTCCGCCGCAGTGCGCGGGTAAAGGTGCGGTGGTGCAGGGCTGCCACTCGCGCTCCCAACCAATTTTGCATCTTGGTCCCCTTCTTTCTGATTTTTCCTTATTGTCGCGTGCTAACCACTGATTTGCAAGCCCTTTTCCAAAATAAAACCACCCCTTTTCCGCGCGAAAAAGGGTGGTTCGGACTTACCAACTAGCTTTTTTGACGCCCGGCAGCTTGCCTTCATGGGCTAAGCGCCGGAAAGTTAACCGCGACATCCCAAATTGCCGCAAATAGCCCCGCGGTCGACCATCATATTGATCCCGGTTGCGCAGCCGAACTGGGCTGGCATCACGGGGCAGTTGGGCTAACCCGGCATAATCATGGGCGGCCTTGAGCGCTGCCCGCTTGGCCGCATACTTGGCCACCATTGCTGCTTGGCGTTGGGCCTTGGCAATTTTTGCTTTCTTTGCCATAAAAACTCCTTATCAGCCTACTCAAGTTGTCCCCAGGTGGGGAGAGTCAATTCACTGACGTTAGTGTAGCGAACGGGGTCCCAAAAAGCAATTAATTCAGCTCACAAAAAGTAAGTTATTTATTGTGGGCGAATTGGGCTTGGTACTGTTGGCATTCGGCGACGTAGTTATACTTTGCATTCGCCGCGGCCAGCATTTCTTGGTTATGCGTATACACCCTCCCCGTCTTTAAGTGACGGTGATAAATTGCCAGGTAAGGCAATTCAGCCGCCTGCGCCGCTCGCCACTCGGCCTTACGATCATACGCCACGTGCCGGAAGTTCAGGCCCGCCAAGCCCTGCTCATCGACTTGTAAAATGAGGTACTGAGCGCGGGTATCCGCTTGCAGTTTTGCCTGCCCATTAAACGGTTCCCCCACCGAACCGGGATTTAAGATAATCCGCTCATCTGACCCATAGCGCAATAATTGGTGATGCACGTGGGCGTATAGGGCCACGTCGGTCTCCGGTAAAAAGAGCTGGTCAAACTTGCGGCTGGAATTGGTTGGAAAGAGGGCTTGGCCCATGTTGAGCTTGGGTAAATTATGCGACAAACTGAAATTCAATTTGCCGACGGTTACGGTTTGCCGTAAGGGCCAGGCTGCCATCGTTGCCAAGGCTGATTTGGGCAGCCGTTCGGCGACAAACTGGGCCAGGCGGGCAAAGTAAACGTGGGAAGGCTTTTTTAAATCAATTTCGCCCCGCGCACCGTGAATTACTAAATCATCCCAATTACCCCGGACGAGCTGACTGGGGTGGATGGCTTCCAGCAGGTCCCAAATTTCGGCCACTCCCGGGCCGGGCATCAAGAGGTCCCCTAAGAACCAGTAATCCGTCGCCCCCTGGGCCTTAGCATCTGCAAGCATCGCTTTGAAGGCGGTCGCATTTCCGTGAATATCTGAAAAAATGGCAATTGTTTGCATCGCACCGTTCCCTGCTTTCCACAAAAGTTAAGTTAATCTTACCCCACTGAACCGAATTTAAAAAGTCAAGCGCCCGCAATTATGGTATTCTAATTACCATTAGTAAAAAGAAGGAGTATTTTTCAATGTCTCAAATCGCAACTGACGAACCTTTCCCCGCGGGCTGGCGCCGCGCCTTCATCGTCTTATGGCTGGGCTGCTTTATCACCGGGATGGGCTATTCGATGACAATGCCCTTTATTTCTTTGTTTATTAACGAGTTGGGAACCTTCACCCATTTCCAGTTAAACCTCTTTTCAGGCCTGGCCTTTGCGATGACCTTCATCTCGCAAGCTTTGGTCTCCCCCTTTTGGGGCAGCCTAGCTGACACCAAGGGGCGGAAATTAATGTGTTTGCGGGCCAGTGGCGTAATGGCCATCACGATCTTCGTGACGGGGCTGGCCACCAACGTCTGGATGATTATTTTCATGCGTTTCTTACAGGGGGCCTTTTCGGGCTACATTAACAACGCTACAGCCCTGATCGCTGGTGAAACACCTCATCGCAAGTCCGGCTGGGTGATGTCAACGATGATGACGGCCGGCGTCTCGGGCAACCTGGTTGGGCCCTTGCTGGGCGGCGCGTTGTCGGATTGGTGCGGCTACCGGATCCCCTTCTTTATTACCGGGGGTTTGATGTTATTAACCTTTCTGCTGACCTTAACCTTAGTGGACGAACACTTTACCCCAATTCAGCCGACAGAACTTAAACCCATGCGGGAGCTGTTGCATTTGATTCCAAATGTCAAGCTAATCTATGCCATGTTTGTCACGACTTTGATTGTCCAAGCCTCGGTCATGAGCATTGACCCGATCGTTTCCCTGTATGTGCGGGACATGATTGGCAACCACCGCAATTTAGCCTTAATTGCCGGAATTGTGGCCGCCGCCCCGGGGCTGGGCAATCTCTTATCCGCCTCTAAAGTCGGCCACTTGATGGATCACGTCGGCCCCGAGCGGATCTTGCAACTTGGCCTGGCCATTGCGACCCTGCTCTTTATTCCGATGGCCCTCACCCATTCGCCCGCTTGGCTGGCCGGGTGGCGCTTTATCCTGGGGTTGGCTAGCGCGGGCTTAATGCCAGCGGCTCAAACGATCCTCACTTTGGACGTTCCCCACGAAGCCTTTGGCCGTATCTTCTCTTATAACCAATCCTTTCAAGCCGCTGGCTCTGTCTTGGGCTCGTTGATGGGGTCCTTAGTTTCCGGCCTCTTTTCTTACCCGGCCGTCTTTTGGCTAACCGGTGCAACCCTTTTAATCAACCTGTTGATTGTCATGGTCACCCGAACGCGAACTGCTAAATTAACTGAGTAATTGATGTTGGCACACCTAATTATGGGGGTGCTTTTTTGTTGCGGGGAGCTATTCGGTAAGCTAATTGAGCGTTAACATAACATGGCATTTTAAGCCACGCACTCCGTTACAGAGTGCGATTTTTTTGGGCCTACGAATAATGCCTCTGCTGATACATTTCAATCCACGCACTCCGTTACAGAGTGCGATGTTATCGAGCTTAACTGTAAAGTCTGTCGGCGCCATTTCAATCCACGCACTCCGTTACAGAGTGCGATCGCAAGATATTGTGGTTCAAGCCTAAAATACAGCTTTTCTATGCAATCTTGCGACTAAAAACGACAAACCATGCAAGCCAAATGTCTCCCAATGAGACTTAATCGCATGTATTGTTGGTGCGAATCTTCCGGGCAAAATATGTTTACCTAAGGTTCGCACCTCTTTTCTAAGGAAGCAGCAGAGTATCTACGAGGGAAGCCTAACATTTACTTAATAGTTGGCTTAACAATTCTTTTCTAGTCCCTACTAACTTAGTTTAAATTATTGTTAACTAGCCCCACTTACTTAGTTTCCTCACACATTAGCAGATATTATCTTAATCGATTCAATTCACGTTTCTAATGCTTTAATTGCTAATAAGTGATGAGATAACTTGGCCAGCAACCTTGATTACTCAAACCCCAAGATTGCTTTTACCAGTTGATCCACCTCTACCGGCACATCAGCATGTTCAAGGAAACTATAGTAACGATGGACAACATCAAGCGTTGTCAATTGATCGCAAAGTAAAGTTCCATATGTTTGGGTTCCCCGCTCTGCTGCTAACCACTCATAGACAAGCGGGTATGATCGATCTGTTGTCGTAAACGGAACTGCCCAAACAAACGGCGATACTTCATTCAAAGCCTGCTCACTTAGAACCAACCATGGTCGCAGCCCTTTTTGCTCCCGATTGTGATGTGGCTTTGGATCATTTGAAACCAGGATAATGTCGCCTTTAGTCAGCGGCTTTTGTACACTCACATGGACACCTCCATAAATTTATTATTCGTATTAAAGCGCATTGGCACAGCCTATCAGAACCCATCATTTAATAAAGTTCTTCACCCACCGCGCCCCCTTTATCAACCACTTCCATTGGGTATGGCTGACTACGGTCATATCCAGCTAGAAGCTTATCAATCGCTTTCGTTTCTTTAACTGGCTTCAAAATAATCTCATTATCAGTAGCCTTAAACTCAAACTTATCATTTTGTTCCAGCCCAAATTGAATTAATAACTTTTGTGGTAAACGAATCGACAAACTATTTCCCCACTTGCTAAGCGTTAACTCCCCTTGGTTCATCTTGTCGCCCTCCTTTGGTAAATCATAACATTTTGCTAGTACCATAGTAACATTTGTATCAACTAGTATCAACGCAAAAGGGATGATCTGACTATTTTAAACCGCGCGCTCCGTTACAGAGTGCGATCTTGCACGACCATCCCCAATTCCGCTGGGTAGATATTTCAATCCACGCACTCCATTACAGAGTGCGATAAAATTGGAACGCTTAAGCATGAGTACATCACTATTTCAATCCACGCACTCCATTACAGAGTGCGATGTCGACTTGGCTATTGTGCACCTCAATCAGGTGCTTCAATTTCAATCCACGCACTCCATTACAGAGTGCGATGTCGTGATGATTAGTTGACCTGCTACGCTAGGAGTATTTCAATCCACGCACTCCATTACAGAGTGCGATGGTAAATATAAATTTGATTTTGACAATAGTTGGCGATTTCAATCCACGCACTCCATTACAGAGTGCGATTTCCTGACTCATTAGTTGTCATCCTTTCATATAATATTTCAATCCACGCACTCCATTACAGAGTGCGATTGGCGCAGTATCTTTATACCGCAAGCGTACCGGAATTTCAATCCACGCACTCCATTACAGAGTGCGATGCCAGAGTGATGACTCGACACTAATCATTTCGTATTTCAATCCACGCACTCCATTACAGAGTGCGATCTTTACGATCGGCTATCTAGTGGGGTGTGTGGGATATTTCAATCCACGCACTCCATTACAGAGTGCGATAACTAACCTGCAAAACACTATCTTTGGACAGGTATTTCAATCCACGCACTCCATTACAGAGTGCGATGCTATTGTGGGGCAGCTTAAACAAAGCTTTCTCCACATTTCAATCCACGCACTCCATTACAGAGTGCGATTACACCAACCGCCCACGCCCATCATTGGAAGCCATCATTTCAATCCACGCACTCCATTACAGAGTGCGATTGTAACGGAGCGATTGGCCCGCACCGAATCAGCACATTTCAATCCACGCACTCCATTACAGAGTGCGATAGCGGGGCTGGACTACTTTGCCAGCCGAAGCCCAAATTTCAATCCACGCACTCCATTACAGAGTGCGATAAGTACTGGGCAACGTACATGCGCGGGACTGTTTCAATTTCAATCCACGCACTCCATTACAGAGTGCGATGTACTACTTGAGATTGGAAGCTCACGAGCTCAGGCATTTCAATCCACGCACTCCATTACAGAGTGCGATGGCCACACGATCGTTAAGAAATTCGTACCAAAATTTATTTCAATCCACGCACTCCATTACAGAGTGCGATCATCAATGACGTACTCATCACCGTAGTTGCGGCATTTCAATCCACGCACTCCATTACAGAGTGCGATCGCAAGATATGGTGTTTTGGACCCCAAAATCCACATCTTGTGATTAAAAAATGGCAGATTGCAATAAATAAATTGAACACTTCATCGAAGCATTTTTCGCATAA
>DHCFD07801__coassemble_1402_pt1 | contig 16388 bp, 14 predicted proteins | sample DHCFD07801__metabat2_low_PE_021 | metagenome-assembled genome bin DHCFD07801 | reverse complement strand
TTTTAAATTAACCAAAACGGTGACGACCAAGCATTGCTGGTCATCACCGTTTGTTTTATTCATCCCCGCGCAAATACTGTGCCACCACGGCGATCATCACGTCACCGTACTGACGTAATTTCACCTGGCCGACCCCGCTGACCTGCAGGAATTCAGCCGGGGTCTGCGGTTGCAAACGGGCCATGTCATGCAAGGTCCGATCCGAAAAAATGACAAAGGCCGGAACCCCTTGTTCGTCCGCCAATTCCCGCCGCTTTTGGCGCAGCCGTTCAAACAGGGCCGCTTGTTCTGGCGTTTCGACTGGGACTGCGGCCGCTTTTTTCACCGGCCGTGGTTCCACCCGCCGTTGGACGGTCGCTTGCCCGTGTAAAACGGCCCGGCCGGTCGGGGTGACCTTCACGACGGGGAACTGGCCCCCCTCTAACATTAAGTACCCCGTCGCCACCAGGTAGTCAATTAAGCGGTTGGCCTGGGCTTGCGAATAGTCCGTTAATTGATTGTAATGGGGCAATTGATCGCCTTCTACCTCGCGCACCCGCTGGTTGGTTGACCCCGTCGCAATCTGGGCGACCAGGGCTTTCCCGAAGCGGCCGTGCAATTCATCGACCACGGCAATCAGCACCCGGGCGGCCGCCGTCACATCTTCAACTTCGCGCTCGTCGAGGCAATTGCTGCACCGCCCACACGGCGGACATTCCTGGCCAAAGTAGGCCACCAAATTCTGCTGGAGACACTGGGGCGTATTAGCGTAGCTAGTGACAGCTTGCAGTTTGGCGTATTGCACCTCCCGGTACGCTTCATCGGCGTCAGATTGATCCAAAAACCAGCGGTACTGCTGGAGATCATTAGGGTGATAGAGCATCACCGCTTCACTAGGGAGGCCATCCCGACCGGCCCGCCCTGCTTCTTGGTAGTAGGACTCCAAATTTTCGGCACTGGTGGCGTGGAGGACAAAGCGGACGTTGCTTTTATCGATCCCCATCCCAAAGGCGTTGGTCGCCACGATTAAGGGCAATTGGTCAGCTAAAAAGGCGTCTTGGACCGCCGCCCGATCTTCGGGCGCCATCCCTGCGTGGTAGGCCGCCACGTCAAATCCCTGGTCCTGTAAATATTCGGCCAAGCTTTCCACTTTTTTACGGGTATTGGCGTAGATGATTCCCGCTTCGCCGGCGTGGGCCTGCAAGTACTGGACGATGTATTGACGGTCCGGGACCTGCGGGTGGACGACCTTAAAGGCTAAATTGTCCCGGGTGAAGCTGGTAATCACGAAGTTGGCCGCCGGAATTGCCAGCTGCTCACCAATGTCTTGGCGGACCGGCGGGGTCGCAGTGGCGGTTAAAGCCAAAACCGTCGGGTGGGTCGGCAGCTTTTCGATCGCTGCTTGCAGCTGCCGGTAAGCCGGGCGAAAATCATGCCCCCACTGGGAAATACAGTGGGCTTCATCGATGGCAATCAAATCAATGGGCAAAAAGGTCAGCTGATATTGAAAGAATTCCATCGCTAAGCGCTCCGGGGTTACGTACAGGAGCTTGAGCTTGCCCTCATACGCCTGGCGCAGGATCGGGTTGACCTCTTCTTTGGGAATCGTTGAATTGATTGCCGCGGCCGGAATCCCGTTTTGGCGCAAGGCATCGACTTGATCCTTCATCAGCGCTAGCAGCGGCGACACCACCAGCGTTACCCCCTCATTTAACAAGGCCGGAATTTGGTAGCAAAGCGACTTCCCACCCCCCGTTGGCATCACCGCCAGGGTATTTTGGTGGTTTAAGACCTGCTGGATCACTTGGGCTTGGCCCGGGCGAAATTGTTCATAACCAAAGACGGTTTGTAAAATGGCTTGTGCGCTCGGCATTATTTTTCCTCCCTCGTTAAAAGCTTACTCTAAAAAACACGGTCAGAATCGGAAAGCTCTGACCGTACGCTCCTACTACTAAATTTACTGCCCCGTTGCATGTCCCGGACTTCTCGCAACCTTAATTTCATCCTTCGAGCGCCGGTTTCAGTGGCGTTAAATTTAAGGTCACCCTCATCCCTAAACCGGAAGCATAACGATTTAATGTTTCCAATGACGGAACTGAATCCAAGCGTTCGATTTTGGCTAATTGCGATTGACTCATCCCAATCCGCTCTGCCAGTTCGCGTTGGGTTAGGCCGCTTTTAATGCGCTGCACATGTAAGGCGGCTAAAGTGTCAATTACCGAAAGTTCCTCTTTAGAAATACTAGTAATGCTGTTTTTACTCTTTTCCCAATCACCCATTTCGGTGTCTCCTTTCCCAATCATCAATCAAATTCAGCGCCCGCTCAATTTGCCGTGGATCAGTTTTATTTTGTTTTTTAGTGTAGTGGCTTACCAATAAGAACGCTTTACCGTCCCAAGTGGTATAAAAGACCCGCTCTGGAAGTGGCCGTAATTCCCACAATTTGTGACGGTAACCCTTCAGAAACTTCGCCTGAGGCATCTCAAGATTAGTTCCTAATCCCTTTAACAATTCAATTTGATACGCCAATTTTTTTAAGACGGCGACATCTTGCTTTTGACTACTATGCGCTAAACGATCAATAAATTCGCCAATTTCACTTTTGCCGTGCTGATCATGATAGTAATTAACTTCCATGGTTACTGACCTACATTTCCTTTCATGTATTTATGATAACACGTTTGCAATCAGACGCGGACAAAAAGACACGCTTTTAACACCTCTGGTGGGTGCAACCTTTTATGCGCGCCGCTGACGGCCAACGTCCCCCTTACTTTATATATACGCGTTTTAGGGTCAAAAATAGCGAAACAATTTTATTTTTTTGTTTACCAAAAAGGACCGGCGCCCACAGCCGGTCCTTTGGTATTAGTTTTGTTTGAGTAGGGAGTACTAACGGCGGATGGTTTTTAGATCAATTTTTGACCCGCTGCCGACGCACTGGCAAATGGCCCGGCGACCGTCTTGACCCCGACCCGGGCGTGACCAAAGTAATCTTGGTCGAAGGTAATTGGTGTCCCGTCCGGGTTTTCGTAGCGTTGTTCTGGTTCAAAGGCTTCACCCAGCGTCGCCGTTGTAATAATTCCTTGGTGCGCTTGCAACTGCTCAAAGAGGTTGGTCTTTAAGTACAGGCCATCAGCGCGTTGTTCCACCGCCACGTCGACGGGACCGTCTACGACCAAAGCATCGGTCTCGTGCACACTTGGCGTGGCCCCACCGAAGTAGACGTTGCCGCCTTCGTAGACCGGCAGGTGACCATAGTAACGGTCGTTGTTTGGCGCGTAGATGTTTTGGTAGCCTTCAAATTGTTTGATCCATTCTTCGTAGACAGGGTAATCGTTGAAGACTTGGCTGCCGACCTTGAAGTTGTAGTCGTCCCATTCATCTGGTTCATCCGCCTTGCGGGCTTCCAAAGCCTTGATGCTGTCCCGCAACGGCTTTTGCACGAAGATATTGTTGTAGAAGCGGTCATCCCCATGCAAGAAGCTCATGAAACCAACCACTTGGGTCCCGTGAGGCACGTGGTATGGGGTGTAGCGGTCTGATGGGACGTTGACTGAGTTGTTATTGGTCCCCCGCCCAACAGCACAGAAACTCCCGGCAATCAAGTTGTGAACCAGCGCGACCCCTTGGGCCGCTAAACGTAACGACCGATCTGACAGCATCAAGTTGTTGTCCACCAGGGTTGGCCCGTGGGAAACTTCGACCCACAAGTCTTCCCCCAGCCCCATCAACAGGCCGTCGAGCGTATCTTCGTTGACCTCAAAGTCAAACGGCAAGGTGTTGTCGTAGAAGACGTTTTGGGAAACCCGCGTCCCTTGGGCTTGCCAGTCCAGCCAAATCCCCCGGTTGTTAAAGTGGATTTGATTGCGCCGAATGATCACGTCGATGGCCGCGTGGAGCTTGATCCCCCCGGTTTCGGCCCCGCCCAGGTTTTGGCGGATGTTGTTGCGGTCAATTTCGTTGTCTTCAATCACCGAGAAGATGCAGCCTAGATGACCCACGATCCCGGCTTGACCGTTATCGTGGATGTGGTTGCGCCGAATCACGTGCGAACCAATGTGATCCTTGTCCCAGCCTTCGTAGGAAGCTTGCAGAACGGCTTCCCGTTCGGTCTGGGTTCCGTCCTTGAGCTTGGTCTTCAGCCACTTGTTATCGTTGTTGGGTTGCAGGTACTTCCCTAAGGAAATCCCGACACACTTGGAGTTGGCGATGTCACAGTCTTCGATGATCCAGCCCTTGGACCAGTGCGGCCCAATCATCCCGTCTTGGAAGGCCGTCGGCGGTGCCCATTGGGTGGCAGCCTTGTTAATCGCAAAGCCACTGACCGTCAAGTAGCCAATCCCTTCTTGTTGCGGGAAGAAGCATTCCTTACGGACATTGATTTCCACTTGGGCCGTCGTCGGATCGACGCCTTGGAAGTTTGCGTAAATCACCGTTTGATCAGCGGCGGTGTCTTGTTCGGCATACCAAGTCAGCAGGGTCTTTTCGGGTTCAAAAGAGCGCAGATACGGCTTGGGATCCTTCACAGCTGCCAGGCTGGTAACTTCGTACAAGGCCTGGTCGTTTAAGTAAACTTCCCCGGTGTGGTGCACCGTCCGGCCGTCAAACCAGTCCCCGGCTACGCGCGTCGTGTACGGGTTGTAATCCCCAAACAAGGAGTTATCAATCCGGATCACCCAAACATCACCGCTCACTGGTTCCCAATCGGTCACCGGTTCGGCCCCGGTAATCACTGCCCCGAAGGGTTCGACGGAGCGGTATTCAATCCGGGCATCCGCCGTCCCGGCGTGCTTAGGGTTAACATTTTCCCGGTACACCCCGGGGGCCACTAAGACGACGTCGCCTGGTTGCGCAACATCGGCTGCCGCTTGAATCGTGGTAAAGGGGCGCTTTTCGCTCCCATCCCCGCTCACCGGGGCGTTGACATCAACATAAAGCTTCATTATGCTTTCTCCTTTCGTTAACTTGGCTACTGGTTGCGCCGCGCTTCGATTTCGTGGTTGATCCGGTCAACTTCAGTGTCACTCAAGCTATACTTGCTCATGATCCACATCGCTACCACAGCCAAAACAATTGGCAACCAGATCATAGAAATCGTGATTCCGTTCAAAGCCGCCGCTGATTGGGTCGCCTTGGTTCCGTCAAAGTGACAAAAGGCGTTGATGTAACCTGGGATGATCCCCCCAAGGGCCAACCCAATCTTAAAGAACAGCCCCATCAAAGCGTTGATAATCCCAGCCACCCGCTTTTGGGAAGTGTATTCGCCGTACGAGATGACTTCTGGAACCAATGACCACATGTAGCCGGTCGCCGCGGTAATCCCCCATTGCATGACAAACCGACCAACGTAGCCCAGCCAGATTTGATCCTTCAAACCTGGGAAAGACCAGATCCAAAGCAAGAGCGTCCCGATGATAAACATCAGCAAGAACAGGTAGAAGAAGTTCTTCTTCCCGAATTTGCGTCGCACGATTGGCCACAAGAAGACCAAGAAGATCCCCGGAATCGAGCCAATCAGGTTAACTGACGCCATCCATTCGGAGTGCCCGATGTTGTATTGCATGTAAAAGGCCCAAGAAGTGTTACCGAAGAACATGAAGGTAAAGGCGATCAAGAAGAACCAGCCTAAGACTTGCAGCGGTTTGTTACGCCGCAGCTCGTTCCATAGGTCGGAGAATTTAACCGCGTCAGTTTCTTCGGCCGTTGGCAAGACCCGTTCTTTAATCCCAAAGTAAGTGCACATCAGCATGATAAACCCAATCACCATGTAGATGGACATAACCTTGAAGTAGGCGCCGGCCGCCTCAGGCGAAGCGTAGTTCCCCAAGTTCAACTTGATCCCAAAGAACCCAATATCTTTTAACTGCTTCGCAGGAGAAGCCATTTGAACAAATAATGGCAAGAACGTGTACACTAACAGGTTCCCAATGTTGGCTTCCGTCATCCGCACCGTCGTCAAGGTTGACACTTCATCGTTGTCCCGGGTCAAAGAAGCGTTTAAGGACCCGTATGGAATGTTAACCAAAGAGTAAATCAAGGCCGTGGCCAAGTAAGCAACGAAGGCATAGACGACGCTCCCCCGGACCGCCGGAATTGGCAAGAACAGCATCGCACTGCACAGGGTCAGCGGAATCCCAAAGTACAGCAAGAATGGCTTGTACTTGCCGGCCTTAAAGTTACTCTTGTCAACCACCGTCCCGATCCACGGATCCCAAAAGACGTTAACCCACCGGACAATCAGAAAAATGGTCGCCCCGGCCGCCGCCGAGATCCCAAAGACCGTCGTCAAGTAGAACAGCAACATGGACCCAATCGTCCCGAAAATCAAGTTTTGGGCCAGGTCCCCAGCCCCATAAGCAATTCGCTCGCCCCATGACAGCTTCGCGAATTCGTCAACCTTTTTAGTAGTTGGCGTCTCCATTCTTTGTCACACCTTTCTAAGAAAACAACCCTCAATAACAGTCACGTGACAATTAGTTGGTTATTCGAACCAACCATTTGATTATATTTTAAGAAAGCGGTAACATATTTGAATGAAGTAATCAAACTTTTTTTGAACGAAAAAGGGGTAGCGCTACCATGAGTCGAATTGAAAACTTTCTCAAGGCCCTGAATTTACCGGCGGGCATCTGGCGTCAAGCAGCGGGAGAATTGACCTTAAAATTCAAGCAAGGCGGTCTTTCCACCGCCACAATGCAAGCCATCATTACGGCCCAGCCAACGAAACCGGTGGGCTTCTTGCGCCACAGCTCTTCCCTCTACAGCTGTGTGATTCAGCACCAAGACCAAATCATCTTGCTAGGGCCAACGATCATTACTGACGTCAGCCAACTGATCGGCCAGCGCGGGCAAGTCCTCTTCTTGCCCCGCTTTTTAAACACCGCTTCGCTCACCACTGAGCAATTTTGCTACCAGGTGCTGACCTTATTGGAATTGTTAGCTGCCCCATTGCCACTGGCGACGATCAAGACCGCCTTTCAAGCCGCTTCCTTTGCCAATACTTTTGGGGCCAAATTCACCAATCTTCAGTTTACCGCCGACGCCAACCACGTCAATTACTATTACGAACGAGCGGTCAAAAAGGCGATTGCCCAGGGGGACATCGCTGCCTTACCGACGATTTTTAAGAACAACCTCAATTCCGGCCGGGTCGGGGTCTTAGCGGAAAATGACGAATTGCGCAGCGTCAAAAACTGGGCGATTATTTCCGTTTCGGTCAACTTGCGGGCCTTTTTCACCGTGGGGATGGATTACGAAATGGCCTATTCTTTAAATGACCAGTACGTTCGCGATATTGAACGTCTGCAGAGCCAACACGAAGTCCTTGCCGCCATTGAACGGATCGACGTCGATATGGCCACCCGCTGCAAAACCTTGCTCTCCGCGAAAATGACCGCCCCGATCAGCAAAGTTTTTTGGCGGCTGATGAAAGATCCCACGACTGCTGCCACCATCGCGGATCTAGCCCGGGCCGTTGACCTGTCCACCCAGTACTTGGGGACCAGCTTTAAAAAGCAGGTCGGCGTTTCCATCAATCAGTTCCGTCAATTGTGCCGGATCAATTACGCGATCGAAGACCTCTTAGACTCTGACCTCGCGATTGGCGAGATCGCCGCCAAATATGATTTTGCCGACCAAGCCCACTTCTCCCGCGTTTTTCACCAGTGGACCGGGGTTAGCCCCAAAGCCGCCCAACAAGATCAGCGCACGATTACCGATTGGAATCTCTACGACTACCTGTTTCAGCCGAGTAAAAATTAAATTATTTATCCGCAACAATTTGCGCAAAAAAAACGTATATATAAGATAGGGGGATTGATTAAGTAAACTGAAGGAGGAATTTCGATGACTGAATTTATAACACCAATCGAGCGGCATTACGCGACCAAGTGGGAGCAAATGACGATTTTGGACGATCCAATCTTTGGCGCTGTCATGGAAAACGAGCGACTTTGCCAGGAATTATTGCGCCGGGCCTTACCGGAGTTAAAGATCGACACAGTGAAATTAGTGGAACGCCAGCACACCATTATCGGCACCCTGACTTCCCACGCCGTCCGCTACGATGTCTACGTCCGTGACAACCGCCAACGTAACTTTGCGGTGGAAATGCAGATCGCCGACCAAAAGAACCTGCCCTACCACTTGCGCTACTACCAAGACATGATGGACACTGAACTGCTGCGCCCCGGGGAAGACTACCGCGCCTTGGCCAAGCGGCCGACCTACGTGATCATGTTCTGTGCCTTTGACTACTACGGCCAGGGAGCGGCGCGCTACGAATTTGGCAACGTCAACTTGTTTGACCGCCGACAAGAAATGGGCGACGGTCGCAAAATTGTCGTCTTTAATTCCAAGGCCAAGCACTTTGAGCACGCTAGTGAAATCCGCACATTCCTTGACTTTATGGAAAAGCGGCCCAATACTGAAGATAGCTTTATCAACGACGTCCAAACGACCATTGAATTAGTCAAAGGCAACAAGGAAAGGAAGTGGGCCTACGTGAAGTTTGAAGCAGACTTACAATACCGGTTGAACCAAAGTCGGGAACAAGGGATTCAACAAGGGGAAAAACAAGGCCAAGCTAAGAGTGCGACTGGGATCATCAAATTTCTCAGCGCCCAAGGGCAGTCCGCGTAAGAAATCGTGGCCAATTTGGCCCAGATGCTCAATATCTCCCCTGAGCAAGCCCAACGCTACTACGAGCAAACTATGGCCCATGCCTAAAAAATCGCGGCACGACCAATTTTTGGTCGCGCCGCGATTTTCCTTATTCGACATTTTTAACTTCCTTTGGCCACTTGAGGATCAGCGAGTAGTCCATCATCCCCAAGACAACGTGGATTGCCACCGAGCCAGCCCCGAGCAATGAGGCCATCTTCGAACCATGAATCATCGCTAGCGAAATCTGCGATGGCAAGGCCATCTTGGCGACCCATTGCTTAACGCCATGGTAGATTTCCGGAATGGCTTCCATGATCGGCGCATTGAAGTACACCGCCCGCGGGCCATAATTAATCATGGCGTTATAGGTAACCTTGCCCAGTTGGTTCACCATCTCATCGACAATTGCCACCGTTTCGCGGTCGCCTTGATGATAGAGTTCAGCAACCTTGGCAATTGAAATGTTGGGCAGCTGCTTCACTCGCTGGACCTTAGATAAGACTGCCCCTTCGGAACACACGTCTTCGACCTTGACTAAGTGGTCACCTTCCACCACCAGCGACCGGCCAATTTCACCGGCAAAGCCCTCGTTGCCCGCGTACAAGCGTTGGTTCGCAATGATGCCAGCCCCAATCCCGCGGTGAATGCTGATGGTGACTAAATTATCGTACCGATCCGAGGCCCCAAAGTCGCGTTCAAACACCGCCGCCATGTTGGCTTCGTTGGCCAAGACCACCGGTACGGCATACTTGTCCTGGTAGTATTGTTCCAGGTCGATCCCGCCTAGCTCAATGAAGGGCGAGTCGGTAATCCGGTTGTCGACGATCACCCCGTGAATCGAGAAGCCAATTGCCAAGAGACCGTGCAGGGTCGTATTGTGACTGAGCATCCGATCCAGTTCCGCTGAAATCAGCTGCATGATCGCCAAAATATCCCGCTTGGGCAAATCAATCTCCCGGAAGCTGATAATTTCCCCGTTTAAGTAGTTAAACATCGCCCGCAGATGACTGGTGCCAATTTCAAAGCTGGCGACAAACCCGTATTCGCGGTTTAAGCGAATCAAATTGGGCCGGCGCCCGCCACTTTTGGTTGACTCCCCACTACCCAGTTCTTCAATAAAGCCTTCCGCCTGCAGTTCATTGTACAACGATGAAACCGTCGATTTGTTAAGGTTCAAACGGCTCGCGATCTCCGCGCGTGACGTCGCTTCATGATTAAAAAGTTCTTGCAAGACCCGCCGCCGGTTGGTCAGCCGCAAGCCTGCCCGTTTATTTCCTGCCATTTTCAATACTACTCCCCGTTTAAGTTAGTTTATTAATTATACTAACACGCGATAAAAACAAATGCTACTCCGATTACCCTGACCTATGTACCAGGCCGCCCTTCGCCAGGCGGCCTACCGCTTAACGCGTGTACGGGTACTGTTCCCCAAATTCATAAACCATTTCTGGTTCCTTGCTGATCCGGTGGTTCCAATTCAAACCATCAATTTGGGCCATCTCAGCGGGCGACAATTCAAAATCATAGATTGCGGCGTTCTCTTGGATCCGCGCAGCGTGGGTCGACTTTGGAATGATTGCGACGCCGTTTTGTAAGTGCCAACGCAAGATCACCTGGGCACTCGATTTGCCGTGGGCCGCCGCGATTTGTTGCAAGACTGGTTCGGTCAAAAGCTGACCCCGCCCAAGTGGCGACCAGGCCTGGGTAACAATCTGATGAGCCCGGTTGAATTCAAGCATTGGCTTTTCGCTTAGCCACGGGTGGCATTCCAATTGGTTGACGACCGGCATTTCGTTGGCCTGGGTCGCCAAGTATTGCAAGTGGATCATCCCGTAGTTGCTGACCCCAATTGACCGGGTCAACCCGGCCTTTTTCAAGTCTTCAAAGGCCCGCCAGGTTTCAAAAAAGTGGGTGTGGATTGGCCAGTGCACCATCAATAAATCGACGTAATCCATCCGCAGTTTCTTAAGTGATTCCTTCACTGAAGCAATCGTTGTTTCATACCCCTGGTTAGCTTCGTTCACCTTGGTAGCGATAAAGAAGTTGTCGCGGGCCACGTTTAAATCGACTAAGGCCTGCCCGAGCAAGGCTTCATTTTGATACATTTGGGCCGTGTCAAACAGCCGGTAGCCGGCTTCATAAGCAGCGTGGACCGCCCCGGTCAATTCCGCTTGGTCCGTAATTTTGTAGATACCAAACCCTTCTTGCGGCATTTGGTTGCCATCGGCTAAGGTCAACAAATTGTCTTTAATATCCATAATAAATCCCCGTCCTTTTTCTTCCATTATAGCAAATCAATCCGGATGAATTTCGCTTTTACCATATTTCCCGGGAAATACAAACGACCCCGCCACTAGGGCAGGGTCGCAGAATTGGATTGTAGTTATTCTAGCGAAGTATTTCTAGAATGATTGTTAGTGCATTATGGGGTGGGGAATGCCCACCACCCGAATGGTTTGTTTTAGTAGATTAAGGTTGATTGTTTAGGCGGCCTTGGCTGCACCCTTCTTGTGTTCAGACAGGAAGAACCACAGGATCAAAGCAAAGCCGATTGCGGGCACGATGAAGGATAATTGCATCGAACCACTCAGGTCGGAAACCCGCCCCATGATCACTGGGACAAAGGCCCCACCGACTAAGGACATGACCATGAAGGCCCCACCAGTTTCGGTGTGTTGCTTTTCGGTCACTTGGTCTAACCCGTGCGCGTAAATCGTTGGGTAAACCGGCCCGAAGAAGAAGCTGGTAGCTACGGCCCCCCAGATCGCAATTGGGGAGTGAATCGTCGCCGTCAAAATCAAGACCACCGTTCCAAGCAGGCAGTACCAGATCATGACCTTGGTAATCGAGAAGCGTTCCATCAGCCAGTTAGCACAAAGCTTCCCAACGAACCAAACCCCGTAGGAGATGATCATGTAGTTGGTAGCCGCGTGGTCGGTAATCCCTGGGATAATCCGCAAGGCCAGCCGGATCGTAAAGGACCAGACACAAGTTTGGATCCCCACGTAGAGGAATTGCGCCCCCACCGCCTTCATAAAGCGGGTGTTGTGCAGCAAGTAGTTGATTGATTCGCCCAGGGATGGTTGCTTAACCCCGGCCCCACCTTGTGCAGCCGCCAGATCCGTCTTGGCCTTGGCGTATGGCATCTTGGTAATAGCGACTAAGACTAAGAGTACCAACAGGACAAAGAGGATGTACTTGTATGGCTTCAGGGTCAAGAGCAAGACTTCCTTGTTAAAGGCCGCCTTTTGTGCGGCACTCAAGCCGGCACTTTCGGCTTCCAGGTTGCTGTGCCCACTAAAGATCAAGTACTTCCCAAGGATGATCCCCATCGCGTCCCCGAATGGAATCAGGGTTTGGGAAATGTTGATCCGCCGGTTAGCGGATTCTTGTGGCCCCATCATCGTCGAGTAGGTGTCACAAGACGTTTCCAAGAAGCTCAGCCCGATGGCAATCACGAAGATCGCGGCTAAGAACATCCCGTAGGTCGCCATGTGAGAAGCCGGGAAGAACATCGCACAACCAATGATAAAGAAAGTCAAACCGGTCATAATTGCAGTCTTGTACGTGTTCTTCCGGATAATGTAGGCCGCGGGCAGGGCAATCAAGAAGTACCCACCGTAAAAGGCCGATTGCACAAAGGCCGTCGCCGTGTCACTCAAGGTAAAGACGGTCTTGAACTGGGTGATCAAGATGTCGTTTAAGGAAGCGGCCATCCCCCACATTGGGAAGATCAATGAAACTAAGACGTATTGCCAAATTGGCGTTTTGCTCAGGTACCCGTTGTCTAACTGGACCCAAGATTGCTTTTTCAAACTATCCATGATGGAAAATTTCCTCCTAAGGTCACTAGAATGTCACACCAGATTCAAGGATGATGTTGGAGTAAGGCGTTGCTTCCCCAGTCCGGATAAAGGCGTGGGTCTTGGCTAAACTCTTCTTCAAGTCGCTGTGCGGCATGAATTCAATTTCCACATTTGGCAAGGCTTGCTTAATGTTTGCCAATTGGGTCGGGTTTTGGTCCTTGATTTCTTCGGCCAAGTAGATCTTTTGAACAGCCATTTCCGTCAAGACGTTTTCCAAGACTTGCATAAAGGTTGGCAAACCTTGTTCCACGCACAGATCAATCTTCTTGGTTTCCATTGGAACCGGCATCCCGGCATCACCAATGGACAGCCAGTCCATGTGGCCCATGTCGGCTACGACTGATGCAACTTCTGAGTTTAAAATTCCTGACTTCTTCATTTTTAAATCCTCACTATCTCTGATTAATCATTTGCCAACGCCGCCGTAACTTCCGCTTCGGTTGGAATCGATGGCATCGCTCCCATCCGTTGGACCGTCAGGCTGGACGCCCGTTGGGCATAGCGGATCGCGTCGGCCAGGTTGGTCATTGTCGGATCGAGCTGGGAAATCAAGGCCCCTAAGAAGGTGTCCCCGGCCGCCGTCGTGTCCACCGCCTTCACCTTGAAGGCCGGCACGATGCCGTGGTCATCCTTGGTGGCAAAGAAGGCCCCCTTGGAACCCAGCGTGATCAAGGTCGTCGTAACGCCCTTGGCTTGGAACGCTTGCGCCGTTTGCACCAGTGATGCTTCATCTGTGATTTCGATCCCGGACAAGAGGGCACTTTCCGTTTCGTTTGGCGCAATCACATCAGTGTAGGCCAGCAGTTCCGGCAAGATTTCCTTAGCCGGCGCCGGGTTCAAGACCGTGATCACGTCGTGGGCCTTGGCCGCCTTGAAGGCCGCCAGGGCAACTTCTTGTGGCGTTTCAAATTGCGTCACCAAGAAGTCGACTTCTTCCATCAGGGCATCAAGGTCCTTCAGGTTGGCCGTCGTCATGGCTTGGTTGGCGCCTCCGTAGACCATGATGTCATTTTGGCCATTGGCATCCAAGGTTACCAAAGCCGTCCCGGTCCCGTGGTGGGGGTCATTACCAATGTGGCTGGTGTCGATGCCGTCGGCTTGCAGGGCTTCACGCATGAACTTCCCTTCGGCGTCCGTACCGACCATCCCAATAAAGTAAGTCTGCGAACCAGACCGCGCTGCTGCGACGGCTTGGTTGGCACCCTTGCCCCCTGGAGCAGAACTCTTATCCTTAGCAGCAAGCGTCTCCCCTGGTTCGGGGAAACGTTCCATGTGGTAGGTGGTATCAACGTTGATACTTCCCAAAACGGCAACCTTGTTTGACATACTCTCCATCTCCTACTTCTCAAATGATCCAATCAGTCGAGATATTTAAAACGTTTTACATATCAGCGATGGTGCTAATTTACCATCGCCCGAAAACGATTGCAAATTCACTCTTGCACATTTTGACCGCTTTTCGCGACTTTTGGGGCAGCTCATCGCTTTGGTAAACTGTTTTACCTAAACTTATTCATTTTTATAGAATTTATTTTTTTGTAGTTACTATATATCCGTAACAGACTTAGTTAATTAATTTAATCTCTGGCTTATTTTTTATTAATAAACTTCCGCTTGGAATGATCGCTTATTAATCATAAGTCGAGGCGCCTCAACCCCGGACGCAAACCGTTTTCACAGTTGTTTCATTTTGGAACATTTCACCCGCTTAATCCAAAAGAGCGCTTACAAATCTTAACTTTCACAATCTTTTGGGACCGCTTTCCAATTTCTGGCAGGCATCGCACCTTCATAAACCCTTTTACTTTTTATGACTGGCTATTTACAATTGAATTTGTAACGCTTATGATGAAAGCGGATACATTTACGAAGGAGTTTTTTGTATGAAGAAGTTTAACTTAAGCCACGCCATGTTTAACTCCGCGTCCTTTACCCTGTATCAAGACGCGGATTTCACGGTTGAAACCTTTACTTATCCCTCCGGGGTGGAAGCCCTCAAGCTTACCAACCACCGCGGTTACCTGACCGTCTTGCCGTTTTATGGGCTGATGATTTGGGACGCTGTCTTTGATGGGATCAACCTCAAGGAAAAAGATGGCTTCACCTACCCACGCTTCGGCCAGCAAATCGCCGATACCTACGGGGCCTTTGAATTTAATTCCGGCTTGCTGGCTAGCGGGAACCCAAGTCCAGAGGATGACCACGTCCAACACGGTGAATTTGCGACCGCCCGCATGGATCATGCCGCCTTATTGATTGAAGATGGCCAACTGACCGTTCAAAGCGACTACGAATACATCAAGGGCTTTGGGGACCACTATTTAGCTACCCCAGCGGTCACCATGGTGGCTGACAGTGGGCTGTTTGATCTTGACATGCACGTTAAAAACTTGTCGCACGCGGCCCCGATGCCATTGCAGTACATGTGCCACCTCTGTTACGCCTACGTTCCTGGCGCGACGATGACAGCCAACGTGCCAGATGAAGCCTTCCAACTGCGGACCTCCGTCCCGGCCCACGTTCACCCGACGCCGGAATGGACGGCCTTTACCGATGAACTGCAAGCCAGTGGCAAGCTGATTGACAAGCTTGACGACGCCAGCCATTACGACCCCGAAATCGTCTTTTTCTCTGACGATCTATCCAAGTATACGGACACGGCCGAGTTCCGGGTTGAATTAGGCGACGGCCATACCTTCTTGACCAAGTACCCAACGGCCGACTTGCCGATCGTCACCCGTTGGATCCTCTACAACGGCGACCAACAAGTCAACGCCTTTGCCCTGCCCGGCACCTCCACTCCCGAGGGTCGCCTGGCCGCTAAGCAAGCCGGAACCTTGATTATGTTGCCACCACAAGCCGAAAAGCACTTCCACGTCCAAACCGGGCTGGAAAAGTAATGTCTGAACACTAATGATGAACCTCAGTGCAACCTGAGGAAACGAAGGGAATGATCACGATGATGTACGATGTATTGGTAATTGGCTCCAACATGATGGAATTAACCACCGAAATTGACCGGATGCCGCAACTGGGCGAAACCGTAGCGGCCCCCAGCTTTCACATGGCCTTTGGCGGCAAGGGGGCGAACCAGGCCGTGGCCGCCGCGAAATTAGGCGCCAAGGTAGCGATGATTTCCAAGGTCGGCGCCGACTCCTTAGGCCAGGCCTACCTCGCCCACTTTAAACAAACCGGCATCGACATCAGCGGGGTCAGTGTCGGCACCCAATCCAACGGGGTCGCGCCGTGCTTCATTCACGGCAATATGAACAGCATTATCGTGGTCCAAGGGGCGAACAGTGAATTGACCCCGGCCAGCTTGGATGATTGCCACGCCCTGATTAAAAACGCCAAACTGATCGTCTTACAACAAGAAATCGACCTGGCAACCAACTACCGGGCTATTGACCTGGCGGAACAGTACGGTGTTCCAGTCCTGTTAAACCCCGCCCCGGCTAACGACGACTTAGACCTGGCCCACGTCACCAAGTGCGAATTTTACGCGCCCAACGAAACCGAACTGGGCCGCTTGACCAAGCGGCCGGTCGAAACCCTGGCCGAAATCACCACGGCGGCCAAGGAACTCGTGGCTCACGGGGTCAAGAACGTGATTGTCACGATCGGGGCCCGCGGTGCTTTGTGGGTTACTAAGGACCAAGAGCTGTTGATTCCTTCCTACCAGGTTCCGGCCATCGATTCGATCGGCGCCGGCGATTCCTTTATCGGGGCCTTTGCCTACTATTACACCCACGGTGAAGACATCCCAACCGCCCTCCACCACGCCAACGCCTACGCGGCGGTGACCGTGACGAGGAAGGGCAGCCAAACCTCCTACCCAACGGCCGCTGAGTTACCGGCCTTGCAAGCCCAATTAGG
>DHCFD07801__coassemble_1396_pt1 | contig 16583 bp, 16 predicted proteins | sample DHCFD07801__metabat2_low_PE_021 | metagenome-assembled genome bin DHCFD07801 | reverse complement strand
TTCGGGAAGGTTATTCAACATTATTCGACATTTTTATTAACAGTTATCTCCTCCCTTACCCTGCCAGGTCCAAAATAAATTGGGAACCATTATACGGATGCTGTGCAAAAATGATCAAGGTTTAAGTAAAATGTTTTATCAATTTTAGCTGTCATCCAGTTGCCCACTGTGCCTTTGCCAAGGCGCAACCGCTGCCATTTTACTGCGAGCCCCTTGCCCCCTTAACAATCCAAAGTGCAAAAAAAGCACGCGCCTGGATCAAGGGCGCGTGCTTAAAAGGAGGGTGTAGATTTTTCTGATTTGGAAAGAGAGATTTTAGTGTGATTAAGGTTAGTCCACTGGTACGACCCAACCGTGCTTGTCTTCGGCATCGCCGACTTGAACGGCGAAGAGGGCGTTGTAGAGCTTGGTCGTCACAGGGCCGACTTCGGTTTCAGAGTAGAAGACGTGCTTCTTGCCGTCCCAATCAGTTAAGGAACCGACTGGGGAGATCACGGCCGCCGTCCCCATTGCCCCGGCTTCGGCCAGGTCATCAAGATCAGCTAAGGTCAGGCGCTTTTCAACCGGGTTCAAGCCTAAGTCTTCGGCAACTTGTAGCAGGGAACGCTTGGTGATGGAAGGCAGGATTGAGTCCGACTTTGGCGTTACGAATTGACCATCCTTGGTAACCCCAAAGAAGTTGGCACCAGAGAATTCGTCAACATACTTGTGTTCCTTCGGGTCTAAGTAAAGAGCGTCAGCATAGCCGGCCTTCTTCGCTTCCATTTCTGGTAACAGACTGGCCGCGTAGTTGCCGGAGGTCTTCGCCCGACCCGTCCCAGCTGGGGCGGCCCGGTCATACTTGGACAGGACATACGGCATTGGCGTCAAGCCCTTGACGTAAGCACCAACTGGAGTGGCGTAGATCCGGAAGACAAAGTGTTCCGATGGCGTCACCCCAACTAATGGCTGGGTCCCGATCATGTACGGCCGCAGGTACAAAGTCCCACCAGTCCCGTACGGTGGTACGAAATCTTCGTTAGCCTTAACAACCGCCTTAACTGCGGCTAAGAACTTGTCGACTGGATAGTGGGGCATCATCAGCCGGTCGGCCGAGTCGTTCAGCCGCTTGGCGTTTTCTTCTGGCCGGAACAACTGCACTTTGCCGTCCTTGGTCCGGTAAGCCTTTAACCCTTCAAAAACTTCTTGGCCGTAGTGCAGCACTTGGGCCGCTTCATTTAAGACCAGGTTGGATTCAGACGTCAAACCGCCGCCGAGCCATTCCCCATCATAATATTCTTCTTGCCAGGAATAGGGCAGGTCTCGATAACCAAAGCCCAACTTGTTCCAATCTAATTCAGATGCTTTTGCCTTTGCCATAGTGCTCATCCTTTCTAAAAAACATTTCCTATGTATTTTCAATCCTTCATTAAACAAAAAGTCGCCCTGTCATTAGGACGACTTTCACCGTGGTACCACCTAGCTTCACCCCATTCCTGGAGCCTCTAAGCCCGGTAAGGGTGGGTAACCCCGGTTCACTCAAGACTGATCTTCACGCCCCTAACCTCCACCCGTCACATTCCCCCGGGCTTTTCTGAGCAGGTTTCGGGACGCTACTCGTTCTCTCATCGTGCCGATCACTGTTTAACTTCGATTGATTGTCACTATCATAATGAGAAAACTCTCATTTGTCAACCACCAAAATTAAAGTTTTGCCAGCTTTTCTCATCTAAATTAATTTTGATTTTTTCATGCGGATGCATGTAAAATGGCAAGCGGAATTTAAATGCATCTGCATGGAATGGAGAAAACTCTTTGTATCAATTAAAACCTCGCCAACGGACCGTTATTGCGGCCATTATGTTGTTGGCTTCTTTTATCAGTTTGATGAGCCAGACGATGGTGGTCACCGCCCTCCCGGTAGTTGAAGCTCAGCTTCACCAGCCCTTGGCCGTCGTTCAGTGGCTGACGACGGGCTACACCTTAGTGATTGGGATCATCACCCCCTTGTCAGCCAATTTGTACGAAAAATACAACAACCGTCAATTCTTCTTGGCAATCATCGCCCTGTTCTTAGGGGGAACGATCGTCGGCTGTCTGGCCACTAATTTCTGGACCCTCCTCGGTGCCCGCTTGATTCAAGCCGCGGCGGGGGGCCTGTTGGTTTCCTTACAAATGACGACGTTGGTCACGATTTTCCCCCCGGAAAAACGGGGTACGATCATGGGCTTATCATCGTTGGTGGTTTCCTTTGGACCGGCGATCGGGCCGACCCTGGCTGGGGTGATCTTAAACCTCTGGGGCTGGCGGTCGATTTTTTGGGTCGTCTTGCCCTTCATGGCGCTCATCTGGCTGATTGGCTTCTTTGCCCTGCCGGCTTATACGACCCCCCAGGCCGTCAAAATTGATGCTTGGTCGATCCCCTTGCTCTTGATCGGGCCCGGCTTGACCTTAGCCAGCTTTACCGTCTTGACGACCCAAATTCTGATCGGCAGTCTGATGTTGATTGCTGGGCTGGTGGTATCATTGCTCTTTTACCGGCGGCAACAAGTACTCACCCGCCCCCTGCTCGACTTTCACGTTTTTAGTTACCGCCCCTTCACGATGACGCTGGCGATTGCTTCCTTGCTGTTTATGATCCTGCTGAGTACCGAGCAGATGGTTTCGGTCTTCGCCCAAAATTCGCTCCACCAATCGAGCGCGCTGACCGGGTTGATCCTCTTACCCGGCGCGGTAGCCAATGCCTTAGTTGGCGCTGTGGTGGGCCGCTTGTATGACCGCCACGGTATCAAAGCGTTGGTCTGGACGGGCTTGAGCCTATGTTTAATCACCACCATCCCCACCCTCTGCTTTACCGCCCACACCCCGCTGTGGTGGCTAACGGTCCTGTACGCCGGCCGGATGATGGCGATCGGGATCGCCTTTTCCCCGCTGATGTCCGAATCATACCTTGGAATGGCTGCCAAGGACATCAGTCAAGCGACCGCCATGAACAACGCGCTCCGGCAAATGACCGGGGCGCTGGCGGTTACCCTGGTGGTCATCGTCAGCAGTCTGCCGACCAGCTCGGTCATCGGGATGCGCTGGGCCATGGCGGTCACCTTCGTCTTTAACCTCTTGGCAATCGGGCTGTTTGCCCAGTACTTGAAGGGGGGCCATCCGCATGGCAAATGATCTGATCCGGGCTACGGCGATCATCAATACCACAATCCGCCACCAACTTGACGCCGCCCTACGCCCGCTGGGGCTCTCCGAGGTCAACTACTACTATTTATTAGTGGTTGCCGAACAACCAGGGATTAACCAAGCTGATCTGACGGCCCGCATCGTCCGCGACCAATCGACCGTCACCCGGCAAGTCGACCGCTTGGTCAAGCAAGGCTGGCTCACCAAGCGCCAGGCTCCCACGGATGCGCGCCAGTCAGCCCTCTTTTTAACTCCTCAAGCCCAAGCGATCCTCCCGCAGCTCTGGGCGATCAATCAGACCGTCAACGAAACGGCGCTGGCCAGCTTAACGCCGGCCGAACAAGCCACCCTCTTAAACCTGCTGGGCAAGACCTTCGACGGCCTCAGCCAGGATTACCACTGATAATTAAAAGGCTCCCGGGCAATTGCCCAGGGGCCTTTTAGTGTGTTGAAGTTAATTAATCATTAACGCTGGCGCTGGCCGTGGTATCAATTTCGGGCAGCGGCGCATCATCATCAACGGACGCCGAGGCGCCCGCATCCACGCTTGGCGTGGCACTTGGCGCGGGAGTCGACGGAGCGGGTTGTTCATCCGCACTGACCGAAGCTGACGCCCCCGTATCAGCAGCCGGGACGCTTGGGGCCGGACTTGGCGTAGCATCTGCTTTGACCGATGCGGAGGCCCCGGTATCGACTTGGTTAGCCGGATCGTCGACCAGCTTTTGGCCGGTCATCGCCAGGTACTTTTCGACAATTGGCCAGAAGTCGAGCACAATTTCGTTGACCCCGCGGAAGTTGCCGGCTTCATCGTGCATCGCTTGGTAGTTGTTGACCACCCACTTGACGTTCTTCTTATCGACCGGTTCCGCCAGTTGGAAGAGGTCCTGCTTGCCGGTCCGCAGGGTGTGAATGACTTGCTTGACGTGGTCGTGGACGTTGCGGATATCGGGGTGGACTTCACTGAGTGGCAAACCGGTTTGGTCTGGCCGACGCTTAGCCCACATCTTGGTCGCCGGGTTCTTATGGTTATAGTAGATAAACTGGTTGTTCTCATCGACGTAGGTTAATTCAGCCGGGATTGATTTGAGCAGCCAGTTGATTTGGTCGACCGTCAGCACCCCAGAGTCGAGTTGGACGTAGTCACTGCCGACAGCGGCATGGGTCTTGGCTGCCGCTTTTTGGACCCACTTCGGATCATCCATCTCGACCCCTTCGATCGTCGTATCGGTCTTGCCGCTGGCGGTCAGGTCCTCATTTTTCCACGCGTCGGGTGCTTCGGGCCCCTTTAAGGCCTTCAGAACGGTCACCCATTTGGTGAATTGAACCAGCAGGTCGTTAAGCCGCTTGACGGTCGCTTGATCCTTGAGGTTGTCTTGCTCATCAAAGGCTTCCCGCACGTTGCCAAGTAAAAATTCATTCCCCGGCATCACCAAAGCGTTGACCCCCGGGGCCTCTAAGATTTCGCGCAGGTCTAACTGGGCCCGTGATGACCCTTGGGTAAAGTAGGACGCCCCGATTACCAAGACCGGTTTATCGGCCAAGGGGTGGATCTTGTAGGAAAGCCATTCAATCGTGCTCTTTAAGGCCGCCGTCGTGGTATGGTTGTGTTCTGGCGTTGCCATGATGACCCCGTCGGCATTTTCAATCCGGTGCTTTAAGTATTGGACCGCCATACTGTTGGTTTGGTCATCGTCTTCATTAAACATCGGTACGTCCTTGATGCTTAAGACTTCAATGTCGGCCACGTTGTTAAAGCGGTTGGCCATGTACAGCATTAATTTGCGGTTGTATGAATCTGCGGCAATTGAGCCGACAATTCCAACTAACTTCATCTGCTTATTCCCCCTGGGTTGCCATATTCTTTAAATCCAGTTTGCGAATATCGTTCATCGCGTGTTCTCGGTTGTAAACGAGGTTCTTGTTGACGTCAACGAAGGTTTCAAAATCATTAAACAAGCCGTCGAGTCGGTCGACCAGCTCTTCTTCCTTCAAATTGCCATCCTCATCAAAGGCCTGCAAGGAGTGCCCCACCATGTATTCCGAGCTCGGCATAATCCGAGCGCTTAATTCAGGGGAGTCGAGCATTTGTCGCAACATCATTTGAGCCCGCGACGTCCCCAACATTCCGTACGAGGCCCCGGTGATCATCACCGGCTTGTCAGCCAGCGGATGGACCCCGTAGGACAGCCAGCTCAGCGCATTCATCAAAACGGCGGGCACCCCGTGGTCGTATTCTGGCGTTGAAATAATCACCCCGTCAGCCGCGGCCAACTTAGCCACCATCTGTTCCACCCCGGCGGGCAAACTCCGGTCGGGCGTCTTATAAAAGACCGGCAGGCCGCCAATCTCCACAATTTCAATCTCGGCTTGGTCCGCAAAGTGGTGTTGGATAAACTGCAAGAGCCGCCGGTTGGTCGAGCCCGCCCGGTTGGTCCCCGGAATGGCAATGTACTTTTTCATGTGGCACATCCTTTCAAAAAATACTTCTGGTTGGCTCTATTTTGCAATATTGTGAAGCAATTTGCAAGGTTTTTATTTAATTTTGGAATATTTATTCCGAAATTAAATTTATTTATATCAATACCGAGACCGTTGTTCCAACTTACTTTAGGCCTTGTTACGACTGAAAATTAAGGGCCCGCTCCAGCGTCATTGTTAGAGTTTAATAGGCAAAACCTGATTTATTGTTCACAATCTTAAACAAGCAAAACCGCTGGCGCCCACCACCAGCGGTTTAATCCCATTATTTCGTCAAGTAGGACAAGGGTTTGTCAACTTCCACCTTGGTCCCTTGGTACTGGTCGGCAATCCACTTTTGGATCTTTGGCTCATGGTAGAGTTTGACCAGCTTGCGGTATGCGGCCTTATGCGCGTTGGCCTTCGCCGTTGCTAAGACGTTAACGTTGTCCTTGGTACTTTGATCGACCTTTTCGTGGTAGATCGAATCCTTCAAGACGTTCAAATGCCCTTCTAAGGCAATCGTGTTCCCGATCAAGACGGCGTCCACCGAGTTGAGCACCCGCGGTCCAGTCGTGTCATCAATTTCTTCGAACTTAAAGTGGTGCGGGTTCGTTGCAATTTCGTTAGTCCCACTAGTCGGGCCAAAGCTCTTTTTCAGGGTAATCAAGCCGGCGCTGGCCAGCAACTTCAGCCCCCGTGCCGTGTTGGCCGGATTGTTGGCCAAGGCGATCGTCGCCCCATCCGGTAGGTCCTTTACGCGGTGGTATTTCTTAGAGTAAATTCCCATTGGTTCCAGGTAGGTCGTTCCTAAGGCCGCCAGCTTTTGCTTGCTTTCGTGATTGAAGTTTTGCAGATAGGCCCAGGATTGAAAGGCATTAACGTCAATTTCGCCGCTGGCCGTCCCGCGGTTGAGTTGGACCGGATCGGTAAAGGACTTGACCTTAATCTTGAGGCCGGCCTCCTTGGCAGCAGGACTGGCCGCGATGTGTTGCCAGACCTTGACGTCCGCCCCAAGTGAACCAATCGTAATTGTCTCTTCATCATGATTTTGCCCATTGGTGACCCAATGCAAGCCCAGGCCGACGGCGACAATCGCCGCGAGCCCCAGTAAAAACCACCATTTGCCTTGTTTGTGTTTTGCCATATGTCTTCCCTCCGTTTGCTGGTGCGCCGAGCCCTGAAAAAAGAAAACGTCCCACTTTCATTGCACTCGCAATAAAAGCGGGACGCCGCAGCGTGGTACCACCCGAATTTAGCCCCCAAGGACCCTTAGTAGTGACTGATCATCACCCGGTCCGTTATCGAAGACCACCCGTGCCCAGCTTGTCGCCTTGCTGGCATCACGCTCCCAGACCATCTTCAGTTCCTTCTCGCCGCCAGCTTCCACCACCCCTGGCTCGCTTAATGCTTTCCGGAACTTACTCATCTTTTCTCAGCGTTTTCTCATTGAATTGTCATAATCATATCGAACCCCCGCCCGCTTGTCAATCCCTTTGAGCTTACTTTTTCTCAGTCTTGACCCCAGCCGGAAAAGCCCTATAATTTAAGGGAAAATCTGAATAAAGCAGGTGGAAAACTGTGACCCAACCAAAACTGCTGCTCCTTTCGACGGGGGGCACGATTGCCTCTGTTGCTTCGCAAACCGGATTGACGCCCGGGGAATCCGGGGAAGATTTGCTGCAAACCCTCCAAAACCTCCCCTACCAAATTGACGTAGCCGACATTTTGGCCCTTGATTCGTCCAACATTCAGCCCGAAGAATGGCGCTTGATGGCCGAAAAAGTTTACCAGGCCCGCCAAACTTACACGGGAATCGTGATTTCCCACGGGACCGACACCATGGCCTACACGGCGTCGATGCTGACCTTCATGTTGCCCAACCTGGACATTCCGGTCGTCTTAACCGGAAGTCAGGTCCCGATGAACGTCCTTTTGAGCGACGCCCCCCGCAATTTAACCTTAGCCTTTACGGCTGCGGCCAGTTGTGCACCGGGAGTCTACTTGGCCTTTGACGGCAAGGTAATGCGGGGCTGCCGGACGGTCAAGGTTAAAACGACCGCCTTTGATGCCTTTGAAAGCGTCAATTTCCCGCCGATCGCCGAGGTTACCTCCGATGGCCTGGTATTCCGCGCGACCCAACCCGCCCCGGAGGCGCCGTGCACCTTGAATACCAAGCTCGACTTGAACGTTTCTTTAATTAAGCTCTTCCCCGGCTTTGATCCGCAAATCTTGCTGGCGATGGCCCAAAGCGGTTGTCACGGTTTTGTGATCGAAGGCTACGGTCTGGGCGGGATGACCTTTATCCGGCGCAACGTGGCCGCCGTGATTGGCCAGCTCAGCCGGCAAAACATTCCGGTCGTGGCCGCCAGTCAGTGCCTCTATGAACGCAGTGATTTGACCAAGTACGAAGTCGGGCGCCAAGCCCTGTTGGAAGGGGCAATCAGTGCCCACGATATGACTTCGGAAAGTGCGATCACCAAGTTGATGTGGGCCCTGGGTCAGGGGATGGACCTGGCCGCCGTGAAAGCCTTTTTTGAGACCGATGTCGCAGGAGAAGTGACCTTGGACTAACTAAAGCCCCGCGCTAAGCACTACGATGAGGTAGCCTTAGCGCGGGGTAATTAATTTAATTACCAAAAAATTAACTTTTTTCCAAAAAAGGGGTGACAAGCGCCAAAAATATGGTATTATATAAAAGTTGATTGATTTAATCACTTGCGGGTATAGTTCAGTGGTAAAACATAACCTTCCCAAGGTTAAGTCGCGAGTTCGATTCTCGTTACCCGCTTCAGGTAGCATCGCTTCGGCGGTGCTTTTTTGTTGTTTTCGTTCCGAAAAAGGGGCCGCCCGTCACCTTCCGGACTGCCCCATGGTAAAATTAAGCGCAAAAAATAAAGGAGCGCCCACGCATGCGTACCCCCTGGATTAGATTGGCCGCCGGGTTTATCCTCGGGCTTGCTTTGCTCGGCGTGGTAGCTTTGCACTGCTGCCCGGCCTTGGCCACGTGGCTGCACCACTGGACCGGCTGGTATTTAAAAATGGGAGTGGGAAATAGCCTTCTCGGCAAGCCGTATGGATAAGCTAGGACGAAGGTTGACGCGGTACGCGTCGTTCTTCGTTCGTACTTATCCACTAGGCTTGCGGTTATTTCCCACGTGATCTGTGTAATATTCGAAAAATCAAACAGAAGCTGGGAGAAAACACAGTTTTCTCCCAGCCTCACTTTTTACTTTTCCTTCGTTTCCGCTTGATGGTCCGCTAAGCTGCAGCCCGCTGGGCCACACACCGTGGCGGGCGCAGCTCCGAGGTCGGTCAATTTTAAGCTGGGTTGCTTTTCTTCACTCATTTTGCTTCCTCCTCTGCTTGCACTTTCTTTAAGGCTACCACAAAGGCTTCATACGGCTGGGCTCCTGAGATGGCGTACTTTTGGTTGATCACAAAGAACGGCACCCCGCGAATTCCTAAGTTCGCAGCAGCGTGAATGTCAGCTTGTACTTCGTCGGCATACTGGTCGCTGTCCAATACGGCCGCCACGGCTTCAGCCTCCAGCCCCACGGCCGCGGCAATTGCTTGTAAGACGGCGTGGTCCGCCACCGACTTGCCTTCGCTAAAGTAAGCTTGGTACAGCCGTTGAATCAAATCATCTACCTGCGCGGGGGTTGCTGCCGCTTTGGCATACTTGATCAAGCGGTGCGCCGTCATGGTGTTGACCGGGATCGCGTTGGCATAATCCAGGTCCAAGCCGTCGGGTGCCGCCGCCAGTTCAATCTGCGCCAAGCGTTGGCTGGCCTGTTCGGCCGTCATCCCGTGCGCTTGGGCAAAGTGGGCCGCCATCTTGACGTCACTGGTGGCTTTTAAAGTCGGATCCAGCTGGTAGGCCTTAAAGTCCAACGGCGTCGTATCCGCCAAACCAAGTTGGGTCAACGCCCGCTTGAGACGGGTCGCCCCAATGTAGCAAAACGGACAGGCAATGTCCGACCAGTACATAATTTCCATTAATTTTTCCTCCATTTGTAACCGAAACGTTACGCTTACAATTAATTAGTACAGCGCTAGGATACCATTAATGGCTCTGATTAACACTTAATCTGCTCAGGCCGAGCGCTTGCGTTGCCACCAGTGCCGCCGGGCTTTGGCCACCGTTGCCGGGGACGTTGGGGCTGGGTGATGAACCAGGGCGTGAGTCGCTGCCGGCGTCGTTTCCAGATCGGCATCCGACCATTCTAGCCAACTGGCTTCGGCTTGGACTTCTTGGTGCGCTTGGTCAAAAAATGATTGGCTCATTGTCATTTCCTCCGTTAATTAGAATGAGCAATATCATATGACCAGCTGGTGACCAAGTCAATTATTTCAGCTTACTTTTTATCAGTGAGAACCATTTTCCACGTTTCACTACATTAAAAATTGTGATTTTTTTAGAAAGAGGATTAACCATGCAAACCAACGGCTCCGGCCATCCTTGCGTAGATGTCTTCGCCAACCGTTCTCCATTAATTGATTGGATCAGACCAAAAAAGGTGTTTTACCAAGAACCCTGCTAAAACGCTTTTCAAATTACGAAATAAGCGTTAATTATGAGCGTCGCCGCTTAGTCCGCGCCGTCCCAGTCAGTAAGGTTGCTGCCGCCAGACTGGCCGCAGCAGCCCAACTCAATTCATTCTGTACTGCACCGGTTTGCGGGAGACGAGAGTTGGCATGATTAGCTGCCGTAGATAGTTCAACAGGAACAGTTGAACTTGCCAAACGTTGTATCCTTGACGATTGGCTTCCCATTTTCTCTACTGCTTCTAACGCCGTTTCCTGAGCAATCGTAAATTGTTGGGCCTCTAAAGCTGACTTCAGTTTTGCTTGAGCTTGACGCTGGGCAGCTTGGGCCTGGTTAAGTTGCCCTTGAGCCCACGCCACGTTTCCTTGGGCTTCTTTCAACCGGCTCTGAAGCTCACCAAGGTGCTGGATCGCTTGATTCAACGTTTGCTTAGCTGTCGTGAGCTTTCCTTGTGCCAATTCTGCCAACGACACCCCACTATGCAGCTTGGCCAGATCACCTTCCAATTCACGCAGACGTTGCGTTGCTTCATTTAGTTTTCTGCTTGACTGAGTTAATTCTTGCTCCCGTTGACTTGCTGCTTGACGAGCTGCAAACTGGCCGGCTTGTTGGGCTGTTAATTGTGCTTTCGTTGTTTCCAGAATTTTCGTCAGATCCGCCACCTGTTTTTGCGCGGCATCCAGTTCATTAATCAAAGCCGGCGCCACACTCGACGTCATTGTTGCCCCAATAATTACTTGATCAAGCTGAATCTTCAAGTTTGCCAACTCAGTTTGGTGACCAGCCAGACTGTTCTTAACCTGCGTCAGTGCCTTTTCTTTGGCTTGGTGCGTTGCCGCTGCTACCTCTAATTTAGCTTGCTCAGCTAGAGCTTGTTTCCGGTTGACTTCGTGAATTGCCATACTCTTTTGCAGTTCTGTCTGACGAGTCTGCAGTTTAGCCTCTGCTTGTTGGGCATCATTTTGGGCCCAGCTTAACCGTTCTTGAGTTTGCGCCACAGCCGCGCGTTTGGTTGCTTCATCCGCTTGGTAGTTTTCTAAGAATTGCTGGGCTTGTTCCAACGTCGCTTGGGAACGGGACAAATTATCGTAGACCAGCTGCTGTTGCTCATCGTTACCAGCTTCTTCACGTAATTTTTCAATCAAATCATGCAAATCACGCATTTTATCCAAAATTGCTTGCCGTGACTGAAGGTCCAGGGCCACCTTCTTCTTTACCGCCCGCAGATTTTGCATCAATTGGTCCTTTTTAAGATTAGCGGCTGTTAAATCTGCCTGCAGCGCCTTAAGCTTGGTATCGGACACTGGCGCCGCCAATTGATAATCGTCCCCCTTATTCGCAGTTGAATCAGTTAAAAAGACGTAGTGAGTATAACCATTTTCGTCCACATCCACCCCAAAGTGTTGGGATTCATTTTCTAAGCCCGCAATATTACGTGCATTGTAGCAACCATTTTTCAAGTCACTAAAGACGAAATAGTGTAAATCGTTATAAATTAATTCTTTTAACGAATCCAGCGTCTGCTCATCCGCGATTGGCTTTTTGACCAGTTGTTTGCCCCGATAGGTCCAACTGGCCAGCCCTGACGTTCCTGATTCCGTGATCTGTGTCCCCAATTGAGCTGCCGCTTGAGTGCGGTAATCATCGTTAAACGCTTCCTTATCAAAATGCGCGCCATAAACATCCCACGCAGCCCCATTGTAACCATTGGCAATATATTGAAGAACTTCATTTACTGAATCGGGAGTGACCGTTACCGGCTGAGTTCCCACCTGTTCACGAATTCCATTAATCAAGCCCGCCGTGTATCTAGCTAGTTCTGTCAGAGTCGCATTGTCCAAATTCCGCCAATTGAGCTGCTTTTGTTGATCAGCTTGGCTATGTTGGTACACACTCGCCTTAGCTTCTGGATAATAGCCCAGCGAAGATCCCGGGTTCTGCGAGCCAGTAGTACTGTCGTAGGTCTTAATAGTCGAATCCCGGTAATCCTTTAGATTATTCAGGTAACGGTTCGGAATATAGATTACATTACCACCAGTTACCCCGCTGTACTTTTCCTTCGCCAATGCTTGTTTTTCCGCACGGATAGCATCTTCTAATCGTTCAACCTCATTCTTGGCTTGATCGAGGCTTCCATGCGCCTTATCCAGCTCTGCGTTTCCCGTTGAAGATCCCGGGTACCAGTAATCATCGTCTGGATCAACAACTGCCCTCGTGCTGCTTTCAAGTGGCAGACTCGACAGCGAGTAATAATCATCCCAGTAATTGGTATTTGAATAAGCATCATTTGCGTTGCTTGGGGCAGAAGCATCAGGCTTATCGGTCCAGTCCTTGCCTTGATCAACGGAGTCGTCCGCTGCCGGTGCCCCAGTCCCTCCGCTGGTATTGGTTCCGTAATCGGCACTTGTCACTGCTCCTGCGGAGTAAGAATTGCTGTCATGATAGTAGACCGCCGCCAATTTCCGGTATTCCAACTTTGCTTGCTCGTAAGTTTGCCGTTTTTCCGCTAGCTGTTGATTAAACTTTTCCACCACCTGACTGGCTGCATCATAGGCTGCTTGCGCTGCTTGCAAATCAGCTTCCGCTTGAGCACGATTGCGCCCAGCTAACACATCTTCAGCGCGTTGGTAAGCAACCTGGGCACTAGCCAATTCTACGTTCGCCTGACTCGCCGCTACTTGGGCACTGGCCAGCGCTTTTTGGGTAGTTGCTACCTCATCGGAGGAAACAGCGTAACTGATCAAAGCCGCCTGAGCAGTTCCACTAGTTGCTGCATATTCTACCTCCGCTTGACTAACCGCGGCTTCCGCCTTCTTCACAGCATCGGTATCCACCTTAATTTGGTCTTCTCTGGCCGCCACTGCTTGGCGAAGATTATCCATTTGAGCTTTAGCAGCGGTGCCCGCTTGATAGGACTTGATAGCCGGATCCGCTTGCAACCGGGCCACTTCCGCTTGCGCCCTTTGAAGGGCTACGGTTTGAGAACTGGCTGCCAATTCCGTCTGATTAACCGCCGCATTAGACCGAACCAAGGCAGCTTGGGCTTGGCTATTGGCAGTCTGTGCCTGGTTAACCGTTTGTTCAGCACTAGCAACTGCTTGCTGCTGAGCTTCGATTTGCGTGGTAACGTCTTGGACTTTTCTTTGGGCCGCTTCTGATGGCAACGTCTGCGCTTGGGATAGTGCCGCTGTTTGCTTAGTTACTTCCGTCTGCGCGTTTACAACCGTTTCTTTTTGCTCATCAACCGCAGTCTGCACTTTAACAACATCTCGTTGCGCTTGAACAAGTGTATTTTGCGCATCAGCAACAGTCTGATCCGCTTTTTTAACCTCCGCTTGAGCTTGACTAACTTGATTCTGAGCCCGCTGAACAGTTGTTGTTACTGCTGTCCGCGACACTTGAGCCGGTTTAGCAACGGCTGCTTGGGCCGCTGGTTGATTGACAGCCGTCTCGGTAGCAACGGCTGCGGCAACGACAGCAGTTGTTGCTACCAATTTTTTAGTTTGCTTTTTCATTTTCCCGAAACTCCCCGTGGTAATTAAATATTTCGCCAAAAATTTAACGCTTTCAAATTATATCACGACAATAATCAAATTTATCATGGCGGTTTAAAGGAAATTTCATCTTTATCAGTGCAAAAGAAAAAGTATCGGTGCAAAACGCCCCCCATTTTGCACCGATACTTAATTTAACTTCATTTAAATTGCTCCCAGTACTCATCATTGGATTCCACCAGCGGATCCTCCGGCAAAACGCGTCTTCTGATTAATTGGTCTCGCGCCACTGCGTAATCCAATGAATCCTCCTTAGCTTGAAGGGCTTTTTCCATCCAAGCCATTTTTTCTTGGGAAATCACCGCCACGCTACGGCTGTTGGACCGAGCAATGTAGATAGTTTCATCATCATCGTTAACCCGGTCCAGATATTCTTTAAGGTGGGCTCTAAAATCGCTTTGGGTTAATGCAACTGTCATCTTCATCACCCTTCCTTCGTACTTAAGATTGTACTTGATTTTGCTATGATCAGCTAATAATTACAAGACGAAAAAAGCCTGGACCGAATACCATCGATCCAAGCTTTGACTAGTGCTGACTAGAGGATTCGAACCTCCGACCTACGCATTACTAGTGCGTTGCTCTGCCAACTGAGCTAAGTCAGCAAATCTTTAACATAAATAATATACCAGATGTCCCCGCCTTTGAAAACCCCTGTGGGCAAAATCACTAAAATTTCTGCTTGCCTTCCGCGCTAAGACGGCTTACCGTTAAAGAAAAGCCCGAAAGGAATGATTGACATGACCAACGCTTACTTGATTCACGGCACCTCGACGCGCGACGATGACTGGTTTCCCTGGTTGGAAACAGCGGCCGCCCCGCAAATCCAGCTCAACCGCCTTTGGCTGCCAGAGCCCTTTAATCCCGAGCGGCAAGCTTGGGACCAGGCCGTTGACGACCAGATTCCAGTCCAAGATGGCCTGACCCTGGTCGCCCACAGCCTCGGCTGCCTGACCGCGGTCCGCTTCGTCGCCCGCCACGACCTCCACGACGTTCGCTTGCTGTTGGTCGGCGCCTTTGACCGGCCACTGCCACAGTACCCGACCCTGACTGACTTCATCCTGCCCCGCCCTGATTACACCCAGGTGCGCCCCAAGGTCAGCCGGGCAACCGTGATCGTCGCTAAAGACGACCCGATCGCCCCCTATCGCCAGGGGATCGCGATGGCCAGTGACCTGGAAGCCAAATTGATCGTTCAAGAAACCGGCGGCCACTTTTTAACCAGCGATGGGTTCCGGAAGTTCCCGCTCGCCTTGACCGAGCTCGATCGGCTCAGCAAATAGCAAAACCAGGCCACCGGTCGAAGCCAGCCGCGCCGTTAGCAGCCAGCTTTAACTTCATCTGTGGTATAATTAAATCATAGAAATTCATGAGGTTCATTGGACTTCAACCCCAACAGCCCGCCGGGAAGCGCGAAGTTTCCGGCGGGCTGTTTCTTTCGCTTAAATTGACATTTCGGGTGATACTACTTGCACCTGACCAAATAAAGACAATATTTAATTCACCTTTTAAAAACTTATTTTATTAAGCACCAACCACTATTCTTGAGGTAAAACCAAAGATTGGAGACAATCAAATGAACAACTACCTCGGAAAAAATATCGCCACGCAACGCCACGCTGCTCGCATGACGCAAGAACAACTGGCCCAACTCAGCGACATGACGATTAACCACCTGTCCAAAATTGAACGGGGCGTCGTCAAGCAAATCGGGGCCGGCAGTCTCTACCGGATTGCCAAGGCACTAAACGTCTCGATGGAATCCCTGGTGGAAGGCACGACCGAAGCGGCCCCGGCCGTTTCGCCCCAGCGCCAATTGCTCAATCAACAATTAGACCGGCTGGACCCGATCCAAAGTGATGAATACAGCCGCTTGTTTTTCGACTTGCTCAAGGTCGCGGAACGCCCGACGGATCAATAACGCAAAAAAGCAGCTCCCCGCCAAAGTTGGCGCAGGAGCTGCTTTTCCTTTTGAAGCTTATTTTTATGAATTTTGCTTAATCAGCTGTTTGAGATTCCCTGAATCCGAAATCACGACCTTGGTTCCTTGCTTGATGTTTTGGTACATCCATTTGGCATCAGCGACCGACAGGCGGACACAGCCGTGGGAAGCGGCCTTCTTACCGAGTTGGTTGGCTTCGCTTTTAATGAAGTTGCCGTTGGCATCGGTTGGGACGCTGTGGAAGAGGTAGATACCGTGGTCCTTCCAAGAAACCCAGTACTTAGCCCCTTCCCCACTGCCTTGGTTGTAGAAGAAATCCCCCCGTTCGGCTTCGATTTGGAAGGTCCCGGTCGGTGTGGCATTGGTGCCCTTCGTCCCGGTCGAAGCCAGCATGGTGTAAAGCACCTTGCCGTGGTCGATCAAATAGGTCCGTTCGGTCTTTTTAGAGACCAAAATCCACATCCCTGGGTGCTTGTTCACGTCCGGGTAGGCCTGTTTTTCTGACGGACGCATCCAGTAAGGCGTGCTTTGGGCGTGGCTGAGCACCGGAATGGCAGTTAGACTCAGCAAGGCAACGCCCAGGGCTACTAAGAGGGGCCTGATTTTCTTCAGTGAAAAGTGCATGGTAGATCCTTTCTCTTCTTTTTGCGTGGCAGGCCGCCAAGGACCTAGCCAGATCGTAACATTTAGTAACGCGATCGATGATATCATAGGAAGCCGGCTACGAAAAGGGCATGCCGGTTTCCATCAAAAAAAGTCCCAACTTGCGTAACAAAGTTGCGACTTTTCGATGATCTTAGACGTCAAATTCCCGTTCCGTGAGTGGTCCACGATCCCCATTGTGATGCGGCCCCTTTTTCTGAATAATATGGTAGTGTCCCTTACCATTTGGATAAACAAGATAGTTTTCGTAGGT
>DHCFD07801__coassemble_1369_pt1 | contig 17232 bp, 18 predicted proteins | sample DHCFD07801__metabat2_low_PE_021 | metagenome-assembled genome bin DHCFD07801 | reverse complement strand
AAGACCAACCGTCGATTTGAAAAAAATTTCCGCATGCTAATTCTCCACTCTCACCGCATGACGCCGGCCCCGCTAAATACACGAAGAGGATGTGATAACCATCTGAATCACATCCCCTGCTCAATTGCGCGGCTCGCTGTCCGGCTACTTTTTCTTCTTCATCACATCGATGCTCTTCAAAGATTCACCCGTCCCAATCGCCACACAATCCAGTGGATCGTTGGCAATAAAGACTGGCACCTTCGTAGCATCGGCAATGACTTCTGGCAAGTGCTTCAATAAGGCACCCCCACCGGTCAGGACAATCCCGTGGTCAATTACGTCCGCCGCAATTTCCGGTGACGTTTCTTCCAACGTCCCCTTGATGGCTTCGATAATTTCACTGACCACGTCTTGTAAGGCAGTCGAAACATCCACGGCTGAGACTTCCATCGTCTTTGGCAACCCGGTTACCAAATCACGACCGCGGACTTCCGTCGTCCCCATGTCTTGGGCCGCTTCCACGGAAGCAGAACCAATGTCCCACTTTAACTTTTCGGCCGTCCGTTCCCCGATCAAGAGATTTTTTTGTTGGCGGACAAATTGGGTGATGGCATCATTCATCTTGTCACCGGCCATCCGAATAGAGCGGCTGGAAACAATCCCCCCTAAGGAGATCGTTGCCACATCCGTGGTTCCACCACCAATATCAACGACCATGCTCCCGGTTGGGTCCATGACTGGCAAGCCGGCCCCAATCGCAGCCGCAAATGGTTCTTCGATCACGTAGGCATCTCGAGCCCCGGCAACCCGGGTCGCATCAATCACGGCCCGCTTTTCGACTTCCGTGATCCCACTTGGGACACAGACCATAACGTATGGCTTACCGGCGTTCTTGCCCAGCGCCTTTTCCATGTAGTATTGCATCATTGCCACGGTCGTGTCGTAATCAGCGATGACCCCATCCTTCATTGGCCGAATGGCAGTAATGCTGGCTGGCGTCCGCCCGATCATGTCCCGCGCCGCTTCCCCGACGGAGATCACGTCATTAGTCTTGGTGTTGCGCGCAACAACCGATGGCTCTCTGAGAACGATCCCCTTGCCTTCGATGTAGACAATCGTATTGGCAGTCCCGAGGTCGATCCCAAGGTTCTTAGTTCCGATTCCTAATGGCACTCTGTTTCTTCCCTTCAATAGTTTGAGTCAGTCTTTGTAATAACGGTGATATTATACCATATCTCACGCATTCTAACAGTTCATTATGATACACCAACTTATGGTAGAAAGATAGGACGAATCGCCAGCTTTAGCATTTTTTAACCAGATTGCAAACTTTTACTCAATTTCACCCGCGGTTTGGTTTTCCCGCCAGGAATGATAGTCCGTATTGCCAATTACCAAAAAATCCAAGAGGGGGATCCCCACCAGGCGACCGGCGTGCTCCATTCGCTTACAAAAGCGCTGGTCAGCCGAGGACGGCTTGGGCAACCCCGTTGGGTGATTATGAGCCAAGATAATGCCACTGGCGCAGTTTTGCAGGGCGTGGCGCAGGATTTGATCGGGGTACAAGGCACATTCGCTGGTTCCCCCGGCAAATAAGATCTGAAACTGAATAATGTCGTTGTGCACATCGGTACACAGCAAGGCGACTTGCTCTTGCTCACAGCCGGCAAAATAATCAATCAAATCCTGGCCAATCAGCTGACTGGAGTAGGCTTGTCCCCAGTATTCCCGCGGACTTTTAACAATCACTTCCCCGGCTTCGATCGCTGACAGCATCGGTGCTAAGTGGACTAAGTCATGGTTAGCCAACTGATTGCGTTTGTTGACCGACAAATTGCGAAAGGCCGCCGGCGTTGGGACCTGCTTCAGCCACCAGGCACATAATTCTGGTTGATCATACAAGGCCCCTTTGATCAAAGAGCGGTACTTCAATTCCGCTTCCGGCCGATCTAAACGTGTAATCATAAAAAAATTCCCCCTTTACTCTTTATATACGCGAAAAGGGCGAATTTATTGTGCTTAATCTTTCAAAAAGTTTCTCACCTCGGAGACGAAATATAGCGATCCAGTAATTAAGATTATTTCGTCTGCTGACATAGTTTGGCTAATTTCATAAAGCCCGGTTTGCCAGTCCGGCGTTTGGTGGACTGGGTAACGGGTCGGAATGTCCGTCATTAAGTCAGCCAAGTCGGCACTCGGCCGCTGCTGGCTCGGCCCCGCAAAGTGGGTCAGATACAAGTGGACGTTTTTCAAACTGGCCAACTCGCCTAACATCAACGCCGCTTGCTTATCCGCTAAAATCCCCACCAGCAGGTAAATTTCCCGGTCGGCCAAATCGGTTTGCAAGGTCTGGACCAAGGCCTGCACCCCCGGTAGATTATGTGCCCCGTCCAAGAGCATCAGGGGTTCATCATTGACCACCTCCAAGCGGCCCGGCCACTGAACCTGAGCTAACCCGGTCTTGAGGGCCCGGTGGTCAATTGGCAAATGCTGGGCCGTCAGGTACGTCGTCACCAACTGCACGGCCACCGCGGCGTTTTGGACCTGGTATTCCCCGGCCAAGCCCAACGCAGCCGTCAAGGACGACATATCCGGCCCCTGGAACTGCAGCTGACCGAATAAGGCACCGGGCTGGCCGGAACGGGCGTGAAACTCCTGGCCCAACCGCAAGAGTGGGCTAGCTAACTGCTGGGCGGTTTGCTCAACCACCGCCATGGCTTCCGCCGGCAGCTGGCCAACGACGACCGGCCGGTGGGGCTTGATAATACCGGCCTTATGGGTCGCGATTTCCGTCAGGGTTGACCCCAGGAGGGCCATATGATCATAGCCGACCGTTACGATCGCCGCAGCAACCGGATCAATCACGTTGGTGTAGTCCCACCGGCCCCCGATCCCAACTTCTAAAATCACAACGTCCGGGGCCTGGGCCTGAAAATACAAAAAGGCAATGGCTAAGTCCACCTCAAATTCCAACGGTCCCCCTTCGGGCCGGCTGGCGTCCATGGCCGCCACGATCGGCGTGACTTGTTGGGTGTACTTAACCAAATCCGCGTCACTGATTGGCTGGCCGTTAATTGCAATCCGTTCGTTAAAACGGGTAATAAACGGCGAGGTAAAAGTACCAACCGTCAGACCACTGGCCGCCAGCATCGCCGCGCTCATCGCCACGACCGAGCCCTTGCCGTTGGTCCCGGTCACGTGCAAATAGGTTTGGCCGGCTTCCGGGTGCCCCAGGGCCGCCAAGAAAGCCCGCATCCGGGCTAAGGTCGGCTGCTTTTTGACCCGCGGGCGACCATGGATAAAGGCTAAGGCATCGGCGTAAGTTTCAATTGACATCGGTATTTTCCTCTCTGTATTTAATATGTAGAAAAAGCTGGGGCTTCCCCCAGCTCTTAATCGTGTGGCTTAGGCTTCAGCTAAGGAGGCCAGCCGTTCCTTGGCTGCCGTCAGCTTTTGTTGCCATTCCACGGCCTTTTGGCGTTCTTCTTCCACCACGGCCGCTGGCGCATTGGCAACAAACTTTTCGTTGCCCAGCTTCTTTTCGGAGCGCATCACTTCTTGTTCCAGCTTCTTGATTTCCTTTTCGACCTTCGCCTTTTCTTCGGCCAAGTCCACTAATTCCGCCATTGGGATGTAGACCGTCGCCCCAGCTAAGATCCCGGACATGGCCAGTTTCGGTGCCGTCAGGTCCTTTGCAATCGTCAATTCAGCCGGGTGGCAGAAGCGATCGATGTAATCACGGTTAGTTTCAAAGATCGTCTTGATCTCATCATTGTCCACCTTGATCAACATGTTGACCGGCTTGGACATTGGCGCCCCGGCGTCGTTACGGATTTGCCGTACCGCCTTGATCAAGGCAATCAGGTCGTCCATCTTGGTTTCCGCCATTGGGTTGGCCAATTGGTCGTTTACCGTTGGGTAAGACGCCACCATGATTGATTCACCGTCGTGTGGCATCGCTTGCCACAGCTTTTCCGTCACAAACGGCATAATTGGGTGCATCAACTTCAGGATTTGGTCCAGGACGTAACCCAGGATGTTCTTGGTGTTGGCCTGTTCTTCAGCCGTCCCGTTGGTCAGCTTCTCCTTGGTCATTTCAATGTACCAGTCACAGAAGTCGTTCCAAATGAAGTTGTACAGGGCCCGACCAGCTTCCCCAAATTCGAACTTCTCGAATTGGTCGCTGACTTGAGCGACCGTCGCATTCAAGCGGCTTAAGATCCATTGATCAGCCAAGTCCCACTTGTCAGCGTTTGGCAGTTGTGGCGCAGCCATGTCACCCAAGTTCATAATCACGTACCGGCTGGCGTTCCAGATCTTGTTAATGAAGTTCCACGCCGCATCCATCTTCTTGTAGGAGAAGCGAATGTCTTGGCCCGGCGTCGACCCGGTAATCAAGAACCAGCGCAAGGCGTCGACCCCGTACTTTTCAATTACGTCCATCGGGTCGATCCCGTTCCCGAGCGACTTGGACATCTTGCGCCCTTGTTCGTCCCGGATCAGCCCGTGCAAAAGGACGTGCTTAAACGGTGCCTTACCGGTGAATTCCAGCGATTGGAAAATCATCCGCGAAACCCAGAAGAAGATAATGTCATACCCGGTCACCAGGGTGTTGGTTGGGAAGTAGCGCTTGAAGTCGGCGGCATCCGTATCCGGCCAACCCATCGTGGAGAACGGCCAGAGGGCACTGGAGAACCAAGTGTCCAAGACGTCCTTGTCTTGTTCCCAATTTTCAATATCCTTCGGCGCTTCTTCGCCCACGTACATTTCGCCGGTTTGCTTGTGGTACCAAGCCGGAATCCGGTGCCCCCACCAGAGTTGGCGGGAAATGACCCAGTCGTGAATATTTTCCATCCATTGGGTGTAGGTATTTTCAAAGCGTTCCGGGACAAATTCAACCCGGTCGGCCGTCTTCTGGTTGGCCAAGGCTTGTTCGGCCAGCGGCTTCATCTTCACGAACCACTGGGTCGACAGCCGGGCTTCAACTTGGACCCCGGTCCGTTCAGAGTGCCCAACGGAGTGGACAATTGGCTTTTCGCGCAGCAAGTAGCCTTGGTCCTTTAAGTCAGCTACGATCGCCTTGCGGGCTTCGAAGCGGTCCAACCCTTCGTACTTGCCGGCGTTGGCGTTCATCGTCGCGTCTTCGTTCATCGTGTTGAGTTCCGGCAGGTTGTGGCGCTTGCCGACCTTAAAGTCGTTCGGGTCGTGGGCCGGGGTGATCTTTACCATCCCCGTCCCGAAGTCCGGCGTTACGTAGTCGTCGGCAATGATTTCCACTTCGCGATCAACCAGCGGCACCTTGACGTGCTTGCCGATCAAGGCTTGGTAGCGTTCGTCATTGGGGTTAACAGCGATCGCTTCGTCCCCAAACATTGTTTCCGGCCGGGTCGTGGCGATTTCGATGTAGTCCTTGCCGTCAAAAGTCGTCCCGTCGGTAAAGGGGTACTTCACGTAGTAGAAAGCCCCTTCGTCATCCTTGTGGATTACTTCGATGTCAGACAGGGCGGTCCGGGCTTGCGGGTCCCAGTTGATAATGTAGGTCCCACGGTAGATCAGGCCTTTCTTGTAGAGGTCAACGAAGACCTTGCGGACCGCCTTGTTTAACCCTTCGTCTAAGGTAAAGCGTTCGCGGTCGTAGTCGACGGAAATCCCCAGCTTGGCCCATTGTTGGTGAATAATGTCGCCGTATTCACCCTTCCAGTCCCAAACTTGTTGGATAAACTTTTCGCGGCCCAGGTCGTAGCGCGAAACCCCTTGCTTGCGCAAACGGGCTTCCACCTTGGCTTGAGTGGCAATTCCGGCGTGGTCCATCCCCGGCAGCCACAAGACGTCATAGCCTTGCATCCGCTTTTGGCGGATAATCATATCTTGTAAGGTCGTGTCCCAAGCGTGGCCTAAGTGCAACTTCCCGGTCACGTTCGGCGGCGGGATGACGATCGAGTACGGGTGGGCTTTTTTGTCGCCAGACGGCTTGAAGTAGCCGTTGTCAATCCACCACTGGTAACGGCCGGCTTCCACGCCGGCGGGTTCGTATTTGGTTGGCATATCTTTTGCCATGGTGTCTTCCTCCTTAGTGGTCACTGAAAAAAAGGGCGATGCCAAAGGGCGGTCGCAAATAAAAAAAGTCCCGTCCTAAACATAGGACGAGACTGCTCGCGGTACCACCTAATTTGGGATGGGCAAACCCATCCCCACTTGACCATTTGATAACGGTAAATGAACCGAACCTTCCTACTGGATTCAGAAGGCTTGCTCGCAAGCTACCCTTTTAGCCTTGGCTGAGGTCCTTTTCACCAGGCGGACCCTCGCTGCCAGCCGCTTGCTAAAAGGCTCTTGGTCATCGCTTAACGTAGGTTTATGATACGCTAATGCTTAAGGAGCGTCAAGGGGCAAACGATCAGCTTTTTGGGGTAGCGGTAAAGTTGGCCCGGTTAAAGCCAAAAAGCTACAAAAACCCCCACGACCAGCAAAGCTGGCCGCGGGGGCGCAAGGATATTTTTAGTTGACTGTGATTGTTACAGGAGTTGCTTTAGAGCTGCAATCGCCGCGTCGTAGTCTGGTTCGGCCACGATTTCCGGGCAGATTTCCCGGTAGGTAATCTTCCCTTCCGCGTCCATAACCCAAACGGACCGGGCCAGGATCCCTTCTTCTGGAATCAACAGCTTCAAGGCGTACCCGAAGGATTCTTCGTGGTCGGATACCAATCGCATGTGTTCCACATTTTCGGCAGCACACCACTTTTGTTGGTCGGCAATCGTGTTGGTCGAGACCGTCAGGAAGTTGGCCCCAGTGTACTTGTCGACTTCTTCATTAAACTTCTTGGTTTGAATGCTGCAAACCGACGTATTAATGTCAGGCACCACGCTGATCAGCGTTGGTTTACCGAACAAAAAGCGGGTCTTGATCTTTTCATCATTCTTGTCAAACACCTTAAAGTGGGGCATTTCTTCCCCGACGGCCGGCGGATTGCCGACCAAACTGCGGACTTCACCATTAATCGTAACTTCCACGATTGTTGCCTCCTTCTCATTGTTGCTTAACATCGCATGTCCTTAGTATAGCAAAGGATTAATGAAAGCTAAAGAACGATGATTGAAAATTTGCCAAATTACTTATTGATCTAACCGGGTGAAGCTGGTCATTTTATGGCTGACCCCTTGTCCGGCATTGTTAATCTGATAAGTAAAACTTGGCGCGTAGATTTTGCTGCCCAGCACCGTCACCCAATTGTATTGCCACTGGGACGCGGCATTGTCTTTAACCATTGCCAGGGTCAGATGCGAACCACTGGCCTTGTAGGTCCACCGTCCCTGCTGACTGGTCTTTTGGTAGGTGCGATCAAAAGCGGTCGGATCTTGATCGGCAGCCAGCGCCGTTTGCTTGGAGTGGGTCACCACCGCCCGGTCGCTATTGGCCGAAAAGGTGATGTAGGCCGTCCCGACCTTATTAACCCCTTGGTACTTGTACACATGACCAGGCACCGCACCACTGACCGCGTGGGTGGCATAAAAGCCAAAGCCACCCAACGCCACGATGAGCACCACCAGGAAGGTTAAGAGCACTGATTTCTTTTTCATTTCCTCACCCCCACTGGCTTATTCCCAAGCGTAAACGTCGTAGTAAGTCTTATTGTCTTCTTCATCGTGTTGGTAGAGGATCGCCACGTGCTGGTAGTGGGTCGCCAGCTTGTCAAAATTACTGAAGTTCAGTTTGTATGGGATCCACCATTTCAGATCCGCGGCTTGATCTTCGACTTGTTCGTGGGAGTACTTGCGGGCGGGATCATTGGAAATGCCGCCAATGTCCACCTTGACGTGCTTGTAGTGCTTCTTGCTCTTTGGCATCCCCTTGGTGTCCTTTTGTAAAGTGATATCAACGCCCTGTTCTTCTAAGTCATTTTGTAAGTAATCAATCGTTTCCTTGACGTACTCAGCCTGCTTCATCATCTTGTGCCCCGGTGTGGAACGAACTGCGTCACTTTCACTTTCGCCTTCGCGTTCACTGCTGGCAGTCGTGGCGGACGTAACGCTTTCATCATCGCTTGCCTCTTCCTTGGTGACTGATTCATCTGTCTGATCAGCCTCCTCACTGGCCTTGGCCCGGCTGACCTTCGTGGAACTATCGTCGGCCGTTTCGCCTGTGGTACTGGTCGTTGCCGTGTCGCTGGTCGTTTCACTGCTGGTTTCTGAAACAGTTTCTTCATTTGCCGCCGAGTCAGTGGTTTCCGTATCCTTGTCTGCTAGATCCTCATCGGCTGCCGGGTCACCGGCTTTTGGTGTCTGCGTATCTTTTTGGTTAACAAGATTGACCACAAAGTTAACCTGCTTGACGTTCAAGTTTAGATTGGTGTGGGTACAAGCGACCTGCTGGCCGGTCCCCTGGTATTGGTAACTGGTTGGCACCGTTCCGGTGACATTTAAAATCAAAACTTGGCCTACGTAAATCAAATCAACGTTGGCAATATTGTTGTCGTACGCCAACTTGGCCACCGAGATCCCGGTGACCGCCGAAATCTGCGATAAGGTATCGCCCCACTGGACGACATAACGGGTCCCGTGCAAGTTGTTCAAGTCGATCTTTTGCCGGCTCATATTCGCACTGATTTGGGCTGGCGTATTGGCTACCCAATTAGACAAATCAGCTTGTTCTTCCACGGATTGGTAATTGGCGGCGTGCACGGTTTGCAACGCCACTGGGGTCAATAGCACGGCCGTCAGCAGACCAGCCGCTAATACTTGCTTTTTCATGATCTTCACTCCCTTAGATTAGCGAACCATTGCGGCCTCAAAAACATCTTTACTCAGGAGTTAGTGTTATTATTCCTATTCTTATTTTACAAGATTGTTACAATTTTCGGAAGCGTTCTCTTGACCAAGCAACAAAAAAAGGCCTTCTTCGGCCTGCTAAATTGGTTAAAATTTAATTTTGATTTGAATTATCCTGATAGACTGAGCTTAGTTGGGCTTTAACGTTCGGATCAGCTTGAGCTGCTGGATCATTCGCATACCATTCACCGACCTCCCCTTCGCCATTATCACCTACCAAGACATCACTCCCGCCCAAAGTAGCGTGGTGAAAACTATGCCCAGCAATAACAACGCGATCGCTGCTAGAAGCTGCACTGGTTTGCGTACTTGCGGAATCAATTGTCCCTTGGGCCGTAGTCGCTGAGCTAAGCTGACTTGTCGAACCTTCAGCTTGATCAGTTTTGGGTTGCTTATGTTTATGTGTTGACTTTTCCGTTGAAGCTGAGTGTACCGAGTGAGCTGTATCATTTGAAGCGGTATTTCCACACGCTGCCAAACCAATACAAGAAAAGACACTAATCCCCAAAATTAATAATTGTTTCTTCATCCTCAAATTAATCCTCCCGCTAATAACATTATGTACAAATACAAATTAGCTGTTAATGCTTACCAACATTGCTGCCTTGGTGTACCACCTACAACAGGCCCGGTAGGTTGTCTGCCACTTGTAGATAAATTTTAGCAGATATAAGTCAATCTGAAAGCTGTTATGTCGCTAAATTGAATGTTTGTTTTTGTGAATAGAAGTTAGTGACAAATTCTTCCACCAATGGTATTCTTGATATGTAAAGAGGGCCAGGAGGTTCCAGGCTCCCAACCCTCAATCGTGAATTTGGACGGTTAAACGTTAACACGCTAGCCTTTTCGGTTAGCGTTTTTTGTTACCCGCTATGCTTCCGCCAGGTTTTTGACGCCCCGCGAGAAGATCCAGAAAGCTAACGCCCACTGTAGGGCCACGCGCTGAACCTCCAACCTTTCCAAAGTAGTACATAGGTCATCACCTCCGGAATTTGGAATGTTGAGGGGTGACACCGTCACTAAACTATTCACTAAGCTTGATCATGGGCTAGCTATTTCCCAATCTCTTACCTATGATCAATTATAAGTTATGTATCAGCCCCAGCAAAGGGGTTGGTGTTATTTTGTAGATGATGAAACGGAGCAAAAATTAGGTAAAATAAGAGACTGATGTACAAATGATGTGCATCAGTCTCCTTAATCGTTGTTATATCAAGCTTTTCAGCTTTATTTATATCACCCGTACGGGGACAACAACCCCTTGATATATCAATGTTTGTAAGACATTTTTCCGCACTTTTTCCGCAACTGCTATAATTCCGCCAATTTATCAATAATCAAAGTATCATTTTTCGCCTTAAATTCATCAATCAAATATGAGTAGGTATTTAATGTTACTGTGATATTAGAATGTCCGAGCCTTTTACTAATAGCGTAAATATCCACGCCTTTACTCAACAAATAGGCAACGTGAACATGACGCAGTGAATGAAAATGGAAACCTTGCTTTTCAATGCCCGCTGATTGCATAATAGAGCGTAGACATTTATTAAGGGCGTTACTGGTAGGAATAGTACCGAAAATATTCTGAAACACCATAACACTGTTATTGGCTTTTAAGTCAGCTATCACATTCAACAATGAACGATTTACTTTAATGGTTCGCTTGCTTGATGAGGTTTTAGTTGGTTTAAAAGCCTTTTTCTTTTCATCCCAAGATTTATTGATGGTAATAGTACCGTGTAAATAGTCAATATCTTTCCATGTTAAAGCCTGTATTTCCGCTTTACGCATTCCCGTGTAAATTGCCGTCAGTATCATGTAACGGCTGGTATTATGATGGTCTAATTTATCCATTACAGCCTTTTTTAGTGCATTTAATTCCTTTGCTGTTAAATACTCAACACGGTTTTTGCGGTCACGGTTATACGTTACATTCACGTTATGAGTGAAGTCTTTAGTGATAATATCATCATCAATAGCATAACCAACAGCAGAACGAACCGCACCGTTTAACTTGCTAACCGACTTGTAAGCATGGTTAGCACCATACCAGTTAATAAAGCGTTGATAATCTGAGCGCCTAACATCCGCTAACTTAGTTTCTTGCCAATATTCAGCGATATATTTAGTCATAATGCGATACTGATTTTGAGCGGATGCACTTTGCGCCTTATCCTTTTTGTACAGATCAAACCAGCGTTTGAAGTAATCTAGTAAGGATATATCAGCTAAATTCATATTGCGTTGGTCTAATTCCCTTTCAAGTTCAACGCCCGCTTGTTGCGCTTCACGTTTTAATTTAAACAGACCAGCGCTTTTCTGATGGCGCTTGCCGTCCGAAGTTCTAAATTCAGCAATTCCGTAATAACCATTTTTAGTTTTTCTTGTATAACTCATAATTATCATTCCTTTACATTCGCACAGCTTGCAGGGCGTGAGAATTTGTAATTGAATGATTAGGTTGATAAGGGAACCACCCCTAAACAGGCGATATTTTCCACGTAGAGCGTTTTTAAATTTAATTATGATTAATTACCTATGAATTGGTTAAAACGGCTTAAAAACGATTTTAGAAGGAAATTATTGGGCTGGAATAGCTGTAGAATCAACGGCTTGGCTATTTGTCCCACCACTAAGCTGTGAGGAATCGGAAGTATCATTCGAGCCGTTATCACTATAACTATTGTCGTAGTCGTCACTGTAGCTATCATCATAATTGTAATTATCATTCGTGTCAGTTGAGTATGAATCATCATCGGTATCAGATGCACCCATTAAGTAACCTAATATCATTGCTAGCGCCATATCATCATCACCATAAGCACCACCGGCGGATGTACCATTAGATGCCTTAGCGGTGTTAGATATATTAGTTTTATCTGAGTTTACGGTATTGGTTTTAATTGCATCATACTTAGTTTTGCCATTCAAAGAGACAAATAGGAATTTTTTATGGTTGTCTGGATTAATTAACACTAGTGCAATATGTCCATTAGAAGTCTTAACTGACTTAGATAACTGATTAATTTTATTCGTGATGTTCGACCAATTGTCAGACTTTTCATAAATAGCCTTTGAGACCTCGTTTTCAAAGTCGCTATCTTTTTTAGGCGTGATTGCATAGACCGTATTTGAACGCTTTGAAACAATCGCATCTTTGCCCAGTGATTTTTGTACCTTAGATTGTACGTAGAAGGCGGATGGGTCAACGGCGAGTTTAATAGTTTGGGGTTTAAACTTTTTATCTAGCTGTTTAGTTGTGGACTTACTAGGATTGTCTAACCTCTTTGCATTAGCAACAGCAACAATACGGTATTTAAGTTTTGTACCTTTTTTGGCTTTGCTATTACTTTCTAACGGGTTAATGTAACCAGTGAACTTTTTATTTTTAACTTGTGTACTGGTGTCCATATCATTATCGCTACCAACAAGGGTGCTTTTACCTTTGTTATCAATAGCAACGACTTTATAGCCGTTAGGGGCGGATGTTTTACCACTAACTTTAATTAGACCATCCTTTTTACTTCCCACAACAGGGGTGGCTTTACTTGATATTTCAGTTTTATATACTTTGGTGCCATTAACCTTCTTAGCGCATCCGCCTAATGATAGACCAGCAAGGGCAACCGCACAGATTAAACCAATTTTTTTCATGTTAATACTCCCAATAATTATTTAGATGCTTTTAACGTCAATCACGTTTGGACGTGAGAATACTACTTTTTTCTAAATTGGTTGTATTCCGGTTTAATTGGTATTTCACTTAATTTATAACGTGTTTCATCTAATAATTTACAAATTGCTTTGTACGCATCCGCATCCATATCTTTTTTTACATGAATATCATCCGGCTTAATTACCTTAATTGTCGAATTGGGTGCTAATGGTGTTTCTTTAATATCTAAGAAAGCATCCGAAACAGTGGCTTTTAATTGTAAAAGTTGGTTTTCAAGTTCGAGTATTACGCCTTGCGTTGTGTCTAAAGTATGAAAATCTAAACTTTTAACAGCACGATTGATTGTACTTTGTATATCTTCGCTTTTGTCAATGCGATTAGTTGCTACAAGTCTATTAACTTCATTTTGTAAAGTTTTAACAGGGTATCCAGTGTTTTTAGACCATTCATCCCAACCAACACGATCGTTAGATGTTCCCATTAAATAGCTTGTAGGCACATCTAATATATATGCTAGTGCTTCCCATGTATCCGTCTTTGGTTCTGTTTGTCCTAGTTCCCATCGGGAAATTGAAGCGTAGGAAACAGGTTTAGCATTTGGATAAATAAATTTGTTCTTGTTCAAATAATTGTTTAGTTCTTTTGAGCTTTTTTTGTTCTTATCTCTTTTAACCTATTAGTCATTATTAAAACACCACTTTCTATGAAAGATTATATTCTCATTCACATTTTTTGTAAATGGATTATTGATTTTACAGAAACTGTGAATTATAATAAAACGTGAATTTACAGAAACTGTGAATTAATAAAACATTGTGAGGTGAACAAAATGGAACTTACTAATCAGCAAGTAATCGCTATTAAACGTAAACGGGGCGAACTTAATTTGTCTACCGTAGCGTTAGGGCGTGAACTTGGTTTAAGTCGGTGGACGTTAGATAACATTTTCAAGCGCAACCATCGTAAGGTAACGCCAGCAACTTACAAGAAATTAAGCGACTGGTTAATTAGTGAGTATGCAACGGCTGACCAGAGAGAAAGTCAGCTAGTCGCAACTCAGAGCAAATAAAAAACATCCGCCATTGAGCGGATGCACAAAGAGAGGTGGTTTAAATGGACGTTAGCGTACAGATACCAGATAGGATTTTAGCGGATGCAATTAATGAGAAACTTAAAACTTTCAAACCCGTTGATCCGTTTCCCGAAGTAATGGATAAGATTACAACAGCAAAGTTTTTACATTGTAGCCGTGTAACATTAGACGAATGGATAAATAAAGAAAATCTACCAGTTTGCAAAATTGGTAATAATTATAGGTTCGTTAAATCTGATTTAGTCAATTGGTTAAAGTCACACAGTAATTAAAAAAAGTCACAGCTTGCAGGGCATGAGGATATAAAAATGTTTAGTCAAATTGAAAACGATATGAACGAGCTTATGGATTTTGAACTAGATAAGACATCCGCTGTAATGTTTTTCGCTGGTCTTTGTGGATTAGCATACGTATTAAGCGGATGGATTGGCGTAGTTGCATTAGTAGCTACTGAATTATATAGATATTGGCGTACATGTTAGGAGTGAAGAAAATGGATAAAGAATTACACAGCGCTTTTCTGAATGAATTAACCGATAATATTGAAGCTTTAAAAGGTCATGGCACTATAACAGTGGATAACCATGTTATGAGTAGCAATGAGTTAATAGATGAAAGCATTCATTTATTACAGCAATTAAAGAAAGTTAGCGGTGATTAATATGGAACCTATTGAAATTATTATCCATATGAACAACGGGAATTGGTATCGAACAACAATGGATGGTGTTCAAAGTGTTAACAAAATTCGCAAAATTATTTTTAGTCAACCAGAGTTTATGTTTTTAATTCATGGTGCAGACTATCCAGCTATTGTGAACACAAATGCTATTTCATCAATTGAGGTGTTATCTAATGAAATTCAATAAATCAGAAAAGCAGTTAATTAATTTAATTCCCAAAGGTAATGAACGTACCGTTTCCCTTGCTGACTTGGTGAAATTAACCAACATAAACAGTCGAAAGTTACGGACGTTAATTTTTCATTTAGTCACAGTGCATCATGTACCAATTGCGGGCGTGCATGGAACACAAAGCGGTTATTTTATTGTGACTAACGAAGAAGAACGTAGCCAAGCGTTACAACCGTTAGTATCACAGGTTTCAGAATTGCAGAAACGTATTCAAGCAATTACTGACACAAAACTAAAAAAAGCCCGTAACGACTAAAACACCACACACACAAGTCGTTACGGGAAAATAACACACACAAGAAAGAGGTTATTTATATGAATAATGATACTACAGATTACGATATTATGTTGTCGCAAGCGCAGACTTATACAACAGAGCTACAAGGCTTATTGCGAGCCCTAGACGCATCCTTAGATGAATTTATGAATCCTGTTTGTTGTGGAAAGATTAGTGAACAGAACCAAGCCGTGATTATGTATGGGCTTATTCATGAAGCAAAAACCATCGTTGGTTTAATGCACAGTATGCAACGCACCTTAGAGTTACAAGAACAAGAACAGGATAAACTCTATAAGGAATTGATTGATGGCGGAGAACATGAATAAGACTGATTATGCTATCCAGTACGCTAAAAAGGGTCTGTATGTAATTCCGTTACGGGAGAATTCCAAAATACCAACGATGAAACACAAAGACCAGCCCGCCTTGTCAGCAGACCAATTAAGGCTAATCTTTGACCAGCACCCCGAATTTAATATCGGTGTTAAAACCGTAGACCTGTTTGTAATTGACGTGGATAGTCAGCAACATGGCAATGGTAACGTAGACGGGTTCGCATCCTTAAAGAATATTCCAGAGGAGTTATTACCGCCAACATTGATGGAAACCAGCCCGACTGGTGGTAAACATTATTTTTACTTAAAACGTAATGACGAACCATCGCACAATTTTATTGGTTGGCGCAAAGGGATAGACGTGGTTGCTGGTAAGAATAACTTAACGGTGGTTCCACCATCCGCAAAGAATGGCGAACCCTATCAATGGGACAACCCGCAACAAGCAATTGCGACCGCACCGCAAGCATTAATTGACCTTATTAACCACGACAACCATAAGCATCATAAGAATTTTATTAAGATTGATTATTCGCTAGTTTCTGGGAAACGGTGGACAGGGGAATTACTGGACAACCTCGTAGCAGGCGCACCAGAGGGACAACGCAATGATTATCTTACTCGGTTATGTGGTCAAATGTTCCGCACTGGAGCAGACCCGCAAACCGTCTTAGAACTAATGATTGTTGCCAATGATTATTGCAGTCCACCGTTACCAACTAATGAACTATATACAATTTTTAACAGCATTTTGGAAAGAGAGGTCAGCAGGCGTGAATGAAACTGTTCAACCAGATTTTAAAGCAATGGATAAATTGAAACGGATGCAAGATAAGGAAAACACTACACCACCGCAAACAATAAAGGAATTACACCAACTATTAAAAAACGTTGGTAAACAATGGCGAGAAGATCATAAGGAAACAAAAAAGAAAAACGGGCAAGAAGTGGAGATTATCCACCGAGTTCCCGCCCGTTCAATTGCTTATATGTTAGAAAAAGTAATTAAGTTTGCTGTAATTGGAGATAATGAAAAAGAAATCGAAAATGCTCCCTTAACATTTTACAACTTAGATACAGGGTTATATACCAAGAATGAACGATTATTAGACCGATTTATTTTAGCGGTAGACGATACCACTAACACACGGGCAAGGAAAGATATTCGTGAATGGTTAAGAATTGAATCAAAAAGTCTTGCTATTGAATCCGACATTAATTTAGTTCCCGTTGGTAATGGAATTTATAATAAACAAACGCAAGAATTGTTGCCCTTTAGTCCGAAATATGTATTTACCAGCAAAGTTTCAACGCCTTATATAACAGAAACATTATCCGAGCCGAACTTTAACGGCTGGAGCTTTAGTCAGTGGATAGAAGAATTATCGAACGGGGACGAAAACAAAACTACCTTATTATGGCAAATGATTGCGAGTGTTATTCAGAACAGGCGCACCAGCAACGTTTTATTTTGTCTGATAGATGATGGACGGGGACGCACGGGTAAAAGTACCTTTGAAACGTTATTAATGAATTTAGTCGGTAAGGACAATTACACCGCTTTAAAGTTAGAAGAATTTGACCATCCGTTTTTACTTGCACAAGCATACGGGGCAAGTTTAGTAATTGGAGATGACAACGACCCGAAAGGCTATATTGATAACGGTAGCACTTTAAAAAGCATTGTTACTAATGAACTGGTGCTAATCAACCCGAAAGGACAACGCCCGTTTTCCGCAAAATTCTACTGTACCATTGTTCAATCAATGAATGGCTTTCCACGTTTTAAAGATACTTCTAACGGTTTATATAGACGGTTTAGGTTAATTCAATTTAACCACCAGTATCCCGACACAGCGGAGGGGCGTAAAGTTAAAGATGAATATATTAAAGACCATCGTCTATTAGAGTGGATATTAAAACAAGCTTTACAGATTAATATTGATACCATCATCAATACGGATGAAAGTCAACAAGCGGTACAAGAATTGCAGTTAGAAAATGACATTGTATTATCGTTTGTTAATGAGGTTGTTCCTAACTTAGAAAGTACCAGAATACCAATAGCGTGTAAAGGGCGGTTATAAAATGTAGGAAATCGGCGGTTTAAAATTGTCGGTTTTC
>DHCFD07801__coassemble_1327_pt1 | contig 18484 bp, 17 predicted proteins | sample DHCFD07801__metabat2_low_PE_021 | metagenome-assembled genome bin DHCFD07801 | reverse complement strand
GACATTACCAACTTAGAGGATGAAGATCTCATCGAAGAAGAAGAGATCGTCGTGACCCTGACCCATAACGGTTACATCAAACGCTTGCCGGTCGATGAGTTCAAGTCCCAACACCGGGGTGGCCGGGGCATTAAGGGGATGGGCGTGCACAGTGACGACTTTATTGAGCACCTCATTACCAGCTCGACGCACGATGAACTGCTCTTCTTCACCAATACCGGGAAGGTCTTTGCGATGAAGGGGTATGAGGTACCCGAATATGGTCGGTCGGCTCAAGGGATTCCAGTGATCAACCTGCTGGGGATTGACAGCCACGAAAAGATCAGTGCCGTAATCAACGTTCAACGCAGTCAAGATCACCACGACCAAGACTTGTTCTTTGCCACCAAGCTGGGGGTAGTCAAGCGCACGGCGGTCAGCGAATTTGCCAACATTCGCAGTAACGGCCTGAAAGCGATCAATCTGCACGACCACGATGAATTGATTGCCGTGGACATTATTGATCACGATCAAAACATGATCCTGGGGACCCACCTGGGGTATGCGGTCAGTTTCCCAGCGACGGCCGTCCGGGCGATGGGCCGGACCGCGGCCGGGGTCCGGGGCGCGCGCTTGCGGCCGGGGGACTACCTGATCGGGGCAGCGCCACTAAACGCTGACAGTCAGGTCCTGGTCTTAAGTGAAAATGGTTATGGCAAGCAAACCCCAGCCGCCGAATACCCAATTAAGGGCCGGGGAACCATGGGGATCAAGACGGTTAATGTCACAGCGAAGAACGGACCTTTGGTGGGCTTAACCACGGTTGACGGCGATGAAGACATCATGCTGGTGACCGATAAGGGGGTCATTATTCGCTTTGGGGCTGAGACGGTTTCAACGACCGGCCGCAGCGCGATGGGCGTCCGGCTGATTAAGATGGCCGCTGACTCCAAGGTCGCCACGATGGCAACCGTTGCTAAAGAAACAGATGAAATGGCAACCGCCGCCGAGCAGGCCCCATTGCCAACCTTAGACTAGTTAAATGGTTCTTAAGGCCGAAACGCCGTTCACACGCTGGGGTGAGCGGTGTTTTTTGGTTCCGGCGCAAATTTTTTTAGAAAAAAAGTGCATTTGGGCTAAAAACGCGTATATATAAAGTAGGGACCGCAACCCTGGATCACGAGGGTCAAAATTAACCTGGTCGGATCAGACCAAGAATTTAGAACTTGTGATTTGTTGAAAATTGTGCTAACATGTTTGCTTGTGAGTATACGTAAATCGTCTACTCTCCTTGTCCCTTCGAAATTTTAGGTGGGAAGGGACCAGAGTCCATAAGGAGGTGTAACATTCATGGAAACACGCAAATATGAAATTACTTACATCATTCGTCCTGATCTCGAAGAATCAGCTAAGGCAGAATTGGTTGCTCGCTTCGACAAGATTTTAGCGGACAATGGTGCAACGGTCGTTGACTCAAAGGATTGGGACACGCGGCGTTTTGCTTACCCAATTGCTAAGTACACGGAAGGTACTTACCACGTGGTAAACGTCGAAGCGGATTCTGATGAAGCTTTGAACGAATTCAGCCGGCTGGCTAAGTTCAGCGACGACATTCTGCGTCACATGATCGTTAAGCGCTAATCAGCTTAACGTTTGTTTATTGAGAGGAGTGCGATAGCCCATGTTAAATCGTGTAGTATTGACTGGACGACTTACTCGGGATCCAGAGTTGCGGTACACTGGAAGCGGCACGGCAGTTTGTTCTTTTACGGTGGCAGTTGACCGGCAATTCCGGAACCAACAAGGGAACCGGGATGCTGACTTTATCAACTGTGTAATTTGGCGCAAGTCCGCTGAAAACTTTGCCAACTTTACCCACAAAGGGGCGATGGTCGGCATTGATGGGCGGCTGTCAACGCGTAATTACGAAAACAACCAAGGACAACGGGTTTACGTTACGGAAGTGACGGTTGATAACTTTGCGCTCTTAGAGCCGCGCAGTGCCAACCCGAATAACCAAGGTAACTTTAACCAAAATGCTGGGTTTAACAACAACCAGGCCTTTAATAACAATGCTTTTAGCAACGCCAACTTTGGCGGCGCCGCTCCTCAACAGCCCGCTAACAATGCCTTTGGCAATGAAAACCGGGTGTTTGAAAGCGATAATAATGTTGATCTTAACTCCTTGCCGTTTGCTAGCGAATCCGCGGACAGCAGCCAGGCCAACGTTAACATCAACGATCAAAGCGCGATGAGCGCCAATCAAAATCAACCGGCATCCAGCGCGGATGACCAGGGGGACCATCCGTCAATTGACGATGTTCCATTTTAATCTACATCACACTTGCTGGTTAAAACAGGAAGTTTATTAAGGAGGTAATTTCATGGCTCAACAACGTCGTGGTGGCCGTCGTCGTCGTAAGGTCGACTTCATCGCCGCAAACCACATCGAATACATCGACTACAAAGATACTGACTTATTGCGTCGTTTCATCTCTGAACGGGGTAAGATTTTACCACGTCGGGTAACGGGGACGAGCGCTAAGAACCAACGTCGGTTAACGATTGCGATCAAGCGGGCCCGGATCATGGGGCTTTTGCCATTCGTTGCCGAAGACTAAGCTGGTTGGCTCAGTCAAAAATCGCTTCGTAGATGTGCGAAGCGATTTTTTTGTGCTTTCATGACCGTTGGGTTTAAGTTAAGATAGACATAATAATGGCAATTAGGGAGGTGAAAGCTTGCGGTGGACAAAATACTTAAAACTATCCCAGTTCATGCAACACCGGCGGGTCGCTTGGACGTTTGCGGCGGTGACCTTTGTCGTCTTGTTGGGGGTGAGCTCGGCCTTTATTGTTGACTGGCGGTGGGGGCTGGGGGCCTTGGTCCTTTCGGTCGCGGCTTTTTTGGTCAGCATATACCAGTTGCAAAATTTAGTAGCCGACACGGAGAGCTATATCAATGACTTGGCCTATCAGATCCAACGGGGCCAGCAAGAAGCGCTGCTGGAAATGCCAATTGGCTTGGTGATGTTGGATGAGCATGGCATCATTAAGTGGATCAATCCGTACATGGCAAAGTATTTTTTGATGCGCTTAGTAGTGGGCCAACCGTTGGCAGAGGTCGATGAATCCTTGGCCCAGTTAGTGACCGCCCATGCCAATGAAGAAGCCCCGGTGGTGGTGACTTGGCAAAAGCGGCAATTTGAGTTTCGTTATCAAGTGCGTTATCATACCCTGTACTTATTGGACGTAACGGACTACGAACAAATTAACCAGCGCTACTTAAACGAACGGCTTTTTATCGGGAATATCTACCTGGATAATTATATTGAATTGACCCAAGGAATGAGTGACCCGGATGTTTCGAATTTGCATAATTACGTCACGTCGGAGCTCAGCAAGTGGGCGAGCGCGCATGAATTGCTGCTAAAGGTGATTGATGACGATAACTACTTATTGTTGGGGCACCAACACGCCTTAGCGCAGCTGGAGGAAGAAAAGTTCCAGGTTTTAGATGTCATTCGGGAAAATACTTCCAAATTGAATTCCCCCGTGACGTTAAGTGTGGGGATTGCGGATGGCCAAGCCGATTTGATTAAGTTGGCTGATATGGCGCAGCGCAACTTGGATTTAGCCCTCGGCCGGGGGGGCGATCAAGTCGTCGTCAAGGCGCAGGACCAACCGGCGCGTTTCTACGGGGGTAAGACCAACCCAATGGAAAAGCGGACCCGGGTCCGGGCCCGGATGATTGCGCAGGCCCTGCAAGAACTGATGGTTGGCGCGGACCAAGTCTTTGTCGTGGGCCACGCGAAGCCCGATATGGATTCGATGGGGGCTTGCTTAGGGATTCGGCGGATCAGTGAGATGAACAGCCAGAAGTGTTACGTGGTGTTTGATCAAGAACGGGTCCACACGGATATTGCCCGGTTGCTGACGCAAGTCCAAGATTACCAAAGCATTGCTGAGCATATGATTACACCGGCGCAGGCGCTGGAATTGGCGACGCCGCAGAGTTTGCTGGTCTTGGTTGATCATTCCAAGGTCTCAATGTCCATGGCGCCGCAACTTTATCAACGCTTGAAGAACCGGACGGTCATCATTGATCACCACCGGCGGGGGGAAGAATTTCCGGAAAATCCGCTCCTGGTTTACATCGAACCCTATGCTTCGTCAACCTGTGAATTGATTGCGGAGATGTTTGAATACCAGCCCCGGGAAAGCAAGGCCCTCAATAAGTTGGAAGCTACTGTTATGCTGACGGGGATTCAAATTGATACCAAGTCCTTTACGCGCAACGCCGGGACGCGGACCTTTGATGCGGCTTCGTACTTGCGCTCGGCCGGAGCGGATAGTGAATTGATTGAAGCCTTCATGAAAGAAAATCGGACGGATTTTATGGAGCGCAATCACTTAATTTCAAATGTCAGCTATGTTGATGATAAAATAGCCTTGTGTGTCGGTGAAGATGATCGCAACTACGATCCGGTCACGGTCGCGCAAGCAGCAGATATGCTCTTAGGCGTGGAAGGCATTGTGGCCTCGTTTGTCATTGCCCGGCGAAGTAATGAAGTCGTCGGGGTCTCTGCTCGGTCACAAGGTGAGTTTAATGTCCAATTAATCATGGAAAAAATGGGGGGTGGCGGTCACTTAAACAACGCGGCCGTTCAATTGACGGACGTCAGCGTAACGCAAGTGGCCGCTCAGCTAAAGTCAATTATTCAACCGGCACAGCCGGATAGTGTACCAAAGGAGTGATTTACGAATGCAAGTAATCTTTGTTCAAGATGTAAAAGGCCGTGGTAAGCGTGGGGAAGTCAAGAATGTCCCCGATGGTTACGCGCAAAACTTTTTAATTCCCCGGGGGCTGGCTAAGCAAGCCACGAAAAAAGCCCTCAGTGAGTTAGCGGGCCAAGAACGTTCCAAAGAAAAGCACGAAGCCGAAGAATTGGCCGAAGCCAAGCGGATCAAGGCCGTTTTGGAAGCTGATGACACCGTGGTTGAATTGAAGGGGAAGGCCGGTAGCGATGGGCGGATGTTTGGTTCGATTTCGACGAAGCAAATCGCCACGGCGTTGGCTGACCAATACCAAATCAAGCTAAACAAGCGCAAACTTGAATTAGCGGCCCCCATTAAGGCGTTGGGTTACGTCACGGTCACGGTAAAATTACACCATGAAGTGGAAGCCAAGATGCGCGTTCACGTGGCGGAAAAGTAGCGACCAACAGCGGGGGTAAATTTGATGGAAAATACACCAATCAACCGGACCCCACCGCGGAACTTAGAAGCGGAACAGGCGGTTTTAGGGGCCGTATTTTTGGCTAAGGATGCGATTGTCACGGCGATGGAGTATGTCCAGCCGGAGGATTTTTATACCCGCGCCCACCAGATTATTTTTGCAGCGATGCTCAAGCTCAATGACCAGGATGTCCCCATCGACATTGTTTCGATGAAAAATGAGCTGGATAAAGAAAAGCAAACGGCCAACATTGGGGGGATTGAGTACCTGGCCAAATTAGCAGCTGCTCCCCCGACGGCGGCGGATGTGGCCTCGTATGCTAAGCTGGTCAAGGATAAGGCCGTCGCCCGGCGGTTAATTGATACGGCAACGATGATTGCGGGGAAAGGCTATGAGGACAGCGAAGACCTGACCAATTTATTGGATGAGGCCGAACGCTCAATCTTAAGCGTAGCGGAAAGCAATAACCAGTCGGAAATGAAGCTGATGAGGGATTTGCTTTACGACGCTACGTCCCACATCGATGAGCTGTCCAAGCAGTCGACGGCGGTAACCGGCTTGGCGATGGGCTATCCGCAGCTGGATAAGATGACAACGGGGCTGCACCCCGACGAATTAGTGATCTTAGCGGCCCGGCCGGCGATGGGGAAGACCGCCTTTGCCCTGAATATTGCCCAAAACGTGGCGGTGAAAAATGATACTACGGTCGCCATTTTTAGCCTGGAAATGGGGGCGGAGTCCCTGGTTAACCGGATGTTGTGTGCCGAGGGCAGTATCAATGCCAACCACGTCCGGACCGGGAACCTTAGCAGTGACGAATGGCAAAGCCTGTGGGTTGCCACAGAGTCCCTTTCCAAAGCTGATATCTATATTGACGATACCCCCGGGATTCGGGTAGCGGAGATCCGGGCCAAGTGCCGGCGGCTTGCTAAGAAAACCGGGCATTTGGGGCTGATTGTGATTGATTATTTGCAACTGATTGAAGGCGGCAATGCGGAAAGCCGCCAACAAGAAGTCTCAGAGATTTCGCGGCAACTCAAGAAGCTTGCCAAGGAACTGGCTTGTCCGGTGATTGCCTTGTCCCAACTATCGCGGGGGGTCGAGCAACGCCAAGATAAGCGGCCCGTCCTTTCTGACATTCGGGAATCCGGGTCAATTGAACAAGACGCCGACATCGTTAGTTTCTTATACCGGGATGATTACTACACCCGCGAACAGGGCCAAGAACAAGATGCCGGGCCCGGCAATGGGGCCCCAGCCCAAGCCAATGAAGAGCTGCCGAGCTTGAGTGAGGTTGAAGTCATCATCGAAAAAAACCGGAGTGGTCCCCGGGGGACGGTCCGGTTACTATTTAATAAGACCTATAACAAATTTGCCTCGATTGACTATGAGCATGAAGGCTAAGAATTAAATGAAAAACGACGTAAAGCTGCGATCAAGTGCGAACTTGATCACAGCTCTTTCTTTGTGGGTGAAACGAAAGGTGCTGATTAATTAAATTAATGAAAGGTGGCATGGGGAGATGCAAAGAGAATTGAAATTACAGTGGCTGTTGTTGGGGGCGTTTTTGACCAGCTTTGGCAACAGTTTTGTTTGGCCGTTGACCACGGTATATATCCACGACCAGTTACATCAATCGCTAACGGTGGCGGGGTTGGTCCTGATGTTTTTCTCCGGGGCCAATGTCTTAGGCAGTGTCTTGGCCGGCATGTTTTTTGACCGGGTGCGACCCCAACGGTTGATGGTAGCCGGGCTATTGGGAGCCATTTTGACGATGCTGGCGATGGTGGCTTGGAACCAGTGGCCGGCCTATCCCTTGTTGTTGACGATCATTGGCTTTTTCAACGGCTGGCTGTTAACCTTGTTGAACTCCTTTGGGACCCGCTTGCGGGGCCATGACGGGCGGTTTATCTTTAATATGATTTATTTTTTCAATAATCTGGGAATGGTCTTTGGGACAACGATTGCCGGGCCCATCTATGAACTGGCACAGAATCAAGTCGGGCCGCTGTTTATCATTACGGCCAGCCTGTACGCCATTTTTATTTTAGTCGTGATCCGTTACTACCGCTTGCCGGTTACACCAAGTCAGCATGCGTCAGCCGACCGTCCAGCGGCGGCTTTACCCCGGGTCAACGCCCAGGTAATTTGGACTTTGTGCTTAGGGTTGATGCTGACCTGGTTGGTGTATGCCCAGTGGTCGAGTAATATGTCGGTCTACATTACCAGCAAGGGAGTTTCTTTGACCTTATACAGCTTGTTATGGACGATCAACGGTCTATTGGTGATCACCTTCCAGCTCGTGATCAACTGGCTCAATAAGTGGATCAAGAATGATTATCATTATGTTTACTTTGGGTTAGCCACGATTGCTTTATCCTTTGCAATTTTATTGGTCGCCAACAACTACGTTTGGTTTGTTTTGGGGATGGTGGTCCTAACCCTCGGGGAAACAACGGCCTTTCCGATGATTCCAGCCTTGGTCAACCAATTGACCCCCCTGGAGGCCAAAGGCAAGTACCAGGGCTTATTAAATGCGATGATTGCCGTGGGCAAGGCATTGGGGCCCTTAGCCGGCGGTTTGGTAATTGAAGCCTTGGGGTACCGGTTGTTGTTTATCCTGTGTCTAGCCGTGGCCTTGGCGATTACGGCAGTTGTCGGCATTGTTACCCAAGAAAAGAAGGGGGCCGTGCAACACTTTTAGGGGGGAAGGGCAATGTTTTACAATAATTACGATGACGTTCATGGCGAAGACCGCTGGGGGCTGGTTGGCCAAGTGGGCGATCCCTTTTGTGAGGAGCGTCAATTGGACCTCGCATGTGCGAAATGTCAGCAAAAACCGCTGATAATCGCGGAGCGCAATTGGATGGCGACCAACGCTGATCATTCGCAACGCTATCAAATTGTAGTCGCGTGCTTGCATTGTGGGGCCGTCGACGAGTTCGTTGTCAATGCCGGCCGTGAAGGCGTCAATAGTGCCTTGAAAGCTGGTCAGCAGGTGCCCCAACCGACGGATTTATGCCCGCAAGCCAACTAGTTGTGTGGCTGGTAGTTCGAGGACGACAATAACATAACAAAAGGGTGCTAGAAGCCACGTTTCTGACGTAGTTTCTAGCACCCTTTTAAGTTTTAAAGCCTTTTCCAGCCGCCCGACAACGGGAACAAAAAAACCACCGCCAAAGCGATGGTGAAAATGGGCAGTCAGGGGATCGAACCCTGGACCCACGGATTAAGAGTCCGTTGCTCTGCCAGCTGAGCTAACTGCCCATGTCTTAACAACAGATATTATCTTACCAAGAATGCGGGGGAAAGACAACCCCTTCGGGCAAAAAAATCAAATTTTTTCTTTGGTAAATTTGTAAAGGATAATCCCCAGCCACGAAGCGATGAACGATGACAGGACCGCGACCAAGACCACGTTGGAACTAATCGTGGTGAGGGTGGAGGCGTTTTTGACAATCTGGAGGGTTTTTAATAAGTTGTCAAAGATGATCTGATAGATCGTCGCATAGATCAGACTCCATTGAATATAGTATTCAATCAGGGTTAGCACGGTATTGGACAAGGGCTGCCACCGGGCGACGCCTTTGAGGACCACGAATAAAAAGATGCCGGCGAGGATAATAATCAACCCGTACAAGACAAATAACGACCCCATCGCCATTTTTAGGACCGCCGTGCTAAAGAAGTAGAGCAAAATAATGGCAATTATGAAGAACAGCGTGCTCAAAACGACCAAAAAGGCTAAGAGCAACAAGGCTTTGAAGAAGGCAAAGCGTTCCTTTTTACGCCGTTCGGCAATGATGCCAACGGCCACCATAATCACCAACAACAGCCACGTAATTGTCATGACAATCCTCGCAAATTGCTTGCTGCTTTTAGTTTACGCACGATCCCAGGGCGGGTCAATTTTAAACAAAAAAACAGCCGCGAGAAATCTCGCGACTGTGTAAACCTCTGATGGGCAGTCAGGGGATCGAACCCTGGACCCACGGATTAAGAGTCCGTTGCTCTGCCAGCTGAGCTAACTGCCCATGTCTTGACGACGTTTATAATAATAACAAGAACCCCGGGGGAAGGCAAGCTTTTTTCGGAAAAAGCTTAAATTTTTTTGCGCAGCCGGCGTTAAGCGGGCTGGCAACGGGCGGCGTGGCAGTGTGGTATAATTACGGCAGTTTCCAAAGTTATCAAATAAATTCAGTAAAAGAAAAATCCTGAGGATAGGTGAAAAATATGGCAAAGAAAGTATTGGTCGTCGATGACGAAAAACCAATTTCTGATATCATCAAATTTAATTTAGAGAAGGAAGGCTATGAAGTGCTGATCGCCTACGACGGCGAAGAAGCCTTGGCCCGGGTTGAAGCGGATGATCCTGATCTGATCATTTTGGATTTGATGTTGCCTAAAATTGACGGGTTAGAGGTGGCCAAGCGGGTCCGGGTCAAGCACAGTACCCCGATCATTATGGTTACGGCCAAGGATTCGGAATTAGATAAGGTCTTAGGCTTGGAACTGGGGGCCGATGATTACGTCACCAAGCCCTTCTCAAACCGGGAATTAGTGGCGCGGGTCAAGGCTAACTTACGGCGCCAAGAGGCAGTGACGACGGCGGCGGACAACCGGAAGGCAGACATTAAGGTCGGCGACTTGACGATCCACCCGGATGCTTACACGGTGACCAAGCGGGGCGAAAACATCAACCTGACCCACCGCGAGTTTGAACTGTTACACTACTTAGCACGCCACTTAGGCCAAGTAATCAACCGTGAACACCTCTTACAAACGGTGTGGGGGTATGATTACTTCGGCGACGTCCGGACGGTTGACGTGACGGTCCGGCGGTTGCGGGAAAAAATTGAAGACAACCCGAGTCACCCCGAATGGCTGGTCACCCGGCGGGGGGTAGGTTACTACTTAGCCAACCCGAACCAAGAGTAAGGATCTGACACCGTGAATTCGAAGATTAAATTCTATCAGTCGATTCAATTTAAAATCGCCTTGGTCTTTGCCTTAATGCTGATGTTGACTTTAGAGGTGGTCGGCGCCGTCTTCGTCCGGCAGTTGGAACGCCAGAATATGACGACGTTCAAACAACAAGTCGAACTGCCGACCTACGTCAACAATTCCTTGGCCAGCCAGCTGACCAAGCCCAATGAGTCCCAAGCCAATAAGCAAATCAAGGCGATCTTAGCTTCGATCAATAACAATACGATTACGGAGATCCGGGTGATCGACGGGAAGGGCGTAATTCGGGGGACCAGTCTGGCCAATACCCAAGGCAGCGTGGGCCAGCGAACGACGGATAAAACGATCAAGGCGACCCTGGCTACCAACCGCGCTCATACGGAGCACTTGTATGACAACAATACCCATGATCGCTACTTTGTGAACGTCGTTCCGCTCGTCAACCCTAATAACGCCAATGAAGTTGTGGGGGTTGCGTATTTAAAAGCGAACCTCGAGGGGGTCTATACCAGTATCAACAATATTTCGTTGATCTACTTTGCTTCGGCCCTGTTGACGATCATCTTTGGGTTGGGTCTCGCGATCTTAATTGCCCGTGAAATTACCCGGCCAATTGAAGAGATGCGCAAAAAGACCCTGCAGATTGCCCGGGGGGATTATTCCGGGCGGCTGGAAGTCGCGGGCAATGATGAGTTGGGGCAGCTGGCCGGGGCGGTGAACAACCTGTCAGTGCGGATTGAAGAAAGCCAAGAATCTTCGGCCGCGGAACGGCGGCGGTTGAACAGCGTTTTATCCCACATGTCAGATGGGGTCTTGGCGACCGATCGCCGGGGCAACTTGGTGACCGTTAACAGTATGGCCCTCCAATTGTTGGGGATCGAAAGTGAAGACGAAATTCTCAACACTTCGATTCTGGACGTGTTGGGATTGCGGCGCAAATACACGGTGCGACAGTTGGTGGACAATGAGTTGGATCACTTGATCTTGGATAACCAAGCGGACCAAACCGCACCGATTTTGAGTGTCTTTTTCTCGCCAATTCAACGAGAATCCGGCTTTGTCTCCGGGTTGGTGTGTGTCTTGCATGATGTAACCAGCCAACAAAAAGAAGAACGCGAACAAAAAGAATTTGTTTCCAACGTCTCTCATGAATTAAGAACGCCGCTGACCAGTGTGAAGTCCTACGTGGAAGCGTTGGCGGATGGGGCCTGGCAAAATCCGGAGGTCGCCCCCCAATTTCTCAAGGTGGTCGAAGATGAGACGGAGCGCATGATCCGGATGATCAACGACCTGTTAAGTTTGTCGCGGATGGACTCCGGGACCGTGAAGCTCAATTTGGAGTATGTTAACATCAATGAATTGTTCAGTTATATTCTGGACCGATTTGACATGATTATCCAAAAAGAAGCGGATGATCCCACCAAGAAGAAGTATTCGATTGAACGCCATTTTACCAAGCGGGACTTATGGGTGGAAATTGATACTGACAAATTCACCCAGGTAATTGATAACATTATGAACAATGCGATTAAGTACTCGCCGGACGGCGGGATTATTACGGCCCGTTTGCTTGAAACGCACAACCACGTGATTTTAAGCATTGCCGATCAGGGCCTGGGGATTCCGCGCAAGGATTTGGGCCACATTTTTGATCGCTTCTTCCGGGTAGACAAGGCGCGTTCCCGCAAGCAAGGGGGGACCGGGCTGGGCCTAGCGATTTCAAAAGAAGTGGTGAATCTCTTAGGCGGCCAAATTTGGGTTGATAGCATTGAAGGGCGGGGTTCGACCTTCTACATTTCCCTGCCGTACGTACCATATGAAGGGGATGACTGGAGCGATGAGCAAGAAATTACGGGCTAATTGGCGGATCGGCCTTTTGTCAGTCGTCCTTGTGATCAGCGTCATTTTATCTGGTCTGGTGTGGGTCATGCCCTACCGCTATGAACACCCGAATGAAGCCACCGCGCCCCGGGTGACTTCAGTCGCAACCATGGCGCAAGAAAACCTATACGTGCCGACTACGGTGGTGAAGACGGGCCCGGACCGCGAACAGCACCTCTTGTTTAATCAGCCCCAAAATGTGGTGTTGACGGCGCGCGAGAGCCTTCGGAAATGGACCTTGCAAAAGGGAAAGCAGGTCAGTGCGGACAATCCGACGGCTTACCGGGAATATCTCCGGCAAAGCAATGCCTTGGTCTTGTCTTACCCTAGCGCCGTGGCGATTGCGACGTTTAATACGACCTTTAACCAGAAGTTGTCAGCCAAGGATTTAACCTTGGTGAATCGCATCGTGATTCCCTTGACGGGCCAAGCGCGGATCTATTTGTTGCGCGACCAAGGGACGGTTGTGTATCGTTATCAAGTCAACGCGCAACGCTTAACGAAGCTAAAAGCCTCACTTCTGGGGGGCCGACGGCTACCAGTTGAATACCGGTGGCTGAACAATCAATTGGTGTTAACCTACCCCCACGCGATTACTTTGCCCACCTACCGGGCGGCAATTGAGCAGCAAAACGTGGACAGTCTGGCCCAGACGCTGTTAAATTCGGCCAAGGGTAAGCGGCTGGCCCAACGGGTGGAAGGCAACCAACGGATCTATCACAACGGGAGTGATAAGCGCTTGGTGTACGACCAAGCGCAAGGAACGTTGACGTTTGAAAATTACCTGAGTCAACCGACCCGTTACAGCTTGCAAACGGTGTATGCCCATTTTTTCCGGCGTTTGCAGCAGACGGGGATTATCCAGGATCAACTGCAATTTGACACCTTTGATCATGCCAAGCAGCAGATCACCTACCGGACTACGGTCGAAGGCTTTCCGGTATACAATGAAGACAATTATGGAACCGTCCGGTTACGGGAAAGTGAGACCGGGGTCGAATCGCTGCGGTTTTCTTGCTATAGTTTAACGACGCCGTTGCCGACCAAGCAACCCGCCCTGACCTTACCAGCGACCGCGGTGGTCTTCAATGGCCTGCAAGCAGTGGGCAAACTAAAGGACGTCCAAGGTTTACGGCTGGGGTATTGGTGGCATAGCGACCCAACCGCCAAGGAAGTCACCGTCCGGCCGACTTACTTAGTCCAGTACAAGGGGGAATGGGTGCCCTACCAAACGTTAATGCATGAAGGGGGCCAGCCAGCATGAACTTTAAACGGATTCAGACCATCTTTATTGTGGCCTTTGTGATTTTGGATCTCTTCTTGTTGGCTTCTTATGCCTGGGGCAGTCAACCCATGGTCACTAATTCTCACCAAAGTCAGCAGGTAGCTTTGCGCCGGCAGATGCGCACTGATGACATTAAATTGCCCTTACTGAGCGATCAGCGCCAAAGTGGTTATTACGTGTTGGTGACGCCGGACCAAAACTTGGTCAAGCAAACGCAGAATTTGGCGCCCTTAAAGAATGCTACGATTCAAGAGAATGAAAACCTGGTGACGGTGACCTATGACAAACCGGTGGTCCTGAATTCAAAGACGACCGCCCCAGCGAAGGTCGCCCCCGAACTAACCCATCAAAAACGGCTGGTGGCCGGGAATCACTATCTCTATCAACCCGACTTGTCGACCAGTAAAACCCTGGTATACAGTCAGGAACTGCAAGGCCGGCCGCTGTTGGACAGTGCGGGGGAGTTGCGCATTTTTCGCAATGCCAGTGGGGCGATCACTGGCTATACCCAGGGACGGTTAAGTAACAGCAAGCTGTTACGGTCACGACAACCAACCATTTCGCAGCTCGAAGCCGTAAACTGGTTGTATAAGAATAATCAACTTGCCAATAACAGCAAGGTGCGTTGGGTTAAGCTCGGGTATACCAAGCTACAGCGCAGTGATGACCAATTGATTTACGTTCCCGCTTGGGTCGCAGAAGTCAAAAATCAAACATCAGGTGCGGGGCACCTGTTGCGGGTCAACGCCTTTCGGGAAAACCTGATTAAGGTGCCGTAAAATAACAGCAATGAAGAAAGGACGACAGGGAAGTGCAAGGACGGGATTCACTTCGATACAGTATTTTAGCCAGTGGCAGCCGGGGCAATGCGACGTACATTGAAACGCCAAAGCACCGGATCTTAATTGATGCCGGCTTGAGTGGCAAGCAATTAGAGGCGCGGATGGCCAAGCTTAACCGGTCCCTTGCGGACGTGGAAGCCATCTTTGTGACGCACGAGCATAGTGACCACATTCATGGCGTCGGGGTCTTGGCACGTCGCTATGGTTTGGCGGTGTATGCCAACCAGGGGACGTGGCAGGCAATGGCCCCGAAACTGGGCAAAATTGCTCCGGAGCAAAAGTATCTCTTAGCCCCCGGGGCGGTCAAAGATTTTGGTGATCTCCAGGTAGAAAGCTTTGCGGTGTCACATGATGCGGCCCAGCCGCAGTTTTACCAGTTGCACCATGATCAGCAGACCCTGTGTATTCTGACCGATACGGGCTATGTGTCGGATAAAATTGCCGGCACGGTGCGGAATGCGGATGCCTACTTAATGGAATGCAACCATGATCCCGAGATGCTGTTAGCGGGGCAACGTTATTCCTGGCCGTTAAAGCAACGGATTTTAGGGACGGAAGGCCACCTGTCAAACGAAGACGGGGCCAATGCCTTGATGGATGTCATCGGTGCGCGGACCAAGACGGTTTTTTTGGGGCACCGCAGTCACGAAAACAACACAAAGTCCTTGGCTCATTTGACGGTCGCCTCGATGTTAAGCGCCCAAGATTACGGGGTGGATCACGATTTCACCCTCCAAGATACGGACCAAGACGAACCGACGGCACTGTTAAGCCTTTGATAAGATTTCAGCCGCTGAGTAGGGGCGGGGACGCAAACTTGTTAAAATAGGGCTAAGATTTTAGGGTTAGCAACTAACATGGTGGGAGGAACGCTAATGAAATTAGATCAATTTTGGCTGAAAGTAGCTGGGGTGGGCCTGGCCGCGGGGCTTATCGGCGGTGGGGCGACCCTTGGCATTGCGCATGGTTGGCAAGCATGGCGGGAAAATACCAGTACCCAAGTGCCAACCGGGTCAAACCAGAGTGGCAGCGCCAAGGTCAAAGAGAATGCGGCCCCGGCCAGCACGCAGGCTACGAAGGCTTACGCCAAGGTCAAAGACGCGGTGGTTTCGATTATTACGTATGAATCAGCCGGGGGCAGTCAGACCCTCGATTTGTTCAATCAGAGCAGTGCAACCAAGCAAGACAGCTTAACGGAGGCCAGCGAAGGGTCGGGGGTCATCTATAAAAAGAGCGGGCAAGCCGCTTATGTGGTGACCAACAACCACGTCGTCGCCGGGGCCAAGCAAATTAAGGTGATGTTAAGCAACGGTAAGAAGGTCAGTGCCAGCTTGGTCGGCAAGGACGCTACGACGGATTTAGCGGTCTTAAAGATTAATGCGGCCAACGTGACAACCGTAGCCAGCTTCGGTAATTCCAGTCAGCTGCAGGACGGCCAGGATGTTTTAGCGGTCGGTTCACCGATGGGGACCAAGTATGCCAACACGGTTACCAAGGGGATCATTTCAGCCACGAACCGGGCCGTGAAAGCCTCCAGCAACGCGGTCACGACCAACGTTATCCAAACCGATGCGGCCATTAACTCCGGTAATTCCGGAGGGCCATTGGTGAACATGGCCGGGCAGGTGATCGGGATCAACTCGATGAAGTTGTCGTCGGATGGCTCCGGGACCAGTGTGGAAGGGATTGGTTTTTCAATTCCAAGCAATGAAGTAGTGACCATCATCAACCAGCTGGTGAAAAACGGGAAGATTGAACGGCCGTCACTGGGGGTCAGTGCCCTGAATTTAAGCCGGGTGGAACCGACCCAACGTCAATCAGTCCTGAAATTGCCAACCAAGGTAACGACCGGGGTCGTGGTAATGGAAACGGAAAATGGCGGGACGGCCGCGGCCGCCGGGCTCCAACAATACGATGTGGTCGTCGCGATTAATGACCACAAGGTGGCCAATGTTGGGGCCTTAAAGACCCAACTGTACAAGGCTAAGGTTGGCGACACCGTCAAGATCAGTTACTATCGGGATGGTCAATTACGGACCACAACGGCGAAATTAACGAATTAACCGGAACATAGGGCGCATGGAAGGGATCCCAACAGATCGGCCATGCGTTTTTTTGCGCCAGGGGCGCGCGGCAAAAGCCCTGGGGTGTGGAGAACTTATCCCCAGACTTATCCACAAGCTGTGAATGGCGCTAAAACTGGCTTAGTACGGTGGAAAAAGTTATCCACAACGTGGCGGAAAGTTCGTGGATAAGTGGATAAAAAAGGAACTAAAGAACTTGAAACCTAGTCATGACGCGGGTTAAGAGCAGCGGAGGCGAACGGCTGTTGGTGTGGACAACTGTGGATAACTCTGCGTGGAACAGATGAATGAAAAAGGTTTCAAGGAAGATGATTCGGAACTATCGGCCCTAATTTGGGGATAAGCTGTGGATAACCTGTTGAAAAGGAGGAAGTTATGAACATTAAGATTATCGGGGTTGGCAAAATCAAAGAAAAGTTTTATCGGGCGGCGATCGCCGAATACGCGAAGCGGCTGGGCCGGTATTGCAAATTTGAGGTGGTCGAAGTCCCGGATGAAAAAGCACCCGAAAATTTAAGTCCCGCACAAATGGCGGCGGTGATGGAAAAAGAGGGGGCCCGGATCCTGGCTAAAATCAAGGAGAAAGAGTACGTCTATGCCTTGGCCATTAAGGGCAAGGAACGGACGTCAGAAGATTTTGCGGCAGAACTGAATCAATTAGCCACCTATGGCAACAGCGACATTACTTTTGTGATTGGCGGTTCCTTGGGGTTGAGCCCAGCGGTGCTGCAACGGGCCAACCAACAAATTTCGTTTGGGCGCTTCACCCTGCCCCACCAACTGATGCGGGTCGTCTTAAGTGAGCAGGTTTACCGGGCCTTTACGATTATCAATGGCTTGCCTTACCATAAATAGGGGGGAAGCGTAAAAAAGTAGCAAAAAAGACAATTATCACAAATTAGTTCAATTTTGTGAACGCAACGGCGCCAAGGAATGGGGGCCGTTTTTTAAAATACGTAAAGATATTCCCTTGATTTTTCGTGATCAAAAGCACAAAATGATCGATGAAAACGTTTCCGAAAAATTGGAGGGTGAAAAAATGGAACGTCAATTTGATTTCTTAATGCCAAGTGTTAATTTCTTCGGGCCAGGGGTCATCGCCAAGATCGGGGAGCGGGCCAAGATGTTAAACATGACCAAGGTTTTAGTGGTTACCGAAAAGGGCCTGACCAAGTTGGCCAATGGGCCGGTGGCACAAACCTTGGCTTCCTTGGAAGCAGCTGGGGTTGACTACGTGGTCTTTGATGGGGTGGAACCAAACCCGAAGATTCGCAACATCAAAGCCGGTAAGGAACTGTACTTAGCCCAAGGTTGTGATTCGATCATCACGGTTGGTGGGGGCTCCTCCCATGACTGTGGGAAGGGGATCGGGATTATTCTGACCAACGGCGATGACATTACCAAGTTGGCCGGGATTGAAACCTTAAGCAAGCCCCTGCCACCACTGATGGCCGTTAATACGACCGCCGGGACCGGCTCCGAATTAACCCGTCACGCCGTGATCAGCAATGAAGAAACCCACCTGAAGTTTGTGGTAGTTTCCTGGCGGAACATTCCGTTGGTTTCCTTTAACGATCCGATGTTGATGTTGGGGATTCCCCAAGCCATTACCGCAGCCACGGGGATGGACGCCTTCGTGCAAGCGATCGAACCATATGTTTCGGTTGATCACAACCCAATTACGGACAGTCAGTGTAAGGAAGCCATTCAATTGATTCAAGATGCTCTGCCTAAGGCGGTGGCCAATGGACAAAACGTGGCCGCCCGGACCAAGATGGTGGAAGCCGAAATGTTGGCTGGGATGGCCTTTAACAACGCCAACCTGGGTTACGTTCACGCGATGGCCCACCAACTGGGCGGCCAGTATGATGCGCCACACGGCATTTGCTGTGCCTTGCTGTTAACGACCGTTGAAGAATACAACTTGATTGCCTGCCCAGATCGCTTTGCTGAATTAGCGCAAATCATGGGTTATGACACGACCGGCAAGACGACCTTTGAAGCGGCCCACCTGGCGATCGAAGGAATGCGGGAAATGTGCAAGGCCGTAGGGATTCCGGCTTCGATTAAAGAAATTGGGGCCAAACCAGCAGACTTTGAATTAATGGCCGAAAATGCCTTAAAGGACGGAAATGCCTTCTCCAACCCACGCAAGGGGACCAAAGAAGAAGTGGTGGCCTTATACCAAAAGGCTTACGACGGGATTTACTAA
>DHCFD07801__coassemble_1307_pt1 | contig 19247 bp, 18 predicted proteins | sample DHCFD07801__metabat2_low_PE_021 | metagenome-assembled genome bin DHCFD07801 | reverse complement strand
CAAGGGCTTCTTAGTGACTAAGGAGTTGAAAAACAAAGCCGCTAGAATCACGCTTGAAGCGTTGATTTCTAGCGGCTTTTAGTATTACTTTTCTGAACGTTATCATACTATTCCAAGCTAAAAGTTTTATAACATCCGGCTGGCAATATTTCACCAAAAACCATTCCGATCCATACGCCCCCGTTACAGAGTGCGACACTATGCATAATGACCAACCATCTCAATAACCGAAGCCTGCGCATACATCCAGGGCCACGTGGTTAATGTCGTGCCGCTAGAAGATCCCAAGTTTAACGGTAAGTACGATAGCATCTACAATCATGGCTATGGTACACCGGCTGGGACACTGGGGATTAACTGCCGGCACATGCTGATTCCGTACACCGAGGGCGTCAATACTAATCATCAACCCCAGTATGATCCAGAAGAAGCCATTAAAAATGGCAAGCTGGTTCAGCAGCAACGGGCCCGTGAACGTGCCATCCGCGACGCTAAGAAGCGCTTGAAGGCCGCTGAAGATCTTGGCGATATTGATATGATCAACCAAACTAAAACATTATTGAGAGCGCGTCAGACGAAATTGCGGGAGTTTATCAAAGCGACTAATGATAATCGGAAAGTACCAATTTTGGCCCGTGATTACGGTCGGGAAAACATAGTTAGGACGGATGCTAGGTATATTAACTACATCAACCAACATCGTGCAAAAGAATTAGCCAGGTTGAAAAAGACGTATGGCCCTCATGGTTTTCCTAAAACAGTTCAAGAATATCAGCGATTGCTGTACAATAAAGATACAGGTCAAGCGATGCATGCGTATGTTAACGCACGTAAGCAGCGTACAGTGGAGCCTGTTGTTAGTTATAAAGATTACATTAACGCTAAGAAACAGCTAGACCAAGAAATCGTTGGTATGACAACATCAACTGGACAAGTGATTAAGTCATATTCTGATCACACATTCGACCGTATTTTTGGTGTCCGTAAAGATCCACATGGCAAGTTGCGAATTGGTGTTTCAATTGATCAACTAAAAGAAGTGCTACAATCGCAACGGCATCTTAGTAGTAAGCAGCGTAACACTGAGACGTATATTACTAATCAAGCACGTGTAATTGTTAACACAAAAGGAAATATAGTCACACTAGTACCAAGAAAGGAGAAATAAAATGTACAGACCTTTGAAGTTTAAAATTAAAGATTATGATTTTATTTCTCGCAAATTTCCAAATTATTATAGTTTACTAGTTCCGCATGCTAATCAGCACGGCGATGAAATATGGATTGATATTAAAGACCAAAAAGCCTATGATTATCTTCTTGATAATTTATGCCTGGAATTAGGCGATGCTCTTAATGATGAGGGCGATCTCAATAAAGATGGTTTACATCTTGAAGCTGCATGGGATTATGCTGATAGGGAAGGTGTTCCGTTTGGCGAAAAATGATTATTTTGTTGTAATGTACCGATTGATGATGTACTTGTACAATTGTTTGAAGAATGATCAACAGGTTGATTTGAGCAAGGTAACACCCGAATATCTAGGAATCAATTTAAGATACTTTCAATATATTTTGATTAATTTAGTTAATGATGGGTACTTAATGAAGGACTCAACTTACGAAGATATGAATGGATTAAATATCACACAAGATATTATGATAAGCCCTAAGGGAATTGCTTATTTGCATGAAAATAGTACGATTGCAAAAGTCAAACGTTCTATCAAAGGTTTATCCGATATTGTAGGTAATGTTAATCCGCTTTAAGGCACTAGCATTCGCTGGTGCTTTTTTGTTTCGACCCGAGCACGTCGTAAAACTGCTTTTTTTGTGTACCAATTCTCGCGGCCCGTAACCGCGTAACCAATTAACGTAAAGGAGCGATCACAATGAGACGTGAAGAATTAAAGGAACTGGGCTTAAAACGATGATCAAATTGCAGCTGTGATGACTGCGTATGGCAAAGAAGTTAATCCCTTGAAAGAACAAGTGGATAGCTTAACCAGTGAACGTGGTAGCTTGAAGCAGCAAGTCAGTGATCGTGATGGTCAATTAGACGACTTGCGCAAGAACGCTGGGAAGAACGAAGAACTGGAAGCCACGATCAAGCAACTGCAAGAAGATAACAAGGCCACCGCTGTCAAGTACCAAAACGATCTAGCCGCTAAGGAAAAAGGCTTTAAGATCGAAGGTGCTCTGCGTAATGCTAAAGCCAAGAACGTGAAAGCCGTACTCTCTTTGATTGACACAGAAAAGGTTAGCGTGCAAAAAGACGGGACACTGGATGGTCTGACTGACCAAATCGAGGCAGTCAAGAAGTCCGACAGCTACTTGTTTGACGCTGAGAATGCCGGCCAACCAATTAAGTTTGGTGGCAACTTTGGCAATGGTGATAACAACAATGGTGCTGGCAAGGACGACATCGCCTCTCGGATTGCTGCACGCTTTATAGGAACGAGTTAAGAAAATTCCAATACAAAGTGCGACTATCTCATCAGCCAACTGGTTATTGTGCATAACCATATTTCAATCCACGCACTCCATTACAGAGTGCGACGGCCTTATAGAGGTCGTTTTCCGCCGACTTGCCAGTATTTCAATCCACGCACTCCATTACAGAGTGCGACTGTGGTTTTGCAAGGTCTTGGCATACCACACCACATTTCAATCCACGCACTCCATTACAGAGTGCGACGTTAAATTATCGTCAAGCTGACGATCATCACGCCCATTTCAATCCACGCACTCCATTACAGAGTGCGACCGTTAATCACATGGCCAATTTCGTGGGCCAGCGAATTTCAATCCACGCACTCCATTACAGAGTGCGACCCGTTAAATCGCTGTTTGCGGCTACTTTTGACATTGTATTTCAATCCACGCACTCCATTACAGAGTGCGACGCCACCCCACTGGACGCGCCTGGAGGTGGTCTACAAATTTCAATCCACGCACTCCATTACAGAGTGCGACGATGGGGGTCGTCAATTTTCGTTGGCACCATCAAATCATTTCAATCCACGCACTCCATTACAGAGTGCGACCGCAACATATAGTGGTTTATTCTGCTATATTACTAGTTGCGGCTAAAAATTTTTGCGCGATTCAAGTTCAATGACTTATTGTAAGACGATTTATAGCTTTTGTTGGTGCGAACCTACCGGGAAAAGTATGTTTACTTTAGGTTCGCACCAATGTCTTTACTAAAAAAGGAAGGTGGTACTATGCCTACCTTCCCTCACTTCGATCACACTATTATTTTTTCTCAGTTTGATCAACAGCTTCTTCGTCCTTAACCTTTTTCTTTGGTTTAATTTGCGTAACCCGGAACTCCTTGACATTCGAGTTTTCCATTTCAACCGGGATAAATGAGAAGTTTCCAACCCGTAAGGGATGATTTAACTTCAAACTATATTCTTCTTCTAGGAAGAAACCGTTTAAAGTTGCCACATCCAAATCTTCAAATTGCGGAATATCAACATCAAAGTAACGCTCGAAGTCCGCCAAATTGGTTTTCCCGGAGACCCGGTAAATCATATTTCCCCGCTCATCAGTACCATCTTTTTCGATCATGTCGCCATTAATATGGTCAATTTCTTCGCGTACATCACCGAACATTTCTTCATAAATGTCCTTATCCGTCACAATCCCCGAAGTTCCACCATACTCATCTTGAACTAAGCAAATCGGCGCTCCTTTACGCTCCATCTTCTTCAAAACATCTGTTAAGGCTTCACCTTCGTATACGGCTGGAATTTTTCGAATAATATCGCGAATAGAAGATTCAGAATCAATCTGGTTTTGACGCATAATGTCGTAGGCAAAAATGTATCCCACCACGTGATCCTTGTCATTATTGGCCACCACTGGATAGCGGGTAAAGCGTTTGTTAAAGTACAATTGAACAGCATCCTTAATCTTAGCCGTTCGATCAATTACTTCTAATTGCGTCCGGTCAATCATAATATCTGCTGCTACCTTATCATTCATTTCAAAAGCCCGCCGCATGAATAGCACATCTTCTTCATCCATTACGCCGGCTTTTTCTGATTGCTTTGACAAGGTCATGATCTCATTTTGCGAATAAGTATCTTCTTCTGGTTGGACATTGAAACCCAGGGCCTTGGTCAAGGCTCCTGCAACTACCGCAAATAGCCATACGAACGGGTAAAAAATCCAGTGGAAGAACTGAATCGGGTGCACAATCGCCATCAGAATTTGGACCGGCCGGTCAATCGCCATGTTCTTTGGAACCAAGTCCGTGAAGACCGCATGGAAGAACGTAAAGATCAACACCCCAACAATTGGAGCAATAACTCGCCGGACGTCCGCTGGAATTACATCAACCATCATCAAAAGGTCAGTAATATAGGTATCCCCTAACCACCCTAAGATTAATGACGTCATTGTCACCCCAACTTGAGCAGTTGAAAGATATTCGGAGAGGTTGGCCACCATGTGCTCCGCTTTTTGGACCGTCTTTGTTTGTGGCAACTCTTGCAACTCACTTGGTCGAACCTTTACCACTGCATATTCAAGTAAAGTAAACAGGGCCGCCAATGCTAAAATCAAAACAATAATCAACAAACGTATCCAATAAGAATCTAACACGTATTCAACATCCTTTTCTCTTAAAATTTTTCACCCCTATTGTACCAAACCCCCTATCAGAAGGCGAGATCAAAGCCATCATTTTAGCATTTTTTCATCATTCATTCTGCAAGATTTGATCCAAACGGGCAAACAGCGCTTGGGCTAATTGTTGCCCCCCGTACGGACTAAGGTGCAAATTATCACCAAAATCACAATCAGCTGCCAAGTAACCAGCTTCATCTGCCAAACTTGACGTTACATCAACCGCATACGGTTGCGTCAAAAGCCACTGGTTTAACTCTGTTCGTAATAAATTAGCCCTTGCTTGGCCTGCCCCATAAGCAGCCTGCGAAGTGCGTTTAGGACCTAACGTTGGCACCAAAAGAGCACCACCGTTTTGCGCCACTAAGCGGTCTAATTCCATAAAACCGGTTTGAAGCTCCTTTATCGTCGGTAATGGTTGGCCTGCAAGCGGTGGAATCAATAAATCGTTGCCACCTGTTGAAGCAACCATTACCTTGGGACGCCAAGGCGAATGGGCGACCCGATGCAACAAACTGTCACCAAACGTTGCCAACAATGGTGTCGTTGCTGTAGCATCGCGCAAAAGCTGCGAACCTGAAATCGCCGTATTAATCAGTGCTACTTGATCTAAAAACTCAGTTAATAAGTGCCGTCCCACGGCCGCCGGCACCATCCCAGTTTCAATCAGTGAATCTCCCGCTAATTCAACCAAGGGGGCTTGTTTAGCCCGCCAAACTCGAAAACCAGCTAAATTAAACCAACTCTTCCGCTGCTGCCAACGCGCAGTTAATTGCGGCAACGCTGTACTCCGACCACTTAGCGCCGCATTTACCAGGCTTGGATCGTACGTACTGGCAACATCGACATAAGTTTGCGGCGTCGTTGCGCGTAAACAAAAGTATAACGGTTGTCCAGCCTCAACCTTAAACGCAATGGGGTCCATTCCAAGCGCTTGACCAGCCGGAATGATAAATGCGGTTTGTTGATCTTTGGTAATTCGAACCGCATCCTTAAACGCTGAATCCCGGCTTAACCAGAGCTCACTAAACGTTAGCGGATGGTTACCGTAACTGTTAGTTAGTAAAATTTGAATTGCTTCCCCACTTAAAAACGGTGTTAGCTTAACAATTTGCGTCAAAGCGGCATAGGTAAACGGTTGTGCTTGGCTGTTGTGTGGCGTTTGATAATAACTGATTTCCCACGGCATCTTGCATTCCTCCCAAACAAATTCTATATGTACAAAAGGAGGTTGGAATCTCCAACCCCCTCTTTTTTCGTTGATGACATTAATGTTGTTCTGTTAAGAGATCTAAAACATCCTCACGTGGAATGCCCACAAAATATTTGTTTAAGTCAACGTCTGCCAGAACCACTTTCATCGCTGTCGGCCGATAATCAACATCCTTCAACATCGTTTCTAATTCGTGAACATCGCCAGTTCCGAAGAAATCACCATAAACTTTGAGTTGACTGATCTTACCTTGTTCCACTAAGAAACGAGCATCAATCGTCCCAGCAGTAAAGTGCTTCCGCTTTTGAACCGTAAATTCAGGTGACTTACCGTAAACCCAATCATCGTTCTTGTACCATTTATTTTCAATTGCTTCAATAGCCTTGTCATCTTCCGGCGTTAGATGGTACTCGTTTTGACGAGCCTCTTCAATTGAATCGACCTTCATAATCCGCTTAATTAATTCATCACGGAATTGTTGTGTCGTCAGGTTTTGGAATTCTGGCTTCAAGTAAGGCATGATGTTAGTAACCCGGGAACGAACTGATTTGATCCCTTTAGATTCAATCTTGTCCTTCGGTACCCGCAAAGCTTCAGCTACAACATCCGTATTCACGTTATACATCAACGTCCCATGTGAGAAAGTCTTGCCATCGCGTGAGTACATTGCGTTACCTGAGAATTTCTTCCCATCAATCACAATATCATTTCGTCCGGTAACTTCTGCTCCTGTCGCTCCCATGTCATGGAGGGCATCCACAACAGGCTTAACCAGCTCCTTAAATTCCCCAAACTTAACTTGTTCAGATGGAACTACGAAGCTAAAGCATAAGTTCCCCATGTCTTGGTACATCGCACCCCCACCAGAAAGCCGCCGGGTAATCGTAACACCATGTTCTTCACAGTATTTTTGATTAATTTCTTCCAACGTATTCTGATTTCGACCAACAATGATACATGAGTCTTCAATATAGAAGAGCATAAATGGAACTTGCATGTGATCACTGTTCATCAAGTGCTGTTCCGTAGCCAAATTACGACGGATATCATTCGACGGCATTGCTAAATATTGCATCTTTCTCACTCTCTTTTTTCAAAATAATAGTCTTAGATGTTAGTTGGCATTCCTAAACCAACGTCAGCGGCGTCCATAATAATTTCAGACAATGATGGGTGCGCATGGATGGTCAAAGCCAAGTCTTCAACCGTATTGCCTGATTCAATTGCCAACGTCAATTCAGCAATCATGTTCGAAGCGTCAGCCCCAACAATTTGAGCCCCCACTAAGACACCAGTGTCCTTCATGAAAACCAAACGAGCAAAGCCTTCGGTTGCCTTCATGGAAACTGCCCGACCATTAGCAGTGAATGGGAACTTCGCCGTCTTAACGTCTAAGCCTTGTTCCTTGGCTTCTTCAGGACTTAAGCCAGTCGACGCAACTTCTGGATCCACGTAGCATACAGCTGGAATTGCATGGTAATCAACCACGGACGGTTGCCCGGAAATTGCTTCCGCTGCAATCTTACCTTCGTAACTAGCTTTGTGAGCCAAAGCTGGGCCGGCTACAATGTCACCAATTGCGTAAATATGATCAACTGAAGTCTTACCTGAAGCATCAACCGGAATCAAGCCCCGCTTATCGGTCTCAATGCCAACTTGTTCCAAACCAATATTTTGCGTATTTGGCTTCCGACCAACGGAAACTAAAACGTAATCTGCATTGATCGTTTCCGCTTTACCGTTAACTTCATACGTTACATCAACGCTGTCACCATTATCCTTCGCTTCTTTAGCCATAGCATTCGTAACAACCTTAATGCCCTTGCTCTTAAAGTTCTTCAGTACCGGTGCCGTCAGTTCCTTGTCGTAATTACGCAAGATCCGGTCAGTACCTTCAATAATGGTAACTTCAGTCCCAAAGTTGGCATAAGCAGAGGCTAATTCACAACCAATGTAACCCCCACCAATCAGAACTAACTTCTTTGGCAACTTGTCCAATGCCAACGCGCCCGTTGAATCGATAATCCGGCCACCAAACTTGAAGCCAGGGATTTCAATTGGGTGACTCCCCGTCGCAATAATCAAGTTCTTGAAAGTATACGTTTGGGCATGGTCATCATTCATTACCCGAATGTTGTGGGCATCCTTAATGTAGGCCGTCCCCCGCAGTACTTCAATCTTGTTCTTCTTGAAAAGGTAAGCAACCCCATTCGTCATCCGTTGAACTACGCTTTGCTTGTAGCCTTGAACCTTGGCAAAGTCTAAGTTAACGTCCGCACTGATCCCTTGGTCTTCGTTGTCTAAACTAGTCCGGTAGTTGTGGGATACTTGAATGATTGCCTTGGATGGGATACAACCAACGTTCAAGCAGATCCCACCTAAAGTGTCTTCCTTTTCCACGACGGCTACCTTTTGCCCCAGTTCAGCGGCGTGAACGGCAGCAACGTAACCACCAGGGCCAGAACCAATGACAATCGTATCTAATTCAATCGGAAAGTCTCCTACAACCATTTAAATCATCCTTCCATTAACAACAATTCAGGGTCAGCCAACAATTCCTTCAGCCGGTTCATTGCCCGTTGAACCGTCCCACCATCAAGGATCCGGTGGTCAGCTGCCAACGAAAGCTTCAAGACCTTGGCAACCTTTACCAAGCCATCTTCAACAACTGGTTCTTCAGAAATCTTCCCCATCCCTAAGATAGCAACTTCTGGCCAGTTAATGATTGGTGTAAAGTGACCGCCACCGATGGAACCAATATTCGTAATTGACATCCCTGTGTTAGCCATGTCAGCACCACTCAGCTTACCATCCTTAGCCTTAGCCGTGTTTGCGGAAATTTCCTTTGCAATTGTAAACAGGCTCTTTTGATCAGCGTTCTTGATGTTTGGTACAAACAAACCGTTGTCCGTATCCGTGGCAATCCCAACGTTGATGTAGTCACGGTAGTGGATTTCCATGTTAGCCATGTCTACCTTAGCGTTAAATTCTGGGTATTCCTTCATGATAACGGCCAGAGCCTTTGTCATGTAGGCCATAAATGTCAGGTGAACATCGTGACTAGCGGCCAATTCCTTGTACTTCTTGCGGTGATCCCACATCTTGTCAACCACCACTTCGTCGAAGACATGAATCATTGGAATTTCGCTGACAGACTTAATCATTGCCTTAGCCGTAGCCTTCCGCACAGCTGACATCTTTTCAGCATGTTCTGGCCAGTCTGGGGCAGCAGCTGGCGCAGCCGTTGCTGTTGACATCGTATTCGCAGCAGGCGTTGGCGTAGCAGCTGGAGCTGGAGCAGCGGCAACAGCGCCACCACCGTTCTTAAAGGCATCAATATCAGCCTTGAGAACTTGGCCGTGGTTACCAGTCCCGGCAACTTGCGCAATATCAACCCCTTGTTCGCGTGCGTACTTCCGTACCCCTGGCATGGCCAATACTGGTAAACTGTGATCAGCCTTTGCGACTGGAGCAGCTGGAGCTGGAGCTGGCGCAGCGGCCGGAGCTGGAGCTGGCGTGGCAGCTGGTTCAGGAGCTGGAGCTGGAGCTGGCGCAGCAGCTTCTTCAGCGCCTTCTTCAACATTTCCTTCCCCATCAGCAACTTCTAATTCAACCAAGACTTGCCCAACCGTAGCCGTTTCATCTGGTTGAACCAGAATCTTGGTAACCTTCCCGGTAACTGGGGAAGATAATTCTTCAACTGATTTATCGTTTTCGATTTGAACCAGATCGTCGTCCTTGTTAATGGTGTCACCTTCAGCAACGTGCCATTCACCGATGGTCCCTTCGGCCATCCCTTCACCAACGTCTGGTAACTTAAATTGGAACTTGCTACTCATTACTCTTTCACCTCGTTAGAAATTGACGGTGTCCTTGACAGCCTTTTCGATGTCTTCCGCATTTGGCAGCCACTGATCTTCGGCATCACTGAATGGGTATGGCGTGTCAGGAGCGCCAACAAACTTAATTGGAGCATCGAGGGAAAGGATTGCATCTTGAGAAATCAAGGAAGCAACTTGGTTCATTACGCCACCAGAACGTTGAGCTTCTTGAACCAAGACAACCTTTCCAGTCTTCTTAACCGTTGCCAGAATTGCTTCTTCATCCAATGGTGCAACTGTCCGCAAGTCCAGAACTTCGGCATTGATACCTTCAGCTGCCAACTTGTTAGCAACCTTCAGACTTTCTTGCAACATGTAACCATAACTGATAATGGAAACATCCGTACCTTCACGCTTAACTTCTGCCTTGTCCAACGGAACCGTGTAAGCACCATCCGGAACTTCTTCACGCATGGAACGGTAAAGCTTCATGTGTTCCAGGAACATAACTGGGTCATCAGAACGAATGGCAGAAATCAGCAAACCTTTGGCATCGTAAGGACCTGATGGAATAACCACTTTCAGACCTGGCGTTTGTGCAGCTAACCCTTCCAAGTTATCGGAGTGCAGTTCCGGCGTGTGAACCCCACCACCAAATGGAGTCCGGATGGTAACTGGCATCTTCAACTTACCAGCCGTCCGGAAGCTTTCACGAGACATTTGGCCGGCGATTTGGTCAAAGGCTTCAAAAATAAAGCCCATGAATTGGATTTCTGGTACTGGACGCCAACCAGTAAAGGCTAACCCATTTGCCAGACCGATAATCCCAGATTCTGCCAATGGCGTATCAAAGACGCGGTCTTCACCGTGCTTTTCTTGCAAACCATCGGTAGCCCGGAAAACCCCACCGTTCTTACCAACGTCTTCACCGAAAACTAAAACTTTGTCATCACGGGCTAATTCTTCGTCCATGGCGTCCGTGATCGCCTTAACCATTGTTAATTTAGCCATGATTAGTTGCCCTCCTTAGCTTGGTATTCCTTAACCTGACGTTCAATTGCCGCTGGCGTTTCGTCAAAGGTTGCTTCAAGGAATTCAGAAACCTTTTGTACCGGTTGACTTTCAACAACTGCCATTGCCTTTTCGATTTCAGCTTCTACTTCATCTTTGTAGGCAGCTTCTTTTTCATCGTCCCAAAGGCCCTTGTTTTCCAAGAACTTCTTCATCCGAATCAGTGGATCCTTTGCAAACCATTCTTCTTCTTCAGACTTTTCACGGTAACGCTTTGGATCGTCCCCAGACAACGTGTGAGCCCCGAACCGGTAACAAATCGTTTCAATTAAGACAGGCCCGTTACCAGCCGCAATCCATTCACGTGCTTGCTTGGTAACTTCGTAAACAGCCAGGATATCCATCCCGTCAACCAGGACACTTGGAATCCCAGCAGCAACAGCCTTTTGAGCCAAGACAGGAGCTGCAGATTGAACATGACGTGGAACAGAGATTGCGTAACCGTTGTTTTGAACAACAAACAGTGCTGGTGCTTTGAAGGAACCAGCAAAGTTAATCCCTTCGTAGAAGTCACCTTGAGAAGTCCCACCATCACCAGTGTAGGTCCAGGCAACATTCTTTGAGCCGCTCTTCTTCAAACCAAGCGCAACCCCAGCGGTTTGAACGTATTGGGCCCCAATGATGATTTGAGGTGGCACCGCGTTTAAACCATCTGGGTAAACGTTCCCGTTAACGTGACCGATTGACCACATGAAGGCCTTTTCCATTGGTAAGCCATGCTTGATTAATTGCGGGATATCCCGGTATGCCGTTAACAAGAAGTCACCCTTGTCCATTGCGGCACTCGTTCCCATTTGGCTGGCTTCTTCCCCAGCGGTTGGAGCGAAGAAGCCTAACCGACCTTGACGGTTGAGCTTCGTTGAACGGTCACCCAAAACCCGTGACCAAAGCATTTGCTTGTAAAGGTCAACATATTGGTCGTCAGATAAGTCTGGCATCAAGTCAGGGTTCACAACTTCCCCATCGTTGTTCAGTACTTGCAAAGTCTCGTATTCTGGTGTGTGCTTGAGACTTTCAAAGTCTAATTGTGTCATTATCAATGCCCTCCTTTATTTCGTTAGCGCTTACATATAATATAAATCTTTTTGAAATTAAGTCAATATTGTGTAAAAAAATACTTTCCCCAATTTGAGATTCTTCACAAACATTGCCGCTTTTGTCAATTATCTATCACCGGTTTAATCATGTTCGCCTCTTTTTGACCGATAAATATGTTCACTAAATTTTTTTGGTTTTTTAACTAATGTTATCGCTTTCACAAATTTGAAAGTTGATATTGGCAAGGGAAATCGATTTATAGCCTGGTCTGTGATCTCACCGCGATCAAGTTTTCACGTAAGCTTAGCTTGGAAAAACACCCCCTTGACGGCTCTAAACCAGCTAAAAACCCGCAAATTTTATCTTCTTATCAGATAACTCCAAGCCAACTGCAAAGCAAACTGCCAGTTACTACCCCGCCAAACTAACGAGCCGCGCCAAGCTCTATCCACGAAATATACATCCGTTGGTCCAATTCGTTCATCACGAACGGGTGTTTAAAGCAACCACTATCCCCCATCTCTCAATCGCTACGCCCAAAGTTGACCAACTTCCAGAACACTTCCTACCCGTCTAACACGATGACAAACCCTAGTTCCAGCCCCTTCAGTTGACCATTCGCAGTGACAACTTTAGTAAATAATTTACTGAAAGAAAAAAGACGGGGTACTGCCACCGTCTTAGTAAGGTCTCTTAGACTTTAATTGTAATTGCAATCAGTGTGTTGGCTCTTAACCGACGCTGATGCCACCGTATCTAATTTGCTACCATCATTTGGTGTAAAGTAATACGATGGCCCATCAATCCCTTCATCGTAATCAATTTGTGCATCGAGCCCTTCAAAGAACCAGTAGTCAGCCGCTTGAACATAGAAGTGTAAGCCATCGACTTCCGTGTCAATCACCGGTTTGTTGGGATGGTCACACCGGGCCATCCCCGCCGAAAAGCCAGTATGGGCATTCGTTTCGCCATAGACTTTCCCAAAAAATTTGATGCCTTGACCCGGTTGAAGATGCATTTCTTCCTTAAACCACTGAATGATCCGGGGACTCAAATTCAACTTTGATAATGGTGCATTTCCTGCCATGATAAAATCTCTCCTCGCAATCGCTTTCAATTTGTAAGTTTAGAATAGCACACATTTAGCAAATGAAAAAGGATTTTGTTTAGGCCTCCCCTTCCCACTCGGCTAAAAAGCGCCTTACAAATTGGTGCATAAAAGTTTCCCGTTCAACAGCGATCGCCTGCGCGGTTTTGGTATTCAATAACCCTGCCAATTTAAAGAGCTTCTCAGAAAAATGGTTGATAATAGTCTCATTAGCTAAGTTCCGATACTCGGCCCGATCTAGGTGTTCCCGGGGAGATAGTTGAGGATCATATAGTTTTTCACGATGCTTGCCCCCATAATAAACTGCCCGGGCAATCCCAATGGCCCCTAATGCATCCAGCCAATCCGCATCCTGAACAATTTGGCCGGCCAATGACAGTTGGGGCCGCGAACCATCCAACGTATTGGCAAATGACATTTGCGTGATAATTTGCATGATTTCGGTTTGTTGGTCCGCCGAGAATTCTTGCTGACCCAGGAATTTTTCCACGGCCGCCTCAGCCGCCTGAACATCCGCAAAAAGTTTTTCGTCAATCGTGTCATGAAGATAAGCGGCCACGACTGGTAAGAAAGCATCAACCCCCTCCGCTTGGGCAATTTTTTTGGCTAAGCGGGCCACCCGCTTTAAATGATCCATGCCATGCCCGGTTGTATCGTGGCCAAGCTTTTCTTGCGCAAAGGCCTGCACGGCTTGCAGTTGTTGTTGCTGACTTAACATCGGTTGGTCCCTCATTTCTTAACTAAAAAGTACACGGTCCTAACTGTTTAAGACTAGCAGACCGCACCAAATTTCACTCTAATTCACCTTTAGTATACCATTCCATCGTGAAACTTGTGACTTGAACTCTCGGTTTACATTATGTTAAGTTGTTATATACGTTCTAAAAATCATTTGGAAAGCGAGGGTGTTAATATGCACTTAACCAAAGCATCAATGGAAGATCTGGCACGAATTGTGGAAGTCTTGGAAGACGGCAAAAATCAACTCGCAGAACGAGGGGTTGACCAATGGCAAGGTGAATATCCAAACATCAGCCAAGTAAAGGCCGACATTGAAAACGGGTTTGCCTACTTAGTCCACGCGGATGATCACGAGACCGTGGGCGTCTTTTCAATTTTGCCGGCACCGGATCACTCCTATGACGAATTGGATGGTGAGTGGCTTTTGGATACAGACCGTTATTTAACCATTCACCGGGTCGCAATTCACTCTGCTCACGCTGGTAATGGGTACGCTTCTGGCTTATTCAAGGATTTGATTGACCACATCAAAGTCCATCGCGAAGATATTCTATCGTTACGGATTGATACCCATGAAGATAACCAGGCCATGCAACATTTGATTGAAAAGTACGGTTTCAAACGGGTAGGGACCCTCCACGGGGTTTACCGGCCGGAAGAAACCAGTTACGTTTACGAGATGTTGACCCAACAATAAAGCAAAAGGTTCGCTTGCCACTAACGCAAACGAACCTTTTTTAATTCTTCAGCTTTTGATTCAAAACATCTGTCACCAACATATACCCCGGCGCATGCGTAATTACCAATGGCAACCGACTCGCCATTACCGCGTTTTGCGGGGTTACACCACACGGCCAAAATACGGGCAATTCGCCGGGACGCAAGGGCACCGGATCACCATAATCTGGGTGGGCCAGATCGTTAATTCCTAGGGCCATTGGATCCCCTACGTGAATTGGCGCGCCGTGAACTCGTGGCATCGCAGCGGTTACTTGCACCGCCGTGGCAACTTGGTGAGCTGGCACTGGTCGCATGCTCACGACCATCTGCCCCTGCAAGCGCCCGGCGGAACGCAACGGTAAATTGGTATTGTACATCGGAACGTTGACTCCCAAGCTGGTATGCCGCATTTCAATCCCTGCTGCAACTAACTCCGCTTCAAAAGAGAAACTGCAGCCAATCAAAAAGGCTACAAAATCATTCTGCCAGTAATCATCAACCGCCGTTGGTTCAGCAACCAATTTACCATTTTGATAAACCCGATACCGCGGAAAGTCAGTTGCCAAATCAACATCCTGGGCAAATTCCTGCAATTGGCGACTACCCACGTCACTAACCTCTAAAATTGGGCATGGGCGCGGATTTCTTTGGGCGAGCAGCAAAAAATCATACGCATATGCTTGAGGAACAATCACTAAGTTTGCCTGAGTATAGCCGGGACAAACCCCACTTGTGGGACCTGTAAAGCGGCCTTGCCGGACCAAATGACGAAATTCCACCGGAGTGGTTGAGGATGTAATCATTCCGATCGCCTCCTAAAATTAAAATTTCATGAGATATTTTTAATTTAAAGGAGCGCTGCTCAATTGTCAATTCACTTTAAATCTAGCAAGCGGCTTTATCCAACCGTTAGCTTTTATTTCTTCACATTACTGACAACCACGGTTAGTTTTATTTTGCCGACTGGAAGGCAAACGAAAAATTATTACCAATTTGAACGTTGCTCAATTCGTTCCTGTAAGCGTTCAATCTGGCCTTCTAAATAATTGGCTTGCTTAATTAAAGTATGGGTTTTTGCTTGCGGATCATTCAAAACGGCAGCCGCCTTGGCCCGATAACGGCGATGCTTTTCAAACTGCATCGTCCCTACCGCTTCGCCGCTCTGTACTAAACCATCATAGCGACGTAACAGCTCTTGCAAGCGTTGGCGCGCCGACTTCACATGCGCCTTTCTTACCGTCGTTGATCGGTGGCGGTGTGACGGTGGCAGAGACCGGCTCATCACCGGTTTCGTTTGACCATTTACCAACGCCGTCAATGCCTGAATATCAACCGTCAGCAACGGTAAATTGGCCTGCTTTGCGGCTTCGATTCGTTGGAAATTCGGTAAGGGCCGCCCCGTTTGCTTGGCTAAGTGATAAAGCTGAGCGGGGAACCTGATTTTGCGTTGCTGCTTGGCTTGAATTTCTCTTTGTTCATCTTCTCGATAGTAACGACGCCAATCCATTGTTTGCCCCATTTCGTTCACTACTTAAAAATAAAAACGAAGCGCCCCGCGCCCCGTTTGACAACTTTAAAGTGGTTGCTTAACTGTATCTTGCATCCATGCCAAGGCCAAGGCACCCTGTCCCAAGTGGGTCCCAATAACTGGCCCAAAGTAGGATAATTCAAACTCAATGTCTGGGTGCAACTCGCGTAAATGAGTTAACCACTTTTGCCCAGCTGCTTCGTCATTTGCGTGCAGCACCATTGCGCGAACCGGGTAATCCAGGTGACTTAAATCATCCGCAAAAATCTGTTCACAGCGTAATTTGGCCTTTTTCATGGACCGCACCTTCTCAAAAGCTTCAATAGCATAGTTTGCGGTGTGCATCGTTAAGAGCGGCTTAATCTTTAGGATCGAACCAACGAACGCGGACGCATTTGAAAGCCGCCCGCCCCGCACTAAGTTTTGCAAATCATCAACCACAAAAACATTATTAAAAGTATCACGGTACGCCGTCAACTTCGTCAAGACAGTCTCCAAGTCATCACCAGCTTGAATCAACTTCGCCGCTTCCAAAGCTTCGTAACCCATCATCTTGACGGTCAGGTGTGAATCAAACGGAATAATTTGAATCGTATCCTTCATTTCTTCAGCTAACTGCCGTACCGTATTCATCAAGCCCGAAATGGCCGCCGTCAGGTGAATGCTGATCACCGCTTCATAGCCTTCATCCGCTAATTGTTGGTAAAGCTTCATCAACTCACCGACGGGGGGTTGCGAAGTACTTGGGAATGACCCGGCTGTCTTTAAGCGCGCATAAAAGTCTTCCGTTGTTAAATCAATGCCTTCCCGATAACTTTGACCATCAATGATTAATGGAATGGGAACCACACGAATATCGTTGGCCCGAGCCTCTTCACTGGTTAAATAGGCCGTGCTGTCAGTAACAACAGCGATTTTCATAATCAAATCCTCCAAATCTACATTCTGAGCTTGATTTTACCGAACCGATCACTTGCCGGCTTTAAACCTACATAACTTATAAAATAGCATAAAACCACTTAGAAGACAATTATCTCCACCTTCTTTAAGCGCTAGCTTGGTTATTTTCAAAAGAACCGCGTATAATTAAATTTAACGACTTTTTTCGAGGAGGTCATTTTCAATGGCATTTGATGGTTTTTTTACCCACGCAATGGTAAATGAATTAAACCAGGTAATTACAACGGGCCGCGTAATGCGCGTCAACCAGCCCTATCCCAACGAAATGATTTTGGTGATCCGGGCCCATCGGCACAATCAACGCCTATTAATTTCGGCCAATCCTGCCTACCCCCGTTTTCAGTTAACTGAGATTCCTTTTCAAAATCCCGCCGTTCCCAGCAACTTTACTATGACCATGCGAAAATATTTGGAGGGAGCCATCTTGGTCGCTATTGAGCAAGTCGAAAATGATCGAGTAGTAAAATTCCAATTTACTTCCCGTGATGAACTAGGTGACCAACAACTCCTAACTTTATATGTAGAAATTATGGCTCGCCACAGTAACGCCACCTTAGTTAACGAGACAACCGGGAAGGTGATCGATGCCCTCAAACATGTTGCCAATGATCAGAATCGGCTCCGGACCCTTTTGCCGGGCGCAACTTGGCGCATGCCCCCCAAGCAAACTCGTACTAACCCCTACTTGCCAAACCAAAAATACCCGGCTTTGGTTCGTACAACTGGGGAGCCTACCCGGTTGGCCAAAGAATTGCAGCAAACTTATCAGGGGCTTTCACCATTTTTAGCCACCGAATTTGCCAGTCGCCTGCTAGCAGCGGAAAACCTGCCACAAGCATACAGTGATTTTTTGGTTGCGTTTGACAATCCCACCCCAACAATGGTTGAAACCACCACTGGCAAGCAAGACTTTGTGGCTTTAAGCCCGCAACAACCAACAATCCTGAGCACCGAGCACTTTTCGTCGCTCTCCGCTTTATTGGATCATTTTTACGCCCAAAAAGCTGAACACGATCGTACTAAGGAACTGGCTGGTCAAGTTCTTCACGTCATCAAAACCGAATTGAAAAAGGATCAGCGCAAAATCAAAAAATTACATCGGGAAATTGCTGATGCCCAGCAAGCTGACGATTTCCGGATCCGCGGTGAGCTGTTAACGACCTACTTAGGACAAGTTAAAGTTGGGGCGACTAAAATTTCGTTGCCAAATTACTATGACGAAAATCGGCCCTTAGAAATTGAGTTAGCCCCGGAGCTTTCCCCATCCAAAAATGCCCAGCGTTACTTCACCCGCTACAACAAATTAAAAGCGTCCGTCGCCTATGATCAGGAACAACTAGCAATTACCCAAGCGGAAGTTGATTACCTAAATGGGATTTTAAGTCAGATTGCCTTGGCTGCCCCTAAGGACGTTCAGGAAATCAAAGCTGAGTTAATTGAGCAGGGGTACTTGAAAAAGCACACCAAAAAAGGGAAAAAGCAACGCAAAATTCCCGCTGCCCAACCAAGTGAGTATTATGCTTCCGATGGTACATTAATCATGGTCGGTAAAAATAACCGGCAAAACGATCGACTCAGCTTTAAGCTGGCTAATAAAAATGAACTTTGGTTCCACGTCAAAGATTTGCCCGGTTCGCACGTGGTAATTCGCGACACAAACCCAAGCGATCAAACGATTCAGGAGGCTGCGCAACTGGCTGCTTACTTCTCCAAGGGCCGTGAAGCAACCCACGTTCCCGTTGATTACCTACCGATCAAAGCGTTGCATAAACCCGCTGGGGCCAAACCTGGTTTTGTAACTTTTCGCGGTCAAACAACCTTAATGGCCAAGCCGGTCGCCCCACAGCACATTAACCCTAAAAATCGGTAAACTATCTATATCTAAAGGAGTGCCCTATGGTTAATTCAATCCTTGCTAAGTTTCAAATTGCGAAACAATTACCAACCTTTGAACAAGAATTGCACCAAATTGAAACCACCCACCCAAAAGTGTACACGCTCGGGCTTCAATTAATCGAACGTTACATGAAACATCTGTATATTCGCCGGGCCGCAGCCATTTTAGCTCTGCCGGGGTTAGCCGTTAGCTACTGGACCCAAAATATTTTGCCGGTTGCGACGATGATTACCATCTGGGGAATCGCCATGATGATGTGTCTACTGACAGCTACCCGCATCAATCAGCTTAAAGATCAATACCACCTCACTACTCCGCCCCAAGACTAACTGGTCTTACTGAATTTAACCTAATTTTCACCGCCCTCAGCCAGCTTATTTTCTAGTTTGGCTGGGGGTGGTTTGTCTTACCGCCGTTGCTGGGAGATTAAAAATAATCACCTGGAGCGTTTAAGCCATCGCCGTTTGTAAAATTAAGTTAGAAAAATAAAAAAGCCATTTGTGATAGACTTT
>DHCFD07801__coassemble_1301_pt1 | contig 19716 bp, 18 predicted proteins | sample DHCFD07801__metabat2_low_PE_021 | metagenome-assembled genome bin DHCFD07801 | reverse complement strand
GCCTTAATTGTTGCCATCGGGGTTAGTAATCTTAATCCGGTTGGAACTGGTTGACGAGTGGTTCAACTCTGGCGCATCGGTGGAGAAGAGATCGGCGGTCGTCTTCTGGCCGTTTTGCGCAAAGAGGCTGGTGGATTTATTGCCGAGCTTGCGGTCTTGTTGCTCCAGCTTTTGCAACCCGTTGGAGTAGTTGTAATCACTAGCGTTGACCTTCTTAAAGCCCTTCGGCGTGTAGAAACGTAAGAGGTTCTTTTGGTTGAGGGCATCCGAGAGGTGCAATTCCTTAGTGACAAAGCGTTGGTCGGCTTCGACTTGCTTTTGTTCTTTGGCCGTTAAGTGGGCAATCTTCCCCGTGGTCGTATCATAGATCGTCCCGTTGACGCTGGTGTACTTTGGCGTCACAAAGTCTTGATTGCGAAAGGCCACCAGTTGCCGGTGTTGACTGGAGAAGAGGTCGGTCCCAAACATAATGTAGCGCTTGGTGGAAATCCCCAGGAGGTGCAGCAAGGTCGGCAAGACGTCGATTTCGCCCCCGTAGGTTTGGTAGATCTTCCCCTGGTCGGTTCCGGGGATGACAAACATCAAGGGAACCCGTTGCAACATGGCGTTGTCGAAGTCGGTCCAATCTTCGTTGGAACGCCCTAAGACACTAGCCAGGTACTTGTTTTCAGAGTTGGAAATTCCGTAGTGGTCCCCATAGATCATAATCAAAGAGTGCTTTGCCAGGCCGGATTTGTCCAGGTAAGCAAAGAATTCCTTGAGCGATTGATCCAGGTAGTGGGCAGTGACAAAGTAGTCATTGACGGCGGTATTACCCGTGTCAACGGTCGTGAAGTTCGGGTCCTTGTCTTCGCTGTCCAATTCGTACGGGAAGTGGTTGGTAACGGTGATGTACTTGGCGTAGAACGGTTGTTGCAAGTGTTCCAAGTACTTAATCGAATCTGCAAACAACAACTTATCCTTCAAGCCATACCCGGTGGCCTTGTCGCCGGAAGTATCGTAATACGAAGCGTCGAAGAAGTATTGGTAAGCCAGGTTCTTATAGACGTTATTGCGATTCCAGAAGGAGGCGACGTTGCCGTGGAAGACCGCGGTCGAATACCCACCCCGTTGCTCTAAGATGGCCGGCGCGCCTTCAAAGGTATTGTCGTTGCCCAGCGTCGCAAACAGGGAGCCTTGTGGCAGGCCAAAGGTGCTGGTTTCCAGCATGTTTTCGGCATCAGAGGTCTTCCCCTGACCGACTTGGTGGAAGAAATTGGCAAAGGCGTAGGTACTGTTGCTGTGGTAGAGCGAGTTTAGAAAGGGGGTAACTTCTTGGTTGTTGATCTTTTTATCAATTAAGAACTGCTGGAAACTTTCCAGGTGGATCACAATCACGTTTCGGCCCTTAGCAATCCCGTACAGTTGGTCGTTGGGTTTGGCGTAGTTGGTATCGGTAAACTTCTTTACCTTTTCCAGCTGGGCTTTCGTAGCCGACTTACGCATGTTGTAAGTGTGTTGGGATCGTACCAGATCGTAACCAGTAAAGGTATCGATCCCCAGGTATTTTACGATGTAGGTCCGGTCAAAGGTCCGCCCTAACAACTGTGGGCGATCAAATTCGGCGACCATGATGTTGAGGCCTAAAATCAAGAGACCGACCGAAGTAACGGCAAAGGCCAGCCGGTGGCCCAAGGCCCGCGGGTCAAACTTGATTTTTTTCCCTAGCATCAGTAACAAAATAATGACGATGTCCACCCAGTACAAGAGGTCGTGGACATTGGTTAAGGCTAACGAGGAACCGGACAGGCCTTGGTTGACCTTGGAATAACCGGTCATGGTCGCGATCGTCATAAAGTCAGTAAATTCCCGGAAGTAGATCACATTGAGGTACAAGAGGACCGTATTGGCAATATAAAGCCCCATGGTGACCGGGTAAAAGAAGCGCGAACGCTTGAAATAAAGGCCGATACTCAGCAGGATGATCGTGGTGGCCAGGGGATTGAAAAAGGTAATTACGCCCTGGATAAAGCTGGTATCACCGAGTTTAAAGTCCATCACGTACGCAAACAGGGTTTTGAGCCAAAACAGGCCCACCAACAGGGCAAAAAAGCCCGTCCGCGTATTGACGAATTTCCCTAGTTTTCGCATTTCGGGTATCCTCACAAACATTAAATTTCGGCCGGGGAACGGCCGAGCGGCACTAGTTTTCACCGGGGATTTCCCGGGAAATAGTTCAACGTCCCCCATTTTATCACATTCTAGATTGCTGGTTGGGTCTGACGGGGATTGTAGCAGAAAATTAACGGTTTGCCGCCGTAAAAGGAAAATAAAAGCGAAAACGAACCACTTTAACCGAACTTAGAATAGTGTTAAAGTGATAAAACAACAATATATACAAAAATTAGTTTGAGGAGCGGTCCAGACATGCAAATTAAAATTTATGATGATCAACAAGCGCACGCGATGGCAACCCAGTTTTTCGGTCATGATTACCACGATCCTGGGGTGATGAAATGGGGTGGCTTTTTGCTAAGTGAACATACCGCTCGCTTGCAGGCGGCAACCGCGGCTGCCGACATAAAAAAACCGTCATCCCAAGCCCCCCGGGCTGGTGATGACGGTAGGTAAAGGTTATTGATTAAAGGTGCCGGCTTCGACTTGGCGAATGAAGTCAGCGAGGTGCCGGTAGTAAACGGCCGGGTTGTCGACCATGTGGTGGTGGCCACCATTTGGCGTCGTGACCAACTTGGCGTTTGGAATCAAGTCAGCCATGGTTTGGGCTGTGGCCAACGGCATCGTTTCGTGTTCCCCGAAGGTCAGCAAGGTTGGCACCTTGATGTTCTTCAGTTGGTCGCGGAAGTGCCAGTCCTTTAGCTTCCCGGTAATGACAAACTCATTATCCCCTTGGAAGGCGTTGTAAACCGCTGAGCCAGCGATGTCGGCCAAGTGGTAAAGCTTCGATGGCTGCTTGCGGTCAACGTAAGCTTCGTTTAAGGCTTGGACGTTGGCTTGGTAACGCGCGTTGGCGTAGTCGTTGTTGGCTTCGCATTCCCGCATAAAGGCCACTTCGGCGGCAGGCAACAGAGCTTCCCGACATTGGTTGACGTGGGCGACGTATTCGTCGATTTCATCAACCATCGAAGAAATAATGGCCCCTTTGAGGTGTTGCCCGTACTTAACGGCGTATTCTTGGACCAACAAACCACCCCAGCTTTGGCCGATTAAGTAGAAATTGTCGATCCCCAGCTTTTGCCGGACTTCTTCGACTTCATCCAAAAAGTATTCGTAAGTCAAATACTTGGCGGCAATGGCGGGATCTTGGTAATCTGGTTGGTCTGAATATAACGAACCTAACTGGTCGTACATATGAACTTGCACGTCTAAGCCTTGGGCCTGTAATTGCTGGGCCGTATCTTCCCAGTACTCGTGATTGCCCCCGGGACCGCCGTGCAAGGCGAGTAAGTGGATCGGGCCATCGCCTTGGGTGTTGGTCCACAAGTGATAGCCGTTATCCAAAGTTAAAATGGTTGTCCCTGTTTTCATAAATTATCATCCTCTCTTTTGCCCGATAAAATTAAGTATACGCCTTCAAACCATAAAACGACAATTAATCCCGTCCCGCGTGGGGCAAAGTCAAGTGACAATGGGACAGGTCGAGGGTGTAGGTCAAGGCTTCATTGCCCCGCAAGGTCATTAAGTAGTCGGTGGCAAAAAGGATCAATTCCCACTGGTGACCAGCAGCTAAGTGGTGGTAGATCGGCTGCAGCGGGAAGGTGACGTCGACAAATTGGTCGGGACGCAATTCGTCGACTTGACTGGCGGAATGCCGATTTTGCAGGTTGATATGGCCAAAGGCGATCACTTTGGCTGGCGTCGGCTGCTTAGCCAGTTCAAATTCCCGCAGGTCATCACTACCGAAGTGCCACCCGGCCCGCAGACTTCGCGGGGCGATGACAACCGGACTGGTCGTTAAGCGTTTGGCCTGTCCCCGGTCAACCAAAAAGGCGGATAACAGCCCGTGGTCGGCATTGACCTTGACCCGGGCTTGGACGACCGGGGTCCCTTGAAAGACTTGTGGTTGCGTTTGCGGCGGGGTCAGGAAATGAGCAGCAAAGGTACCATCATCGGCCAAGAGGGCTTGTTGCCATTGCGCGGGATCCTGACACCACTTTTGGTAGGTGGCAGTAGGGTGACCATCGGTAAAGAATTGGGTGGTAGCTTCAACGGCGTGGGGGGTTAAACGCCCGGTACCCAGGTTGTAGGTGGTAGTGGCGGCACCGTCCCATTGGTCCGCCGGGTGCCAAGTTTGCGGCTGGCGGTTGTCTTGGACCAGGAAGTTAGGCAATAATTCGTCCGCCCCGTTGGTCAGCCCCCAGAGGTGGTGGGCCAGCCAGAGGTTGACCATTTCTGCAAAATCCAGGGACTGAAAGGCGTTGATGTAGATGTGTTGGCCTTGGTGGAGAATCACTTTCGGGTGGGCCCCCTGGGCGATCAGACCATCGTAAAGGGCTTTGGCTTGGTTGGGTTTGACGTTGTCATCATTGAGACCGTGGACCAACATGACGGCACACTTGATGTTTTTGATCGCGGGGCGGTAGTTGCGTTTGGCCCAAAAGGCATTGTAATTCCCCGTTTGCCGATCCTGGGCGGCGGCCATCACTTTGAGGTAAACGTCGTTGGTTGGTTTGATTTTGAGGTAGTCGGCTAAGTTGCCCGTCCGGCTAAAGGTCTCGGCCGCTAAAACGTCGGCGTCCTCCCCTTGGAAACCACCGGGCGCCATTACCAAGCCGTTTTCCCGGTAGTAGTCATACCAGCTCGAGATTGCGGCTTCGGCGATGATGGCTTTTAAGCCGGCCACACCGGTCGTGGCCACCGCGGTTGCCAGGGTGCCTAAATAAGAACGGCCCGTCATGGCGACGTTACCGTTGCACCAGTGGGCTTTAATCACTTGACCGCTGGTCCGGTCGGTAAAGGCCCGGCGGTCGCCATGGAGCCATTCCACCACGGCTTTCATCGCGGCGGTTTGTTCAGGCGACCCACAGGTTTGCAACCCATCGGAATCCTTGGTCCCAATCCCGGCGGCGTAAACAATGGCGTAGCCACGGGCTGCTAAATAGTTGTTTAAGCTGTAAGCCGGCGTTTCGCTAAAGGTTTCACTGGCTTGACTGGTTTCACCGGTGACGGTGCGGTAGTGCTTGGGCGCCGGAAATTCCATTTCGGTTGGGGCCTGAAAGGTAGCTTCCTTATGGGTCAAGGGATGATTGACCGGGTGGGTCAACTGTTGGCCCCAGTGATCATTGGTACCCTGGTTGTAAGGGCTGGCCGTAAAGACAGCCGGCACCGCCAGTCCCTGGTCGGATTCAGCCGGCCGCATAATTTCAGCCTTGACGAGGTCTGCTTGCCCGTCAAAGTCGGTATCGAGGTCGGTTTCAATGTAGACGACTTCGCGAATGAAGCGGGCCGGGTCAAAGCATGCGATGGGCTGACCGTTGAAGGTCAGGGGTTTTTCAGTGGCCGGCAGTTGGTAGGTCCAAGCCAAGGCCCCTTGGGTCGCCAGTTGGTCCAAGTAGCGGTACCCGTGCTTGGTTCGGCTGACCAGCAGGGCATAGAAGGCAGCGACCACGGCTTTGGCGGTCCACTTGGTCGGGCTGGGCAGGGGGAGGTTGATTTTGACAACGGCCGTACTTGGCGCTTCGACTTGATAATCAACGTCAGCTTCAAAGCCCAATAATTGGAGGGCTAAGAGGTGAAAGGCCGCCGTAGTCAAGGATTGCTCGCTGGCAAGCCAATCAGCTGCCGAAGTGGCCGGATCAATCGCCAGGCCGGCTAGCCATTGCTGTCCGGCTGGCGCACTCTGGGCAGCGGGGTGGCTGTTCAGCAATAATTGCCCCAAGAGGGCTTTGGGGGCAAGTTGTTCCCAATTCGTTGGCAGGAACTTTAGCCGGGTTAATTCAGCGACTTGGGTTGCCAAGTCGGTCGTTTGGATTGCAAATTGATGGTTTCGCATGTATCTGACACCTCAACTTAAAATAATTACCCCCATTATCGCACGTTCGCGGATAATGGGGGTAATGATCACCTTAATTTTCAGTTTTGTTCAATTTACTGTGTTGGTAGCCGTAGGCAAAGTACAGCAGTAAGCCAAAGGCAAACCAGATCCCAGCCCCAATGAAGGTTTCCAGTTTTAACAGGGTAATCATGGCCAAGCAGGCGATCCCGGAAAGAATTGGCAAGATCGGGTACAGTGGCACCTTGAAGCCTTGCGAATTGTCAATGTCGGTCCGCTTGCGCAGCGGGATAATCCCAAAGGAAACGAAGGTAAAGGCCAGCAGGGTCCCGATGTTGACCAAGCTGGTCAGGTTATCTAAGGAGACCAGCCCGCCCATGAAGGCGATGATCACGGCCACGACCCACAGGGCGTTTTTGGGAACCATTGTGTGAGGATCTAATTTCGCCAAGAAGGTCGGCAGCATCCCGTCCCGCCCGATTGAGTAGACCAACCGGGAGCTAGAGTAGATCATCGTGAACATCATCGTGAACATCCCCACCAAGGCCCCGATGGACAGCAGGTCCGCCAGCCAACCTTGGTTGACGCTCTTTAAAGCAAAGGCAACCGGGTTGGCGACGTCTAGTTTGGTGTACTTGACCATTCCGACCAAGACGGCGGCAACGGCCATGTAAAGGACGGTCGCAATGACTAAGGTCCCAATGATCCCAAAGGTCATATTTTTCTTAGGGTTTTTCACTTCAGCGGCTGACGAAGAAACGGCGTCAAAGCCAAGGAAGGCAAAGAATACCGTCGTCGCCCCCGTAAAGGCCCCGCTCAGCTTGTAAGGCAAGAAGGGGTGGTAGTTGGCAGGCTTGATAAAGAAGACCCCGACAGCCACGAAGGCGACGATGATGACAATTTTTACCAAGACGGCCAGGTTGTTGACCCGGACCGAAGCTTTCATCCCGTGAGCCAACATGGCGGTAATCCCCAGGACAATTAAAACGGCCACCAGGTTGATGTACGTCCCGTGGGCCGGGTCAAAGGGACCGGTTAAAGCATGGGGCAGCCGGATTCCAAAACTTTCCAGCAAGGATAAGAAGTAGGCGGCCCACCCGGTCGAAACGGCGGCAACGGCCAGCATGTATTCCAAGATCAAGGCCCAGCCTAAAATCCAGCCGATGATTTCACCAAAGACTACGTTCCCGTAGGAGTAAGCACTCCCGGCGACGGGCAGGGCAGAAGAAAATTCGGCGTAACACATGGCGGCCAAGGCGCAGACAATGGCGGCCAGTAAAAAGGATAGGATCACGCCGGGGCCGGCATCAACGGCGGCCACGGTCCCGGGCAAAATGAAGATCCCGGTCCCAATGACGGCCCCGATCCCGAGCGCCATTAAGTCGAAAGCTGATAGCGACTTGACGAAGTTTTTATCCGTTCCCAAGTAGCGATCGAGGCTTTCTTTACGCATGATATTCAATTTCATTGGAAAGTCCTCCGTGGGTATTCTGCGATAATTGCTAATCCAATTTTATTTAAAATTAAATGAGAAGTCAATTAGAATGTTTTGTGAAACCGCTTCTTTATGGGGTTGAACGGAATGGTTGCTTTTTAAAGCCGATCCGTTGACAATAGAGGGCGAAGACAAACTGACAACAATCAGGAAGGAAAATGAAATTATGGCAATTGAAAAGACCAGCGGCGCTGTCGTGTACCGGGTGCAAGATGGCCAATTGGAATACCTCTTGTTACAAAGCACCAACCGGGGGAACTTTTGGGGCTTTCCGAAGGGCCACGTTGAAGGCGCCGAGGATTTAATTACGACCGCCACCCGCGAAATCAAAGAAGAAACCAGCCTCGCGTTAACAGTCGACCCGGCCTTTTCGGTCTATACGGAGTACGACTTGCCCAATGGCAACCGCAAGGAAATGACGTTGTTTACCGCGCTGGTCCCAACGGAGACGACCTTGCAACTGCAAGCGGCGGAAATCAAAAATGCCGCTTGGCTGCCTTACGAACAAGCGCGGCAACGGTTAACCTATGAAAATTTGAAACAACTCTTAGATCAAGCCCACGCCCATTTAAAGGAGCAAATCAATGCCTAAGCCGCCGGTAATTGTCCTTTGTGGGGCGGCGGGGACCGGGAAAACGACGGTGCAGCAGTACTTGCGCCAGCGCTTTAACTTAGCCCGGGTGATCACGCACACCACCCGGCCGCCGCGCCCCGGTGAAGTGGCCGGGCAAGACTATTACTTTGAGACGCCGGCTTCCATGGCCAAATTGCACCTGTTTGAGCAGGTGGAATATGATCACTATCGCTATGGTTCATCGCAAGAGGGTCTGCAACGGGCCTTGGCTGATCATCCCGGGGCGGTGATGGTCTTGGATACCAAGGGGGCCGTGACCTATCGAAAAGCGCTTGGGGACCAGGTAAAGGTGCTCTTTTTAACAGTGACGGATCACCAGCAACTCCGGCAGCGCTTGACCCACCGGGGGGATGCCCCCGCGGCGATCGCTTCCCGGCTGGCCAGCGAAGAATTTCAGCGTGATTTGACCCTGCCGCCAGCTTTACAAGCCCAGGCCCTGATCTTAAGAAATGATGATTGGGCTGCCGCGGTCGCCCAATTAGAACTGTATGCCACCCAATGGGGATTGAAGGGAAAATAAATGAGTGAATCAATCGCAACGGCTTTGCAGACATTAAAGCAGGCCAACTACCGGATTACTAAGCAACGTCGCCACTTGTTGGCTTTGTTGGCAGCGCAATCGGAACACTACATCGATATTACGACCTTAGATGATCAGATGCGCCAGGCTTTTGCCGGGGTCAGTCACAACACGATCTACCGTAATTTGGCAGAATTTGCGGCCTTAGGGTTAGTGGAGATTACGCGGCGGTCCAACGGTCAGGCCGTCAAATTTCGCTGCGAGCGGCCCCACCACCACCACTTTATCTGTCAGACGTGCGGGCGGGTCTTGGAGATCCAGATGCCAAAGTGGGATCCCAGCTATTATGAGCAACAATTACCGGGGGCCAAGATTACCGGCCATAATTTTGAATTGTACGGTCAGTGTCCGAAGTGTGCCAACCGGCAAAAGTCGTAAAGATTTACGATTTCTTTAATGTTTGCCCGGGTGGGAATTTAGTACAATGAGGGATAAAACAAAGTTAGCAAGCACCGGGGCGGTTGCCTGTCAGGTGCTTGGGGAGGAAAAAATGGCCAAGACACCACCGTTTGTCACCCCCTTTGCCTTGGTATCATTAGTGTTGGCCCTTGGCGCGACCAACGTGGTGGTTAACAAAACCACCCATACCAATGAAGGGGCGAAGGTGACGACCACCACGACCAGTACTGATTCAGAGCGTCAAGTAACGCCAAGTGACCGGAGTACTTCGGATCGGCCCAAGGATGACCGTGACGCAAGTGATGATCACAGCCAAGCGGATCATTCAGCGACGGCGCCGAGTCAAGCGGACCGGACCAGTACGACGTCGCAAACAACGACGACGGATCATTCAGCGACAACGAACGATACCACCGCAACGTCAACGTCGGCTTCGCAGGCCAGTTCAGCCGCCACCAATAACGCGTCGACCGCGTCCAGTAACTAGGAGGGATGACGATGTTTAGCTTCTTAGACATGATTAACAGCTCGCTGAGTTACTTTAACATCAAGCTGACGCTGAAAAATAAGATTTACATTGCCATCGCCACCTTGGGGGATGGCTACTTAATTTACGTTACCTGCCGACTCTTTTTGAACCAAGTTTGGTTACGGGGGCTCTTGTATTGTTTAGCCGTGGCTTTTTTAACGTACTATCTGTATTTAAATTTTGTGTACTACTTCTTAGATCGGACCTCGCGGTTTGACTTCTTATCACCGTGGCTAAGCAAGGTGACCGGGACCGCTCCGGATGCAACGACCGGGAAAATGCCGCGGCAAAGGCGCCAAGCGGCTTTGAATCAAGCGGCGGGCTATTACGAAGACCACGACACGGTTCGGGCGGCGGTAACGATTGATGCCACGGAACAAGCCAACTTGCGGGCCTTGGTGGACCAACTGGTGGCTGAGCACCTTTTGGTGGCCGAATATGATGGTTTGAGTGAAGCGGAAATTTTGGCGCAGTACCGGGCCAAAAATGAACCAGTCCCGGCCTTAAATTCGGGCCAAACCCTGCCGTATTATGAATTGGTCCATGAAGCGGCTCGCCACCGTTTGACGATTTACGCCGGGATGAACGCGATGGACAAGCAACCGGTGGGGCATATTACCAAGGTGGGCTTAACGGATGCACATGATGCGCGGGTGCAATACCAACTGTATTTGGCGAAGCTCTTTGTGACCGGCGGTCCCCATAAGATTGCCGGGCGGCGCGACACCACGATCTTAACCGATGGGGATTTTGGGCTTGTAGCGTACTTAGCCTACCGGGAAAAGCAGCCTAAGGGATAGAATTAGGAAATTCATAAGGGAATCGTCATGGATTCAAAGCTGTTGCCGGGGCCTAACAAGGCCAAGCAAGGCTGACGGACGCGCCTGGAAAGCGTTTTTTCGCTTACTGGGCGCGTTTTGACTATTCATAAGTAAATGATTGTGTTCAGTTCAAATTTAACGTGCGATAATAACAACAACTTTGGTGAAAGGGAGGGGAGGCTCGACGTGAAAAAAGACCAAACCTATACCGAAACAATTATGCGCAGTATTCGGCGCGACATTATTCTGGGGACGTACCGGCCGGGGGACAAGTTAGTGATTTCGGAGTTGAAAAAGTACTATCAGGTATCCTTATCAGTCATCCGGGAAGCGTTAACGCGCCTGACGGAACAAGAAATTGTCACGGCGACTCCCAACGTCGGCTTTCGGGTGGCTCAAATCAGTCCCCAGGGGATTCAAGAACTCAAACAGGCCCGGTTGATTAACGAAGGGACGGCGATCAAGTTGGCAATTGAACGCGGCTCGATCGAATGGGAGGCCAAACTGGTGGCGGCCTACTATAAATTAGTCCATACGGAGATTTACCTGCCCAAGACCCAACAATTAAATCTGGAATGGTTTATGGCCCATAAGCACTTTCACATGACCATTGTCGAAGGTGCGGGCAATCGCTTCCTATCCAAAATCTGCTTGCGCTTATGGAACCAAAGCGAGTTGTCTCGGAGTCAAGCCTTGGTGGGGCATAAGGTTGCCCCCGGAATCGAAGAACACCGGCAGTTAACCAAGGCGATTACGGACCGGGATGTTGACCGGGCCTTAGAAATTCATGCGGCGCACTTGACCAACGGGATTAATCACCGGCAAAAGTAGCAGTGCTGACGATAAAAAAATAAGTTGACCCGGGTAGGCACGGCCCTAGCGGACCACGAAAAGTTAAATTAAAAAAATCTCATGTTAAGGGGTTGACGAAACCGTCAAAAGCCCCTATACTCTTAACCAACAATTAAAGATCAATGAGAAAGACGCGGAGGGAACCCGTTCTGGTGCCTTGGTTAAGAGAGTCAACGGTTGGTGTGAGTTGATCCAAATCTCCAGTAACATATCATTCCTGAGTTACCGGCTGAATTGCAGTAGGCTTGGTTGGGGGCCACCCATTACAGTGGTCGCGGATTCAATCAGAGTCCGTAGTAAGATGGTCGTTAATGACGACTAAGTGGGATGGTACCGCGCGGCAGCGCTCCTATAATGACAATGGTCATGATAGGAGCGCTTTTTGTTTTTCCGCCGGTCCCCAGGAATTGAGCCCAGAACACTCCATCACATATTTGCTAATCTTTCCGCTCACCAGAGCCACATATCCCGGCGCGGCTTTCTTAGCAGGACTGGCTGCGATCTTTGATGACATATTTTATTTACACTTAGTTTTTATGGAGGTAATGATAATGACTCAATTAAATGCCAAACAAACCGAATTTGCCAACGCGCTGTACCAAGCTTACGCCAAGAACGAACCGTTAACCGAAAGTGATTGGACAGGGGTGGTAACTGATGATGACACGGCCTATGCCGTCCAAGACCAGGTTATGCAACTCAAGGGGCAACCAGTTGCAGGTTACAAAGTATCGTTGACCAGCAAGCAGACCCAAGACATGTTTGACGCGGATTCGCCGCTGTATGGTCAGCAAGTGGCCGAACGGTTCTTAACGGCGCCGGCCGACGTTAACTTGGCGGACTTAAACGAACCCTTAGTGGAAGTTGAACTCGCCTTCCGGGCAAAAGAAGATTTACATAGCAATGATTCCCTGGACGATCTTTTACATAAGGTAACGGTGGCGGGCGCGTTGGAAGTGCCGGATGCCCGCTTTAAGGATTGGTTCCCGAGCCTGGGCAAGTACAATGTGATGTCCGATTGTGCCGTTGGGGGCCTGGTAGTGTTAGGAACGGAAAAAGATGCCGACTTGGTCTTTAGTGATGTGGCGGCGGCCGCAACGGTCAACGCCACGCTGGTTAAGGATGGCAAAGAGTTGGCCAGTGGGACCTCAGCCGAAGTGCTCGGCAACCCACTGGAATCCTTAAAGTGGCTGGTCACCAAGTTGGAAGCCCAAGGCAAGGGCTTTAAGGCGGGCCAAGTCGTTTCTTCGGGGACCTTTGTCTTGCCGCCTCACCTGACCGCCGGGAAGTGGGAAGTGCACTTTGACCACGAATTGGGTGACGTGGTCGTAAATGCTAAGTAGGTAAAAGAGATGCGAATTGCAGTTGCCGGCGTGGGCGGGATGGGCACCCGCTTCGCGCTGAAGTTAGCTCAGGCAGGCAATGACGTCACGTTGGTAGAAACGTGGTCCGCGCGGCTGAAGGCCCTGAAAACCCAGGGGCTGCAAGCTAAGCTGGACGGTCAAGAAGTAACCATGAAATTGCCGGCCTACGCACCTGACGAAGTCCCAGCGACCCCAGGCTTTGACCTGGTCTTGTTTTTGACCAAGAGTATGCAACTAGCTGCCTTGGCCAGGACCCTACAACCCCTGTATGGTCCACAAACTTACGTCTTATGCCTGATGAACGGGATTGGCCACGAGCAAACCCTGGGTAAGTACGTTCCTCAAGAACGCTTACTGTTAGGCAACACGATGTGGACAGCTCAAATGGCGCGGCCCGACCACGTCTTATTGCAAGATGATGGGTCGTGTGAACTGGGTAGTCTGACGGCTGATCCCGCTCAAGTCCAGATGGCCCAAACGGTCGTGGACGTGTTCACCCAAGCCGGCTTAAAGCCCCGCTTGCTTGATGACCCCCGCTATTCCGTCTTTCGCAAGGGATGTGTCAATGGGACCCTCAATACCTTGTGCACCCTCTTAGAATGTAATGTGGCGGAGTTTGGGCAAACCACCCCGGCCCATGCCTTGGTGGAAGCAATTGTCAAAGAGTTTGCGGCCGTCGGAGCCAAGCAAGGCTTACACTTGGATGTCGCAGAGGCGGTCGCACACGTGGAATCATGCTACACCGTGATTGGGGAGCATTATCCCTCGATGTATCAGGACCTGGTGGTCAACAACCGGCCAACGGAAATTGACTACATTAACGGTTACGTAGCCCGGCACGGGCAGGCAGCGGGCGTGGCGACCCCGTATTGTCAGTTGTTAACGGCGCAAGTGCACGTTAAAGAGCAGTTGCGTCACGCCCACAATGATCAATAAGCGAGCGACCTTGGCTGCCGGCGACCAACCTAAGGCGGCCAAGCAAGGGGCAGACCATTTGATGTACCAACCATCGGTGCTTGCCCTAACTTTTTTCCAAATTCGAGCTATTAAGAAAAGGAGCGCAGTCCTGTAGGGCGGCGCTCCTTTTGTTGGTGAGGTTACTTTTCTTGGTAGGCGCGACTGTAAGCGTCGGCAGCGCGCATCGCGTCCGCCACATCGGCAGGCGTAACTTTAAATGGCATCCGGTCCATCGTATCGCCAGTGGCACAAGCCAATTCCCCGACTTTTAGCAAATTGGCTTCACTTGGGTCATCGATCCCGACGGCTTTAAAAGTGGTGGGCAGCCCGAGCGCCAACACTAACTTGAGGTACTTTTCAAAGCGGGTTTGATCCGCTCCTTCCAACATTAATTGGGTCAGGGTTCCGAAGGCCACCTTTTCGCCGTGGGTCATTTCGTGGATCCGCCCAGTCAACGCGCTTAGGCCATTGTGGATGGCATGGGCGGCGGATAAACCGCCGCTTTCGAAGCCGACGCCGCTCATCAAGGTGTTGGCTTCGACGATCTTTTCCACGGCCTGACTGCTGGTCTGGTTGGCGACCGCACTCAGGGCCATTTCACCGTAGGCAAAGAGGGTTGCTTCACACCGTTCAGCGATGGCAAGGCCGACTTGGGTTTGTTGGGCATCAAGCATCGTTTTGCCCGCTGCTTGGTGCACCGCTTGGGCTTCCACATTAGTCGCCAAGGCATCGGCAATTCCGGACGCGAAGTAACGGGCGGGGGCTTGGGAGATGACCTTGGTATCGACTAAGACCAGGTCTGGGTTATGGCTGTAGAAACGGTAGTTAGCAAAGGAGCCATCCTCGTGATAGATCACGGAAAGCCGTGAACATGGGGCATCGGTGGAGGCTAAGGTTGGCAGGATCGCCACCTTGCAGCCGAGGTTGTCGGCGATCGCCTTGGCGCTGTCAAGGGTCTTCCCGCCGCCCAGACCGACAATTACGTTGGCTTCAAATTCTTGTCCGATGGTAGTAATCCGGTTGATTTCAGCCTCTGAGGCTTCCCCTTGGAATTCAACTTCTTGGAGGGTAAAGCCCTGATCCTTTAAATAAGTGAAGAATTGAGCACCCAACAAGCGGAAAACGGTCTGCCCACCCATTACTAAGAGGCGGTCGCCGAGTTGGTGCAGGTACGGGGCACTTTGAAACAAAACGCCGTTACCTTGGACATAGGTTGCCGGGCTAGCGAAAACGGTTGTTGCCATGAAAAATACCTCCTTAAATTAGCTGGTTGATTTACGCAGCGGTAACATGAATATTATTATACGCTCATGTGAAATTTAGCACAATATCAATTAAAATAAAGGCGCCACAGGGGCGCACCAAATTAGCGTTCCGATGGTAACAAAAATTGGGCTGGAATACATAGCCGAGGCTGGGGACTACGGGGTTCGGTTGCTAACCGGAAGGCCTGCTGCCCGATCTCGGTTAGGTGATTGTCAATCGTGGGCAAATTCAGCAGGCGGCCAGCGAGCTGATTTTCTTGTCCGATCAACTGGGGAGCAGGCTGGTGGGCCGCCGCAAAGGCCGCTTGCAAACCGGCCGCTGGCGCATCACCATTGGTAAAGAGTGCTTGGGGCCAGTTGCCTTGTGCCAACAAGTGGGTTCCGATTTGGTAGCCATCTTGGTAGGTTAACACATCGGTCACCACCAGGGGCGCTTTGGCGGTGGGCCAAAGCGTTCGATAGGCGGCCAGCGCAGTCGCAGTGGTTGCAGACTGGTCAGCGGGCCGGGCAAACAAAAAACCAATTTGGTGGATCCCGCCTTGCTTTAACCATCGCAGGGCGGCTAAGTACCCCGTTTGGCGATCCGGGTAAACCGCGGCTAAAGGTAAATCGCCCGGGTCTTCACAAACCACCACTGGTCCCCAGCTTTGGCGCTCGGCCAGATATTGTAAACTTGCTTCGTGGGAAGCAAAGATCAAGCCATCAAATAACTTGCGTTTGAGTTGGGTCAGATATTTGGTTTCGACAGCGACATCGTAACGTGAGGGTAAGAGACTGATTTGGTAGGCCGAAGAAAAGGCCGCCGTTAAAATTCCGTGAACCAACTGATTAAAATAGGGATGGTTCATGTGGGGCAAAACAACCCCGATCGTAAAAGTCTTGCCCTGACTGAGGTCTTGGGCGACCCCGTTTGGGACGTAATTTAAGGCTGCAATGGCAGCTTCAATTTTAGCTTGGGCGGTCGCAGATACGTAACCATGGTGATTTAAAGCGCGTGAAACGGTAGCGACCGAGTAGCCGCTGCGCTGAGCTACGTCTTTGATGTTAGCCATTAACTCACTTCCTTTAAAGCTGGGTGGGTAAACAGGGCATGGGCTACGCCGTCGTCGTCATTTGACTTGGTAACGAAGGCGGCTTGAGCTTGGACGACGGGAGTGGCGTTTTCCATCACGATTGGCAGACCAACACTCTTTAACATTGGCAGGTCATTTTGTCCGTCGCCAAAGGCCGCGGCAGCGCTAGCACTGAGCTTTTTTTGCCGTAAGATGAATTGGACCCCGTGGGCTTTTTGAGCGTTACGATGCGTAATTTCAATAAAATCATAACCATAGGCGTGCCCCGATTGTTGGACGGCGATGTCCGGTAAATTTAAGCCGGCCAACAAGGATTGGAGGGGTGCCACCAGCATTGCATCTGGGATGGTCAGCATGATTTTTAAGGGCTTAAAACTTGGCTCCGCGCAGGCCGCCGCGGGTGATTTTAGCCGGGGTACTAAACCATTGCGGGCCTGTTCCTGGCGGACAATGTCATTATAGTGCGGCACATACCAGTTGAATTGATCGTAGTAGCTCAGACTGACCAGCGGAAAGTACATCATCACTGCGGCCATGATTACTCGCGCACTGAGCTGGCTGAGGGCCATTTTTTCCAGCACGCGGTAGCCCTTTTTGGTCGCGATAAAGACCAGCCCGCCATTAAAGGCGACTTGGGGGCCAGTTAGGTTTAGTGAACGCACGGTACTAAGCATTTCTTGCGGTGCTCGCGCTGAAACCAAGGAAATATCGCATGAAGTTTTTTGAATGGCGGCTTGGTTAGCGGGGCTGACGTGGCCACGGGAGTTTAATAACGTCCCGTCGAGATCAAAAAAGAGCTGTTTAATCATGAAAAATCCCTCCTCTTAGGCCGTGAGTTTAATTTGGATCAAGGTTGCCTTGATCATGTCTCTAGCCTACGGTGTGGAACGCGTTACAGGTCAAGCTTTTTTGATCAATTCTTTTGAAAGGCCGGGTGAGTCAAGACCGCGTGGGCCCAACCGTCGGCCGTATTTGGCTTGGTGACGTACGTTGCGGCGGCTTGGACTTTGGCGCTGGCATTGCCCATTGCAATTGGCAACCCGACGGCCGCTAACATAGGCAGGTCATTTTCACCGTCCCCGAAAGCCGCCGTCTCCGCACGCTGCAGCCCTGCCTCCGCCATGATCGTTTGGACCCCGTGAGCCTTGTTGGCCTGGCGACTGGTGATGTCAATAAAGCTGACGCCCTGTTCGCTGGCGGGGATTTGTAAGCTGACGTCGGTCAAACCAAGCCCTGCGATCAATTTTACGACGGGGGCCGGCTTTTGCGGCGCTTCCATGATCAGGGTGACTTTGATTAAGTTAAAGTCGGCTTGGCTCAGCAATGGTTCGACCGGGGTGATGGTCGGGGCCGCCGCGGAGCGAGCGGCTTGGCGGGCTACCCCGCGGTCGGCCTGGGGCGCATACCAGCGGAAGGGATCGTAAAGGTTGATGCTGACGGCTGGGAAGTGACGTTGCACCGCCTGAATGATTTGCAGGGCACTGCTGGCAGCTAAGGGGATGGTGTGCAGGGACTGGATTTGGTGGTGGTGTAACTGGTAGATCAGCGCCCCGTTAAAGCCAATCTGGGGACCAGTGAGGTGCAGTTGGGTGGCAAAGGGGGCCATGTCAACGGCCGAGCGCGCCGAAACCAGGGTGACGGGCAGGCCAACTTGGTGAATAGCTTGGCAAGTGGCGGCGGAGATTTGCCCCGCGGGGTTCAATAGGGTGCCGTCCATGTCGGTAAAAATGTGTTTGATCATCAGGAGTTCCTTTCCATTTTTTAACACTTATTATACACTTTGCGTGAAAACGTTCTCTGTGCTCCGGCAGGATAAAAAGAATTTTAAAATATTCCAAGAATAGGTAGCTGATTGATCCAGAAACGTCAGGGAAGGACAGCGCAATTAGATTAGATGCGTTATAATGTAGATAAAGAACAACTGGAATTTAAAAAGGGGGGCGCCATCATGGGTCACAAGCAAAAATTGATGTTACTAGGCGGGGTAGCCGTGGTAGCGGCGGTTTGCCAATGGGGCTTTGGCCACCCGGGCGGGGCCCAATTGATTAATACCGTCGCCGGCGGGGTCATCGCCCTGTCAATGCTGGTTGAAATGATCAAGAAGTTGCGGACCGGGGACTACGGGGTCGACCTCTTAGCGGTAACGGCCATCGTGGCGACCCTGGCCGTGGGAGAATATTGGGCGGCAATGGTGATTTTACTGATGTTGATCGGGGGTGACACCCTGGAAGACTACGCCAATGCCAAGGCCCACAGTGAGTTAAAGACCTTGCTGGATAACAGTCCCCGGACGGGGCACGTGAAGGTTGACGGGCAGTTGGTGGATCGGCCGGTTGAGGCGTTAACCGTTGGCCAAGAAGTGGTCGTACGGCCGGGCGAGCTGGTCCCAGTCGACGGGACGGTCCTGGAGGGGGAAAGTACGGTTAATGAATCTTCGTTAACCGGGGAATCCAAGCCCTTGGACAAGGAAGTCGGCGATCAACTGTTGTCTGGTTCGGTCAACGGTGATGCGACGCTGACGATGCGCGTTGAGCGGACGGCGCAGGACAGTCAGTACCAGCAACTGGTGGAATTAATCAAGCAAGCCGATCAAACCCCGGCGGACTTTGTTCGGTTAGCCGACCGGTACGCCTTGCCGTTTACGTTGGTTTCCTACTTGATTGCCGGAATTGCCTGGTGGGTTGCCCAGGATCCGGTCCGTTTTGCCCAAGTCCTGGTGGTAGCGTCGCCGTGTCCGTTGATTTTAGCGGCGCCGGTCGCCTTTGTTTCTGGGATGAGCCGGGCTTCGCACGCGGGGATTGTGGTCAAAACCGGGGCCGTGATTGAAAAATTAGCGACGGCGAAGACGGCCGCCTTTGATAAGACGGGGACCCTGACGAAGGGGAATCTAGCGGTCAGTCAGGTGGTGCCGGCGGCTGGCCAAAAGGCAAGCGAGTTGCTGCAGTTGGTAGCCAGTGCGGAACAGACCTCTGGGCACGTCTTGGCCCAATCGATTGTAACCAAGGCTAAGGAAGCGGGGTTGCAGTTAGTCGAACCAACGGCGATGAGTGAAGTGACGGCCAAGGGGATTGTGGCCACCATTGCGGGCCGGGAAGTAAAAGTGGGCAAGCTGGCGTTTGTGACCACTGATCCGGCTGTTCAAGAGGTTGCAACCACCGCGGTTTACGTCGCGGTCGATGGTCAATACTGGGGCCGGATTGAATTAGCCGACCAGTTGCGGCCCGAAGCTTCCACCACCTTGCAACGCCTGCAAGTCGCTGGGGTCGCTCATCTAATGATGGTCACGGGGGATCGCCAAGCGATTGCCGAGCGGATTGCCAGTGAAGTGGGAATTACCGAGGTCTACGGCGATTTACTGCCTAAGGATAAGGTCGCCCATTTAAATGACTTGCCCCAGGATCACCGGCCCAGCATCATGGTCGGGGACGGGGTGAATGATGCGCCGGTCTTAAAAGTAGCGGATGTTGGGATTGCAATGGGGGCGCACGGTTCAACGGCGGCCAGTGAATCGGCCGACGTGGTGATTCTGACCGATAATTTGCAAAAGGTTGCCGAAGCCGTGTCGATTGCTGAGGATACTTTAAAGATTGCCAAGCAGGCGGTTTGGATCGGGATCGCGGTTTGTACCGGGCTAATGCTGATCTGTTCGACGGGCTGGGTGCCAACGATCGTCGGGGCAATGCTCCAAGAAGTGGTGGATACTGTCTGCATCCTGTGGGGCTTGAAAGCCAAGCGCGCGGGAATGCTGTTGGAATAGG
>DHCFD07801__coassemble_1290_pt1 | contig 20181 bp, 30 predicted proteins | sample DHCFD07801__metabat2_low_PE_021 | metagenome-assembled genome bin DHCFD07801 | reverse complement strand
TTCTTGCTTAATCTGCGTCATTAAATTTGTTCAAGTTATTTATTGCAATCTGCCATATCAAAAAAAGCCCGGCCGAAGCCAGACTGTGGCCATGACTGGGCAAATAATTATGGCGACCACACGGGCCACCAGGTTGCGGTACACATGGTTGTGAGTACACGTAAACCGCGATCTCGTAGCGGGGATTTGCACCCCAAGGCACCTAATTTGTACGTTCTTCACCCATAAGGAGGAAAATCATAAGAAATTGGAACTAAATTATGCGTAATAAAATCACACGTCAAAACCTTGAATGTCATTAATGTATGTGCCACTACGAGGTAACCGGAGCCAACAAATTCGCACAAGGGGAGGCTTTCACCTCCTAATAATATTAAATACTAGGTAGTATGCTCCGGAAACTGGGCCGTTGCTATACAAAGTAGGCTTACCACACCTCCGTGTTAAGTCTATTTGTCAGCCCAGCAATGCCTAAGCGGTGGATTCGGACCACGCTTTTGTCAGCAAAAATCGTTTCGTGTAAAAATGCTGCCCCACCTGGGAACTTGGCACCCGCCTTGTCGAGTAGGCGGAATAGCGATGCCCGGAATCGAACCGGGATCTTCAGGCAGAAGCCTGCTGCTCGCCCATTGAACTACATCGCTACTACAGAATTCGTAAATATTTACGATACCACTATAACGCTGTTTTTCGGCCTGTGAGTCCGATCATAGTCCGCTTTTAGTCCGTTTTGAGTCCGATTTTCAAAATTTAGATAATTTTATGCTAGAATGGTTTTGCGGCTTTGCCGTAATAGTGAAAGTTATTTAAGCTTGTTGCAACTACTTCTAGTTGGTACCAGCCTTGCCGTTGCCCAATCGCAGCGGCTTTTTTGTTTTCAACGATGGATCTCCAAATCTTCCAGCTCGTAGGCCTCGGCAAATTGTCTTAGCGCCTTAGGCTTGATCCGCTTAAAATATTGACTACGCTGGTACCCAATTGCCATGTAGCAAGCCGAGTCCGAGTAGCCTTGTAAGTACAGCAGATCGAGTACCTCGCGGCTAAAGGCATCACACCGATAGATCGCGTCAACCGTAGCTTTGACCACTTGCTGGGCATACGCTCGTTGGATAATACGTTGCTCTAAGGGATTACCCACCGGTGTTGCTTTGGGCATATCTGTAATCTGGGGCGACTGGATATTGCTAAGATCCTTGCCAGCCATCCGCTTCGCACGCGGGTAGATCCGGGTCAAAAAATGCTTAACGTTGGCCTCAGTCGCCTTGTAGTCTATATCATCTAGCAAAAACTGTTGTTCGTACATAACCTACCCCACATGCTATAATTTATTTGGTATATGGTCTGCCTGTAAGGGTGGGCCTTTTGTTTTACCGGAAATAATTCACTTCGTAGCAAATGGCGATGATAAACACGATTACCGTTACAATCGTCAATAGCAAGTCCATTTGCCGTTCTCGTTTACTTGGTCGTTGTTTCATTGCTACCCCCTGCTTGAAAAAGCCGCCACAATGGCTAGAACCAGGGAGATAGTCGATAATACCAACTTAAAATGTTCCAATCCCATTAGTTAAATCCTCCATCTGCCTCATACCATAGCCGTCTCTTGATCAATACCCCATGAATCAATCTTGGCGGTTGATGACGCTGTGAGAGCGTATTACGGACCTCTTCAATAGATAGACCCAGCTTTTGTGCCACTGCCTTATCGCTGCGCAAGTACGATAAGTGGCTGTGATTTTCCAGTACCACAATTTGATTAGCCTTACCTCGCATATTTTTCCGGTGGAAATTCATCATCTTGTGTGTCATAAAATATTTTTTCATTTGGTCGCGATCAATTCCCATAATATCTGATAATCCATCAATGGTTTGATCTTCGTACATAGCGTCCATCAGCTCGCGGTTAAACGCTTCTGATTCCAGCCGCTTACGGTCGCCGTTCTCCAGCTCGTCCCGGAACATAATCATGAGCTCCCGATCCGGATCATCTGGATCCATGTAGTCTTCCAGGTGTCCTTGAAAACTATCGGACTTAAGGTATCTCTCACCATAGCGGGCCCGGAAACGATCCAGCACCCCCCCGATGTCATATTTACCAATCAAATTACTCATCGTCGTCCTCTACCTCCATCACAATTTCGACCCGTGGCTGGTCAGAGTAAAATTTCTCGGCCTCGATTTTTATAATTGCATTGTCATCCGCCCATAGCACTCCCGTAAGCGCGTCTAAGGTGCTTTTGATGTAATTGTCCAAATCTGGCTTTACGATCGGCCTATGGACGCCTGACAGCCTCATAGCGTGCTCAGTTTTTGATAGGCTCTTTTGCACCGGACGAAAAAAGCGCAGTTGCAGTTTGATCGGCCCGGTTACAGGCGATGCCATCCACCGATCTTGGGCATACCAAGCCAACGCCTCTTTGTACCGCTTGACCTTAACTGGATCGTAAGCATGGACGTACGGCCGCCGCGTAAAGCGGGGCCTCATTTGGGCCACGGGCTCTACGGGCAGCTTAAATACATATTCAGTCATCTAGTCCCCCCTGCTTTGACCCAGTTCGTAGATAGCACTAATCGCGTCATCCAAATCCCAGATTGCATTTTCCACAGCCGCAATGGCGTTTTGGTGCGTAACAAAGGCAGTATGCCCGTCCTCAGCAATCAGATTATCGCGGAGCTCCTCAAGCTTAGTCTTTTGCAGGCGTAGCTCATCGCATGCGTTTTGGTAATCAAGGTAATCCATTAGTTTGCCCCCTTTTGATCGGTTAATTTAAACATCGGGATTTTGACGTGCTCGCCCGTTGCTGGGTCAACCTCGTCCAGTACGGTGCCATCGTGTCGACGATCGGCTGCCTTAGCTTGCTCTAGTGTAGTAATGCCATCACGCTGCCAGTATTTGATAATACTAGAGGCATAGTTAAGCGATGGCTTATCGGCGTATGACACGGTCTTGTCAATTGCTAGTTGGACTAAGTCATCAGGTAATCCCTCCGTGAGATGAGCAAATGACGAGAGCTGGCCATCGGTTGGCGTGAGCCCTTTTAAATCAATATCAATGTAAATATTATTAGTAGTAGTATCTAAACTACTCTTAACTACTCTAGACTTACCTAAACTATACTGTGGTGCCAAATGGTTGCCATCTGGTTGCCGGTTGGTTGCCATTTGGTTGCCAGATTGGCAACCAACCTCTGGAGCCTTGATATACCGGCCATTTTCGTTGATGACCAGCTCCTTTAGCTTGTCTACATAGAGCGTATCTTTGTACCGATCTTTACGGATCTGATTTTGGGCCCGCCAGTCGGTGATGACGACTACGCCATCTTCCCACGCGATTAGATATCCCTTTTTAACTAGCATGCGTAAGTCTTCTTCGCTAGCTCCGACCATGCGGCGGATCGTTTTAGCGTTGGAGATAAAACCGTCGTCATCAGCCCGCATCCCAAGCTCAAAGTACAACTCCCGTGCCGTTGCTGGCATGTCCAAAAATTTATCGGTATCAATAACGCGCAGGCTAAACATCCTCCTTTGTGCCATCTAATCCACTCCAATCTCGGTCACGTCAACAAAGTGATCCAACACCTTATGAGCCCGGCAATAGTCACAATGCCCACACTCTTTTGGGGCCACCTTGCCCTCCATTAACGCCCATATATGCTCTTGGCGCTGCTCGATCTGATACAGTCCCTCAGCCATCAGCTCACCGCTTGGCCCGTCGGGGTCAAATTTCCCCAGCTCCATATCCGGCGGTGTTTGCTTGGTGACGGCGATCATATACGGGAAGCAAGTCTTACCAAAGGTTTGACGGAGCAGCTCTTGATAAATCGCCATTTGGGTACAGTAGCCGCGATTGACGGCAAAGTTTTCTTTTCCTCGCGTTTCGGGGTTATAAAATAAATTGGTAAAATCATCAACGGTCTTAAGATCAAAAAAGTAATTTTGTTCCAACGTCAGGCTGTCAATCTTGCCCTTCCATGGTCGCCCGAACAGCTCGCCGGTAACGATCACCTCTTTTTGACCAGGGACGTAAAATTGTTGAAATGCTCGTTGCTTTTCCAAGGCCTTGATCATCTCATCGGCCATCTTGTACTCCGCCCGGAGATGGGGTGGGGTGCTTTTGGTGCCCTTGGTCATGGTCGCTTGGGCATGAGTACGCCCATCCGCCATCTTTTGCTCCAGCCATTTTTGATGGGCTTCGGGGCCCTCAAAGTAGCTATGCACGTAGTTTCCAACCAGCAAAGCCTTAGATTCTTGCCGTTGCCATTCTCCATTAAGCTCAGCTAGCGCGCGTGCCTCGCACTCGTTAAAGTTTTTAAAAACGCTGAAACTTAGGTATTCTCGATCAGTTTCAGGAGTGTAATAATTTTCTGGGGTCAATTTAATCTTTGGCATTTTCTACGCCTCCCACCTTGTCGCCGTAATCCTTAATGGCTTCATCTTCATCGATGTAGTCATAGATATCAGTCTGGCCATCGGCAACCGCTTCACCCTCAGAGCCATTTTGTGGCTTTTCCGGGAACGGTAACTCATCTGCGGGGATTTTATCGTCTGGATCCGTTACCTGCTTTACAAAGTCCTCTGCTGGCTTCTCAGCAGCTTTTGCTTCCTTAGCTACTTCCGGCTTTGGTGTTTCCTTAGCTGCCTGCTTGCGCTTAAGACCAGCCAGCAGGGCGTTTGGCGTCCCCTTTTTGGCTTCGGCCGGCGCTACCTCTTTGCGGTCCTGATCATGGTCATACTCAGCTTCCGTGGCCCGGTTAATGGCCCCAGTTAACAAGTCGCTGTCGTCGCTGGTGTTGATGATCATCTTGGCCGCCCGGTTAATTACCGTCCGTTTAGCCATCTCATCACTAAATTTTTGTTGGACGTTATGCTGGCGGGATTGGGCCCAACTCGTATCAATTTGCTTTTTGGTCATGACCGTGTAAGCGACACGGCCATCGGACAACTCGATAAAGGCAAAGGCTCCCTTGATTGGCTTATCGAGGTTGTCAAAGCTTGGCTTATAGGTCTTAACGATCAGCCGGCCAACCTCGTCTGCGCCGATCTCAAATTCGTCACCCTCATGGACGACCTGGGCATCAATATCTTTGACACGTTCCAGGCGTTTGAGCGCCGCAATCGTGCCGAAGTATGAGCGCTGCATTTGGAGTTCATTCCCGTAGACGATAAAGTAGCACTGGTTTTTCGCGGGGCTCAGGCCTTGCACTGCCATATCCATCAGGGCCATGCCAATTGAGGTATTAGTACATACTTGCAAAGCTGGCCGGCCACTGCGGTCCTTGGTGCCCTCGAGCTTAAACCAGGCCGCCTTAAGCGCATTGTTGAGGCTATACCCGGCTGGTAAAGCTAATCCTTGGTCTTCTTCGCGGTTGATGTATGAGCTAACCTGCTCAAAAATGTTGGCCTGTTGCTGCTGTTGTGCTTGTGGTTGTTGTGCCATTTAAATCCCCTCCTAACGGTGCTCTAATGCTGATAATCCATTTGCCATGTTGATTAGGTGGCCGTAGCCATCGATCAAAGCAAACTGTTCATGCAAGCGTTGGTCATCTGTAACGGTTAAATGCTGTAAAGCAGTACGTTCTTCTTTTTGTTTTTTTACAAAGTATTCCGCTAAATCCAAATTCATGTTAAAATTACCTCGAAAATTATTTTTATATTGTATTTTCACTTGGGACTAACGGTGGCGGCCGTTGGTCCCTTTTTTAGTCGGATCAAACCAAGGATCCATCCAAGGCGATAGTGCATTGCCAAGATCAAGGCTCGCTACCAGTAACCATAATCCTGCCGGCAACCAGAACCAGACTGTGTGCCCGGTAAACCACGTGTAGCACATTCCCCACACACTAACCGTATAGACAATCGCTTTAATTAACTTCATATTTTTTCACCTCGTTTAAGTCTTAGACGGGGGTCTTCGCATTTTCTTGCTTCCTTTTCCCGCAGGCGTCCTTCATACCAATCCCTAATTTTTTTGGGATCGTACAAGGTGCGTTGTCCATCAGCTTTATAGACAATTTCGTCGTATAATTCCGGTGCCCTTGCCTCGATATCGTCAAGCCTGCGGGAAAGTGTGGCATAACTACCAATCCCGCAGAAATGCCTTTGGATCATCCATTGGCCATTGACTCGTTCGGGTAACGGCTTCGGCTGTGGTTTACCGAGTTTATCCAGTAGTCGATCCACAATTACATCAGCAAAGCTATCTAGGTCCTGTTTCGTCACCAAGTCATTGGGACTCATTTAAATCACCTCCTAACGTACATATCCGACCAGATACCCGATCGCAAAAGCCAGTACGCACAGCGTAAAGGCCTTTAGCGTAATTTCCATTTTCATTACATCACTTCCCTTTGTTAAAGATATTTTGCGGTTTGGGAGTAAAATTTATACATAAAATCATTGGAGGCAATTTCATGTACGAAAAGATAAATCATCATCCGGAAATAGCACCCTTTTCATTCCCTCAGCAATGTCCTGTCTGTTTGCATGACATCGAGCTCAAACCTATTTACTTTGATAAAGGCAAAAACGGTTCAATGTGGCTTTTCCGTTGTCCTCGCAGACAATGCATGTCAATTTTTTCGATTTTGCAAACAAGCCGTAATGATGGCTCAGATAATTTTGATGTGTCTGTATTCCCCGGAGAAAATGATAAAGATCTTTTGGGGGACGAGCTCTTAGCAATTTCGCCGCATTTTGTTAAAACATATCGCCAAGCTTGTCGAGCCCAAGCATTAGAATTAGACGAAATTTTCGGTGGGGCGTTTAGAAAGGCAGTAGAGTATTTGGTTAAAGATTTCTTAATCACTTACGGTCAAACCGATTTAAGTAAAGACAAAATTTTAACTATGAACTTGGGGCAAGCCGTTAATTACTTGCCAGATCAACGATTGATTAATCTAGCTAAGGCCTCTGTTTGGCTAGGCAATGACCAGACACACTTAATCAATAAGCACCCCAATTACGGTGTTGAAGACCTCAAAAAATTCATCCAAGCTCTTGCTGCCTTTGCAATTTACTCAATGAGAGCCAAACAGGCTGAAGATTTCATTAATGATTAACTTTATCCAGCATCTTTTTAACGAGCTCCGCATTCTTTTGCGCTAGTTCTTTCCAGAAAGCTGCTTCTTTTTTTGCTGTTTCTAGTTCTGCTAGTAATGTTTCCTTATTCATTCTTGCCCTCCCGTAAATCATCTAAGCTAACGCCCAAGGCATCAGCAATCTTGCAGGCTTTAATAAAAGGAATTTCTCTCCCTTCGTTTTTGTATGAATAGAGGGTATTGTCACTAATCCCTGTTTGCTTTGATAGCCAATACACACTTTTACCTTGTTTTTTCAGCTCATTTTGAATCTGCGACCACATGATCTTGTCACTTCCTTTCCATTTACCACGACATGTTGTGGTATAATTTAGTTACTAATACGAGGAGGTAGAAAAATGTTTCGTGCCACAATTCATTTTCGCTCGGGCAATGATACAAATAATTTTGAAATCGCCAACGTATTTGAACTACTAGTTGATGGTGTTCAAACACAGCCTAAAGACCTAAAATTTGCAAACGCTCAAAATATCACTCTTAACTACCACCAACGTTTATTTGGAAATAATCCAAAGAAGTTATCAGGCACTGTCGTGTTTAATGCCAGTGATATTATTTATATTGACCTAGTCGAAGAAGATTAACCTTCCAGCCATTGCAGTAGCTTGATTAGGAAAGCTTTCTTAATCAGGCTTTTTGTTTTATTAGCTTTTGCTAGTAATTCGCTTTCGAGTAGTAACTTTTGATGTCCATTTTCCGAAGAGCTAATTTTCATTTCACACAACCTCCTGCAGTCCTTCGGGGCTGCTTTTTACATCCCCCATAAATCATCATTAGCGGCGTCCTCGCTGTACTGCTCGTCTTGGATCTCCGCCTTATGCTTGAGTAACTCTTGGCGGGCCGCTGCACTGTAAAACCACTTGCCACTGCGCTTATATGCAGTTGGCTGGCGCTTGAGACCTAACCGTTGGGCCCAGTAACCAATCCGATAAGCGGTTACGCCAATTTCCATGGCTATCTGGCTGGCTGTATAAGTCTGATTGCTTAAACTCGGCGATACTAGCAACGTCCGAATGGCTTCGTTTCGTAAGTCCATCGCCATTGATGGGTTATCGTATTCGTTTTCTGCCAGATCAGCTAAGTGCAACCAGACCTCAGCATTCTTGCGCCGTTCCGCTTTGGCCTTGGTTTCGGCATCTTTTTCTCTGATCGCGGCCCAGCGGTTGGAGTTTTCCAGCTTCTCCCGCTCCAGCGCGATCTCCTCGGCCGTCAGGTGGTGCTCCAACTTTTGCTGCTGTTCTTGATACTCGTTAAATAGCGATACATACCGGGCCGTGAACAGCGTGCCCTTTTTGCCAGTCATCTTGTTGGCAACGAACTCACAACCCTGCTTGGTTAGCAAGTAGCAAGTGTAGTTTTTGCCGGTTCCAGTTCGGTAACTGGATTTGATGAAGAATTGGTCAGAACGCAGATCTGCGTTTTGATCCAAAACCTTGCTATAATCGCGAATATCGCGGATTAAATCTGCATGGCGCTTATTCATCATCTTGGCTACATCACGACTATCCATAACGGCTTGACCGTCCATTTGCTTAATTTGGATCTCGTTCATTTCGTCCTCCTCAACTACACGTTACGACTACCTTGGGGCAAAAAAATAATCCTTTGGATTGGAATGTTAGTAACTTGGCTAAATTTGTTGGCCTTATCAACCCTCATCAAAGTAAGGTACTGCTCGTAAGATCGATACATAGCTCGTGACACACCCAACTTTTTTGCCATTTCCGCTTGGGTTATACCAGCTAAATTCCTGGCTTGGCGTAAGGTGAAATTATCTGGCATTTGCTCACCTCCTTTACTACACAAATAGTGTACTACACGTTGCAACTATTCGCAACACTTTTTGAATAGTTAGTTAGTTTTTTTGTGTATTAGGGGTATACTTTATGTGTAACTGTAATTACCAAAAGGAGGCGTCAAAAATGAGTATCGCATCTCGAATAAAACAATTACGTACACAAAAAAATTACACTCAAAAGGATTTGGCTTCCTTACTATCAGTAAAGCCAACTACTGTTTCTGGTTGGGAATTAGGGAGAAATGAACCATCTATAGATATGATCAATAAGCTATCTTCCATTTTTTCCGTTACAACCGACTATTTGATTGGTCGATCTGAGAAAACCAACGAAGATCAAGATGATTTTGATCTAGAGCAGGCCCTCGATAATGCTCACTCCTTTTCCGGCAAGCCGCTCTCAGATCACGATCGCAAGGTTGCTAAGGACGTATTGCGGAGCCTATTCCAAGACTAGGCGGTGATCTCATGGATCTTGCACTTGAGCACAAATTAAAAGAGCGCGGCATTAAAATCGCCTACGCTCAAATGGGAGAAGAAGGATTCATCACTTATTATAATGGTCGGCCAGCAATGCTATTACGAGAAGGACTGACCGAAGCACGGGAAAATGAAGTAGTCCGCCACGAGCTAGGGCACTATGACCATGATAACGACGCTGTGGCTTACGGAAATTACAAAGATAGCGATCGGGCCCGGACGGTTATGGAAGGTCAAGCTAATGCAGCAATGCTCAAGCAGACCCTTACTGAGTATCTGGACTACAACGATCTAACACCAGCCGATATCAATCCCGTACAGTTTTTGCAGAGTTACGGCTTGTCAATGGGGTTAGAGGATAACGTTAGTGGGCTACTGAGGTTATGATAATCATTTCGTGGGCGAAGGCTATTAATCGCTTCAGTTAGCGTGCTTTTGAGTTTGCTCTCTTTTAGCGCAACTGCATTAGTCCGTGCCTCGGCAAAAGATATATCTGATTCAGAATGGAGAAATAAAAACTATGAAAAATAAATTAATTTTGCTCGGTGCTATATTGGGACTAACTTTTTCTTCGGTATCAGTTCTTGCTGACAGTGAGCCCGATATTGCGACCAAATATGACATAACGAATATGAGTCAATATGATGATTCACAACTTGATGATGCAGTCTCCCTTAGTCAATTTTTTGTAAAAGATTTAGGTAAAGATAAGTCGGGCAATTACCATATTCTAATTACCCCCACAAGAAAGAGTAACCAATATTTTTTGGTTGTAACTGAAAAAAGAAAGAAATTACATGTTGGGCAAAAGATAAGTTTGCAAGGGATGCTTAATGGCCGTGGAAAAGTTAATCATAATCAAGTAGCATCTGGTATTTCTCGCGCCTATGCCAATAAAGATGTAGTTCTGTATCAAGCTGATTCGTACAAAATTATTGACTGATTATGAAAATTAAAAAGCCTGCTGAACAGGCTTATATAATAGGATTCTCTTAATTTTGATCAATCGGTGGATGATCTTTTACGAATTAATTTGGGCCTGTTCCTTTTTATCTACTGGTTTCATGCCAATAATCACTGGGTACTCGCCAACATCCAAAAATAAGTATCCACCATTTTGTAAGTGTTCGATGTCGGCTTGAGAAATAATGTTAGTAAACCCATTCCAGGATATTGTGTCGGTCGGCATGTAGTAGTCTTCTTCTTCAATTTCTTCAAACGTCCTACCCTTTAGCCTAACGAAATGAGATGTTTCTTCCATGAATTTACCTCGCAAAACTGTCAAAGATGCTCAAGAACAATTGGAACGGTCATTACGCGAACTTATTAATGCTGCCACGCGTTATGATAAAGGCGATTTTGACGCTGTTTTAGCTGCTAGTACACAGTTGAGATTGTTGTTCTACGACAAAAATGATAGCTCCAGTTTATCAAAGCTATTGAACCTACAAGTCAACCACAACTTTTATAGTTATTTTACACCCGAACCCAACGCAGTAGTCGACTATGGACAGTTATTTTTCGCTAGATTTCTTGATCAATCGCCATTACTTCAGCAGGCTAGATACCAAGATGTCTATATCTTCCATTTAGGGAAAGCAGATCGTTATCATAAGCTTAATTTTCAAGACTGGTGGAATGAAGTTATTTTTAAATTTGATCGTGATCAATTAACACGTAAAGACATCGTTCTTGCAGCTGCCAATTCTGATGGTAGAGCACACTATGATCCAAAGATACGAAGTAAATATCAAAAATACTATAACATTAGGAATGGTCTATCTAGTATAAAAATGAAGCCTCCTCTGGATTCGTTTGGACGCGCGCGGTTGTTTGGTGGGGTATACCTTGATACAAAAGATGAATGGATCACTCCAAAAGGAATACACACTGGTTTGTTGCGCCAAATAATCCACGAAACACTAATCAGTATCTCTAGAATGGGGATTACGGTTAATTACCATCCTGATTTAGATTACAACTGGCATCGCAAATTAAATTATATTGGCTATCATTTCTATCTTAAGAAACGGCAAAACCAAACAGTCATTGAGTCGGATCGACCAGTTAGATGATAACATTAGCGGACTCTTACGTATGTAGATAGGTTATTGGGGGGAGAAAAAATGAAACTTAAGCAATTATCAACGATGGCGGTTGCCTTATTGTGTAGTGTTAGCTTAGCTGCGTGTGGTAGCACATCAACTAAGTCAACGGATAGCTCATCTAGCACTAGCACCAGCTCATCACATAAAGCTAAGCACCATAAAAAGCACACAAGCAAGCGCGCAGCAACTAAGGCATCATCTAACAGCGATGCTCAGGCTCAAGGTAACACTAACGGCACTACGGCAGGCAACGGGCCAAAGCGTCACTTGACGCAGGGCGAGATTAATCGTATGCGTGGTTATGATCCTAACGGCAACCCGCTCTTACCGGGCCAAGATCATGCTGCTGGGTCTAATCCAGATGGGACGCCCGACGCTTGGGTCCAATGGCAGATCGATTGGGAGCGTGAGCATGGTAACGACTACTATCCTGATGGTACGCCAACACCGGGTGGCAACGCTGCTAACCAACAGCAAAATAATCAGCCAGTAGCCAACTCGCAAAGTGGTGCAGCCAATACTTCCGGCGGTCCCGCCCCTGCTGGTCAATAGTACAATTAGCCGGTCAGTAATGGCCGGTTAAAAAAGCAACTTAAAACAGTGCTGCACGAAATCTACCATCACGAAGTAGACTATGGCGACTTACCCGATTGCCGAAAAATAAATACCCTCCGCGAAGAAGGGTACGCTAATCGTTATGCTGAGCGCCGCCTGCTGATGGTGTAATCTACGTCCAAACGTGATCGACGCTAAAAATTGACAATTAAGGAGCAGCTATGAATAAGAAGTTAGACCTAAATGAGCTTACTACTGAACAAATAGAAATACTGATCAAAGCAGAAAAAAATCCAGAAAATGCTATGGATTATCGCGATATTCTTGATCAAGTGTTTCAGTCGATAATCTTTACTGGGCAATCTTATCGTTGCATTGTCGTTGACGGTAAAAGGTCAGTTCGTTATCAATTTCAAATCCACACAACGCCGGTTGAAACGATCTTCTCTGTTGGTCTGATGTTTGAAGAAAATCATTATCATTTACTTAGATTAGACTTTGGCGATAATCTTAGACATACTAATAATATTGGCAGAGATAATGAGTATGTGGTTAAAGGTTCTCACGCCCATATTAACTCGCCAAGTAGTAAGTACGTAGCAAAAAACGTAACGCCAATTAGCGAGCTGACCGAATTTGCTAATATTAAATTGATTAAAGATGCCGTTGATGAATACCTAAAGTACGCAAATATCAAAAGCGAGGTACCTAAACATGAAGCTAAGCTCAGTACTTAAAGAATCATATAATAACTGGTTGAAAAAAGAACTGGTTTTTACTGAAGTTGGTAATGAATATGTATCAATTAGCACCCCGTTTGTTGATACTAATTACGATAATATCAACCTGTATGCTCGTTATGTAGGACCAAATAATATTGAACTTTCTGATTTTGGCTACACCATCTTTAACTTGGGTGATGCGGGAATCACTATTAATCGACGTTCTAAAACCATTTGGCGGATTTTTAGTCAGGCAATTGTTGATTTTGGTATAACTCAGGATGGCGATGCGTTAACCATTACTGCTCCAGTTGAGCGTTTTGCAATTGCTAAAACTAGACTGCTACAAGCTATCATGCGAATCAACGATCTAGCCTATCTAAGCAAGGAAAATATAACTGAATCATTCAATGATCAAATTGCAGAATTTTTAAAAACCAACGGGGTTTTATTTACTCCATCGATTGAAATTACGAATATCGCTGGTTCGGCTTCACATTTTGATTTCTCTGTTCCTAGCACTAGCGGAATGGAACGACTGGTAAAAACCACGTCGCGGCCAAACGATGTCAACGCTGCTAAGATCTTTAATTATGATGTCAAGGCTACTCTACCTAACCGGCCAGCAAAGTATATCTACCTTGTTGATGACATTAATCACCAGACATCAATTAATCAAACTACTTTTGACACTGCACTCAAAGATCTTAATTCAGATATCGCCTCAGCATTTAGTTTTTCTGATCTGCAAGAAAATCGAAGCTTATTGCAGAACGCTAGCTAGTTCATTCGACCGGTCAATTTGGCCGGTTTAAAAATCAGCCAACTAGAACTTATTTTCTTAAAATATAATTATGATCGCACATAACATACTAAAAAGGAGTAACAACTATGTGGGTAGAAAAAACCAATAGTAATACCTATAAATTCTCAGAACGTTTTATCAATCCACTAACTGGAAAATACAATAAGGTATCCGTTAATCTGCCCAATAACAACCGAGTCAATCGCAAAAAAGCCCAAATTATCCTTGAAGACAGAATCCAAACTAAGCTACGGAAAATACAAGATGGCCATATCAAAGCTGGCGTAACTTTGGACGAGGTTATCAAAGAGTGGGAGCCAATATATCGAGATCAAGTGCGAGATGCAACTTGGCAAACCTATCTGGTCTCAAAAAAGCATATTATCAAGTACATCGGCTTAGATACGCTAGTTAACAACATCACTCCCAAATTTTTAATCCATGCCTACGAAAAAATGCTCTATGAAGATGGCTATAATAACCCAACCGTCAGAACCGTTAGTTACCGGATGAATTCTATTCTTAGCTTTGCTTACAAGCGAGATTATATATCTAACCAGCCAATTAAAACCTTAGATGTCAACTGGAAGAAGAACAATAGTGCTCCAACTGATAAGTTTCTGGAGCAATCAGAATTAACAGCCATCCTAGATTATGTTAGGCAACGCCGGCCCCGTTACGCTGATATCTTCGAGTGGCAGTATCTAACCGGCATGCGGATTGGCGAGGTCCTAGGAATGCAACTTAAAAACATCACCACGGAAAATGGTCAGTGTTACGCTACCGTAGACGGAACCATCTCTTACATGAGCAGCCGTGTCGAGGATTACTATAAGCAGAACAACCCAAAGACTGAAAGCGGCAATCGCACTATCTTGTTGCCTGCGCGAGCAGTTGAGATTTATGATCAATACAGACAAGGCAAAAAGCCCAACGATTTTCTTTTCCTTGACGACAATCGCTTCTTTTCCTTCACGATGCTTAATGAAATGCTGCGACGTGCGAAACGTGATTTGAAAATCAACAAGAGAGTCACTACTCACATTTTCCGCCATACCCATGTGTCAAAGTTGGCTGAGTTAGGTGTTCCACTTTATATAATCCAAGATCGAGTTGGCCACTCAGATTCTGCCATCACGCGAGAAGTATACTTACACGTCACAAATAGAGCCAAGCGAAAATATAATTCCACCATTTTGAAGCTAAAATGACAAGATTTTGCCCCTTCTCTGCCCCTTTTAGTAAAATCAAAAACGCCGCAACCCCAGTAAATGCTGAGATTACGGCGTTTATTGATTCTATCGTTGTTTTTTGCCCCAGTACTGGAAGAGGTCGGTCCGCAGCGCCCCGTTGTATAATTTACGTCGCTTGGTGGCCGGGGCCCCGTAGTAAGTTTCAAATTCCAGGTCGGCGGTCAGAATGTACTTGGACCAGGTTGGCATCGCCCGGTAGAGCTGCCCCATCTGCCGGTACAACTCCCGGACGCTGGCCAGATCGCTCAGCCGTTCCCCGTACGGTGGGTTGGCGACCAAAACCCCGTTCAGCTTGTCGGTGTGCCAATCCTTGACGGCCAATTGCTTAAAGGTGATTGCTTGTGATAAGCCGGCCGCCCGCGCGTTGGCCTTAGCAATTTCAATCATTTGTCCATCAATATCGTAACCAGTAATGTCTAATTCCACGTCATAATTGGCCGCATCCAGTGCTGCATCGCGCAGGTCGTCGCTTAAGCCGGCCGGAACCAGGTTGACCCACCGTTCGGCCGCAAACTCGCGGTTAAGCCCCGGGGCAATGTTGTAGCCAATCAGCGCCGCTTCAATCGGAATCGTCCCCGACCCACACACCGGATCGACAAAGGGGTTGTCCGGGAACCAGTGGGCCAGGCTAACCAGGGCCGCCGCCAGATTTTCCTTCAGGGGCGCGCCCCCCTTGGCCTGACGATAACCGCGCTTAAAGAGGCTGCTGCCCGAGGTATCCAGGGTCAATAAGACGTGATCCTTAGCAATCGCCACTTCCAGCGGATAGGTCGCCCCGGTTTCCGGCAAGCGGGTCCGCCGGTGATAAACCTGGCTGAGCCGTTCAACAATCGCCTTTTTTACCATTGCTTGGACCGTCGGCACGTGGTGCAGCTGGGAGTGGTGACTCTTGCCTTCCACCGGGAAATTGGCGTCTAGGGGCAAAAGATCTTCCCAGGCTAAGGCCTTGGTTTGTTCAAACAATTCATCAAAATTCCGGGCGTCAAATTCTCCCACTACGATCTTCACCCGATCGGCGATCCGCAGCCACAGGTTGGTCCGCAAGACGTCGCTCATCGTCCCTTCAAAGCGGACCCGGCCGTTTTCAACTTGGGTCTGATAACCCAGTTCCCGTAATTCCTTGCCCACCAAGGCTTCCACACCCGCCGCGGCGGTCGCAATCAATTGATACTTCTGCACATTTTTACCTCTCAATCGTCCGGTTGTCCCGGACTATAATCACCTACTATCTTACCACATCCCCATCCGTGGGTTGACCTGAAGCAACAACTCGTTGGTACAAGCGGGTCGTGAACGCATAGACGCTCAGGTAAATGACCAGCAATAAGACCGCTACGCCGACCGCAATTTTTAACTCCAACCACCCGTCATACATACTAAAGAGCTTCAAGATCTTGCGGATCCCCGGAAAGGCCACCGCCAAATTCAGCAGGGCCCCGCCCACGGGCAGCAAGAAGACGGCCAGCACCTGGGTCCGAATGGCGCCCGCCGTTTCCAACGGCGTCAAGCCCACCGCTTGCATCGTCACAAACCGGCGGCGATCAGCCATGCCCTCGGTCAACTGCTTAAAGTAGATCACAATCGCCGTTGTAACCAGCATCGCCAAACTGATCAAAAAGCCGACAAAAATCGTACCCCCGGTGAGGCCATTCAAAAAGGTCTTGATCGTCTGGCGCATTGACAAGTAGCTGTTGTCAGCCATTGGTAAGGCCGCCGTCACGCTTTGTTCAAAGGCCAACTTTTTGGTGGTTGGTAAGGTCCGTTGGTAGTCAAAGGCCTGCACCCGGAGCTGGGGCAGTTGGGCCGGCAATTGGTTAACCACCAAGTAGATCGGCGGAAAAATCGAGTGGGTCGGGTCGATGCCCCACTTAAAATGCGCCAGCCGGTGTAAGTGGTAGGTCGCCTCCCCCACCTTCAATCTGCTGGGCACCGCCTGCCCCGGCGAGTAGACGAGGGCTTGATTGGCCGCTAACGGCACGGGATGGTGGGTGAGACGTTGATATGTCTGACGGCTAATCAGAATCAGCGTGGCCGTATTAGAAGCCGCCCCGCCCAGTTGGGTCGAAAACTTTGCCCCGGTGATTTTTCCATACTGGGGCACCGTAATCGAATAGTCTGCCACCCGCCGGACGGAAACCCCTTGCTGGTCGGCCAATTGCACGACCGTTTGGTGAACTTGGGCGCGTTGCTTGAGCGGGGTCACGACTTGGATGGCCGCCGGGTTCCACAAGCGTTGAATTCGACTCCGCCCCACGTAAAGGCTCAGCGAACCAAACAGCAGGACCATCACGGCGGAGCACAACAGGCAGATCGTAGCTAATCCGGCCCCGTTGGCCCGCATTCGCGTCAATAAGCCAGAAATGGCGATCATCCCGCGCGGACTTTCGTAGTAGCACCGGGGCCATTTTTGCAACTGCCGCAAAATTAAAATGCTTCCGGCCATAAAGACCAAGTAAGTCCCAATCACGACCAGCAACGTCGCGCCCATAAATTGTACCAGGGCGGCCATTGATGGTTTGACACTGACCGCTTGCCAGTAAGCCAGCCCTAAGCAAAGCAGCCCCAGGCTACCACTGAGCCACGGCGTTTTAGCCGCCGGCGCCTTTTCCAACTGGCCGGTCGTAAATAAAGCTTGCGGACTGACCTGCTGCAGCCGCCAGAGGTTAACCACAATTAAGCCCACTAGGCCAAGTGCCAGCACGACCGCGGTCGCAGCCGTCCCCCGGGCCGACCAAAACGCCAAGTGAATCGCCGTCCCGTCAATCAGCCGCAATAAGACCTGCCCAGCCAGCCGCGTGAAAATCGTCCCGGTGCAGACCCCCACCAGCCCGGCCGTGGCCAGAAAGCTAAACCGATCCAAGCTCATCAACCCGCCCAACTGCCAGTGCGTCATCCCCAGCATCCGATACAAGCCAAAGGCCCGGCTCTGCGCCTTGGCCAAGAAATTATCCGCGTAGCCTAAAAAGCCCAGCGTAATGGCAACGATGAAGACGATCCCAATTTGCAACAGGGCATTGGTCAAGCTGCTAAAGCCAAAATGACGCAGGCTGGGATCACTCGCCAGGGCAAACAACAAGTAGTTAAGGGCCACGAGGACGACCGTCGCCAACCAGGCCGGCCAGTAAATCCGCCGGTGGGCTTGCCAGAGGCTGGCCAATAATTTAATCATCATTTGCCACGCCCCCCTTGCTTAAGGTCAGCATCGCGTTATTGATTTGACTTTGCATCGCCGCACTGGACTGCTCCTTGCGAAACAGCTCGTGGTAAATCCGCCCGTCCTTAACAAAGAGGACCCGTTGGGCATAGCTGGCAGCCACCGCACTGTGGGTAACCATCAAAATGGTTTGCCCCTGGGCATTGACCTGATTAAAAATCGCCAGGATCTGCTGGCTGGTATTGGAATCAAGGGCGCCGGTCGGCTCATCGGCCAATAACAACGCTGGTTGCGTAATCAAAGCCCGGGCAATCGCGACCCGTTGCTTTTGGCCCCCAGAAATTTCCTGGGGATAGCGATCCAGCAGTTCCTGCAGGCCAAGTTGTTCCGCTAAGGGCGCCAGGTGGGCTTGCATGGTCGCTAATGGCGTCCGTTTTAAAACCAGCGGTAAGAAAATATTGTCGCGGTTGGTCAAACTATCCAATAAATTAAAACTTTGAAAGACAAAGCCCAGGTGATCACGCCGAAACTTCGCGGCTTGCTCCGCACTCAGCTGGGCCAAGTCCTGATTTTGCAAGCGGAGCTGGCCGGCCGTGGCTTGATCCAGGGTCGCTAATAAATTTAAGAGGGTCGATTTGCCGGCCCCCGATTCGCCCATAATCGCCACAAACTCCCCCGCATCAACCGTAAACGAAACGTCGCGCAGGGCGTGGACCGGGTGGGCGGTATTGGCCCCAAAGGTCCGGGCCACGTGTTCAAGCGTCAATAAAGTCATTTCAAGTTCCTCCTTGTTCGACAACAGCGAACTGGCCGCGTGCCGTCGTTTTCTTCATTATAAAAGGGCTGTGCCCCCCTGCCTACTTACAGGTGGGTCACAACCCTTACAGTTTGGTAAGTTTGACGTGCGCGGCGGGGAAATGAACCTCCGCTCTGATGCCGTGGGGCTGGCGATTAACCAAGGCCAGCGTCAGGTTGATCTTAGTGGCCGCTTGTTGGGCCAAATACAGGCCCATCCCCGTGGCTTGGGTGGTTTGGTGCCCATTTTGACCGGTAAAGCCGGCTTCAAAGACGCGGGGCAAATCACTGGGCGCCACCCCGGGGCCCTGGTCAATAATTTGCAGGGTCGAAGCTTGCCAAGCAAAGGTGACCACCCGGCCCGGCGGGGAGTATTTAACCGCATTGGTCACCAATTGGGTCACGATAAAGGTCAACCACTTGCGGTCACTTAAGACCTTGACGTTTCCAATGGCAAACTGCGGCCGTAATTGCTGGGCAATCATCAGCGGGGCCAAACTTTGGACGACGGTTTGGCACAGGGCGGTCAAATCAAGCCATTCAAAGGCGAAATCGTTGGTCAAAAACTGCAGGCGCTCCGCGTTCAACAAGAGGTCTAAATTACGGTTGGCTTGGTAGAGAACCGGCTTCAGGGGGGCGGAAGCAACCGTTGGCTGCGCCGTCAGCCCTTCCAAGGCCATTAAAGCGTTTTTGATCTCGTGGGCAAAGCGGTCCACATAATCGAGTTCTTGCCGCTGGCGGGCTTGTAGTTGCAACAGTTGGTGGCGATGATGCCGCTTGACTTGGGCCAAGCGCCGAGTCAGCTCGGTTTCCACCAGCGTGCGGGGGATTAAGTCAGTCTGTTTGAGCCGCTGCTTCGTATGCCAAAGCCGCCAGGCCACCCAGCCCAGCACCGGCCACAGCGAATTCCAGACCAAATCCGCAAACAAGGCCCCCGGCAAACGGTAGACATACCACAGCAACGCCAGTAACCCCAGCAAAAGCCAGTAACCAATCGTCAAACGCGCGGCTTCCTTGCACCACTTACGCATCGTCAGTCACCACCCGGTAGCCCAGCCCGCGCTCCGTCCGTAAGGCAGTCGCTAAGTCTAATTGCGCTAATTTTCGGCGCAGCCGCGAAATATTCACGTTTAAGGTGTTTTCGTCTAAGTATTCCCCGCCCTGCCACAAGAGCTCCAATAGCTCCTGTTTGGTCACCGTCTGATTAGGCTTCGCCAGTAAAAGTTTTAACAAGGCCGCCTGGGTGGGAGAAAGCTTCACAACCTGCGTACCTTGGCACAATTCATTGGTTAGGGGATTCAACGTTGCCACCCCCAGGCGGTATTGCGGACTGGCCTGTTGGCGGCGGCGCAAGAGGGCCTGGATCTTGGCCACCAGCACGGTCATCGAAAAGGGCTTCATTAGGTAATCATCG
>DHCFD07801__coassemble_1220_pt1 | contig 24256 bp, 20 predicted proteins | sample DHCFD07801__metabat2_low_PE_021 | metagenome-assembled genome bin DHCFD07801 | reverse complement strand
AGGCAGATGATTGATACGCACACAACGGAAGTAATTGCCAACCACCGGTCGATCCGGGCCTTTAAGGCGCAAACCTTGGCCAAGGAACAATTGACGACCTTGTACAAGATGGCCAGCCAGACTTCGACCAGTATGTTCATGCAACAATTTTCGATTTTGCACGTCACTGATCCCGCCAAGCGCGCGGCGGTCCGCGCCGTTTCCGGTCAACGCTACGTTGGGGCTAACGGGGACTTGTTTATCTTTATTGTGGACTTGTACCGCAACCAGCAGATTCGCCAGCAACTTGGCTATGATGATGGGCGCCTGCATACGACCGACATCTTCTTTCAAGCGCTGGAGGACACGGTTTTAGCGGTGCAAAACTTTGTCACGGCCGCCGAAAGCCTGGGCTTGGGCGCGGTAATTCTGGGCTCGATCAACGATGATCCCGAAGCCCTTTTGGCGGCCTTAGACCTGCCGAAAATGACCTTGCCCCTGCTGGGGGTCCAAGTCGGGGTTCCGGATCAAGCGCCGCAGTTAAAGCCCCGCCTGCCCCTGGAACAAGTGGCCTTTGAAAATGACTACCCGCAGGACTTTGAGGTGGCTAGCCTCAAAGACTACGATCAGGTGGTGCAGACCTACTACGACTTGCGCGATACCAGTCGGCGGATCGATTCGTTTACTAAACAGATTACGGGTGCCAAGCTCAACACCAAGCGGATTGACCGGGATAAATTGGCCCAAGTAATCCAGCGGCAAGGCTTGGCCCTGGATTGGCAACCAAAGAAAGGATGAACAACATGACGCTTACCAATGTTAATTCACCAATTAAATTAAACAACGGGGTGGAAATCCCCTGCGTTGGTTACGGGACGTTCCGGACCGACCCGGCGGTGACGGCCCAAGCCGTGCAGGACGCGATTGCGGCCGGCTACCGGCACATTGATACCGCTAAGGTCTATGAAAACGAAGTCGGGGTCGGCCAAGGGATCAAGGCCGCTGGCGTTCCCCGCGAAGAATTGTTTGTGACCAGCAAGCTTTGGAACACCGACCGGGGATATGAAGCCACCAAGGCGGCCTTTCAAGCCAGTTTGGACCGCTTAGGGTTGGATTATTTGGATTTGTACCTGATCCACTGGCCGGCCAATGAAAAGCAATTTGGCGCGGACGCGGCCAAAATTAACGCGGAAACCTGGCGGGCAATGGAAGAATTATACGAAGCCGGCAAGATTCGGGCGATCGGGCTGAGCAACTTTATACCGCACCACGTAGCCGAACTGTTAAAGACGGCCAAGATCAAGCCAATGGTTGACCAAATTGAGGTCCACCCTGGTTGGACCCACGCCGAAGAAATTAAGAAACTCCAGGCTATGGACATCGTGGTGGAAGCCTGGGGACCATTGGGCGGTCAAGGGGCGACGGTCTTAGTCGACCCAACGATGCAAAAGATCGCGGCGACGCATGGGAAGTCAACGGCCCAAGTCAGCTTACGGTGGATCCTCCAACAAGGGGTCGTACCATTGCCAAAGTCGGTCCACGTCGACCGGCTCAAGCAAAACATGGAGCTGTTTGATTTTGAACTGTCGAACGAAGAAATGCAGACGATTGCGGCCTTGCCGAACTTAGGGGGCCAGTGCAAGGATCCGGATGACGTCGATTTCTAGCGATTAAGTTAGGCAATCTCTAATTGAGAGGAAACTATCTACGAGTTTCCTCTTATTTTTTTATGTGTTATCATATGAATGGTTCGATCTAAATGAAATTGTTGTCTGAGTTGGCGGGGAGGTGTTTGCTATAAAACAAAGCATAGATGTAATTTATAAAACGCTAGGGGATAATAATAGGTTGAAAATCATCGAATTGTTGGTGGCGGGTGAAAGATGTGTTTGTGAATTGCAACCAGTCGTTGATTGCGCCCCATCAACTTTGTCACACCATTTAAAAATCTTGGAACAAGTTGGAGTAATTAGTAGCCAGAAGCGCGGAAAATGGCGTTATTATCACCTTTGCCCTACTTTTGTAACAGAGTTTTTACAGGCAAATCTTGCGTTGTTTCTGCCAAAGAGTGAACAAGCAAATGACGGGAGGAGGAAACCTCATGGATGTACAACCAAGCTTTCATGTTGCTAAGCACTTGGCAAAGAAGGATCGGTACCTAACTGGCTTGATTTTGTTGGCAATGGTTGGGGGGATTGCCTTAGGCCATTATTTGCCTGGAATTAGCAGAGCGATCAACAGATTTCAAGTTGGGACTACTTCAATACCGATCGCCATTGGCTTAATCATAATGATGTATCCGCCGTTAGCGAAAGTTCGCTACCGGGAATTACCGTTGGTTTGGCGCGACTGGCGGTTACTGGGCGTATCGTTAATTCAGAATTGGATATTGGGGCCGCTGCTGATGTTTGGCCTGGCCTGTTTATTTTTGCGCCAACATCCAGAAGCGATGGTGGGAGTAATTATGATCGGTTTGGCCCGGTGCATCGCCATGGTATTAGTATGGAGTGAATTAGCTGATGGGGATGGGCAACTTACTGCTGGGCTAGTCGCTTTAAATTCACTTTTCCAAATTTTGCTGTATGCTAGTATGGCTTACCTGTTTGTTACGGTGTTGCCGCCGCTTGTGGGTTTACCAAGTTTGCCAATTCATATTCGGATAACTGAGGTTGTAGTGCCGGTGTTGATCTATTTGGGAATTCCATTTGTCGCCGGTATACTGAGTCGGCTATTGTTCATTAAATGGCGTGGACAAAGTTGGTACGAAAAGATATATTTGAAGCGGATTTCTCCGTTGGCAACGGGCGCGCTTTTGTTTACTGTTGTGATAATGTTTGCTGAAAAGGGAAATCAAATTTTGCAATTACCGTTGCTTACCTTGCAAATTGCCATGCCATTAGTATGTTACTTTTTGATTATGTTCGGGGTGTCGTTTACCTGGACTTGGAAGGTGAAGAAAAACTACGCAAAGGCAGTTTCTGTTGCGTTCACTGCCGCTAGTAATAATTTTGAACTTGCTCTTGCTATCACGGTTGGGGTATTTGGTTTAAATTCGCCTGAAGCTTTTGCGGCAATTATTGGTCCGTTGGTTGAAGTGCCCGTGATGTTAGTTTTAGTGGATTTGGCACGAGCTTTTGCGCGTCATCACTTAAGGGAGCAGTAACATGAAGTTGTATTTTCTTTGTACCGGGAATTCTTGTCGCAGTCAAATGGCCGAGGGATTTGCCAAGGCTTACTATCCGACAGTCACGGTGACCAGTGCGGGGACGCACCCGACGGCGGTTAACCCTTTGGCGCAAGCGGTAATGGCGGAAATTGGTATTGATTTGAGTACCCAGTACGCCAAATCGATTGATCCGTTCTATTTTGCGCAAGCGGATGTAATTGTCACTCTGTGTGGGGATGCGCGCGATCATTGTCCAGTGATTCCGATCAGCGCGCGGCACCTGCACTGGGACTTGGTCGATCCGGCCCAAGCCACGGGCAGTCGGGCGGAGCAATTAACTGTCTTTCGCCAGGTGCGTGACCAGATCAAGGCCCGGGTGGCGGAATTGAAAACCGTAGTGCCGATTGAGGCATAGCAAAAAGTCGCGCTGGTAACTGACCAGCGCGACTTTTGGTTTAAAGAATTTATTCCTTCGGATCCAGGCGGGCGGGTTCGACGGCCAGTTGGCGCATGGGCTTAGCGTAGTGCCAAGCCAGCCCGATCACGAGACCGACCAAGGCTGGCACCACCCAGGACAAGCCCATGTTGGCCAGTGGCAAAGCCGCGCGCCAGGCGGCGACTGTTTGACCAAAGGCGCTGGCAGACACGACCTTCGGGAAGGCGACTACCATGTCCCCCAAGGCCGGCACGACCGTGAAGAGGACTACGAAGAAGTAGACCCGGCCATCCCGTTGGAAGAAGTTGGAGCAAACGGACAAGAGGATCAAGACCATCGATAAGGGGTAGAGGAACATCAACATTGGCGTCGACCAAGCGATGATTTGTTCCAAACCGAAGTTAGCCACGACAAAGGAAGCCAGCGTCGTCAAAAACAGCCACATGTGATAAGACACCTTTGGGAAGTGCTTGTGGAAGTCTTGGGCAAAGGCGGCGACCAGGCCGACCGCCGTGGTCAAGCAGGTGACGGTGATCAAAACGGCCAGGACCGCTTGCCCGAAGGCCCCACCGTAGTAGCGCACGATTTGGGTAAAGGCGACCCCACCATCAGCCGAGAGCTTGAAGTGGCCTAACGACATCGCTCCGGCTACGATCAAGAGCAAGTAGATGAAGCCGACTCCGCTCATTGCTAAGACCCCGGCCTTGGCGACGACCTTGGAAACGTCGCGGCTGCGGCGTTGGCCCATTTGCCGGACTGCCGTAACGACCGTCACCCCAAAGGCCAGGCCAGCCAAGGCGTCCATCGTGTTGTATCCTTCCAAGAAACCGTTGGTTAAGGCCCCGTGGGTGTAAGCGGCCGTGGCCGGGGCGCTCAGCGGGTTGCCCATTGGCATCAAGAAGGCAACTAAGAACATTAAGAACAAGAGGGCCAAGAACATCGGGTTTAAGACCTTGCCGACGTTGGCCAGGATATTATTTTCGTGGTAGGAGAAAGCGAAGGCTAAACCAAAGAAGACCAGCGAAAAAACGAACAGGGCAACTTGTTGATATTGGGCGGGTACAAAGGGGGCTACCCCGACGGTAAAGGAGACCGTCGCCGTCCGTGGCGTCCCAAAGAGTGGCCCGATGGTGGCGTGGATCAGCACCATAAAGGTCAAGGCAAAGCCGACGCCCAGGGGCCGGCCCACGTCAAAGACTCCTTCGGCCCGGGTAACGGCGATCGCCATTACCGACAGTAAAGGCAATAAGACCCCGGTAACCAAAAAGCCCAGGGCGGCTGGTCCCCAGTGGGCCCCGGCGAGCTGGCCGAGGTGCAAAGGGAAGATCAAATTGCCGGCTCCAAAGAAAAGGCCAAAGAGCAGCGACGCGACGACAAAGTATTCGCGCCAAGTTAATTTCCGTGACGACATATGTAACACCCTCCAATTTTAAAATCAGAACCCAATGAAAAAGGCGTCCCTGATCGATTGACTCGATCAGGGACGCCTGTGCGTGGTACCACCCTGTGCCCATGACGCTATCACTAGCGCCACCTTAGTACGTACGGCCAGGCAAGCCTGACGATACGCGTGCACGGTAATGGGTGCGGCCACCGGACCTTGGCTGGCCCGGACTCGAAAGTGATTTTCACGCTGGCTAAATCCGACCCCCTTCCACCAACCGGGGCTCGCTAGCGGTTAACCAGTGCTACTCTTCTTTCTCATTGCGTTCGGTTAATTAAATTATGGCTATATTCTAATTAATCGATTTCTCATTGTCAAGGATAAATTCTCATTTTATTGGATACGGGTCAGCTCAGCTTGGGCGAGCGTCCAGCCGTGGCGCTTGGCGCGACTGAACACCAGCCCGGCGGTGAGCAGGTAGGCAACGAGACTGGCCAAGGCGGTGTTGATCCCGTATTCACCCCCGGTCAAAAGCAAGGAATGACTGGTCAACAGGTAGGTCCAGGGCCAATCGTTAGCGGGGGTGGCTTGGGCCATTAAAAGGCTGGTCAAACCATTAAAGGTGGCGTGGACCAAGTAGCTGGCCCAGAGGGTACCGGTGGTGGCCCGTACCAGGGCTAACAAGAGGCCGATCGCCGTGCCCGCCAGTAAAATCAGCAGGGCGTTTTGCCACTGAAAGCGACCGTTAAGCAGGTGGCTGGCCCCAAACAAGAGGGCGGAACCCCAAAGGCCGACCCGGGCGCCATAATTAGCACTGAGGCGGGCGAGGATCACCCCGCGAAAGGCCAGCTCTTCGATCAGCGGGGTGACGAGTACGGCGGTGATGAACCCGGCCAGGGTTCGGGCGAATTCAAAGAGGTTGAGCGCGGGCGCGGCAATGAAATGGCCCGGGGTCAACAGCCAAATGGCCAAGCCTCAAATGATGGCTAAACTCCCGGCGATCATTCCGGCTTCGCGCGGGGGAAAGTGCCAGGTGAAATGCCAATTTGCCGGCCAGCAGTGCCGGTTAAGTAGGGTCAACAATCCGTAAAAAAACAGCCAGGTAAACCCAAGGATAATAAAGATTGTGTAATAACAACCAGCCATGAGCGGCTTGGTTGCTAGGGCCCAGTGAAGCTGCGATGATTCCGCCGACAATGCAAAGAAAAACCGCCGCGCACTGCCAAGTGGTTTGCCAAAGTTTGCGCATGGTACTCGCCTTCTTTCTGTATTTAATTATAAGCCGCACTAGTGTGGGGCGGTAAGCAAAAAAAGACGAATCCGTCCATTGAGACACGACAGATCTAAAAATCTGCGCAATAACTGTCACGAAAATATTAGTGTTTATCATTTTGTAAAAGGGCATAGCGGATTATTAATCATGATTAAAACCGTTATTTTTAATAAACTTTGGCGCAGATCTATAAATCTCTCCGGTGTCTACGGGGCGATTGGGCAAAGAAATCGCGGCGTTAATCATGGTAAAATTAAACACACAAGGGGGGATGAACAATGAAGAAAATTGGCTTAAGTTTGGCCGTGCTCGGGTTAAGTGTGGGGCTGGCGGCGTGTGGTAATACCAACAATCAGTCGCAATCCAGCCAGAGCGAGTCGGCTACCAAGACCACGGCCAGCCAGGCGTCCAGCAAGGCTAGCCACAGCAGTCGTCAGGCGACGAGCACTGCGAATGCGCCGGCGGCTTCGTCAGCTACGCCTAATTCCCAATCGGCCGCGACCAGTCAGGCTCCGCAGGACGCCACCACGCTGGGTTACCGGGTCTTTTACACCTACTTGTTGCAAAATGGCTCGCCAGCCGATATTCAAACGGCTTTGGAACAACACCAGCTGGCCAATATTGATGTAACGGACGTCAGTGGTAAAAATGTCACCAGCAATTATGGTAAGGGGGTAACGGACGTCTTTCCGGCCCATACCTACACGGTCAGTGGCACGCCGCTCGCCGCCGGGACGGTTACCTACCAGGTCATTGACGAAAACACCGTCCGGGTCTTTGCGGTGCCAAGCCACTTCCAAGACCAGCGTTGGGGCACGGATCATACCTGGGCCCAGGCCCAAGCCGATGCTTACATGCACCACCCCACGATCATGAAGGTGCGGACGCCAAGTGCGCAGCTGTTAGATTTGATGAAGACGACGCGTGATTTCTAACGTTAACGGGGCCGGCGGGTTCCGTTTTTTGGTACCAAAAAACGGTGGCCAATTTGACCACCGTTCGGGTTTACAGGTTCTTGAAGTAATTGATGCCCATCGCGTCCTTGACTTCCGCCAAGGTTTGGTTGGCGATTTCGTTGGCGTGGTCGCTGCCGGCCTTGAGCATGGCGTAGACGGCCGCTGGATCCTTCGCGAATTCTTCGCGCCGCGCCCGGATCGGGTCGAGTTCGTTGTGCAAGACTTCCAGCAAGTAGCGCTTGATCTTGACGTCCCCGAGGCCACCGTGGCGGTATTGTTCTTTTAACTCAGCGACTTTGGCTTGGTCGGGATCAAAGATGTCCAGGTAAGTAAAGACCATGTTGCCTTCGACTTGGCCCGGGTCTTCGATATGGATGTGGTTCGGGTCGGTGTACATTGACATGACCTTCCGTTTCAATTCCGCTTCGTCATCGGCCAGGTAAATCGCGTTGCCCAAGGACTTACTCATCTTGGCGTTGCCGTCTAAGCCGGGGATCCGGCCTTGACCTTTGGGTGGGAAGATCCCTTGGGGTTCGACCAGGACCGGCCCGTAGATCGCGTTAAAGGAGCGGACGATTTCGCGGGTCTGTTCCAACATTGGTTCCTGGTCGTCACCGACGGGGACCAATTCGGCCTTAAAGGCGGTGATGTCGGCGGCTTGGCTGACCGGGTAGGTCAAGAAGCCGGCCGGAATCGAGTGGTTGAAGTTCTTTTGTTGGATTTCGCTCTTGACGGTCGGGTTGCGTTCCAAGCGGGAAACGGTCACCAGGTTTAAGTAGTACATATTTAATTCCGAGAGGGCCGGAATTTGGGATTGGACGTAGATGGTGGACTTAGCCGGATCCAGACCCACGGCCAAGTAGTCTAAGGCGACTTGCAAGAGGCTATTGCGGACCTTTTCGGGATCGCGGGCGTTGTCGGTTAAAGCCTGTTGGTCGGCGATCATGATAAAGGGCTCGTAGTCGCCACTGTTTTGCATTTTAACCCGTTGCTTTAAGGAGCCAACGTAGTGACCGAGGTGGAGTTTACCGGTCGGCCGGTCCCCAGTTAAAACAATTTTCTTTGCTGCCATGTCAATCTTCCTTTCTGCAATTAAAAAAATCGCCCCGCTCCCCTCAAGGGAGTAGGACGATTGGACCGCGGTGCCACCTACTTTGCGAAAACTTTCGCCACTTCATTACGGGTGATTTAATTGTCACCGTGGCCCATTTGGCCTTGCCGTGGATTCTTTCAGCACAGGGAATCCTCTCTGGTAATTGGCGCCGCTACTTTTTCACGGTGGGAGTAATTAATTTTGATTATAGTGGGTTTGTGGATTTTTGCAAGGTTAAATTTGGGTTTGGCGCCACCCCGCCGTTAAGAAATCAGCCATGGTGGTAGGGGCATGACCGGTAATTGCAGTAAAGTCGTGGCTGGGTTGGTTCAATAAGCCACGGGCACCGGCTTGGTACATGGAGGCCAGCTCAGCCCCGTCACCTTCCGCAGCGTAGATTTGGGCAAATTCGGCAGTGGTCACGGGGGCGTAGCCGATGGGGTGCCCGGTAACTTGGGTCATGATGGCCCCCAGTTCTGGCATGGTGAAGGCGTTTGGTTGGCTGAGTAAGAAATGCCGGCCGTGATCTCTCAAAGCCGGGGTGGTAGCGACGGTGGCGAAGGCTTCGGCGCTATCGGCTTGGCTGATGAAACTCAGGGCCTGATCGCCGACTGGATAGATCAGGTGCTTGCGCGCGATTAATTCAGGCAGGTAGGGAATTAAGGGATCGGCGTAAAGGGCGTTGCGCATGACGGCATATTTTAATTTGCTGCCGGCCAGGCGGGTTGGCAGGTAGGCGTAAAAAGGGGCCATGGTGAAGGGATTATTGGTTTGGTCGGCAAAAAAACTCATGGCGACGACACTTTGGACCCCGGCGGTTTCCGCAGCAGCAATGACGTTTTCCAGCTCACGGATGCGGCTGACCCGATCGTAGGTCAGGCTAGCCACGTAGATCAAAATGTCACCGCCAGCAAAGGCTGTGGTCAAAGAAGCGAGATTTTGATAATCAATGGCCCGGACGGTCAGGCCGGCGTTGGCAAAGTCAATGGCTTTGGCGGGGGTGTGCACGGCTAAAATCAAGTCGGTCGCGGCCACGCGCTTTAACATTTGGTTGGTAATTTGGCGCCCAAGATGGCCGGTGGCGCCCGTGATGATGTATTGCATGTGGTTAACTCCTTCTGTAACTTCTTTAGTTTCATTAACGCTGTATGCCAAAGCCTTTTAACTGTTAAATTTGCGATATATATTGACTATTATGGATTTTGACGCTAAAATTCATGTAACTAAAAAAGTTTCAGGAGTTAACGATGAAAATGTCAACGCGCTTCAGTGATGCTATTCATATTTTGGCGTTTATTGTGATATATAAAGAAAAAGTCCAATTATCCAGCGACACTATCGCTTCGAGCATCGGTACTTCGCCGGTGGTAGTGCGACGCTTAATGGCCCAGCTAAAAAAAGGCGGCTTATTGACAACGGTGCCGGGTTTTGCGGATCCAACGTTAAAAAAGCCCGCTGAAGTGGTCACCTTGCTTGATGTCTACTTAACGATTGAAGGAGATAAGCCTTTATTTTCGGTTGATCCCAAAACGAACCCCGCTTGCATTGTGGGCGGCAACATTCAACCCACTTTGACCGAGTATTACCGCCAAGCGGAAGTCGCGGCGAAGGCTAAATTACAACAAACTACCCTGCAAGATCTGATCGATACGATCCTGGTCCGGCAGGCCGAAAAGGAGGCGGGCAAGTGATTGAATACTGTACGGTGGGCATGCGGTATGGTGACCACCAAATCTTAACTGACATTAACCTGAAAATCCGTGCCCATGAGTTATTTGTACTGGTGGGACCAAGCGGGAGTGGTAAAACGACGTTGATTCGGATGGTAAATCGACTGACGGTTCCCACCAGCGGGCAGGTTAAAGTGGCCGGGAAAGACGTTGCAGCGAGTGACCTGGCTAAGTTGCGCTTGTCAATGGGGTATGTTTTGCAGACGGCGTCCCTCTTTCCTAATTTGACAATTGCCGACAACGTGACTATCCAACTTGAACAGCAAGGGTGTTCCAAAGCCGAGCGGAAACGCAAGGCCCAGCAGTTATTGGCTGCTGTGGGCTTAAAGGAGAAAGATTACTTAACCCGTTATCCAGCGGCCCTTTCGGGAGGCCAACAACAGCGCGTTGCCATTGCCCGGGCGTTGGCGACGAACCCCCAATTGATTTTAATGGACGAATCCTTTAGTGCCTTAGATCCCGTTTTACGCCGCCAAATGCAAGACTTGCTCTTATCCTTACATGCTAAACACGGTATGACGGTTCTGTTTGTGACCCATGACATGCAAGAAGCATTGCGGTTGGGCGATCGGATTGGGGTAATCAACGCGGGGCGGCTGCAGCAGGTGGGGACGCCCCAAGAGATCATTGAACACCCGGCGAACGCCTTTGTTCGTGATTTTTTTGCTTCTGCGCGCCCGCGCTACGGGACGCTGACTGATTTGTTGGCGGCGACGCAACCTCAACCGGCCGTGGCGGGCCCGCTGGTGACAACGGTGGCAGAAATTCTCCGCTTGCCGGTTTGTGACGGGGAGCTTTGTTTTTCCATCGCCCAGCAGGCTTACCGTTTGCCAGTGGCCAAATTATTGCACTACCTAGGGAAACGAGAGGAAAAGTGAGATGCAATCCTTAATGAAATTAATCGCTCACCAGCAAGGCCAATTGGTAGCGGCGCTGGGCCAGCATTTAGTCTTGTCCTTGGTTTCGTTGTTAATTGCAGCTGTGATTGCTCTTCCCTTGGCCATGGCGCTCAAAGATCACCGGCGGTTAGGAGAACTGATTTTGCAAATTACCGGTATTTTTCAGACCATCCCGAGTTTGGCCCTGCTGGGGCTGTTGATTCCAATCGTGGGGATTGGAACTGTGCCGGCCGTTATCGCTTTGGTGCTATATGCCATGATGCCAATTTACCAAAATGCTTATACGGGGTTGACCACGATTGATCCGCAATTGGAAGAAGCGGGGTTGGCCTTTGGCTTGTCGTGGTGGACGCGGCTAAAACGCTATGAATTGCCATTAGCGTTACCCTTGATCTTTTCCGGTTTGCGGATTGCCTTGGTGATGATCATTGGGACCGCGACTTTGGCCGCTTTGATTGGTGCCGGAGGCCTGGGGACCTACATTTTGTTAGGAATCCAGCAAAATAATAATGGCGAATTGCTGTTAGGGGCTGGTTTGTCCGCCTTCTTAGCGTTGCTTAGCGCGGGGTTTTTGAAATGGGTTGGCAAGTCACGCCGCAATCTTAAAATTGGTGGGGTTGTTTTGGCGGGGCTGCTTGTATGCGGTGGGGCCGTAACTGTGCAGCGCCATTTAGTTCATTCGCAACCAGACACAATTGTGATCGCTGGTAAGATGGGTGGGGAACCGAACCTGTTGATCCATATGTATAAGGACTTGATTGAGGAGGCGGCTCCTCAGACTAAAGTAGTCTTGAAGCCGAATTTCGGCGGGACTAGTTTTTTGTATGCGGCCTTGCAACGGGATCAGATTGATATCTATCCGGAATTTACCGGGACTGTCTTGGAGGGACTCGCTAAGCAAAAGCAGACCCCCAAGTCGCCAGATCAGGCCTATCAGGCGGCTCGACGGTATTTGGCCCGCCAGGGGATGACTTATTTGAAACCGATGGCCTACCAAAATGGCTATGCGTTGGCAGTTACCGCGTCGTTTGCTAAGCAACACCGGTTAGCAACGATTAGCGACCTGGTTGAACAACAGGCTGCTGTCACAGCGGGGTTTGATCCGGATTTTGCCCAGCAACCGGATGGCTACTTAGGTTTGCAAAAAGCTTACGATTTGAAGGTAGGCACGGTTAAAACGATGGAACCCACCTTGCGTTACCAAGCGTTGGTACAGGGGAAAGTTGAGTTGGTGGATGGGTATACGACCGATCCCCAGCTGCGTCAATATCATTTGCGCGTCCTGGCTGATGACCGCCATTTTTTTCCGCCTTACCAAGGGGCGCCATTAATGAAGGCCCGCTTTGCCAAGACCCATCCCGTCGTCGTCAAGCAACTGAATAAATTGGCCGGCCAGATTACGACCAACGAGATGCAAGAGATGAACTATGCGGTGACCGTCAAACACCAAAAGGCCAGTGTCGTTGCCCACCAGTACTTGCGTAGCCACCATTTGATAACGAAGTAGTGCTTTGCGGATTGAGAAAGCATCTAGCGCTTTGACAACTAAAAGCGTTACTTTAACGGCAAATAAAATCCCCCAACCATGTACAAATCGTAGCACGGCTGGGGGATTATTATTGGACTAGGATTTTAATTAAACTTAGTAATCGCAAGTAACGCCTAGCGGGCGTAGATCGTCTTGATTTTTACCCGGTCGCTCTTGAGGGCGAAGGGGACGTGGTAGCGGTTGGCACTCTTCCCGGTGGACTAAAAAGGCGCTGCGTTAAACCACCAGTTGGGTGGGCGCAGCGCCTTTTGGTTTGGGTCAAGGGCAAATCACTAGCCTCAGGATTACTTACGTTTCCGGCCAAGTAAGGTGAGAAAGATAACAACGATTAAATCAGTCATGGCCCCTAACCAGCCCGCCAAGAGTTCTTTGCAGAAGTTTTTAACTTTGTTTATTCGTACACCTCCGTTTGGTTGGCCCCGGTCAAATTATAGCCCGAACTTATCACAGTTTTTCGCGGTCAGCAAGTAGAAACTTAACCAGGGGTAGCGATTGGATCGTGATGCCATCTTTTTAAATTCTTTCGGCGGGGCAGATATTTTGAGGGAGCTTAGGCTATATAAAACCTATTTTCCGCATTTTTTGTCTTTCTGGTTAGGCAAAAAATCGGCAAAATAGTCTTGCATAAAAGACAATTATTGCGATTGAAGCTGATCCCGCACGGTTCAGTAAGCAAAAAAGCCCGGCCCCTTGTAGGCCAGACTTTTTTGCTTAAAGAGGTATTTCCCGGGGAATAATTAGTCCACCTTGGCTAAGGTGTAGTTCTTCTTGCCACGCCGGACGATCACGTACTTGCCGTCAAAGTGGTCGGCCGGGTTGATCGTCGCACTTTCGTCGGTGACCTTGGCCCCGTTGATCCGGATGGCCCCGTTCTTGACATCTTCGCGGGCTTGCCGCTTAGATGGTTCAATCTTCGTGTCGACCAGCCAGTCGATGATGTTGGCTTCGTTTGCGCTGACTGTGACGGATGGCGTCCCGGCAAAGGCTTGTTCGACTTCGTCCACGCTCAGGTCTTGGACGTTGCCAGAGAAGAGCAATTGGGAAATCTTGATTGCTTGTTGGGTCGCAGCTTCTCCGTGGACAAAGGTCGTGACTTCGGCGGCTAAGCGCTTTTGGGCTTCCCGCTTCCATGGTTCGTTGGCGACTTTTTCCGCCAGGTCGTCGATTTCTTCGTGGCTGAGGAAGGTGAAGTACTTGAGGTACTTGACCACGTCGCGGTCGTCTTGGTTGAGCCAGAATTGGTAGAATTCGTACGGCGAGGTCTTCTTTTCATCCAACCAGACCGCGCCCCCGGCCGTCTTCCCAAACTTGGTCCCGTCAGCCTTAAGCATCAATGGGATCGTCAGCCCGTAGGCCTTGGCGTCCGCGCCTTCAGTCCGGTGAATCAGGTCGATGCCGGCCGTGATGTTCCCCCACTGGTCCGAGCCCCCGATTTCCAATTGCACGTCGTTGTGGCGGTAGAGGTGTAAGAAGTCGACTGCTTGCAGGATTTGGTAGGTAAATTCGGTAAAGGAAATCCCGGAGGCCAGCCGGGAAGCGACGACTTCCTTGTTTAACATCGTGTTGACGTTAAAGAGCTTCCCAAAGTCACGCAGGAAGTCGATCATCGTAAATTGGCTTAACCATTCGTAGTTGTCGACAATCGTGAAGTTTTCCGTCCCAAACAACTTGACCATTTGCGCCGTTAAGGCCTTTTTGTTGTGTTCCAACTGCGATTCGGTCTGCAGGGTCCGTTCGGTCTTGCGGCCCGACGGATCCCCAATCGCACCGGTCCCACCCCCGATGATGATGACCGGGTGGTGACCCGCCAACTGGAAGCGTTTGAGCATCATGAAGGGAATCAAGTGCCCGATGTGCAAGGAGTCGCCCGTCGGGTCCGTCCCGCAGTAGAGGCTGATTTGCTTTTCTTCCGTCAGGGCCTTTAAGCCCTCTTCGTCCGTGACTTGGTTTAAGGCGCCGCGCCACTTGAGTTCATCGACAATGTTCATGGTAAAATCCTCCGCTTGTAATTGCATTGCGGTTGCAATGAAAAATCGCCCCAAGGCTATGCCTTGGGACGATTGTGATCGTGGTACCACCCAATTTTACACGCTGGTGCGTGCCTTCATTTCAACCGCTTTGTACTGAAAAAATTGCATTGTAATTCACTGTACGGCTGTGGGTTGGCTTGCAGCGTCCGCCAACTCTCTGGACCAGGGAACCGCCACCTACTGAGATGCAATCTGATTAAGCTCATTAAACACTGTTTAGGGCGGGCTGTCAACTCTAATTAGTGCGCTTAAAAAAGTTAAGTAAAAGCGCGGAATAATTTTAAAAAAGTGGTGAGAAAATGATTACATCTTTTTAATTAACGTAATCTGATGGGCTTTCTTACAATTGGACGCGGGCCGTGCTAGAGTATTACCCAACGACAAAAATTAAGAAAATTAAGTAAAGGAGCGTGGCGCAAAATGAGCAAACATTGGCTGAGAAACATGCTGATGGGACTGACGGTTGCCGTCGGGATTGGAGTGGGGTTGGGCCACGCCCAGCCGGTCCACGCGGCTGAACCAACCTACACGATTGGGACTGTAGACAGTTTCGAACCCTTTGAAATTCCTAACAACAAGGGGACTTATACAGGCAAGAACCCGGGGATCGAAATTGAAATGCTTCAACAGATTGCCAAGCACGAAGGCTTCAAGTACAACCTCAAGGTGATGAGCATTGATGCGACCTTGACGGCCCTGCAAGCCGGGCAGATTGATGCTTCAATGGGTGGGATGAGCGTGACTGATGAACGGAAGGCCACGATTGATTTCACCAAGTCTTACTACGACTCGGGGGTTGTGATGGCCGTCGCCCAAGATGGCCCGATCAAGTCGATGAAGGATCTGAAGGGCAAGACGGTCGCGGTCAAAGCCGGGACCAGCGGGGCAATTTATGCCAAGTCGATTGCCAAAAAGTATGGCTTTAAGCTTAAGTACTACAAGACGGACAACACAATGTGGTCCGATGTTCAAAACGGTAATTCAGCCGCGACCTTTGATGACGAACCCGTCTTGCGGTACGGGATTCGTAACGGGATGAAGCTGAAGGTGATCACCAAGGCCGTTGATTCTCAACCAGTGGCAATGGGGGTCAAGAAGGGGCAAAACCAAGAATTACTCCAAAAGCTCAACGACGGGATTACCTGGATGGAAAAGACCGGCCGGATGCAAAAGCTGCTTGATAAGTACACCAAGGGTTCCGGGACCAAGACGGACGGCGCTGCGCAACGGACGATCATGGGTCTGTTGAAGGCGAATAAGGGTGCCCTGTGGGATGGGTTAGTCGCCACGCTGGAACTGACGTTGGTCGGGGCGGCGTTAGCCCTGGTCTTCGGGGTCGTCCTTGGGGTGATGGGAATTGCCGACGGGAAGTTCTTCCCGTGGTTGTCGGCGACGATCATCTACATTTTCCGGGGGATGCCAATGATCGTGCTGGCCTTCTTTATTTACATTGGGATGCCAAGTGTGATTGGCCACAAGGTTCCGCTGTTTACCGCCGGGGTCTTGACCTTGATGTTAGATGAAGGGGCCTACGTTGGGGCGATCGTCAAAGGGGGCTTTAAGGCCGTCGATCGTGGCCAATGGGAAGCGGCCCGTTCCTTAGGGTTGCCGTACGGTAAGGCCCTGCGGAAGGTTATCATGCCACAAGGGATCAAAATCATGGTGCCATCTTTGGTCAACCAATTTATTATTACCCTCAAGGATACGTCGATCCTGTCGGCGATCGGGGTGATGGAACTGACCCAAACTGGGACGGTGATCATTTCCCGGAACATGGAAGGGTTCAAGATGTGGCTGATCATTGGGGTCATCTACATCGTGATCATTACACTGTTGACTTGGTTATCGAATTACGTACAAAGAAAGTTGGCCTAAATTATGGATAAACAATACAAAATTCAAGTCCAAGACCTCCACAAGAGTTACGGCGATAATGAGGTCTTAAAGGGGATCAGTCTCAACGTCAAACCCAACGAAGTGGTCTGCATGATCGGCCCGTCGGGGAGTGGGAAGAGTACCTTCTTGCGCTGCTTAAACAAGCTGGAAGAACCGAACCGCGGCCACGTTTATGTCGACGGCTACGACATTGCCGACAAAAAGACCAACATTGACCTGGTGCGCCAAAACATCGGGATGGTCTTCCAACACTTCAATTTGTTCCCTAACATGTCGGTGGCCGAAAACATCATGTTGGCTCCGGTGCAGCTAAATAAGATGAGCAAGGAAGAAGCGCGGACGGCGGCTTTGCATTACTTAGACATTGTGGGCCTGAAAGATAAGGCCGATGTCAACCCGACGACTTTGTCCGGGGGGCAAAAGCAACGGGTCGCCATCGCCCGTGCCTTGGCAATGAAACCCGATGTGATGCTCTTTGACGAACCGACCAGCGCCTTAGACCCGGAAATGGTCGGTGACGTATTGGAAGTGATGCAAGCCCTGGCCAAAGAAGGGATGACGATGGTGGTCGTGACCCACGAAATGGGCTTTGCCAAGCGGGTGGCCGACCGGGTCGTCTTCTTCCACGATGGCGTGATTAAAGAACAAGGGACGCCCGAAGAAATCTTTGATCACCCGCAACAGCCTGATACCAAGAGTTTCTTGGACAAAGTCTTGAATGTTTAACCTGCTGAGCGTTTGACAATTGCAAGCAAACCGTTATAATGGGGAACATCAACTGCGCAGTTGAGCATTGAATTAAATTAACGTTGCCAATCTCCAGAGAGCCGGGGGAGCTGTAAACCGGCGATTGGCCCATGGCATTGAGAGTAAAAAATGGGTGGTTCCAATATCGACCAAGAGGAGGTCTGCTTAGACCTTAAACTTGGGTGGAACCGCGTGATCAACGTCCCTGGCTGATGAAGCTGGGGGCGTTTTTAATTTTCATTTACCTGGCAAAGAGAGGAGCGAAGGCTATGGCACAAGAACATACGAAAGAGCAGCACTTGTCGCGGGCGTTAAAGAGCCGTCACATTACGATGATTGCCATCGGGGGCGCGATTGGGACCGGGTTGTTTTTAGGGTCCGGGAGTGCGATCCAAGCGGCGGGGCCCTCAATTATTTTGACCTACCTGATCGTCGGGATTTTTTGTTTCTTTATGATGCGGGCGTTGGGGGAACTGCTGTTGGCGGACCCGTCCAAGCACTCCTTCATTGATTCAGTCAAAGAATACTTGGGAGACCGGATGGAATTTGTCGCCGGGTGGGCCTATTGGTCTTGTTGGTTGACGCTGGCGATGGCCGATTTGACGGCCACCGGGATTTACTTGCAATACTGGTTCCCCGGCCTGCCCCAGTGGGTGGGACCATTGGTAATCTTACTCTTGTTGATGTTGGTAAATATGATCAACGTTGGTTTGTTTGGCGAATTGGAAACCTGGTTTTCGATGATCAAGGTGCTGGCGATTGTGGCCTTGATCGTGGTCGGCTTGGCGATGGTTGCTTTGCGCACCAAAACGGCCAGTGGTCCGGCCAGCTTAGCCAACTTGGTTAACTACGGGGGCTTCTTCCCCAAGGGGGCCGTGGGGTTCTTGATGTCCTTTCAAATGGTGGTCTTTGCCTTTGTCGGGATTGAAATGGTCGGCTTGACGGCCGGGGAAACCGCCAACCCGGATGAAGACATCCCCAAGGCGATCAACACCTTGCCGGTCCGGATTGGGCTCTTTTACATCGGTTCGATGCTGGCGATCATGGCCGTTTACCCCTGGCACGACATCAAGGTCAGTTCCAGTCCCTTCGTGCAGGTCTTTGCGGGGATTGGAATCACCGGAGCGGCGGGGATCTTGAACTTTGTCGTCTTGACAGCCGCGATGTCGGCGACGAACAGTTCGATCTTTTCGACCAGCCGGTCCTTGTACTCCTTAGCCCAAGGGGGTAACGGTCCCAAGGCCTTTCAAGAACTGAGTCGGCAGGCGGTCCCGGTCAAAGCGATGCGCTTTTCTTCATTAATTCTCTTTGTGGTCGTGATCTTAACCTACATCGTGCCGGCGGGAATCTTTAATTTGATTTCCGGGGTCTCAACGATTAATTTCATCATCGTGTGGTTGATCATTTTGTGGTGCCACATCAAATACCGGGCCCAGCACCCGGCTGGCAACCAATTTGCCATGCCGGGCTTCCCTTACACCAGCTGGCTGACGATCGCCTTTTTCATTGGCGTTTTGATCATCTTGCTCTTTATTCCGGCGACCCGGTTATCCTTGATCATTTCGCTGCTCTTTTTCGTGGTCCTCTTTGTGGTCTCGCGGAAGTGGAGTAAATAGCATTGGTAACGTCTCACGCCCGTGAGGCGTTTTTTTTTTGACGAAAAAAGGGCGGGGAGCAAGGCGTTTTGTTAGACCTTTCGATTCAGTTATCATATACTAACAGTGAGGAAAGCTGAAACCGTTGCCAAGAAGATTAGCTTGGATACCGCAAGCGAAACTCACCCCATACCAACCCATTTAAATTCCTAAAGACTAATGTCGAGTGTCTGTAATCTTATCTAGGGCATGACCCCCTTAACATGCGAGATGATTTGGCAGGTTAAAGTTTTAAGATAATTGATGATTCAAATGATATTACTACCGCAACGGCACTTAGTCTTTCCCCGCAACCACCCCGTTTGGTTACCAAGCGGGGTGGTTTTGCGTTGCCCGGAAAAACTGCTGGTTAAAAGCTAGAATGTTTGTGTCAATGTAGGCTGGGTTCATCGAGTAGAATCGGTTTAGACCGGTGCCTGACAGAAAAATTTTAAAATTTTCTTACGGGACTTTGTGAAAACGTTCTCGCCGCGGAGGCGGTTCCATTCAATGAGTAAAACGGTGTATCGACGAACGTTAAGAAAAGTTATCGTGATAATTTCACAAAGTCGGTAGATTTCAGTGGGTTTACAAGTTTGTTAACACCCGGTATATTAATGGCAGTGGTAAGTTCTTGCAAACGCTTACTTTGTGTTAGCAGACTTACAAATTGCATTTATTCCATGTATTTTTAAGAAAGGTGTTAGATCCATGTATTTTGCAATTAACGTACTTGGGTTGATTGTTTTCTTGGGTGTGGGGTTCCTGTTCTCCAAGAACAAGAAGGCGATTAACTGGAAGGCAATTGCCATCATGGTAATTTTGAACCTGCTGTTGGCTTGGTTCCTGACGGGTTCCGCTGCTGGGCGGGCCGGGGTTAAGGCCGCAGCCGATGGGTTTGCCTGGATTGTTGACGTTTCCGCTAAGGGGACGGTCTTTGCCCTGGGGGGCTGGTATGATGCCAAGAACTTGAACTTCATTTGTTCCGCGCTGATGCCAATCCTGATGATTGTTCCAATGTTTGACATCCTGACTTACATCGGGGTCTTGCCTTGGATCATCAAGTGGATCGGGAAGGGCTTGTCCGTCTTGACGGGGCAACCAAAGTTCGAATCCTTCTTTGCCGTTGAAATGATGTTCTTAGGGAACACGGAAGTGCTGGCCATTTCCGGGATGCAACTGCGCAAGATGACTAAGGAACGGAACTTGACGATCGCCATGATGTCGATGAGTTGTGTGACGGCTTCCATCTTAGGGGCCTACATTGCCATGATGCCAGGGCAATTTATCTTAACGGCTGTGCCGATCAACATTGTGAACTCCTTGATTGCAACTAGTTTGTTGAACCCGATCAACGTCACGCCAGAAGAAGACACGATCGAAACGGTGGAAACCAACGAAAGCGGGAAGAAGGAACCATTCTTCAGCTTCTTGGGTGACTCCATCTTGGGCGCTGGTAAGCTGATCTTGATCATCATTGCCAACGTGGTGGCTTTCGTGGCCTTGGCTGCTTTGATCGATGCCATCTTGGCCCTCTTCGGCAAGCCGCTGGGTGGCAAGCCAATCTCCTTGGAAGCCATCTTAGGGGTTATCATGTTCCCATTCTCCTGGTTAATGGGGCTGCCGCTCGACCAAGCTTGGAAGCTGGCTCAATACATGGGGATGAAGCTGGTTACGAACGAATTCGTTGTCATGGGTGAAGTGACGAGCACGATTGCGCACTACCCAGAACACTTGAAGGCCGTTCTGACTACGTTCATCACTTCCTTTGCCAACTTTGGGACCCTGGGGATGATCATCGGGGCCTTCAAAGGTCTGGTTGGTAAGGAAGACAACGACTACATCGCACAAAACATTGGTTACCTTCTGCTGTCCGGGATCTTAGTATCTCTGCTTTCAGCAGCCTTTGTTGGCCTCTTTGTATGGTAATCATGGTATAAGCATAGGGCTGCTATTTGGTGGCCCTTTCTTTGACTGAAAATTTAAAAGCGGTTGCAAAAGTGAAACCCGGGCGAACCGGTTTTGCAGCCGGACAAGCAAAAAGGAGTGGTTCTGATGACAATGAAGATTATTATGGATACTGACCCAGGGATTGATGACGCTGCGGCCTTGACGATGGCGATCAATGATCCGGAAATTGACCTGAAGCTGATCACGGCCGTGGCCGGGAACGTAACGGTTGATAAGACGACGGCTAACGCCTTGAAGATTGTGCACTTTTTTGGTAAAGACCAAGAAATTCCGGTTGCCGCGGGGGCGAAGGAACCGCTGATCAAGCCGTTTGAAGATGCGGCGCGGATTCACGGGGCGTCCGGGATGGAAGGCTATGACTTTGGGGATGACTATGGTGAACCAATTGCCAAGTCCGCCGTTGAAGCCCTGCACGATGCGATTATGGCGGAAGACGAAGTGATCTTGGTCCCAACGGGTTCATACACCAACATTGCGTTGCTCTTCAAGCAATACCCAGAAGTGAAGTCCCACATTAAGGAAATCGTGGCGATGGGGGGCTCCATCTCCGGTGGGAACATGACCAGTATTGCCGAATTCAACGTCTTTACGGACCCAGACGCGGCGGAAATTATGTACAAGTCGGGGGTCCCAATTGTGACGGTTGGGCTCGACGTGACGCTGAAGGCCTTGATCACTCCGGCGACCTTGAACCAACTCAAGGACATGAATGAAACCGGGAAGATGCTTTACGGCTTGATCAACAACTACAATGACGTTACGGAAGCGGGTCACCCGATGCACGACGTCAACACCATCTTCTACCTGTTGCACCCAGAAGCTTACCAAACTAAGGATCTGTGGGTGGACATCCAAACTTCCGGGCCGGCAATCGGGGGAATGGTGGCCGACATCCGGGGGGCTTACCACGATGGTAAGACCAACGCCAAGGTCTGCGTTGACATTGATGCCGATGCCTTTAACCAATGGTTCCTGGATGAAGTTTCTCACATGAAGTAAACTTGAACTAGGGATCGTAAAGCTCTGCCAATTGGGCGGGGCTTTTTACATATTAAGATTATTTCCCGGGAAATGGCGCCAGGAGTTGAATTGGGGTGGGAAATAAGATAAAGTTATCAAAGAACGTGAAACACTGAATGTTCCACGGAAAGGACGAAGCAAATGAAGCCAGAACAATTTCAAGCCGCCTTAGCGCAAATGGGCGTTAACCTGAACGCCGACCAAATGGCGCAGTTTGAACAATACTATCAGTATTTAATTGAAGTTAATCAACACCTGAACCTGACCCGGATTACGGCCAAGGAAGATGTTTACCTCAAGCACTTTTATGATTCCTTGATGGGCGCCTTTGCCGAACCGCAGCTGAAAGACCAACCGTGGCACCTGTGCGACATTGGGGCCGGGGCGGGGTTCCCGTCCTTGCCGTTAAAGATCGCCTTTCCCCAGCTCCAGGTCACGATCGTGGACTCGTTGAATAAACGGATTGACTTTTTGCGGGCTTTGGTGGCTAAGCTGGGGCTAACGGGCGTCGAATTGGTGCACGGGCGCGCTGAAGAGTTCAGTGCCAAGCAAAGTAGCTACCGGGAGCAATTTGATTTGGTAACGGCCCGGGCCGTGGCCCGTTTGAGCGTCTTAAGTGAGCTTTGCCTACCGGCGGTCAAGGTTGGCGGCGAGTTCTTAGCGTACAAGGCTGCGGCGGCCGACGATGAACTGCAAGCGGCCCAAGGCGCCATTCAAACCCTGGGGGGTCAGGTCAGTTCGACGATGCAACTGGTCTTGCCAACCCAACCGGAACCAGAACAACGCAACCTGATTATTATTGATAAGGTCGCCGCTACCCCGCAAAAGTATCCGCGGCGGCCCGGGTTGCCGGCCAAAAAACCATTGGCTTAGATTGGTTAAGCAGCAAGCATAGGGAGGAAAAGATGGCATTTTCATTGTTTAATTTTGGCGCCAAGGCGGCCAATACCAAAAATCAAGTGGTGGAGATTCCCCTCAAGCAGATTGAACCCAACCGCTATCAACCGCGCCAAGTCTTTGATAAGGTTCAAATCCAAGAGTTAGCCCATACCATTGAAGAACACGGTCTCTTGCAGCCAATTATTTTGCGTGAATACAAGGCGGCTAAGTATGAAATCATTGCTGGGGAACGGCGGTTCCGCGCGATGGAATTATTGGGCTGGGAAGCGGCCCCGGCAATTGTGGAAAAGATGAGCGACAAGGAGTCCGCTTCCTTGGCGCTGATCGAAAACTTGCAACGCTCGCAACTGAGTTCGGTCGAAGAAGCGCGGGCCTACAAGAAGCTGATGGACCTCAACAACCTGACCCAAGTTGCCTTGGCCAAAGGGGTGGGCAAGAGCCAATCGGCGGTCGCCAACAAGTTGCGCTTGTTAAACCTGATTGAACCGGTGCAAAATGCGATTTTGGATGGCTTGATTACCGAACGGCACGGCCGGGCCTTACTCGGTTTGACCGACGACCAACAACGCAAGCTCTTAATGCGGGTGGTCAATGAAAAGCTGACGGTCCGGCAAACGGAAGAAGCGGTCGCCGCGTTGCAAGGGGAAGTGTTACCAACCCCGGCGGCTTCCGCGGCCCCAACTACCCCGGCGCCAGCTTCAGCCGCGCCAACTTCAGCCGCTTCGGCCCCGGTTAAGCAGCCCCAAGCTAAAAAGGCGGCACCCAAAAAGAAGGCTAAGATCAGCGTCAGCGATCCGCAAATTGCCCTGAACACGATTAAAAAATCAGTGAAACTGGTCAAGGACAACGGCTTTAAGACCACGGTGCGGCAAAAGAAGCTGCCGGATGGTTACCAGCTGACGATTACGGTTAAGCCACAAGCAACGGATCACCAGGATGGAGAAAAGTAATGGCAAAGGGAAAGAAACGGTTACGGTTAAAGAAACACATGGCAGCCCTCGTGGCACAAAGTGAACAGGGGCAAGAAACGGTCATTGACCTCCCCTTGACGGCCATCCGCCCTAACCCCTACCAACCGCGGCGCAGCTTTGACCAAGCGGCGCTGGCGGAATTAGCGCAGTCGATTCAGGCCAACGGGGTCTTCCAGCCAGTGATTGTCCGCCAGCCGAATCCGCAGGTCGCCCGGTACGAATTAATCGCCGGGGAGCGGCGCTTTCGGGCCTCAGAAATCGCCCATCAAGCCACGATTCCAGCGATTTTGCGGCCCTTAGACGATGCCGCAATGATGGAAGTGGCGGTGCTGGAAAACCTGCAGCGTGAAGATCTGACGCCACTGGAAGAAGCGCAGGCCTACCAAATGTTGCTCGACAAGCTGCACTTGACCCAAGCCGAAGTCGCCGCCCGTCTAGGCAAGTCACGGCCCTACATTGCCAACTACCTTCGCTTGCTGGGCTTGCCGGCAGCCGTCAAGGAGTTGCTGGAAGCGCGGCAATTATCGATGGGGCAAGCCCGGACCCTCCTGGGCTTAAAAGATAAGGCGGCGGTAGTGGCGTTGGCCAAACGGGCGGTCAAGGAAGGCTTGACGGTCCGCCA
>DHCFD07801__coassemble_1190_pt1 | contig 26400 bp, 22 predicted proteins | sample DHCFD07801__metabat2_low_PE_021 | metagenome-assembled genome bin DHCFD07801 | reverse complement strand
CAATCGAGCAGCCGGTAAACTGAATGATGTTTTTAAAGGCGTCCGGGAAGCGCAGGACTGAGCCAGCCAGGTGGCCGTTAGTCAAGCGCGCCTGTTTGTCCTTGACGATCACCGTTTGGCCCCCGAGCTCAGACGTCCCCTCGGGCATCCCCTTGGCCCGCATCGAGTCGGTCACCAATTCCATCCGGTCGGCGCCCTTTAATTCGTACGCCAGCTTGATCATGTCGGGATAGACGTGGAAACCATCGGCGATCATTTCTGTGTAGAGGTTGGCTTCCAACAGCGCGTGCCCAGTGACCCCCGGTTCGCGGTGTTGCAACCCCCGCTGGGCATTGTAGAGGTGGGTGACGTGGGTGGCCAAGGAGTGCTTCATTTCCGCCCGGGTGGCGTTGCTGTGGCCTACGGACAAGACGATCCCGTGGGCCAGACAGTACCGTTCGAATTCGCGGCTGCCGGGGTTTTCTGGGGCGTAGGTCACGACTTTAATCATGCCGCCGGCCAATTCGTTCCAAGCTTTGAAGGCTGTCAGGTCAGGGGCTTCAATGTATTCTTCCGGCTGCGCACCCTTAAAGACCGGGGAGACAAAGGGCCCTTCCAAGTGAATGCCCTGGATGACCGGATTGGTCGTCGCTGCTTGGTGCACGGCTTGCAGGGCCGTGACGATATTTTGGTGCGACTGGGTCATCGTCGTCGCAAAGTAGGTCGTCACCCCTTCGTTAGCGGTCATTTGTTGGACCATGGCATCGATTTGGTCAGCGTTCCCGTCCATGGCGTCATAGCCGTAACCGCCGTGGCTGTGGACGTCGATAAAGCCGGGGACCACGGTTTGCCCGGCTAAGTCAATCCGCGCTTCATCGCTGGGCGCGGGCTGGTAGTCGGACATCGGACCGACGGCTTGCAGCTGTTGATCAAAGCGCAAGTAGCCGTCGCGGATGACTTCATGACCGGTGTAAATGGTGGCGTGGGTTAAAACTGTCGTCATTGGTGTTCACCTCAATTAAAATTTTCATCACTACTGGTTTAATCTTAGTCGGCCCACGGCAGGAGCGCAAGGCTTTGACAAACTGTGGGGGATGTTGTATAACTGGTATATACCGGTATAGACCAAAAATCAATACCACGGACGAAAAAATTTGAAGGGGGACCAGCCAAATGCAAATAATCGTTGTTAAAGATCAGCAGGCCGGGGGGAAGGCCGCCTTAAAGGTCTTTGCGGCCGCCAAAGCGCGCGGGGTCAAGGTCTTCGGCCTGGCGACTGGGGGAACGCCAGAAACCACCTACGCCGAATTAGTGGCCAGCGACCTGGATTTTACCGACAGTATTTCAATTAATCTGGATGAGTATGTAGGTTTGGCAGCCAACCATCCGCAAAGCTACGCCTACTATATGAACCATCACCTCTTTTTTGCCAAACCCTTTGCGGCTTCGTACTTACCCAACGGCCTGGCCACCGATCCGGCAGCTGAATGTGCCCGCTACGACCAAGTTTTAGCGGACCACCACGTCGGTTTGCAGCTGTTGGGGATTGGGCGCAACGGGCACATCGGTTTTAACGAGCCGGGCAGCCCCTTTGACGGTACCACCCACGAGGTGGCGCTGACCCCGTCGACGATTGCGGCTAACGCCCGCTTCTTTGCCCGGCCGGCTGACGTGCCAAAGCGGGCGTTATCAATGGGGATCGGGGCGATCATGCAGGCCGACCAGATCCTTTTGGAAGCCTACGGCAGCGATAAGGCGGCGGCAATCCAAGCGATGATTGAAGGCCCGGTGACCACGGCCGTGCCAGCTAGTGTCTTGCAACAGCACCCGAATGTAATTGTGATCTTAGACCAAGCGGCCGCCGCAAAGTTGTCGGTTGCGGGGCAAGCCAGCGCTTGAGGTGAAAGCGATTTTAACTTTGGCACCAAACGCGGTAAAATAAGGCTGTGACATCAAGCACGCACAGTGGAGGCGAAATAAGGATGACAAAGTTAAATATCTACTTGGTGCGCCACGGGCAAACCTACTACAACATCTACAACAAGCTGCAGGGTTGGTCGAACTCGCCGCTGACCGAAAAGGGCAAGCAAGACGCCAAACTGGCCGGGCAAAAGGTCAAGGATATTCAATTTGCGGCGGCTTTTTGCAGTGATTTGCCGCGGGCGATTGAAACCTGCCAGACGATTCTGGACCTCAATGAACAGGCGTCGGTGAAGGCCCCGACGGCCATTAGTCCCTTCTTGCGGGAACAATTCTACGGGGTCTTTGAAGGGACCGAAATGGGCCAAGCCTGGTATTTAGCCGGCGCCCCGCACGGTTGCAAGAGCTTCAAGGACATCGTCACCAAGTATTCGATTGGCCAAGCCAAGGATTGGATGAAAGAAGCCGATCCTTTCCACGACGCCGAAAATAACTTTGAGTACTGGCAGCGCCTGGATCAGGGGATTGATCTGATCCGCCACGCGGGGCTGCCGGATGGGACCAACGTGCTGTGGGTCAGCCACGGCAATACCGTCTTGAGCCTGGTGGAACGCTTTGGGGAAGGCAAGTACGACATTACCGAACGACCGAAGAACGGCAGCCTCTCTAAGCTGGTCTTGACCGATGATGATTTAAAGTTTGAATATTACGATCATTAAAAGGCTAACCGGCCGCGCTCGGGAAGAACGTGGCCGGTTTTTAGTGCTCCGGTCATGCTTTATGGGTGAAGTGAGCTTGCAAAATTGCCCACATCTTTTCGTGCTGCTGATTAAAGAACTTCGGCTGGGGACCGGTAAGGGAGAAGTACTTGGTGCGCACGGTCTCCGTGGCCTTGGGAGCAGTTGTGGGAGCGCCGGTGGCTTCCACCAGGTAAAAGGCGTTGATCGGCTGGAGCACGTCCCCGTTAGGGTAGGTGTATTCATCGGTATCCTGAAGGGCCAGCAGTTTGATCGGCCGAATCGCGATGCCGGCGTCCTCTTGGTATTCACGCACCATGCACGCGGCAAAGCTTTCCCCGTATTCTAAGTAGCCGCCGGGAAAACACCAGTCGCCCGTATCAGCCCGTTCTTGCAATAAGACTTCGCCCGCTTCGTTGACCAGGGCGCCGGAAGCACTGGTCAGAATCACAGGCATGTGGCCAACTTTTTGGCGCAAGGCTTGAATGTAACTCATAAAAAATCCTCCTTAGAAACCGTTTTCCTCCATTGTAACACTAGGGGAGAATCTGCCCCCTAAACCCGCAAATTTGTTAAAATAGAAACAAACTGAATTTCAAGGGGGTCTTGACGCTGACGTCGTGGAAAAAATTTACCGCCAATATTTCAATGCACCGGGTGGTCGTCTTATTGTTGATCATTGCGGTCTTGTATGCGGCGCGGGGGATGATGAATACCATCCTGTTGACCTTTATCTTTACTTACCTGATCGTTCACTGGATCCGGCTTTTACAACGCTTTGTGCCGCACTTGCCGCCAGTTTTGATCGTCATTGTCACCTACATCCTGTTAATCTTGGGCCTGTACTACGTGGTGACCGATTACTTGCCCCTCCTGGTAGAGCAAATTGTCAAAATGGTCGACTCGTTGATCAAGTTCTACCAAAGTCCTGATATGAAGACGACCTTGCAGTGGGTCAACCGCTACGTTTCTAACGGGACGATCATTTCCCAGGCCAAGCACGGGATGCAGCTGGCCGTTTCGACCTTAACGTCTCTGGGGACCTTGACCTTCGCCTTTGTAATGTCGTTGATCTTGAGCTTCTTTTACACGATTGAACTGCGGCAAATGAATGAATTTTCCCGCCAGTTTCTGTCCAGCAAATCGTTGGGCTGGTTCTTTAATGACCTCTACTACTTTGGCAAGAAGTTCGTCAATACCTTTGGGGTTGTCTTAGAAGCCCAGTTCTTCATCGCGATTTGCAATACCGTGATTACGATGATCTGCCTGACCTTTATGCATATGCCACAGATCTTCGCCCTCGGGCTGATGGTCTTTATTTTGAGTCTGATTCCGGTTGCCGGGGTGATCATTTCCCTGGTCCCCCTCAGCATGGTCGCCTACTCGGTCGGTGGCTGGCGCTACATTGCCTATATTTTAATCATGGTGGTGGTGATCCACGCGATCGAAGCCTACGTTCTCAACCCCAAATTTATGTCGAGCCGGACGGAACTGCCGATCTTCTACACCTTCGTGGTCCTCTTGGTTAGTGAGCACCTCTTTGGCACCTGGGGCTTGATTGTCGGGGTTCCAATTTTTACCTTCCTGCTTGATATTGCCGACGTTAAGCCGATTGGTAAGGCGACGGCGCCCACTTCAGCGATTAAATCTGATGATTAAGCTTGTTGAAATGGTTGCTTTAGGGTTATAATCGAACGGTAATATTTAATAAGAGATTATTGTTCGGGTTTTGATGAGGAGGCCATCGAATGTTAACGGATATTCAAATTGCGGATCAAGCGGAAATGTTGCCAATCGAAGCTGTGGCGGCTAAGGTGGGGCTGAAAAAGGACCAACTGGAACAATACGGTCCCTACAAGGCGAAGGTAACCACGCCGGTTGCCCCAGTAGCCGGTAAGAAGCACAAGCTGGTCTTGGTGACGGCAATTAACCCGACCCCAGCCGGGGAAGGGAAGTCGACCGTCTTGGTGGGCTTGGCTGACGCAATGAACCAATTAGGGCACCAAACGACGATCGCGATGCGTGAACCATCAATGGGACCGGTCTTCGGGATCAAGGGGGGCGCTACCGGGGGTGGTTACAGCCAAGTCATCCCAATGGAAGACATCAACCTCCACTTTACTGGCGACCTGCACGCCCTGACCAGTGCCAACAACACCCTGGCGGCCTTGATTGACAACTACATCATGCGGGATAACGAACTCGATCTTGATCCTCGCCGGGTGATCTGGCGGCGGGTCGAAGACGTTAACGACCGCGCCCTGCGCAACGTCGTGACCGGTCTGGGCGGCGTGATGCAAGGGGTGCCGCGTGAAACCGGCTTTGACATTACGGCGGCGTCCGAATTAATGGCGATCCTGTGTCTGTCAACGGACCTGATGGACCTCAAGCGCCGGGTCAAGCAAATCGTGGTGGGCTACACCCGGGCCAAGGAACCCGTTACGGTCGGCCAACTGGGCTTTGCGGATGCAATTACGATCTTGCTCAAGGACGCCATCAAGCCAAACCTGGTCCAAACCCTGGATCACACGCCCGCCTTTGTCCACGGGGGACCGTTTGCCAACATTGCCCACGGCTGCAATTCGGTCTTAGCCACCCAGACGTCCCTGGCCTTAAGTGACTACACGGTGACCGAAGCCGGCTTCGGGGCCGACTTGGGGGCTGAAAAGTTCCTAGACATTAAGCGGCCCGCTTTAGGCAAGCACCCCGACGCCGTGGTCATCGTGGCCACCATCCGGGCCTTAAAGTACAACGGTGGGGTGGCTTTAGCTGACCTGAAGGACGAAAACTTAGCGGCCTTAGAAGCCGGCTTTGTCAACCTCAAGCGCCACGTCCAAAACATCCAACGTTACGGGCTGCCGGCGGTGGTTGCGATTAACCACTTTGTCGCCGATACGGACGCCGAAGTTGCTAAACTGCAAGAACTCTGTGCCGCATTGGGCGTCAAGGCCGTGGTCGCCGATGCCTGGGCCAAGGGGGGCGCGGGGACGCACGCCCTGGCCGAAGCGGTGGTCGAATTGGCCGACCAACCAGCGGACTTCACGCCGCTCTACGATGTTGACCTGCCAATTGCCGACAAGGTCAAAGCCGTGGCGACCAAGATTTACGGCGCCAAGGAAGTCGTCTTTTCCAAGAAGGCGGAAAAGCAACTGGCCGAATTTACCAAGCAGGGCTGGGACAACCTGCCGGTCTGCATCGCCAAGACCCAGTACTCCTTCTCGGATGACCAAACGGCGCTCGGGGCGCCAAGTGACTTTACTTTCCACATCCGGGAGTTTGTGCCAAAGCTTGGGGCCGGCTTTATCGTCGCTTTGTCCGGGACGATGCTGACGATGCCGGGGCTGGGGAAGACGCCAGCGGCCGTGAAGATGACGATTGATGAAAACGGGACGATTACCGGCCTGTTCTAACAAAGAAGTTTCAAAAAAGGGTGATCCCTGCGCGTGGACGCAAGGTCACCCTTTAATTTTGCTGGATTAGCGGTCGGTCAGCATGTACCGGCGGGTCATTGGCAAGCCGGTGCCCGACGGCCCCTTGGTTAGGAGATATTGGACGACGTCGATATTGCCGGATTCAAAGGAAGCCGCGCAGGCCTGCAGATACAGGTCCCACATCCGGGTAAAGCGCGTCCCCTTGGTGGTTTCAATTTCGGCGCGGTGGGCATTGAAGTTGGCGTCCCAGATTTCCAGTGTCCGTTGGTAGTGGCGGCGTAGCATTTCCACGTCCCCGATTTGCAAGTGGGCGGCTTCAATGTGGTCGATGATTTCCGTCAGGCCGGGGATGTAGCCGCCCGGGAAGATGTACTTGTTGATCCAGCCGTTGTAGGCGCCGCCTTGTTGGCGGGTAATGCCGTGGATCAGGGCCGTCCCATCAGCCTTCAAGTACTTCGCCACGTCTTGGAAGTAGAGGCCGAGGTTTTCTTGGCCGACGTGTTCAAACATCCCAACCGAGGTAATGTAATCCCACTGTTCGTCGCCCAGCTCACGGTAGTCTTGTAGGCGCACTTCGGCGACCCCACTGAGGCCAGCTGCTTCAATCCGCTGTTTGACCAGCTGGTATTGTTCTTCAGAGAGGGTGACCCCGGTGACTTTCAGGTCGTATTCCTTGGCGGCCGTCAGCATCAAGGTCCCCCAGCCACAGCCAATGTCGAGCAGGCGGCGACCGGGTTGGGGATTGAGCTTTTGCAAGATGTGGTGGACCTTAGCGATTTGCGCGGCGGTTAGGTCGTTGGTTGGATTTTCCGGGGTGAAGTAGGCGCACGAATACGTCAGCGTGTCATCGAGCCAGAGCCGGTAAAAATCATTGCCGACGTCGTAGTGGCTGTGAATGTCGGCTTGGCTTTGCGCCTCGCCGTGACTTTGTTTCGGCAAGAATTTTTTTAGTTTGGCGTCCCGCAGGAAACTGCCGGCTTGTTGGTAAGCTGAGGTAATCACTTCTTGGAGGGGGTGAGCGCCTGGACCGGTAATATCAATCTTTTGGTCCATGTAAGCTTCTCCTAGGGCGATCGACGCGTTTTGGGTGACCGCGCTGACCGGCACTTTTTCCCGGAAGGTAATGGTGGCCTTGGGTTCCCCCTGGCCATACTGCGCGCTGCTGCCGTCCCAAAAGACAATTTTGACCGGCATGGCAAACGAGCGCTTGAGCAGTTGCTTATAGAACGTTTTCTCTAGCATCAAATTTCCTTCTCTCTTGCTTAAAATAAGAATATTATATACCCAGCAAAAAGGGCGCGGTAAGTGAAAGGTTTTTGAAAAATCAAAAATCACCGGTAAAACTACCGAAAAAATAAAGGCGCGCCGGGGGCCATTTGATGATTTTATCGAACTTTAAAATACAGTCACCGTTACATTATTCGGAATTTCCTTGAAGTCCCCGCTGGCCTTTGGTATCCTTAGAAAGGAAATTAAAGCAATGGATAAACAGCACACGCAATGGAGGCGCAAAAATGAGCAGCATCAGTGTGGTAATGGGCAGTCAGTCGGATTGGCCGACCGTCAAAGAAGCTTGTTTGATTTTGGAGCAATTTGGGGTGGACTACGAAAAGCACGTGATTTCCGCCCACCGGATGCCAACGGAAATGTTCGCCTTTGCCCAGGCGGCCGTTGAAAAGGGGACCAAGGTCATTATCGCTTGTGCGGGGGGAGCGGCCCACCTGCCGGGGATGATTGCGGCCAATACCCCCCTGCCCGTGATCGGGGTGCCGGCCCAAACCAAGGCGTTGGGCGGCATGGACTCGCTCTTGTCGATTGTGCAGATGCCAGCCGGAATTCCGGTCGCTACGACGGCGATTGGGGTGGCGGGCGCCAAGAACGCCGCTTTATTAGCCCTGCAAATTCTCGGGACGACTAACCCGGCTTTGCAAGCTCAAATCCAAGCGTACCGCCAAAAGATGCACGATGCAGCGGTAGAAAGTGAGGCCCACCTTGACTAACTTGATTCAACCGGGCCAAACGATCGGGATTATCGGCGGTGGCCAGCTCGGCCAGATGTTGGCGTTAGATGCTAAGCAGACCGGGATGAAGGTCATTATTTTAGATCCGACCCCCAATTGCCCGGCCGGTCAGTGTGCGGATGAGCAAATCGTGGCGCCGTATGAAGACGTCGCGGCGATTGAAGAATTGGCCGCGAAGAGTGACGTTTTAACCTACGAATTTGAAAACGTCGACTTACAGGCCCTCAAGAAGGTGGCGACGACGGCTTACGTGCCGCAGGGGACCCACCTCTTGTACACCACCAAGCACCGCCTGCGGGAAAAGACCTTCTTAAAAGAAGCCGGCTGTCAAACGGCACCCTTTGTGGCGGTTAAAAATGAAGCTGACCTGCAAGCGGGCGTGGCCCAGCTCGGCTACCCGTGCGTCTTAAAGACCTGCCAGGGCGGTTATGACGGGCACGGCCAAGTCGTCTTGCATTCGGCGGCGGATTTGCCCCAGTGTCAGGGAATCGTTGCAACTGGCGATGCGATTTTGGAAGGCTGGGTAAACTTTGCCTTGGAGTGTTCGGTGATGGTAGCCCGGAATGAAAATGGGGAGGTAACAACCTTCCCCGTCGCTGAAAATATCCACCGCCACGAAATCCTGCACCTCAGCATCGTCCCGGCGCGGATCAGTGACGCCGTGGCCGCCAAGGCCGAAGCGGCCGCAAAGCGGATTGCGACCGCCCTGGACTTACGCGGGATTTTGGGGGTCGAATTTTTTGTCGGCACCGACGGCGAGATTTACGTCAACGAGTTGGCCCCGCGGCCGCACAATTCGGGGCACTACTCGATTGAAGCCTGCAACTTCTCCCAGTTTGCCATTCACAACCGGGCGATTTGCAATTGGCCCCTGCCCAAGATTGAATTGCTCAAGCCGGTCGTGATGGTCAACGTCTTGGGCCAACACGTCCAACCCCTCCGCGCCCAATTGACGGCCCACCCGGCTTGGCACTTCCATGACTACGGCAAGGCCGCCAGTCGGGTTGACCGCAAGATGGGTCACGTTACGATTTTGACCGACGACATTGATGCAACCTTGGCCGAAGTGGCCGCCAGCAAGATTTGGGCTGACCAAGCCGAATAAAAAAGAGAGGAATTAATTACCAATGATTGATCGTTATACCCGTCCGGAAATGAAGCAGATCTGGAGTGAAGAAAACAAGTACCGCGGTTGGTTGGAAGTTGAAATTGCCGCTGATGAAGCTTGGAGTAAGCTCGGCCACATTCCGGCTGAAGACGTAGCTAAGATCCGCGACCACGCGACCTTTACCGTGGAAGGGATCGCCGAAATCGAAGCCGTCACCCACCACGACGTGATCGCCTTTACCCGCGACGTCTCCAAGTCGCTTGGGCCAGAACGCAAGTGGGTCCACTACGGCTTGACCAGTACTGACGTGGTCGACACTGCCCAGGGGTACCAATTAAAGCAGGCCAACGACCTCTTGCGCCAAGACATCACGGACTTTATGGCGATCGTGGCTGATCTGGCCCGCAAGTACAAGGACACCGTCTGCATGGGGCGGACCCACGGGATTCACGCTGAACCAACCACCTTTGGGCTGAAGGCGGCCCGCTGGTACTCGGAAATGAAGCGGAATCAAGAACGCTTCGAACACGCTGCTAAGGGGGTCGAAGCCGGGAAGATTTCCGGGGCGGTCGGCACCTTTGCCGAAGTTGATCCCTTCGTGGAAGAGTACGTCTGCCAAAAGCTGGGCTTGCGGCCACAAGAAATTTCGACCCAGGTCCTGCCGCGTGACCTCCACGCAGAATACGTGGCGACTTTGGCCTTGATCGGGACCAGCCTGGAAAACATGGCGACCGAAATTCGGGCCCTGCAACGGACCGAAATTCACGAAGTTGAAGAACACTTTGCCAAGGGCCAAAAGGGTTCCTCAGCGATGCCGCACAAGCGCAACCCGATCGGGTCGGAAAACATCACCGGCTGTGCCCGGGTCCTGCGCGGCAACGTGGTTACGGCAATGGAAAACGTCACCCTCTGGCACGAACGCGACATTTCCCACTCCAGCGCGGAACGGATGATTCTGCCGGATTCGACCGCCCTGTTGGACTACATGCTGCACCGCTTCGGCAAGATCTTAAAGAACTTAGACGTCTTCCCGGACCGGATGAAGCACAACATGGACGAAACCTTGGGCCTGATCTACTCCGGCCGGGTGCTGCTCAAGCTGGTCAACTCGGGAATGACCCGGGAAGCGGCTTACGATTTGATTCAGCCGTACACCGCCAAGTGCTGGGCCGAACACGTGCCGTACCGGCCGCTCTTGGAAGCTGACCCAACGATTCAAAAGCAACTGACCAAGGCCGACCTCGACGACGCCTTTGATTACCATTGGCACTTGCGCCACGTGGATGACATCTTCAAGCGCGTGGGCTTGGCCTAATTAAAAACGACCGGTGAAAAAGTTCGCCGGTCGTTTTTGCTTGTCGTTAATTAGTATTCAATTTCGTAGTGAATTTGGTAGTGCTTCGGGTCGTTTGGCCGCAAGGTCACGTCCCCAAAATCAAAGTGGTGAGGCGAATCTGGCAGGGTCTGCCCTTCTAAGGCTAAGGCCATCCACGGCCGGCCCGGTCGGTTGAGCTTGACGTCGCTAGAAATTCCGTCGGTCGAGAACATCACCAACCCGTTGCGGTCGGAGAACATCTTTAACGTCCGGTTCGACTTCGGATCGTGCAAGATGGCGATCGGTTCGTGGGCCAAAGTGGCACTTGGCGTCACTTCGAAGTAGTCGTCAAAACCTTGTTCCGGCGTCTTTAACATTTCATTTAACGCGGCCCCGAGGCTGGTCAGCTGGCTAAAGTCGTACGGCGTGCCCGCATTAGCGATTTTTTCTCCGGTTGGGATCTTGCCGTCCTTAACGGCCAAGTGGTACTTGGAGTTTAGCTGTAATTCCAAGCCTTCAATCGTTGGTTCGCTTTCGTCGGCGAGGTTCCAGTAAGTGTGGTTCGTCGGGTTGAAGAGGGTGTTGGCATCCGTGGCCCCGTAGAAGTCCAGCGTCACACTGTCGTCTTCGCCCAGGGTGTAAACCACAGCAACCTCTTTGTTCCCCGGGTAAGTGTCGTCGGCGGGACTAAAGGTTTGGGTCAAAGTAATCGTCCCGCGGTCGGCATCGACAGTTACGTCCCAGAAGTGACCGTCGCCCCAACCGGTGCTGCCCCCGTGCAGGGTGTTGCCATTTTCGTTGCGGTCCACTTGGTAGGTTTGCCCATTGATCGTAAATTCCCCGTTCTCAATCCGGCCTGCCGTTGGCCCGATCACCCGGTTAATGCTGTAGCCAGCGGCGTGCAAGTCGGCAAAGTTGTCGGCGCTGAGTAAGAGGTTGTGGCGCTTGCCATCTTGGCCAGGAACCATGAAGGCTTGCCAGATCCCCCCGTAGTTTAAGACGCTGATGCTGACGTTGTGATCATTGGTCAGCGTGTACTTAATAACATCTTGGCCGTCAAATTGGCCGAATTTTTCTTGTGAAGTATCCATTAATTGGTTCTCCCTTCTCGAAAGCGCTTACTGGCATAGACTGCTTAAATTGTAGCAGAAAACCCCTGTCTAGTAAAGATTTACTAAAATATTCAAAAGGAGATAAAATGATGTAAACGTCTCTTTTAGAGACTAACGTGTCAATTTGAAGGTTTTGTACTGCCAAGGGACTAATTATAATGTTCGATGGAAAACAGAAAAGGGGGGAGAATCTGATGAAGATGAATCGCACCGTCCGGGATTTTCAAAATGCCTTGGAAACGTTGCTCGAAAATCAACCTTTTGAGCGGTTGACGGTTGATCAGATTTGTAATGAAGCACTCCTGCACCGGAGCAGCTTCTATCGTTATTTCCATGATAAGTACGATTTGCTGGAGCAGACCATTAACCAGCGCTTGAGTACGCTGTGGGAACAGTCGCTGACGGAAGACGAATTGATCGAAACCTTGATTACTTACGTCAACCAGCACAAGAAGTTCTTTCGGAATTTGACGACCACGGGGAGTCGCGATTCCCTGTATTCCGAATTGATGCGGATGTGCAGCGAAATTCTCTTGGGCTTGCGCGATAAGGGGCCGCGCGATGCGGCGATCGTCCAAGTCCTGCACAACGCACCCAACCCAGCGCTGGCGGCTTATTCCATTAGTGGAGCGATCATGGGGGCGCTCTACTGGTGGCAAGAACAAAATTACGACATTTCTGATGAAGAAGTGATCAGCTTTGTCAAGCGCGCCATTAAGGTCTTACCGCAAGTCGAGGCCTAGCCAATTACTAACACCAGACGAAAGAGGGCAGAAAGAGATATGTGGGAAATGATTAAGGCAGAGTTTCGTCACATCTGGCGAAACAAGCTTTTGCGGTTATCCGTCTTTGTGGTTTGTTTTATCCCGTTTTTGTACAGCATCTTCTTCTTGAAGTCCGTATGGGATCCGTACGGCAATACCGGCGATTTACCGGTCGCCGTGGTTAACAAGGACGTCCCGGTCGAATACCAGGGCAAGACGATGGCCGTCGGTCGGGATACGGTCAAGGAATTAAAGAAGAACAAGGAATTGAAGTGGGAGTTTGTCTCCGCTAAAAAGGCCCACTACGGGCTGCGGCACCGGCAATACTACACGGTCGTAACGATTCCGAAGAACTTCTCCCAGAATGCGACGACGGTCTTAAACAAGCACCCGAAGAAGATGGAAGTAAAGTATGAAACCAACGGGTCCTTGAACTACATCGCCGAAGTAATCAGCGAACTGGGGATGAACAAGCTGAACCAAGAGATTCGCTACCAAGTTACCAAGGCCTACTCCAAGGCGACCTTTAAGGCTTTGAAGGCCGTGGGCAAGGGGATGACTACCGCGGCGAATGGCGCCGGCCAACTGGCGGGCGGGACCAGCACGCTCAACAGTGGTTTTGCGGCCTACGCAGCCGGGGTCAGCCAGGTCAACACCGGGGTTCAAACCCTGAACTCCAGCGTCGGTGCCTTGGGCTCCGGGGCCAGTCAACTGGCCAACGGGAGTGGGCAGCTGGCTAGCGGGATTGCTCAGTACACCGGCGGGGTTGGTCAGCTGCAAAACGGGCTCGGTCAACTGACGGCTAACTCTGGCGCTTTGCGGGCCGGGGCCAGTCAGCTGCAGTCGGCGGCTGGTAATTTGACTGCGATGAAAGGGATGCTTGGTCAACTCAATACTGGCCAGTTAATGGATTCAGTAGGTAAGGCCAGCACCCTAGGCAACCAAATTAATAGTTTGCAACAACAGTTGGGAACGATCCAAAGTCAATTGCAAAAAGTTGATGTGGAAAAGTTCAACGGCTCAATCAGCGATTTGAATACGGCTGCTAGCCAAGCGCAAAGCGGGATTGCTGGTGGCTTAAACGATGTTAAGAGCGGTGCTACCAGCGCGGGAGCCGCGGCCCAAGCGATTGCTGGGATTGTTCAAAGTTCATCGGATATGAGTGCCGAGGAAAAGGCCAAGATCATGGCCCAAGTCCAAGCCGTTGGGGCTGGTGCAAAGCAAGCTGGTGCTGGGGCGCAGACGGCAGCTAGTGCAGCAAACGGACTGCAAACGAGTTTAACCAGTGCCAAGCAACAGTTAGGGACTGTTCAAGGTTTGTTGGGGCAAATGGCAACTATGAACCAAACCTTAAGTAGGGCCAACCAAATGATGAATGATTCAAAGGACTTATTGAATCAATTGAATGGCTTAAGTGCGACAATGAAGCAGCTGCAAGCATCCGGGATGTTGGATAAACTGAATGGTATCAATCCAAACGACATCAACAAGTTAGTCGCTGGGATTGACCAATACACGGCCGGTGTTGACCAAGCCGCCGCTGGTGCCAACCAACTGGCCGCCAACTCTGGGCAACTGACCAGCGGTGCCAACACTTTGGCTTCGAGCTTGCAAATGCTCAACCGCCAAGTGCCAACCTTAGTCGCTGGGGTCGCGAAGTTAGCGGCCGGGACGGCCCAATTAAATGCCAACACGCCACAACTGGTCAACGGGATTACCCAATTGAATGCCGGGGCTGGCGAACTGGCTGACAAGCTGGCCGCCGGGGCTAAGCAGGTCAACTCGATTCGCACGTCCGACAAGACGGCGGACATGATCGCCAAGCCAACGACTTTGAAACACAAGTCTTACTCCTACGTACCAAACTACGGTCACGCTTTAGCACCGTACGTGCTGTCCGTGGCAATTTACGTGGGGGCCTTGGTCTTCAACTTCGTTTACCCAATCCGGCGGGTCGCTTTGCAAGGACGCAAGGCCTCCAGTTGGTGGGCAAGCAAGGTCGCCATTGAAGCCCTGGTTGCTTTAGCGATGGCCGTGGCCGAAGGGGGCATTATGATAGCGCTGGGCTTGGAAGTCAAGCACGTGCCGTCCTTCTTCCTGACGCTGACGCTGTTTGCCTGGGCCTCATTTGCCCTGGTAATGTTCTTGTCGATGACCTTCGACAACCCAGGCCGGTTCGTGGCCATGGTCCTGTTGATGTTACAACTCGGGGGTTCCGGGGGGACCTTCCCAATGGAAGTCACGATGAAGTTCTACAACGTCATTCACTGGTACCTGCCAATGACCTACTCGATCTTAGGTTTGCGCAATGGGATCTCCGGTGGACTCGGAGAACACTATGTGGCCTTCTGTAACAGTGTCTTGACCGGGATTATCGTCGTCTTTGTCATCTTGAGCTTGCTGGCCATGATCTGGCTGCAAAAGCACCACTTCGCTGGCAAGTCCGAGTTGGACAACAACCAAGAATTGCTTGGCCCAGAACATGACGATGACGGTATGCACCTACAAGATCGCGATCAAACTATCTAACTTCAAAAGTGAGGTACCGCGGAGGACCTCACTTTTTTTGCGTATAAACACCTGCTCGCTTTTCGTTGATCAGAAAATCAGCTAAGATAATTAAAAATGTTGGCAAGGTATCATGTAGAGGAGGAATTTACCATGGCAGGTAAGCCGCGTACCCGCGTTGCCAAGTGGTGGGGCCTGGTGGTCATCATCATTTTGGTGGCGGGGGGTAGCGCCTATTATTTCCATCATCAATCCAGAATCACTACTTCGTCGCACCTAACGCACTCGACCAGTTCTGCGACCGCCCGGTCAAAGGAAATTAGCAGCAGTACCTCAGGAAAGGATCACATGACGACCAACCTGACGACCCCGGAGCTAGCCGCGGCGGTCTTGGTTTACGGCGGGCACCAGTTTGCGACTTCGCTGTACCCGGCGAATTTAACCGGGGCGTTGGATCACCAGCAGTTGATCGTGGCTAAGGAAAGCCAAGCTGCCCCGCTGGCCCATTCCAGTCAGATGACGCTGTACCGCCTGGCGCCGGGCGAAATTGACGCCATGCTGGCCTACACCGTCGAAGCCAACCAAACGATTAATTTTTACCAGCTCGGTGACAGCCGTCAGTACCAGTACCTCGGGGCGGTCAGCTTGCCGAAGTTGGTGGCCTACTTAAACTACCATGATGGCGTTAAAACCGTGCGCCAGCTCGGCGCCGTTACCCGCATTAACTAAGGAGAGAAAATATGGATAAGCAGGAACGCGAGCAATTTGTGGCAGATTTGATTCGCTTAAACACCGTCGGCGGCCATGAAGACCGGGTCGCTCATTTCCTCAAGGCCGCCTTTGATGCCCGCGGGATCTACAATCAGGTCTTGCCGGTCGAAAACGGCCGCAGCAACTTTTACGCTGAAATTGGGACCGGGGAGATTGACAAGGTAGTTGCCTTAGAGGGCCACGAGGACGTCGTCGCCCTGGGCAACCCAGCCGCCTGGGAACATGAACCGCTGGGCGCTGAAATCAAGGACGGCAAGATGTACGGCCGCGGCACGACCGACATGAAGGGTGGTTTGGCGGCCGAGTGCATTGCGATGTTTGAGCTGGCTGATCGCGCCGAACCGGTCCGCGGCAAGGTGAAGCTCTTGGTGACGGTGGCCGAAGAATCGAGCCCGCAAAACCACATGCAGGGGGCCCAAGCCTTCACCAAAGCTGGCTACTTGGCCGACGTCGACGCAATGATTTTAGCCGAACCTTCCTTTGGCCAGCTCAACTGTGCCAACAAGGGTTCCTTAACCTATGCGGTGACTTCCAAGGGCAAGGCCGCCCACAGCTCGATGCCCCAACTGGGCTTTAACGCGATCGAGCCTTTGATGACCTTTTACCAGGCCCAACAGGCCTTCTTTGCCACCCTGGGGGCGGAAAATCCCCACCTTGGTAAGACCGTGCCGGTGGTCACCAAGATCGAAGGGGGTCAGCAGCTGAATTCGGTCCCGAGTACGGCCGCTTTGTACATGAAGGTCCGCACGATTCCCGAAGAACCCAACCTGATGATTTTAGACCACCTGCAGGAGTTGATCGACCGCATTAACCGCCAAGAAGGTGCCCAGCTCGCTCTGGAATTACTGGGGCAAAAGGTGCCGGTGGTGACTGATCCGCACGGTGAATTTAACCAGATTCTCCACCAGGTGGCTGAAGAAGTCTTTGACCAGTCGATCAAGATCTGCGGCAGCGCGGCTGGCACTGACGCCTCGGAAATGATCAAGGGCAACCCGGACATGACGATTGCCGTCTTTGGTCCGGGCAACCGGACCGCCCACCAAGTCGATGAATACATGTTGCTCTCGACCTTCCATAAGGATATTGAAGTCTATAAGCAGGCGATTTTGACCTACTTTGGCTAAGCTGGCGCAGCTGCTTGGGGCTCGCTTGGAAAAGTTAAAGAATAGGGTAGGGGGAAATTAAAAATGCAAGCAATCTACATTTTTGCTAGCTTGGTCAGTTTTATTGGCGTGATTTCGCTTTGGACCTTGCTGAAGATCAGTCAACTGACGTTCGCGCAAAAGTTGGCTTTGTTTTTGACCACGTTTGGGATCGTTGTCCCCATTGTAATTGGCTTTATTGATGGAATGTTGCACGGCTGAAAGTAGCAACGGGTGCCCGTTAAGCTGAAAATAAAACCAGCCCCCTGGCTTTGGCGGGAGCTTTATGCTCGCTTCCGTTAAGCCAGGGGGCTGGTTGTTTACATTACGCGGTATTTTTCCACCCGCGGCAGATCCTTGGGCGCCAGTTCGACCTGTAATTTGGTCCCTTCACTGACGTATTCCGTATTGAGGATCGTGGCGTGTTCGTTTAAGTAGGAGACGACTTGCCCGTCAGCAAACGGGATCAAGAGGTCGACGGTTTCGTAATCGGAAAAGAGGTGGTGCTTGATGGCTTCCACCAAAAGGTCTAGCGAGGCGCCGTCCTTGGCCGAGATGATCAAGCGGTCGTCGCCTTCCATCGTCGGAAATTCGATTTCGGTCCGGTCGGCCTTGTTAAAGACGTAGATCATCGGGATATTTTCCACCCCAATTTGTTGGAGGGTGGTTTCCGTCGTCTTGATCATTTGCTCATAGTGCGGATCGGAGTAGTCGATCACCTGGATCAAGAGGTCGGCTTGGGCTGCTTCAGTCAAAGTCGACTTAAAGGCTTGGACTAGGTGGTGGGGAAGTTTGGAGACAAAGCCGACCGTGTCGCTTAACAAGAAGCGCTTTTGGTCGGGTAAAGTCAATTGCCGGACGCTGGTGTCCAGGGTGGCAAAGAGCATGTCCTTTTCAAAGACTTGCTTGTCAGCGTCTACCCCATAGCGCTCCACCAGGTGGTTCATGATTGTTGACTTACCGGCGTTGGTGTAACCCACTAAGGCAGCCGTTGGGATCGCGGCCTTGTCGCGTTGGGCCCGCTTGGTCTGTTCAGACTTTTCAATTTCCTTAAGCTCGGCGCGCAGGTGGCTGATTTGCTTGGCGATCACCCGGTGGTTCATTTCGAGCTTGGTTTCCCCGGCCCCCCGGTTGGTAAAGCCGCCGCCCCCACCGGACCCGGTCTGTTGGTCGAGCCGCTGGTCGCTGGCGGTCTGCAGCCGGGGCAGGCGGTACTGGAGTTGGGCGATTTGGACTTGAATTTTGGCTTCCTTGGATTGGGCGCGCTTGGCAAAGATTTCTAAAATCAGCGCCGTCCGGTCGATCACCCGCACCCCGGTCGCCTTGGTCAGGTTCTGCAGCTGGCTGGGGGAGAGTTCGTCATTGGCAATCACGGTGGGAACTTCCAAGGCCGCCACCAGTTGGGCCAATTCTTCAACTTTCCCGGAGCCAAAGTAGGTCGCCGCATTTGGCCGGTCGAGGGCTTGGTCGAGCCGGTCGACGACTTCCATCTGGTTGGCTTCGGCCAGCTCGGTTAATTCCGTCATCGAATACTGATAGTCGGGCTGGTCGTTATCCAACCCAATGATAATGACCCGTTCGGGCCGCGATATGGTGGTATCCATATAGTTTGATGTTCCCCCTTACTCTTCGGGCAGTGTTAATTGGCTGTAAAAATCAATCGTGGTGTCCGTTGGCGTTAAGCTTAATTTCGTGATCGAGCCGTTTTGGGGTTGGGCAGTGTGGACGCCCTTTAAACCGTACTTGCTGCCGATCGAGCGAATCGTCATCCCGTGGGAGACGACTAAGACGTTACTATTGTCGGGTAGGGCCCGCAATTGGTCCAGCCCCGGGGTCAGCCGGGCCCAGAAGGTGGCGTCGTCTTCGGCATCGTGGGAGGTGTCGGCGGCGGCGATCTTATCCCGGGTTGCTTCGGCGCCGTAAGTATCAATTAATTCTTCAAAGGAACTCAAGTTGTCGTTGCCGCTAACGAAAACGGCCGTTGACAAGCTACTCAAACCTTCAAAGTAACCGAAGAATTCTTCCCGAAAGGCCGGGGCCGGCGTGGGTTCCTTAATCTTGGTGGGGTGGTTGGCCAAGAGGATCCGGGCGGTATCCATCGTCCGCTTTAAATCAGAGGCAAAGGCGTAGTCGAAATCTACTTGCGCCAAGGCTTGTCCCGCCCGGGCGGCGTCTTGTTTCCCTTTTTCCGTCAGCGGGGTATCCGACCACCCTTGCATTCGGTGGTACTTGTTCAAAAAAGTTTGTCCGTGGCGGACCAAGTAAACGTTCACTGCCATGTTAAATTCCTCCATTTATCCCTGATGTTTGAAATTAAGTTTACCATATTAAGCGAATAAATGGGGCGTTGATGGTCAGAACTGGCGCTTTTTGATGATGTGCCGGCGGATCGCCCGCAAGGAGTAGATGATCCCCGCCGGCAAGGTCGACAGCAGGACGATACCGATTACGACCAAGGAGAAGTGCTCCTTGACCAGCGGAATTGAACCAAAGAAATAGCCCAAACCGGCCGCTAAGGCCACCCAGAGGGTAACGCCAATCAGGTTGCCGATCATGAATTTGCGCAGCGGAAATTTAGCGCTGCCGGCGATCATCGGGACAAAATTGCGGATGACCGGGACAAAGCGGCCGAAGATCACCGCCAACAGCCCGTAGCGTTTAAAAAAGGCCTCTGTTTGCGCCAAACGTGGTCCGCCGACCCGCTTTTGCAGCCCAGGCAGGCGAATCAGTTTGGTGCCGATGGTGTAGTTGGTCAAATCCCCGAGCAGGGCGGCGATAAAAAAGCCGGGGACTAAAATGCTGATTTTAATGGTGGGACTTAACGCAGCCAGGGAAGCGGCGACAAAGATAAATGATTCCCCCGGCAGCCAGGGGAAGATGATCAAACCGGTTTCCATGAAGGTCACCAAAAACAACAGTAAGTATGACCAATTGCCAAACCAGTTGAACAAGGGGATGATCACTTCTTGCAAGTGCGTCAGTATGTAAAAAAATTGTGCCATCCCCGGGCCCCCTTTGCTGTCGTTTAACCATCTTTGACCTTACATTCATTCTACTGGGTTTGCGGCCAGATGGAAAAGTTTTTCACCCGGCTTAGGAAATTCTTAGAAGAAATGGCTTTCAGGCAGCGATCGTCTGAGTCGAGTCCGCTGGGGGAAAGATGCTATAATAATTAGATTGACTTTGAAGGTGCCCGTGCGGCAGCCAGTTTTTAAAGGGGGATTTACGGTGGTAGAGCCAGTGAAACAAGCCGAACAACAATACTTGGACCACGTGATGGAGCAACTGCAGGTCGCCAAACAAGCGGCCGAAAAGAAGATCCAAACGGCCAAGCGCGACATTAAGAGCATCGACGCCCAATTCAACGACATTCGGATGAATACGACGACCTACTCGGGGATGATGGACACCGCCCTGTCCGTGCGGGCCCAGCAACAAATGCTGAACGAACGGGAAAATTCCTGGCAGCACGCGGCGGACCACTTGGCGACCTTGCAACGCTTGGAAGCCAAACCCTACTTTGCCCGGATCGACTTCGAAGAGCGGCCGGGCCAGGCAGCGGAGACGATTTATATCGGCCTGGCTTCCTTTACCGATACACCGGACCACTTTTTGATTTACGACTGGCGGGCGCCGATTTCGTCGATCTACTACGAAGGCGAGCTCGGTCCGGTCAGCTATCAGACTCCAGATGGGGAGCAAAGCGTCAACGTGACCTTAAAGCGCCAGTTCCAAATTGCAGACGGCGTGATCGTCACCCTCTACGACACCCAGGCCACCGTGACCGACCAAATGCTGTTAGCCGCCTTGAGCAACCACTCCAGCACCAAGATGAAGAGCATCGTGGCGACGATCCAGAAGGCCCAAAACCGGATTATCCGCAATACCAGTGCCGACTTGCTCTTTGTGCAGGGGGCGGCCGGCAGTGGGAAAACGGCGGCGGTCTTGCAGCGGGTGGCCTGGCTCTTGTACCGTTACCGGGGCAATTTAACGGCCGCTCAGGTGATCATGTTCTCGCCCAACCAGCTTTTTAATGATTACATCGACCAGGTCCTTCCCGAGTTGGGGGAACACAACATGGTGCAGATGACCTACTTCCAGTACCTCAACCGGCGGGTGCCGCGCTTGCAAGTGGCGGACCTGCGCGAACGCTTTGAACAAGAAAGCGACGTGATCGAGGCCCGGGCCAACCAGTTGTTGACCAGTCTAGCCTTCTTTAAGGCGACCGGCCGCTACGCCAAACGGCTCGGCACCGATGGGCACCTGAAGTTCCGGCCGCTTAAATTTGGTGACCGCCTGTTTGCTTCCAAGGACAAGCTCAAGGAAATTTATTACGGCTTTTCCTCGACCTACCGCTTGAGCAACCGTCTCGACGGGACCACGGAGCGGTTGATCCGGATGCTCAACAGCCGCTTGGGTAATGAAATGCACGCCAAGTGGGTCGAAGAGCGGGTCCAAAGCCTGAGCAAGGAAGAAATGGACACCCTTTTGAAGAACCGGCCGCGCGAATTTGCCAGCGATGAAGCCGAGTACCAATTCTTTGCCAAGCAGATCCTGCGTAAGGAAATGGCCCCGCTCAAGCGGGCGATTGACCACCACCGCTGGTTGAACATCAACGCCCAATATATTCATCTCCTACGGGTAGTGCCCCACCTGGTCGACCTAAGCAAGTGGTACTTGACGCCGGCGCAGTGGCAGACTTACGTCGAACGACAATTGGCGGCCTTTAAGGCGGGCAAGATCAGTGCGGCCGGCGTGTCGATTTACCTGTACTTGTACGACCTGCTGACCGGTAAGCGTGGCGATTCGGAAATGCGCTTTGTCTTTGTTGATGAGGTCCAAGACTACGATGCCTACCAGCTGGCCTACCTGAAGTTCTGCTTTCCGCGGGCCAAGTTCACCCTGCTGGGCGATTTGAACCAGGCAATTTTCACCCACGAAAATTCGCGCAGCTTGCTCAAACAGCTCAGTACGATGTTTGAACCGGATAAAACCCAGGTCGTTCAGCTGACCAAGTCTTACCGGTCAACGGCCCAGATTACTGATTTCACCGCCCAAATCCTGCTCGACGGGGAAAAGATCGAAGCCTTCGATCGCCAGGGGCCCAAACCCCAAGTCGTCGTTACTACCGACGCCGCCCGCGGGGTGCAAGCGGTCCAAACGGCCCTGGCTCAGGCCCAAGCGGCGGGGGAAAAGGTTGCGATCATCGGCAAGAGTTTGGCGGATAGTGAAGCAATTACGACGGCGCTTAAAGCCGCTGGGGTCAAGGCGACCCTGGTGCGGACTGAAAACCAACGCTTGGTGGACGGGGCCTTGGTGGTGCCATCGTACCTGGCCAAGGGGCTGGAATTTGACGCCGTGATCGTCTGGGACGCCAACGCAGCTAAGTACGCCGGCGATGACGAACGGCAATTGCTGTACACAATTTGTTCGCGGGCGATGCACACCTTGACCCTGGTGGCGGTGGGCCAACCGACTGCTTTGCTTGACCGGGTGGCACCGGAGCTTTATGAAATTCACCCGGTTGATTAAAAAAAGGGCCCGACAAATTACAATTTCCTAAAATCACCGCCCAAACCGTTACAGACGCGGTGCATTATTGTATGATGGTGAGTGTTGATTAATTTGATGGAGGAAAAAATTAATGAAAACAGCGTTGCAAAAAGTCAGGGCTGGCCTTAATACCAAGCTGGGCTTCTTTGCTTTGAGCGTGCTCTTGTTTGCGATCAAGAGCCTCTGGGCGTACGAAACCAAGTTTAACTTAGGGGCCACGACGAGCGTCCAACAATTCCTGCTCGCCTTTAATACCCTGCCAAGCGCCATCATTTTGCTGGGGATTGCCCTGTACTTCCGGGGGCGCCTGTCCTACTGGCTGATGAGCATCATCAACGCCCTCTTGTCGACGTGGCTTTTTGCCAACATCTTGTATTACCGGGAATTTTCCGATTTTATTACCTTTAACGTGATTAAGGGGTCGGGGAGTTCATCGGATAACCTCGGCAAGAGTTTAGCGCAGATCATTCACCCGTCCGACTTTATGGTCTACGCCGACGTGATTTTGATTATCATTGTGTTGTTGGCCCACTGGATCCGTGTGGACATGCGCTATTTTAAACGGCGCTATGCTGCCACGATTACCGCAATTGGGTTGTTGCTGTTTGGGGCCAACCTCGGGATGGCCTATTCGGACCGGAGCCAATTGCTGACCCGGACCTTTGACAACAATTACATTGTCAAGTACCTTGGGTTGGAATTTTACACCGTCTACGATGGGGTCAAGACGACCCACAACAGCGCGATTAAGGCTGAGGCCAATAAAAAGGATCTCGCGCCGGTCCAACGCTTCTTAAAGCAACACTATGCTGGGCCCAATGCTACTTACTACGGGACTTTGAAGGGCAAAAACATCATTATCTTGCACCTGGAAAGTTTCCAGCAGTGGCTGATTGATTACAAGGTCGATGGCAAAGAAGTCACACCAACGATCAATTCGCTCTACCATTCCAGCAATACCCTGGCCTTTGACAACTTCTTCAACCAAGTTGGGCAGGGGAAGACTTCCGATGCCGAATTGATGCTGGAAGCCTCGCTCTTTGGGTTGCCGGAAGGCTCGGCGATGAGCACCAACGGGACGACCAACACGTTCCAAGCCGCCCCGGCGATCTTAGACCAAAAGCTGGGCTACTCCTCGGCGTCCTTCCACGGCGACGTGCCAAGTTTTTGGAACCGGGATAATGCCTACAAGTCCTTTGGTTACCAGTACTTCTTTAGCAAGGAATACTACCCGCAGGTTAAAGACGACGTGCTGGGTTACGGGATGAAGGATAAGCTGTTCTTAAAGGACACGTCCTACTACTTGGAACAACTGCCGCAACCATTCTACGCTAAGTTGATTACGGTTACGAACCACTATCCGTACATTATCGACAAGAAAAACACCGATTTTCCGGCCTTAAAGACGGGGGACAACACGGTGGATCCGTACGTCCAAACCGCCCACTACCTGGATCAATCGGTCAAGGAACTCTTGGATTACTTGGACAAGACGGGCTTGCGCAAGAATACGGTCTTGGTCTTGTATGGGGACCACTATGGGATCTCAAACAACCACAAACCAGCGATTGCCAAGGTCTTGGGTAAGAAGAACGTTACCAGCTACGACCTGGCGATGTGGCAAAAAGTGCCGTTTATGATCAATGCCGAGGGCTTGCAAGGCGGGATCAATCACACCTACGGGGGTGAAATCGACGTCTTGCCAACCTTAGAAGACCTGTTGGGGATTTCCTCGAATAAGTACCTTCAGTTTGGGCAAGACCTCCTGTCGGCTGACCGCAACCAAATCGTGCCGTTTAGAAATGGGGATTGGGTCACGCCAAAGTACACCAAGTACGATGGGAAGTACTTCTACACCAAGAATGGCAAGCCAATTGCCAACCCAACCAAGGCCCAACAAGCCAAGTTTGACGCCATTCAAAAGTACGTCACGACCGATCTCGGGCTGTCAGACAAGGTAATCAACGGCGACTTGCTGCGCTTCTACCACTTGCCAGGCTTTAAGGACGTCAACAAGAAGGACTACACTTACAACCTCAAGAAGAGCTTAAAGAAGCTCAAGCAGGCGCAAAAGGACAAGAAGACCAGCTTGAAGACGGAAAATAACAACAAGTCGACCTTTGATGATTACACGACGGACGCGCCGGAACTCAAGGATGATACGACGCTGAAGTTTCCCAAATAGTTAAAAAGTGGGGTGCCTCCTAAGTTGGGGCAGCCCACTTTTTTGGTGTAAAGCTAAATCGGTCCGCACGGATCTCAGATCTGTGCGGACCGAATGAGTCAACTAACTATTTTGCGAGCCAACCAAAGGGCCATTCGAACCAGTCAAAGACGTGGTCGACTTTTTGGCCGTTAAAGTGGTTGGTGGTGGTCAGGACCTGGTAGGTGACTTCCGGGTCCTTCATTTTGCGGCTCGTTGGGCGAAAACCATTCTTACGGTAGAAGGCTAACCGCCGCAGCCGCTGGTGGTTATTAGCCGCCTTAGGGTCGGGTGCTTCAACGTCTAAGGCCAAGGGCACCCCGTGGTAGTGTTGCTTTAAGGTCGTCAAGATCCGACTGCCGTAGCCTTGCGAGCGCAAGCGGTCGTTGACGGCTAAGTACAAAACGTAATGCAGGCCCTTGACGTGGATCACGTAGGCAAAGCCCACGAATTGCCCCTGGTCATAAAAGGCCTCGAAATCGGCGTGCTTAAAGTGGCTTTTGAAGATCAGCCAGGCCCACTTTTCCCGCTCATAGGCCGGAAAGGCGCGCATGTAAAGTTGCTTGATTTCTTGGTAGTCAGCTAAGCCCGATCGGACGGGCTGTATGTCTAGATCCAAGAATAATTCCCCCCTTTATCTACTTCTACCCTAGCAAAAATAAATTTCTTTTTCAAATCAGCTGCTGCTCACCGCTAATGATGAAAGTGCTATCATCGGCGCCAGATGTGGTACAATAAACTTATTAAGTTTTTCAAAACGGAGCGGTAAAATGAACGAATGGTTAAACTACGATCAGTTCGACCGGGCGACTTGGCACAGCTTTTTTCCTAGTGAGCGAGTGATGTTGTCCCAGGAGAACCTGGATGAAATCAAATCTTTAAACGACCAGATCTCCTTGGCTGACGTCCAAGAAGTCTACTTGCCTTTGATTAAGCTCTTGCAACTGCAGTACCAAAACTACCAGCAGATGCACTTGCAAAAGATGACCTTTTTAAAGAAATCCAACCGGCGGGTGCCGTATATTATCGGGATTGCCGGGTCTGTGGCGGTAGGGAAAAGCACCAGCGCCCGGCTCTTGCAGATTCTCTTGCACAAATTGATGCCGGACCTGCGGGTCGAATTGATCACCACCGACGGTTTCTTGTACCCCAATGCGGAATTGGAGCGGCGCGGGATTATGGCCCGCAAGGGTTTTCCGGAATCTTACGACATGGAAAGGCTGCTGACCTTTTTAAATGACGTTAAGGCCGGCGAAGATCGGGTAGCGGCGCCGACCTATTCGCACAGCGTCTATGATGTAATGGATGAGCCGCAATGGATCATTGAACCAGACATTTTGATTGTCGAGGGGATCAACGTCTTGCAACTGCCAAGTAAGCAGCCGCTGTACGTCAGTGATTTCTTTGATTTCTCCGTGTACGTCGATGCCGATGCGGAACTGGTCGAACAGTGGTACTTGGAACGGTTTGGGATGCTGTTGGATACCGCTTTTCAAGACCCCAATAACTACTATTATTCCTACGCCCAGGGGGACCGGGCGGATGCCTTTGCGATGGCCAAGGACGTTTGGCGTCGGGTTGATTTACCAAATTTAAACGAATATATTCTGCCGACCCGCAACCGGGCCGATATTATCTTGCATAAGACCACGAACCATAAAATTGACCGGATTTACTTGCGGGAAGATTAAGCGGCTGAAAAAAAGTCTTAAAAATGCCAAAGCGCTAGCAACCACGTTACTGAAAACGTTGATTGCTAGCGCTTTTTGGTGTTGCGACTCGCTAAGTTTTAGTCGAAAAGATAGTTTCTGCCCAGCCGCGCTGCTATTTCTCTAA
>DHCFD07801__coassemble_1182_pt1 | contig 27152 bp, 21 predicted proteins | sample DHCFD07801__metabat2_low_PE_021 | metagenome-assembled genome bin DHCFD07801 | reverse complement strand
TGGGCCGAAAAGTATCATACGAAGAGAAAGTAGCGATCACTAAATGGGTGCTAGCCAAAAGTTTAATGTTAGTTATTCCCGAGTTTACTCTTGGGTCAAGAAGAGTGACTTTGGCCAAGATTGGTCGGCCCTTCATGACCGCCGAGGGAAGACCCGCAACCAACCAAAGGCGGGCCCAGAAACTGAAGTTGATAAGTTGCGACGCGAAATCAAGGAACTAAAGGCAAAAAATCGGGAAATGGAGGTGCAAATTGCCTTCGCAAAAAAATTGACCGAAATACGCAATCGGGGGGTGCGACTACCGGACGAAACCAAGCAATTCAGGAAATGACCTCAGCAACAGCGTCACCACGTTATAGCGTCATGGAGGCTACTAAAGCGGCCGGCATTAGCCGGCAAGCATACTACAAGTGGCTTAACCGTCCGAAAACAAGGCGTGAGATTCAAGATGAAGAGTTATTGGCCTTAATTCAACGCTTAGAGTTAGAACATCAACACAGTGTTGGGAGTGGCAAAATGGTCCGCTTAATCCGAAAGGAAGGAAGCCTTAGCTTCCCCGTCGGTAAGAAGCGCGTCCGCCGGGTCATGAAAGCGAATGGGATTAAAGCCGACTATCGGCAACCACGGCGAAACCGAAAGCAAGCGCAAGCTGATTACGAAGCCAGCAACCTTCTCAAGCGACGGTTTACCCAAAGCAAACCGAATCACGTTTGGGTAACCGATACGACTGAACTCACCTACGGTAGTGGCAATAAGGTCCGCCTGCATGTCATGCTTGACCTTTATGGGCAAGCCCCCATTGCATACTTGATCTCACCAACTGAAACGACTCAATCAGCGGTGAAACTATTATCGCTAGCAATTGAACAACGTCAACAGAAACCACGGATGATCCATACTGACCGCGGTTCAGCCTACGTCTCCTATGTCTACAATCAGGAACTAAGCCAACGCGGAATCTTACATAGTTACTCGGCTCCTGGAACGCCTGCCGACAATGCGAAAATGGAACATTGGTGGGCGGACTTTAAGAGTATTTGGATGAACCATCAAGCCAAGGCAATGACTTTAGCGGAACTGGAAGTTCAAGTCAAGCAGGGGATCAACTATTTCACTACTAAATTTATTTCAATTAAGCGAAATGACCTGACTGTCGCAGAATACTACGAACAGCAGGCCATCTAAGACTAGCAACTTTTCATTTTTTCAGACTGTCAACTTGACAGGGTACAGTACCGGTAAGATCAAATTTTACATAATTCGTTTCTCCACCTAAAAGGGAGCATATCAGATCGGTCCGCCAATCTTTTTTGTTGCCACTACAAAAACGCCACGCACCGTCTGAAGTGCGTGGCGTTTCGTGTGTTTTAGGAAGTACTTAGGCAAGCAGATTATTTTGTTGACCGCTTTTTCTTCCGGCCCCAAGCCAGGGCGCTAAGCAAGCCCAGCTCAGCTAAACCGATACCGGCCATTGCGCTTGGCTGGTCATCGTTCCCCGTTTGCGGCAACGTTGATTGTGCCGTTGCTGGAGCAGCCGGTTGACTTGGTGTGGTCGTTGGTGCAACGCTGGTTGGCGTCACTTCCGGTTGCGGTACTTGGGTAGTTTCTGGCTGCGGTTGTGGCGTTGGTTCCGGTGTTGGCGTTGGCGTGTCCTTGGTGTAAACATAGACAACATGTTGTTCACCTGATTGGACTTGGCCGCTTGGCGTGGCCGAACCGTTCCCCATCCCGACGAAGTGGTATCCCTCAAAGGTCTTTTCTTCCGTCGTGTAGGCTTCACCAACTGGTGCCTTATCCTTGACCGTCGTCTTTTCTCCACCCGGCAGTGGGTTGCCATTTTCATCGACGTATTCAACCGTCACGCTCCCGCCTTCAACACCTGGCCTGTAGTCTGGGGTTGGATCTGGATCCGGCGTTGGCGTCGGCGTTGGATCCGGCGTTGGCGTTGGATCTGGCGTTGGATCTGGCGTTGGCGTTGGATCCGGCGTTGGCGTTGGATCCGGCGTCGGTTCTGGCTCTGGAACTGGCGCTGGCTCGTTTTTGGCGTAAACATAGATTACGTGTTGAACGCCTTCAATTACTTGTCCGGTGGCCGCAGCGGAGAAATCCCCCATCCGCACGAAGTGGTAACCTTCAAAGGTCTTTTTTGCTGTCGTGTAAGTCGTTCCGAGTTCGCCGTCCTTCACGACATCCATCGTCGCCGCCAGGACCGTGCCGTCTTCGGCAACGTAAGTCACATCGACTGACCCCTGCTTAACCGGGTCCTTTTCGTAGACGTAGATAATGTGCTTGGTTCCTTCACTCACGATCCCCGTCGCTGGATCTGAACTCTTGTCCATCCCAACAAAGTGGTAACCAGCAAAGTGCTTCTCTGTCGTCGTGTAATCTTCACCGACTGGCGCGTGGTCCTTGACGCTCGTCACGTCTGATAAGACTTCGCCGTCTGTCGTCACGTACTTGACATCTACAGAACCGGTCTTTTGCACTGGTGTGACTGGGTTCTTAGCGTAAATGTAGACGACGTGCTTCGTCCCTGCTTCGACTTGACCAGCAGCCTCCGCCGAGAATTCACCCATCCGCACGAAGCGGTAGCCGTCAAAGACTTCCGGCGTCGTTGTGTAAGCCGTGCCCACTTCAGCATCCTTAGCCACGTCTTTCGTTGCCTGCAGGACCGTCCCGTCTTCGGCGATGTAAGTGACATCCACGTTCCCCTTCTTGACTTCTGGGGTCGCGTCCTTTTCGTAGACGTAGATAACGTGCTTATTTCCTTCGGCCACGACACCAGTTGCTGGGTCCGACGTCTTGTCCATCCCAACAAAGTGGTAGCCGCCAAAGCCCTTTTCTTCTGTCGTGTAGTCGTCCCCGACTGGCGCGTTATCCTTAACACTGGATACATCTTCCAGAACTTTGCCGTCTGTCGTTACGTACTTGACATCTACAGAACCGGTCTTTTCGTAAACGTAAACGACGTGCTTCGTCCCTGCTTCGACTTGACCAGCAGCCTTCGCCGAGAATTCACCCATCCGCACGAATTTGTAACCTTTGAAAGTCTTTTCTTCCGTTTCGTAGTTTGAACCAATTTCGCCGTCCTTCACGACATCAGAGGTTTTTTCCAAGATCGTCCCATCTTCGGCGATGTAAGTGACATCCACGTTCCCCTTCTTGACTTCTGGGGTTGCTTCTGGCATGTAGAGGTAAATTACCTGTTGCAAGCCCTGCTTGACTTCCCCACTGGCCGGGTCAGATTTGTACCCCATCATCGTGTACTTAAAGCCAGGGAAGTCCTCGGGTTGCGTTTTGTATGGGGTGCCTTGCTTAGCATTCTTTACCACGTACGCTTCCTTCTTCAAGGTCTTCCCCGTGGAAGCATCAATGTGCACCACCGTTACGGAACCAGTTAAATCTTCATCAGTAACCCCATTGATGGAAGAATTATTCACGTTAATGTTCGCCGTCGCCCAATTCATGTTTAACGGACCAGCGTAATACTTATCCATCCCTTGACCAGACAGGACCCGGCCTGTATAGTAAGCCACTAAACTATCCGAAGTGGTGTGATCAACTTGAGTGCGGTCCCCCACACTATTCTTAACCTTCCCACCGTATTCGATCACAAATTGATCCTTGGTCGTTGCGTAATCACCTAATAGTTCAACCGTGTAGGCATGCGGATTCAGTTCCGAGTGAGTAATTTTGTAATCGAGCCCTTCTTTCAATTCTTGTTGCTTGGCGTAACCCATACTGTCGTAGACCGTTGCTTTGTAAACTTTGATCGTTGCTGGGTCAATAACATAGGTCTGGTTTTCATTATACTTAATCCCCAGGTCAGTCCAAGCCGTGTGACCATCCCCTGGCGTATCGAATTTAGGATCTACGCCAGTAATTTGATCCGGACTCAGATAAATAATTGCGTCCGTCATTTCATTTTGCGCCTTGTTAACCACGCTGGCCCACTTAATGTCCGTCGATTGGTCAGCATTGTCCTTCGATTCCTTGGCATAAAGCGAGATCACCCCCAACTCAGGATGCTGTTGCAAATCATCGAAAATTACATCAAACTTCACTTGAGCCGTCTTACCATCCGCTAGCGTCACGGTGTGGTCAACACTGTTTTCCGCATTTTTAAAGTAATCCCGGTCGACGAAGGTTGCAATGTTAATCGTCCCGCTGTAGATCTTGTTAGGGTCCATATCGGCCGTAAATTTCGTCACGATTTTCTTGGCGTCGTAATCCAAGACCATAATCCCCATTTGTTGACCATTGGCTCCAAACGGCGTTTCCACCTGACGGGTGATTGAAGTAAACCCATCCGTTAATGGCGTTACCAACATGTCACCCTTTTCTAAACCTTGACCGGTCCAGTCAAAGGAGAACGTAATATCCAGTCCTTGGGATTCAACAACTTCACTCTTGTTTACCCGAACGTTACTGATCGAAATTTTATCATTGGCCAGGTGATCTTTCGTAGCGGCTTCGGCCATCAAGGTCGCCGCAGTTGGTTGGGGCGTTGCCGTGCTGCCAGAACTTTCTGCCGGCGTCCCGGTTGCGGGGTTTTCTGCCGGTGATGCTACCTTGCTTTCCATCGGGGCCGCTTGGCCGGTAGAAGTTGACGCTACAGCCGGTTGGCTCGGTTGGCTCCTCAACGGTACTTCGTTCCCGCTATTTGTTGCTTCACCCGTGGTTGATTCTTTCGGAGCACTGTCATCCGTTGCGGCCGCCGTGTCATTCGCACTGGCGTTGATCGTGCCCCCGAGCATCAAGCCCCCGACGACTACGGTCCCAATCAAAAAGGAGGCCGCACCGCCACCGTTCTTCTTTTTGCGTAAAGCGTACTTCGCTTGTTGGTCTGTCATCTTATCACGAAACATTGAGCAAAATCCTTTCCCGTTATTTATCCCCATCCAATTGACCAGGGTGAGTTTTAATAAAATTGTTCATGCAACTAATTTGTTGATTTCTAAGCATAAAAACAAAGCCAGTCAACGTTTTCGTCACTCTTGCAATTTGTAATCAATCGATAATACGTCAAACAATATACCAAATTAATCTTTTACAAGTCGATTAATCATCTTTTTTATTATCTATAGATAAACGGTTTATCCCCCCCTAAAACGTTGGAGCGCAAGGATTTTTAACACTTGATAGTTATTCGCCGAAACATTTGTCGGAAATCGTCTCAACCCCTAATCTGACGCGGTTTGGGCGGGTTTGCTAATTTTTTGTCAAAAAATTTTGCGTGCTTGAAATTTAATTAACATTTTTTATGTAATCGCCCAAAAGCTGGCCCTATTTTTAAAGTCACCTTAAACTTTCCACCATAAAAAAAGACCAGCTGGCCTACTAGATCAGCTGATCTCGTGAAAATTTAAACGGTCATTGTCAATCGAATCCTATTCCCATTCGTAATTAGTGGGATCTTGCCGCCCCCGCCCGGTGGCTTGGTCGAGCAGAATTCGTTGTTCAAAGTGGGCAACGTTGCGCTTAGTTAGCTTAACCATATCCGGGTTAACCGAAACATAATCAATCCCGCTTTGGATCAAGAATTCGGTAAATTCTGGGTATTCGGATGGCGCCTGCCCACAAATCGACACGGTCTTGCCGTCCTTGTGCGCCGTCTTGATCAAATGGCGAATGGCCCGCTTCACGGCTAAGTTCCGTTCGTCAAAGAGGTGGGCGACTGTATCATTATTCCGGTCACAGCCCAAGATCAACATCGATAAGTCATTGGAGCCAATTGAGTACCCGTCAATGTATTGGTTGAATTGGTCCGCCAAAATGATGTTGGATGGAATTTCAGCCATCATGTAGACCTTGAAATCAGCCCCCCGTTGCAAACCTTCCGCCGCCATGATGTCAGTGACTTTCTTGGCTTCGTCAACCGTCCGGACAAACGGAATCATGACGTTTAGGTTCTTCAGGCCGAATTCGTTACGAACCTTCTTCACGGCCCCTAGTTCCAACTTGAAGGCTTCGATGTACTTCGGGTCATAGTAACGCGAAGCACCCCGCCAGCCCAGCAAGTCGGCTGGCTCTTGCGGTTCATACTTTTCCCCGCCTTCCAAATTGCGGTATTCACTGGACTTGAAATCAGACAGCCGCAAGACCATCGGCCGCGGCGCAATCGTCCGGGCGACCTTGGCAATCCCGTCCGCCAGCATGTTGACGACCTTGTCTGGTTCCCCCTTTTCAATCAGGTACAGCGGGTGGGCGTGAATGTAAGTCGTCCACAGGAATTCTTCGCGCATAAGCCCAATCCCATCGGCCGGCAGGTCGGCATACTTATCGATTAAATCCGGGTCCCCCAGGTTCATCATTACGTGAGTTGCCGTAGGCGGGAAGTATTCGGCCGCAACGGCAGCCCCCGCACTGGCCGTTGGGGTAGCTGGTTGCAAGCTGGCCGTAATATCACCCTGGTACACGATCCCATTTTTGGCGTCAACGGTAATCACCTCACCGGTCTTAACCGCTTCCGTCACGGCTTGGCCCTTACTCTTGGTTCCGACAATGCATGGGATCTGCATTTCCCGGGAGACAATGGCGGCGTGACAGGTCATCCCCCCGTTGTTGGTCACAATTGCCTTAGCCTTCTTCATCGCGGGTACCCAGTCCGGGGAAGTCATCAACGTTACTAAGACTTCGCCTTCCTTGAAGGTATCAATATCTTCAGGATTTTCGATCACGTGGGCGACTCCGGCCGCTAACCCTGGGCTGGCAGGCAAGCCCTTGACCAAGACCTTTGCATCCGTTGTTGCCATCGTCGTTTCCTCCTTTTTACCACCAGTTTGCTTGTTCTTTTGGGACCAGACCGTTTCCGGCCGGGCCTGGACGATCCAGAGCTTATCCGTCCGCTCATCCAGGGCAAATTCCATGTCCATGTAGCAGCCATAGTGGGCTTCGACTTGCTTGACGTAGCCTGCTAGTTCTTCGACTTGCGCATCCGTTAAGACCGGCTGAGCTTGTAATTCCGCTGGGACCGGTTCTTCTTTTACCCCACTGCCCGGCTTGCGGATCAACCGCACCGGCTTAGTGGTCAGGTCCCGCTCGACAATCTTTAAGCTGGCCTTGTCGACAACAAAGTGGTCTGGGGTCACCTTCCCCAACACAATATATTCACCCAGGCCATAGATCCCGTCAATCACAATCTTGGAATCATCCCCGTTGGTGACGTCCACGGAGAACATAATCCCGGCTGCCTTAGAGAAGACCATCATTTGCACGGCTGCTGACAGGGCCACTTTTTCATGCGGGTACCCCTGCTTTTGCCGGTAGTAGGTGGCCCGGTCGGTAAAGAGCGAGGCGTAACATTCTTGGACCTTCTTGACGACATCCCGGGCCCCTTTGATGTTCAGATAAGATTCTTGTTGGCCGGCAAAGGAGGCATCGGGTAAGTCCTCAGCGGTGGCACTAGAGCGAATCGCGACAAAGGGATCCGTTTCCCCCATCCGTTGCCCGAGCTGTTCATAAGCCGCTTCGATTTCCGCCGCCAAGTCCGCGGGCATGGTCGCATCGACAATAATTTGGCGAATCTGGCTACAAGTCGTATGCAAGGCATCCGAGTCTTCATAATCCGTCAAAGCCGCTAGCAGGGCGTTGACTTGATCATTGATCCCGGTTTCTTGCATGAAGCGCCGGTAAGCTGCGGCCGTAGTCGCAAACCCAAACGGTACCGGGACGTCCATGACCGACGTCATTTCCCCTAAGGAAGATGACTTCCCGCCGACCAAATCGACGTCCGCCCGCCGCAATTCGTCAAACCACAACACATTGGCGTTTTCGCGTTCAACCATGAAAAAGACCTCCTTTAAAATCTGCCCCCTGGCAAATCACTTGCCCCGACGGCATCTCAATGATAGCGTTTACATGATTATTTTAATGACTTTAAGCTAGGATTTCAACGTCGGCGATCACCGTCCACAAAGCTTGAAGCTACAAAAAGTGCGGCCAATTAAATTTTCAGCATCTTTCATAAAATAATGGTAGCGGTACCATTAATATTAAGTATATAATCGAACACAAAAAGGGAGGTTTTATTTTTTATGTCAACAACATTCACCAACGCCAAAGTTTTCCTCGGTACCGATGCGACCAGCTTCGCATCGGCCATGACGATTGACCATGGAAAGGTCAGCTGGATCGGTGACCAAGCGGACGTCACTGATCCGGCGGCAATTGATTTACACGGCCAAACGGTCTTGCCCGGCTTGATCGACTGCCACACCCATCCCAAGTACATTGCCGACGCTTTGCACGGGGTGGCTTGTACCCCACCCCACGTTAACAGCATTGCTGAACTGATCGCCGCTCTAAAAGCCTCGCCCGCCTACGGCCAGGGAGCGGACGTTTGGATCGAAGGCTGGGGCTTTGACGAAACCAAATTAGCCGAACACCGGGCCCCGACCGTGGACGACCTGGATCAAGTCTCCACCACCCAACCGATCTTTTTGTATCGCTCGGATTGTCACTCCTCCGTCGGAAATTCCAAAGCCTTAGCCCTCGCCGGCATTGATGCCATGACCCCCGATCCGGTCGGTGGCAAGATTGAACGCTTTGCAGACGGGCGGCCAACCGGTTTTATGCGCGAAGTGGCGGCCACGCAACTGTTGATTCGCGCCAAGTCCGCCCAAAGCTACCAGACCGACGTTGCCAACCTGACCCAATCTTCCCAGCACTACTTACAAAACGGGATCGTGGCCATCGGTGAAATGATGGGCCGCTTACACCCTTACGATTCCCTCCAGCTGTATTGTGATGCCAAGGCGGCAGGCTTCCAACCACGGGCCTCACTGTACTATGTCTATGATGAGCTCAACGGTGAAGACCTGGCGGCTGGGGCCGACGACCAGTTGCGCATTGCCGGGATCAAAGTCTTCATGGACGGCTCGATTTCGGGCGAAACGGCTGATAATCAAGCGCCCTACCCCTCTGGCAAACGGGGCGTGCTACTGACGGACCGCGAAAAATTAGCCCAAGCCGTCGCCTACGCTAAAGATCATCACTTGCAAATAGCGATTCACGCCATGGGGGATGCGGCAATTCAATTGGTCATTGATACCACCAAAGACCTCACCCCGTGGCTGAGCGGAACCCCGTCTGTTCGCATTGAGCACGCTTCGCTTTTGAGTGACGCCATGCTGGCCCAAATTGATCAGGCCCAAATGACGTACGGCCTGGCCACCCAACCGATCTTCTTCTTTGCCGAAGACGAATCCTACCGGACCTATTTAAACACGCAGCAGTTCCGCTTGGCCTACCGCCTCAAGGCAATGATGCAGACCAAGGCCTTGACAGCGCTCAGTTCTGATGCCCCGTGCACCCCGTGGTACGAGCCAGACAGCCCCTTCTACAGTATTTACGCAGCCGTAACCCGGCGCGCAGCAAATGGGCAGGTGGTGAATGCTGACCAAGCCATTTCGGTTCCCGAAGCAGTCCTTGGCTATACTAAGTGGGCCGCCCAACTGGGCCAGTTTACCCATAACGGTAGCCTGAGCGTTGGCAAAGCAGCCGACTTTGTGATCCTAAGCGATGACATCTTTACCGTCCCACACGAAGCAATCAAAGACATCCGCGTCCAAGCAACTTGGCTAGCGGGCCAAGAAGTTTATCGCGCTGATTAAGCTTTAACCACCGGTAGTAGCCGGTGGTTTTTGGTTCCGAACGTTTCGGGTGGAACGAAGTTTTTGCCCGTCAACCCCAGCCCACCCGAACAATGATGTGCAAAGTTTGACGGCGGTTTCACTTCACTCTAGCCGAATTTTTACAAAACAAAATTACAAATCGCTCGTCAATCGCGAACTTTTCGTCGCTTTATGTTTACATCATCCGATTTTTACGTATAATAAAGTCACGAATCAAGTTTTGGTTCGGCTTTTCACCAGAGATAGCGATAGAGAGAGAGGATTTATCAAGATGGCAAATGAATTTAACACCGTTGAAGAAGCCCTGACGACCTTGCAAAACGGTGGGTTCATCATTTTATCGGACAATGAAGATCGTGAAAATGAAGGGGACCTGGTCGCCCTGGCTGATCGGATCAGCCCCGAAACGGTCTACCAAATGTTAAAGGAAGCGAACGGCTTAATGTGCGTGCCATTGACGATCGAACGGGCCCACAAATTAGGCTTCACCAAGATGGTCGAAAACAGTACGGACCCACACGATACGCCTTTCATGACCACTTGCGACGGGACGTTTGAAGCTACCGGCGTGACGACCGGGGTCTCTGCTTTTGATCGGGCAGCCACGATTCGCCAAATCGCCAAGCCAACGGCCACGGCCAGTGACTTTAACCACCCTGGCCACATCCAACCCCTCTACGCGCAAGACGGCGGGCTGCGCCAACGGATTGGGCACACCGAAGCTTCCGTTGACCTGGCTTACCTGGCAGACGCTCAACCGGTTGCCGTCATCATTGAAGTCCTGAAGGAAGACGGTACGATGGCGCGGCGCGATGACCTGTTTAAGGTCGCTGACCGTTTGGACGTCCCTTACATCACGATCAACCAAATCTTGACTTACATGGACGAAAATGGGATTGCCGATGCCAAGGACGCCTTGGTCCAAGCAGCGGCTGAAGCCTAACCTATTAACAAATCAACACACGAAAAAGGCGAACCACCAACGATTGGTGATCCGCCTTTCTTTTTTTGCCCGTTTTTGAACACTTTCTAACGTCTTCAATTATAGCAGTCTTCCCTGCCAATTTAAAGGGGTAATTAAATAAAGGTCAAATGGGGCGCGTCCTTAACTATCTTGTGATAATAAAATGTTTATGTTTTTGCTTAACGAAATTGGTGAGCCGAATAAATCCCAGTTTCGTTAATTAAAACTGACATCCAGTTAACCGATCTCGCTTTTTTTGTAATTATCGACTTAATACCCGCAAGGCCCTCAAGCTGGTCAAAGCTTAATTTTGGTGGAATAAATCCCGGGTATAGACCTTATCGATCACGTCTGCCAATTCTTCATGATACCGATTAGCAACAATCAAAGCACTCTGCGCCTTAAATTTAGCCAAATCATTTTCCACTGGGCTACCAAAGAAGGTGGTCTTGCTTGGCAAGGTTGGTTCATAGATCACCAAGTGCACCCCCTTAGCCTTTAGGCGCTTCATCACCCCTTGAATGGCGGACTCGCGGAAATTATCCGAATCCGTCTTCATCGTGAGCCGATAAATACCAATCGTGACCGGCTTTTCGTGGGCCTGATCATACTGCACACTGGCCGAATAGTCATAGTAACCAACCCGCTGGAGAATCTGATCGGCAATGAAGTCCTTCCGGGTCCGATTCGCTGCCACAATCGCGGAAATCATTTCTTCCGGGACTTGGTCGTAGTTGGCCAACAATTGCTTCGTGTCCTTTGGCAAGCAATAACCTCCATAGCCAAAAGAAGGATTGTTGTAATGGCTGCCAATCCGCGGATCCAGCCCCACCCCTTCAATAATCTTTTGCGCCGCTAAATGCCGCGTGGCCGCATAGGTATCCAATTCATTAAAGTAAGCCACCCGCAAGGCAAGATACGTATTGGCAAATAACTTGACGGCTTCGGCCTCGGTCGGTGGCATCAATAAGGTTGGCACGTCCGGCGCTAGTGCCCCTTCTTGCAACAAGGCCGCAAAATGTTGCGCAGCGACTTGCTCATCTTCATTAGCTGAAGTGGTTGAAACAATAATCCGGCTTGGGTATAAATTATCGTATAAGGCCTTGGACTCCCGTAAGAACTCCGGGCTAAATAAAATCCGGTTTGTGTGGTAGCGTTCCCGCATTTCCGCGGTAAAGCCAACGGGAACCGTCGACTTAATCACCAGCCAGGCCGTGGCATTAACAGCCAAGACTTGTTCGATCACGCTGGTGACCGCGCTGGTATCAAAGTAATTCTGCTGGGGATCGTAATTCGTCGGGGTAGCTATAATGACATAATCTGCATCCTGATAGGCTGCCGCAGCGTCCAACGTCGCCGTCAACTGAAGCGGCTTCTCCCGTAGGTAACGCTCTAAGTATTCATCTTGGAGCGGGGATTGCCGGCGGTTGATTTGCGCTACTTTTTCGGCAATAATGTCGACCGCCGTTACTTGGTGGTGTTGCGCTAATAAAACGGCCAGTGATAATCCTACATAACCCGTGCCGGCCACAGCAATTTTTAACGGTGCGCTTTTTCCCATTACCGATTCCCCCTCAAGCTACTGATAACGCAATAAATAATTTATTTAAGTATACGCTTTTTCGAGAACGGTTTCAAAGTTCTCCACTTCAACCATAAAAGCCCCGCCCTCTTCAGCCAATCAGCTAAAAGAAGGCGGGGCTTATCACATCAATCTTCCTTGCCTAGCCTGCAATCGCCATTTGATAATAACGTTGGGCCTCTGCTTCTGAAATTTGCCGGCTACTAAGCGAACAATCTGGGCTTTAGCCAGACCATCATCTCTCATCGCCCGAAGCACCTTTAACGTCGTCTCATTAGTTCCTTCATAAATAACTTAGATGTCTTAATTTAGAAAGTTTTGCTTGTACTGATATACGATATTTTCAACTGTGAATCCTGAACGCTTAATCAGCTCATCCCCATTACCACTAGCGCCAAAATGGTCAATTCCAATGGAAACCCCATCGAGACCCACAAATTGAGCCCAGTCGTCCGTCGTGGCCATTTCAACAGAAAGCCGTTGTCGTAGGGCTAGTGGTAACACTTCGTCCCGGTAAGCCTGTGGCTGAGCCTTAAAGAGCTCGAAGCTCGGCATCGATACTACCCGGACAAAGATGTTGTCGTCCGCGAGTTGAGCTTGAGCTGCTAAAAGCAACGCAACTTCTGATCCTGATCCCATCAAGATCCCACTCGGCTCGTTGTTCGCAGCTTCGGATAGGATGTACCCACCTTTTGGCAACCCTTGCTTAACCGCGTCTTGGTATTTAAACAGCGTTGGGAGCTTTTGCCGACCGAGTGCCATTAAGACTGGATGTTGTTGATTCAGGGCGGTTTCCCAAGCATACATAGTCTCCAATGCATCCGCTGGACGGAACACCGTTAAGTTTGGCATGGCCCGGAAGCCTGCTAGTTGTTCGATTGGCTGGTGAGTCGGACCATCCGGACCGAGGGAAATGGAGTCATGACCAAACAAGTAGAGGGTTGGCAAATCCATCAACGCAGCGGACCGAATAGCACTTCGCATGTATTCCGCAAAGATCAGGAAGGTGTTGCCATAGGCGCGGCTACCACCGTAGAGGGCAATCCCATTTAAGGCGGCCCCTTCGGCAAATTCTCGAATCCCAAAAGCGATGTTTTTCTGGCCGTACCGATCCGGTTGGAAGCCCTTATCCGCATCAAGGTAAGTCTTATCAGAACTTCCCAAATCAGCGGAACCACCCCAAAGATTGAGTTCGGATTGTTCAGCAGTTACTTGGAGCAATTGGTGGATTGCGTCCCGCGTGGCTTCATTTTCGGCGAAATCAGGTGCTAGCTTCGAAGCGTCAAACTTAATCGCATTGGTAAGATTGGCTTGTAAGTTTTGAGCCTCTTGTGGGAAAGATTTCGCGTATTGGGTCATTAGGTCATCCCAATCCTTATGTGCGGCTTGCCCACGTTCACGCAACTGTTGGAAATGCGCATAGACCTCATCATCAACCGTAAACGAGGCTGTTTGGTAGTCTAGCTTCTCTTTAGTGGCTTGCACTTGTTCTTCTGTCAAAACGGTCCCGTGAGCCTTATGACTATCAGCTAATGGTGACGCATAGCCAAGGGTCGTTTTAACTTCAATCAAGGTTGGCCGGGTTTGTTCATCCTTAGCGATTTGGACCGCCGCATCAATCGCTTCTAGATCATTCCCATCTTCAACTACAAGGTAATTCCAACCGTAGGCCTTGAAGCGTTCTGCAACGTTGTCGTTGCTTTCATCGCTCAGTGGTGAGTCCATCGTGTTCCGATTTGAATCAAGTAAAACGATTAAGTTGTTTAAGCGTAAGTGCCCGGCAAGACTAGCCGCTTCATGGCTAATCCCTTCCATCAAGTCACCATCGCCAGCTTCGACATAGATTCGGTTGTCAATAACTGGGTAGCCCGGCCGGTTGTAAATCGCAGCTAAGTGCTTCGCGGCCATCGCCATCCCAACAGCGGTGGCGAATCCTTGCCCCAGTGGCCCAGTTGCCGCATCTACCCCGGGGGTCGTAATTTCGGGGTGGCCCGGTGTCTTGCTATCAAGCGTCCGAAAATGTTTGAGATCATCAATGCTTAAGTCGTACCCCATTAAGTGGAGCAACGAGTATAGCATGGCGGAACCATGGCCACCAGAGAGGACAAAGCGATCCCGCCCAAACCAGTGCGGATCTGTGGTATCCACGTGCATGTTCTTGTAGATCACGTAAAGCAACGGGGCTGCACTTAACGTAATCCCTGTGTGTCCGGACTTAGCGTGAGTAATGGTATCCATGCTCAAAGCCCGAATTGTATTTACCGCTAGGTGATCAATTGCTGAATAGCTCATTTTTAACTCCTTTCGTTAAGCATCCCCGCAGCCGGAAAATTGCCATTAGGTCAATAATTGACAACGACTGCGGGGATAGCTAGGTACTATCTATTTGGACTACTTAATGGCTGGTTATTAGCCCACGAATTACTTCGTAGCCTTAGCCCGCTTTTCCATAATTGCCGAAGCGAGGAAGAAGAGAACTAAGCAAGCAACCAAAGCAACGATGATCCCCGTCCGACCAGCAGACAAACCGCTGTAACCGACAATGGAACCAACAACCCCGAAGTCGGCGTCTGCAAAGCTGGCCGTCCCAAGGCCCAAGTGACCCAGCACCGGAATCAGAAGGATTGGAACCCATGAGATTGCTACCCCTTGGGTAAAGGCACCAATCACGGCCCCACGCCGACCACCAACGGAGTTCCCGATCACCCCGGCTGTAGCCCCACACATAAAGTGAGCAACAACCCCCGGGATAACGATCGTGGTGTGGAAAATAATCATCATAACCGTGGCCACCAAACCACCAACAAAACTAGCAAAGAAACCAATGATAACGGCATTCGGAGCGAATGGGAACAGGATTGGAATATCCAACCCGGCCTTCGCACCCGGTACCAGCTTTTCGGAGATCCCCTTAAAGGCTGGAATCAGTTCATTCAAGATCATCCGTACCCCGGCGAGCATGATGTAAACCCCCGCGGAGAAGGAACCAGCTTCAATCAAAGCGTAGATCAAGTAGTTGATCCCGCCGCTGAACTTGGCCACATAAGTTGGGCCGGCCGCAATCGCGACAATGATGTAGGCAACCGCCATCGTAACCGTAACGGCAATCGTGTTGTCCCGCAGGAAGGAAACCTTCTTGGGAACGTTGATATCTTCCGTTGTCTTCGATGGGTCCCCAAAGGCTTTGGCAACTAACCCAGAGATCAGATACCCAAAGTCCCCGGTGTGGGCAATCGCAATTTCATCGCTATTGGTTACCTTCTTGACGAATGGTTGGATTAACGCTGGCATAATCGTGTCGAACAGGCCTAAGAAAGTCCCCCCGATGATGATGGATGGAACTTCGGTGAATCCGGCCACCGCCAGTAATACCGCCAACATACACGACATGTTGATCATAACGTGGCCAGACAAGTAGATATACTTGAAGTGTGAGAAGCGGGCCAAAATAACGTTAACAATAAGAGCTACCAGTAAGATTAAGGCCGTCGCACTACCGTACTTGCCCAAAGCCGTGGCGGTAAAGGCTTCGTTGTTAGGAACGACCCCTTGAACGTGGAAGGCAGCCATAAACATCTTCCCAAACGGATCCAAGGCAGACGTAATCACGCCGGCCCCACCGGTCAGGACTAAGAACCCGACGAAAGTCTTAATCCCACCTTCCGCAATATCGGTGCCTTCCTTCTTTTGCAAGGCTAACCCGAGTACGGCAACCAAACCAACTAAAATTGATGGTGTTCTTGCGATACTAACAAGGAAGTTTAATACTGCATCCATCTTCCCTCACCTCTCTAGTTTCCTTCTGCACTCTTCAGGTAAGCGTCAATCTTGTCTTTGAGTTCTTGCTTGTCGATGATGCTGTTGAGTTCGGTGACGTTTTCTTCCCCAACAACGTGGGCCACCGCATCATACATATCACGCCCAACAAAGAAGTGGTCCGCCGTGTCCCGGTTTAGCCCTGATAAATCGACGTGAAGGGTTTCGACGTCCGTGCGCCCCAATTGCTTTAAGGCGTCTTGCATGTTCATATCCACCATAAATGAGGATCCAACCCCAGTACTGCAACATGCTCCAATCTTCATGTTATTCACCTTCCTTAATTAACTGTTCAATCGTTTCGGCATTCGTTGCCTGCATCATTACTTGTAACTTGTCATTATCGCCTAAAATCTGGGTTAACTCCGAAAGCGCCTTGAGATGCGACTTGGAGTCCACTGCCGCGAGGACCAGAATCAACTGAATCGGGTGTTGGTCATCGACAAGGTCAATCGGCCAGTCGAGCACCAATAAGGACATCCCCAAGTTGTTAACGCTGGGCCCCGGCTGGGCGTGGGCGAGGGCGACGCCGGGACCAATATTAATATACGGCCCGTTCTCATTAACATTTGCGACAATCTCATCAATGTAGGCGGGCTGAATTTCTCCGCCCTGGACAAGGGGATCCGCCGCTAAGGCAATGGCCCGTTGCCAATCGAGGTCCGCGGTAACCTTCGCAAACTTAATTGTCTTGTCCGTTAATAATTCACTTAACAATGGTTCGAATCCTCCCTTCTCAACGGACTTCGGTTGCTGCGATAAAATATCCTTCACCCCGGTAACTAAGGCCTCATAGTTCTTAACTTGGGTATTGGCTTCAATTACATCGAGTAAGGCCGAAAGTCGTTGATCTAAACTCTGGGAAACAATACCATTCCGGATTAACTTCCGTTGCAACAGCAGTACCGACCCTTCCGATAAAACCGAGTCAACAAAGATTACTGGCTTATTCTTCTCTTCAATGGGCACTGTCGAGAGCACGATATCCTCTTTTATCGTCGCCAAGTGCTGGTAATCATACTTCGTAATCGGACCGTGTTGGTCTAATTCAGGGATAGTTGCTTCAAGCTGGGCCTTCAGAAAATAGGAAGTCCCAATGCCAGCGGAACACACCAGTAAAGCTGTTTGCTTTTTGGTACGCTGCTTATACAGTTCCGCGCCAAAATACATGCTAATCAAGCCAATTTCCGACTCGTTTAAGTCGGTGCCGACAAAGCGGGCAAAGTCCCCAAGGGCCATCTTAGTGTACAGATACACGTCCCGATAAGAGACCTTTAGCTGCTTTGCCAATTTATCATCGACTTGCCGATTCGTTTTTACCCGGTAGTAGGTGGCCAATAGATGGCGAAAGAGGTCCAATTCTAGCTTATCCTCATCCGCAAAACTGACTTGAGCCAGCTGTTTAAAGGTTTTGATGATTTGCTTGGTCAACTGCCGCACGTGGGTGTTCGTTATGCCGCCATCAACTTCGGATTTAGCTTGCTTAACGGTACTGCTCAAAAGCATTCCCTCAAGATAGCAAACCTCATCTTGGTTCGTTGCTTGATCAAGTTCTCGCATCCGGTCCCTTGCAAATTCGTACTCCACTTGGCTAATCATTTGCTGGCGAGTGTAGTCGCTATGGGGAAAGGTCCCCGGCGACAAGGTCTTGCCCTGCTGAATACGTTCACTGATCCCGCTGTACATCATACAAATCTGCTGGATGGCATCATCCGAGAAGTAACGCTGCATGTACTGCTGCACATCCCGTAACCAGTTGGCTATCTGCTCATAATGAGTCGCGATGGCTTCATCGTGACGACTGATGAGCACCGGAAATAAGTCATGGGGATGAATTATATGATCCGCAAACCGCCGGATCGTTAATTCATTGCCCACAAGCTGTAGTCCATGCTGGTCACCAACGATTTCTAAGTTGTCCGTCGCTAATTCCTGCCGCAACTTCGCTAGATCATTAATAATTGTATTTCGTGAATACCCGGTAAGAATTGCTAATTGATTGATCGTCACGTGTTGCTTAGCCGCAAAGAACTGCCAGAAGATCAACTGTCGCCGCAGGCTTGAACGCAACCGGGGCTGCACACTGTTCCCAAGGTGCCACTTGCGAATTTGCTCTCGGCTTTCCGGTGGTAAGTAGTAGCCACTTCCCCGGACATTCCGGGGTGGGGCGATATTTAATCCCAGTAATTTCTTGCTTAGCTTGGACAGTTTCGAATACGTTGATCGTTGCGAAATCGTCAAGCGCCGTGCAATTTCGTCAATTGGTATTGCTTCCTGATGGTCAAGAAACAATATAAGGAGTTGCTTTTCTCGTTCGGATAAATCGATTGCTTTTTCCATCACTTTTCACCTCTCCTTACACTATGAAGTATATTAAGAAACCGCTTTCTTGTATATAACCAGAACGGTAGTCGCTTTTCTGCAAAATTGTACTCGTCGTTTGGATCCAATGTTTGCCATATATTCTTACTACTTAATTGCGAAAGCTAAATAGAGAAACAGCAATTACATACTGCCCCCCAAGCGCAAAAGTCGAATAGACATGTTAGTAATTACAGATTAAGAACATCTGCTCATGTAGCACGATAAAGGGAATGTAGGAGTACAGATCATAAATAGCCAACATCAACCTGCAAAGCCCTGTCCTGTCACTATTCCACAAGAAAAGGCCCTCAAAGAAGTTGCTTCCCTGAGAGCCTAACATTACTAGAAGTAGAAACCAACAATCGTCCCAGTTAAAACGGATGCGAGTGTCGCCCCTAGTAGGAGCTTCATCGAGAATCGAGCGACAAAGCCCCCTTGTGGTTTGCTAATCGCCTTAATTGAACCAGTGATAATCCCAACTGTCCCAAAGTTGGCAAACGATACAAGGTAAGCAGAGATGATGGCGTAGCCCTTAGTGGTTAATTCGGCCTTCATGGTTTGCAGCATCCCCATAGCGGCGAATTCATTCGTTAACAGCTTCGTGGCCATCAAGCTTCCAACCTTAACAATGTCTTGGTTTGGAACCCCCATTAACCAAGCGATTGGGGCAAAAACGTACCCAATAATCGTGGTGAAGGAAATGTGGATGAGACTGGTGAACGAATTGTTTAAGAAGGTCACCAGAGCAACGAAACCAATCAGCATTGCTGCTACCGTTACCGCAAGGCTGAACCCGTCAGTAATGTAGTTCCCTAAGACCTCAAAGAAGGCTTGGCCCTTGTTGGCGTCATCGATTTGGACCAATTCATCGTTCGGCGCCACATCGTACGGATTGATAACGCATGAAATAATGAGTGCTGATAAGATGTTTAAGAAAACGGCGACAACGACGAACTTCCCGTCCACCATCTTCATGTACGAAGCTAACATGGCCGCTGAAACAGCACTCATGGCAGACGCACAGATGGTGTAAAGCCGTTGTTCATTTAACTTTGGAATTTGGTCCTTGATCGTCAAGTAGACTTCGGGTTGGCCTAAGATGGCCGTTGAAACGGCAAAGTAGCTTTCCAGTTCCCCCATGTGGGAGATCTTGTTCAATAGCCATCCCGTCCATTTAATGATAAATGGCAAAATCTTCAGATAGTTCAGGATCCCCACCAGTGCTGAGATGAAGACAATTGGCATCAGCACGTTCAAGAAGAAGACCGTCGCGCCCGGCTTCGTGGAAAGTCCACCAAAGACGAATTGCACCCCACCATCCGCTTGAAGCAGCAACCAACTAAAGAACTTGGAAATCTGTTGTAAAGTCTTGATCCCGCCTGACGTGTGCAAGCAAAGGAAAGAGATCACCATTTGCATGACGAACATGACGCCCATCCGCTTGTACTTAATGTGTTGGCGATCATTGCTGACAAGCCACGAAATTCCGAAAATAAATAGCAACCCAGTTAACAGAAAGACGAAATTCATGATTTTCACCCCGCTAGTCTAGCCAAAGTGTTCCAGCAAATTAACCATGACATCATGAGTAAGGGTCACGGGTGTGTTACCAGCAAAACGTTCATTGACAATCGCATCAGCATTTTGCAAAAGTTCGTTGCGCTCGAGCTTGTAGTCTGCAAATGGGTGAAGGCCCACCAATTCATCCCGGAAATGTAAGTATGCCTTAACCGTAATCTCGGCAATTTCTGCTGGGGTTTCATCCCCCTTAAAACTAGCACCTAAAATCTTACCAATTTCTTTGACTTTCTTTGGTTTAACTGGCGCTATCAAATCTAAGACCCCCGGCAGGGCATAGGAGACGGCTTCACCATGAACTAAGTGGTACTTAGCACCGAGAATATGGGCCGTCGAGTGGGCCACAATCGTCCCTGATTGGTTCAATAGCCAACCGGCCAAACTGGCAGCTACTAAGACCCGTTGCCGATTTTCAACGTTGCTTCCATCCTTAACTGCTCCCGGGAGGTAATTGTAGAGAAGGAACATAATCTTTTCGGCAATCGCATCCGCCATTGGAGTGCTGAGGTTTGACAGGTAGCCTTCGGCGGCGTGGGCAAAGGCATCCAAGCCACTTGCGATAGTTTGCTTAACTGGTAAGCTTACCGTCAGTTCCGGGATCAAGAGCGCGTAATCACTCAAAATGTTGTCAGATAAAATGGCTTGCTTTTGATTTGTTGCTTCGTCTGTTACCACTAAGGCATTTGACATTTCACTCCCGGTCCCAGCCGTTGTCGGTACACTAATCAATGGCTTAAGCCCATGAATCGCTGTTTCGCTCGTCAGATAGTCCGTAATGGAGCCACCCAGACTGGCAACAATGTTGATTCCCTTTGCACTATCAAGGGAGCTACCACCACCAATGGCGATAATTGAATCAGCCTTAAACGCAGCCATTGCTTGACCACCTTGATCAATCAGTTGGGCTGGTGGGTCGGGGATAATATCAGCATAGGTTTGAGCCTCAATTCCAGCATCAGCTAAGACCTGTGTTAGCTCAATGACCGCTGGGGTGGTAAGTAAGAACCGATCCAACACAATAAAGGGTCGGTTTAAGTGCTCGTGTTCCAGAATTTCTTTAACTGCCGTTGCCAAGTTGTGTTCCACGACAACCTTTACCGGCTGTTGCATTCTAACTTCCATTAACTCTCACCTTCTGTTTCACTTGCAAAGTTCAAAAATTTCGCCAGCCTGACACTCAGAAACTGAATGGTTGGTCCCGTTGTAGCTACCGTGACCAACGTAATCGCCCCCACTTTGCCACCCAGCAGAAAACCAATCATAATTAAAACTAGATCAAAGCAGATTTTCGTTTTTCGGAGGCTCCAGTGGAGCTGGTCCCGCAGCGTTAGCATAAAGCCACTAAAGGGATCAACGCCAATGTCAGCACAGATAAACAAACTGATGCCAAGGTAGTACAGGCTAATGCCCACTGCACCGCCTAATACTCTTGTCGACAAAGCATCATTGGTAAAGATCCAGTGGTACAAGTGCGACCCCAACAAGACAAAAGTTCCATACGGGATCAAGTACATAATCGAGCCCACATTAGCGTAATGCCGCCCAACGATAAACAATAAAATCAACAAGACAACGTTAATGACGTTTGACACCAACCCCAAATTAATCTGTGCCACATGGAACATTGCCCGAATACCATCGTAAATTAACCCAACTGGGTCATTCCCCAACAACGTGTTGTTGTTAAATGCTACGCCAACACATACTAGGAAAATCCCTACCAAAGCGACGAGAACTTTTCTGACCGTTAATCGACGCTGCGACCGCATAACTAAATGCCTAATTCTGAAGCCGCCTTATCAGCAGCTTCACAGAAAGCCTTTACCTTGGGGATGTCCTTTTCCATGTTACCGTGGTCGTACTTAATGCTCGTCTTCGTTAACGAGTCCACCCCGTAAGGCCGAATTTCCTTGATTGCTTCTGCCACATTATCAGGTCCCAATCCCCCGGCTTCGATAACTTTGGCGTTTACTTCACGGACAATTTGAGCATCAATTTTCCAGTCGTGGGTTTGACCAGAAGCCCCAATTCCTGTGTCTGGGGCTAACCCGGAGTCTAGCAGGATGTAATCAACAAATGGATCTACCTTCTTGGCCCGATCGATAGCAGATTCATTATCAACGAGTACTGCTTGCATCAGTTCAGTTTGCGGAGCAGCTTCTTTTAAGCGCTTGGCGAATTCAGCATCAGCTGTGTAGCCATCACCAGCAATGTGCAGAATTTCAGGCTGAAGCCGTTTAGCCAAGTCAATCATTTCTTCTGGGTCGTTGGTTAGCATAATCAAAACCATGTTAACGCCCCGCTTCTTACATTCTTCGTGAATCTGGTCAACCCGGTAAAGTGGTACTCGGTGAGCTGGTACCCCACCCTTTTGCATTGGAACCAACCCGATGTTGTCAGCCCCAGCTTCCATCGTTTTAATAGCTTCGTCCAATTGAATAATTGAGTAAAGTTGCTTAATCATAATTAAAATCCTCCTAGCTAAGTACTAAATTGCTGTTAAGCTTTGCCATTACTTGGGCTGGCGAAATATCAGGCACAGACTTTTCGCTCTCCAGAGCAATGCTTGCTGCAGCTTGAGTGTAACGACAAATTTCTTGTAAATCCGTGATTCCTTGATAGCGACACCAAGCAATCGTAGCCGTGCTGCAATCACCAGCACCATTTGCGTTGACAATCGTTGTGGTCATTGTTGGTTCATGAACTGTCATTTCATGATTCATCGCCATAATGCCATCTACGCCGAGAGAGATAAACACGTTCTTAACGCCCATGTTAATTAACTTCTCCGCTGCCACTTCAACATCAACGTTATCTTTAATCGAAATACCAGTTAACAGTTCCGCTTCCAATCGGTTCGGCTTGAGCGTATCGATCATTGGCAAAATCGCCTTAATCTTCGGAGCCTTCGCCAATGAAACTGGGTCAACGAAAATTGGGACAGTCAAATGATTGCCTAGCCATTCAATCGTTTCTGCGGGCAAGTTAGCATCAACCATGACTAATTCAGCACCATTCATTACGTCTAACCGAGATAATAAGAACTCTGGGGTAATCTTTTCGCAAATGTTCATGTCATTAACCCCAATCAACATGTCCCCGGTTTCATCGGTGATGTACATGTAACTTGACGAACGAGCACCTGGAACTTCTGCCGCATAATCCAAATGGATGTTATTCTTGTGGCACTCATTGCGCATAACCGTCCCATTCATGTCGTCACCATAAACGGTAATCAGATACGTCGGAACGTCCAAGTGTGCCAAATTCTGTGCAATGTTTTGACCAACGCCGCCAACGGCTAAACCAATTTGACCGACGTTGGAATCACGCGGAATTACCCGCTCATCTGGCATCCCGAACATGTCCATGTTAATGCCGCCGACTACGACCACGTACGATTGTTCCACCATAAGGTCCCCCTCTTTCTAAACATATGTGTATACCCTTAAACATTTGCGTAATTATAATAACACCTAAAGAAACCGTTTTCAATATCTAAAATAAAAAAAGACCATAAGGCCTTTTCTTACTTAGTTTCTACTGGTCAACAGTCTGGGCTGTTACTTTCGTATTAACATTTTCGGCAGTTTCCATCGTTAGTTCCGCCAGTTGGCTAACTAACGTAAGTGTGGCTGTCGTTGACTTATGATTTAGAGTAGCGTAAGCCAAACCCGCTGCGATGGCAGCTCCTAACCCATTGGTATTTACGACTTCCGTATCAGACTGATACTGGTAGCAATTTGTTCCATCAACTGTACGCTGAACAATCCCAATGTTGTCGACGTAAAGATAGATTGAGCAATGGAACATCTTGTATAAGCTATCCGCTCCCTGCTTTGCTTCGGCCAGTGTCGTCATCTTTTCACCGGTAAAGATAGTCCCTTCTACTCCGTTTACAACCAGTGAAGCAAGGTTAACGTTATCTTGTAGTAGGTGTTGCGACTTAGTGACGGAAACAGCCTTGGCAATAATCGGAACAGTCACGTGGCCATAAATCCACCGAATTGTTTCGGGTGCTAAGTTGGAATCAATTATGACCTGCTTACTGCCATTAATTAGCGGCAAACGGGCTTCTAAAAATTCCGGGGTTATTGCTTGGTTAATGGTCATGTCGTCTAATCCAACAAACCGTTCCCCGTTTTGGTAATTGATGTACATATACATAGCCGTAGCTTGATTTGGTAACTGTTGCGCTGAAGAGATATCAATCCCTCGCCGGATAGCATCTTCAGCAAACTGTTCTCCGTTTTGGTCACTTCCATAGACGGTAATCAAATTTGTGGCTACTCCTAAAGCAGCTAAGTTAGCAGCAACATTTCGCCCTACGCCCCCAAGCTGATTTTTAATTGCCCCAGAGTTAGACCCCTTCGGAATCAGTTCCGAACTTTGCAGAGTCCCGGCAATATCCATATTAACGGCCCCAATGACGGTTATATGCTCATTGGGCGGTAAGATATAACCCTTCCCAACAATTAACCCCTTCTTGATCAACCGGGAAATATGAGAGGCTAACCCAGCCCGGGTCATTCCTAACAGTTCCGCTAGTTCCTTTTGTGAAATCAACGGGTTTTGCCGAATTAAGTCAAGAATTTGCTGTTCGCGTTCTGTTGGCATTGTTACACCCCCTTCCTAGCAATAGGATGTTTGTTAGTCCATTTGCTAACTGTTAAGTACGTTGATATTCCCAATCAAAAGATCAGTTACTAAGTTCATTCAGCCCAACTAAACTGAGCGTTACCAGCAAGATCCGTTCGTTCATTATAAATACTTATCCGTCTTCCTAGATTTTCTAGTTTTATAACAACGACGGTAAAAATATTATCTTTAATATCGGCAATAATGCGATAGCTACCAATCCGATAACGCTATAACATCCCAAGCTCCCATTCTAATGGTTTTCCTAGCACTAAGGTCTCTATGTTGGTAACTAACTAATCGATGATATATGTCTGAACTGGCTCGTCTAATTGCTTTAAAGCTTTTTTATCGAAGGAATAAGTATAGTGCATATCATAAAAAGACCTGCTCCTCCAGCTAATCAGCTAAAAGCACTGAGGTTTAATTGCATATTAACATTAAACCTTGTTAAAAATTAATGTTGTTGATTATTTTCTTGCTGCGCCAATTTAGTAATGTTAACCGTTGGCAAAACTAACGCTGGGAACTCATTACTATTTAAAGTTAACATGGAAACTAAGTTTCTAGCATACGGATATAAAATCGCCAAGGCATTTTGACGTAAATATTGATCTAACTCTAATCGCAAGTCATTTTCTGTTGCATGGTAAACAAAGCTCCCTGTTAAAGTCACCCGTAATTCAAACGGCAATTCCGGGGTGCTTTCAGGATCGCAAACGACAGAAAGCCTTACGGCAATTTCTGTTTCATTAACTGTAAAAGTATATTTAAAAGCTGGAGTAAGTCGGATGCGGGACTTATTAGATTGTACCGAACTACTCCCTATTCTTTGGTAATAAAGTTCTTCAACATGATACGTTTTAAATTCTAACACTGCCATTTACGCTTCCTCCATCACAGGCTTAACCTCAAATTGTTCTGCTGACAAGGGTACCACAACTTCTGGCTCACTAAGCGCGTATGTTACGGTCAATGCCTGCTCATCGTCATTAAGCTTATAGCCTTTATCGGGTAGTGATTGGTCAGCAAATCGAAACAAGACATCTTGGTACTTCGCCTGAATTCGCTGATTATTCTCAATTTGCGTTAACGACGATGATGAGATTCCTAATTGGCTAGCAAATTGGCGGACCGAATACCCCTTTCGCTGACGAATTTGACGGATCTGGTCACTTGATAGAAATCCCATGCGTTCACGATAGGCTGCAAAGGCCCGCCGTAAATTCTCACTTGGATCATCAAAATCAACCCACAGCTCGCCTTCCGAATCTTGCCAATAACGATTTAAAACCAGCAAATCGCTAATATCCTTTACTTGGACGGTCTCTAATTTTAATACTTCCGTATAGGTTTCCTTACGATCCAATTCTGGGTTATAAAACACCTTTGTAGTCATCATCGTTTCATCTCCTTAAGGTACGGATATTTGAGCGGATACTCTGCTTGGTGTAACGAAATCCAAATCACCATTTTATTAGGTCGCAATTGGAACTTTAGGTAGCATTGGCAATCTTCAATAGTTAATCCAAACACCCAAACTTGACCCGGTACGGGAGGAACGTGCCGATCACATTCAGGACCACTAATGTAATCTTGCCACGATAAACGCGTATAAATTTCATCAAAGGCCACTTGAGGACCAATCCCTAACCGTTGCAATGTCAAGTAGTTTTTCGACCGCTTCGATAGATACCAGTTACTGCGAAAACGTCGAATGGTGTTAAGAACCTGTTCAATTTCTAATTTGCTGGCAACCACGTTCCCCCTCCGCTCTTTTTAATTACGCTTTATTATACCATAACCGTATCTCACGAGATACAAAACATTCAATCAGCAATTTCCTAAGTCCAATAATCGGTAACTATCAATCAAACACTGCTAACATCTTTCACCGCCGGGGCAGCCGTTTCCCCGCTTCATCCAACAGGGCGTGGAATTCCTTGGCTTCAGCGGCCGTCAACGGAAAATCGGCCATGGCGGCCGCCCACAGGGACTGGTAAGTCGTGGTCAGCCCCCAACGCGCGGCGACCACCCGCCGTGCGTAATTATCAGCTACCATCACTGCCCGGTCAAACAAATAGACCAGCATCACATCCGCCGTCTCAAAGCCGACCCCTTTAATCGCCAACAGATGCTTGCGCAATGCCGACGTCGCCCAAGTCCGCAGCGCGGGATACTCGTCGCGATACATCGTCAAAACATTCCGGATTGCGCGGGCCTTATTGCGATAAAAACCACTCGGCCGGATCAAGCCTTGCAATTCGGCTTCCGGCAGCCCTAAAATCGTTGCTAAATCAAAATTCGTTGCTTGGCGCAAGTTTGCTAGGGATTGATCCACATTTTGCCAATTGGTATTTTGGACCAGAATCATCCCACATAACATCTCGACGTCATTATCAGCCGGCCACCAGCCCTGGGGTCCCAATTCTGCCCGCAGGGTTTGGTACAGTTGCTTAAAATCGTTCCTGGTTAGTTCCATTGCTCTTCCCCTATTCGTAACCTTATTTTACTGAAGGGCACAGAAAAAGCCGAGCATTTCAGCTCGGCCGACCTTATTGTTCTAACTTTTTCA
>DHCFD07801__coassemble_1173_pt1 | contig 27994 bp, 32 predicted proteins | sample DHCFD07801__metabat2_low_PE_021 | metagenome-assembled genome bin DHCFD07801 | reverse complement strand
AATTGCAATTCCGCAAGCGACCTTGTATAATGTTAGGCGTTTGGGACATGGTTTTACCAAGTGTTTGGCACAAGCGACCCGCGGGTGGTGAAAAGCGGGGTCAGGCCGGTAAGATTGCTACCCAGCTGAATTTTGTAAATAATTGCTTTAAAGCGGCATACGAAATCCATCGTTTGCAAGCAGAGTGGTACCGCGCTATCGGCGTCTCTGTTGCAAGCGGTGGATTTTGTCGTTTCAAGCCAAGAAAGGACTAAGCTGATGAAAGAATTAAAGAAGCTTAACAGTGCCCAGGTGCGGCGGATGTTTTTGGATTTCTTCATCCAACACGGCCACCAAGAAATGCCAAGTGCTTCCCTCGTGCCGGTCGATGACCCGACCTTGCTTTGGATCAACTCCGGGGTGGCGACGATGAAGAAGTACTTCGACGGGCAAGTCGTACCAAACAACCCGCGGATGACCTCTTCGCAAAAGAGTATCCGGACCAACGACATTGAAAACGTCGGCAAGACGGCCCGCCACCACACGATGTTTGAAATGCTGGGGAACTTCTCGGTCGGCGACTACTTCAAGGACGAAGTAATTCCGTGGGCCTGGGAACTCTTGACCAGCGACGAATGGTTTGGCTTTGATCCGGACCGCCTCTACATCACCTACTACCCGAAGGACTTGGAAGCCAAGAAGAATTGGCTGAAGGTCGGGGTCAAAGAAGACCACCTCTTGGCCGACCAGGACAACTTCTGGGACATTGGCCAAGGACCATCTGGACCGGACACGGAAATCTTCTACGACCGCGGTCAGGAAATGAACAACTTGCCAGAAGATGATCCGGAATCCTACCCGGGCGGGGAAAACGAACGCTACTTGGAAATCTGGAACATCGTCTTCTCCCAGTTCAACCACACGCCCGAAGACACCTATGAACCGCTGCCGCACAAGAACATTGATACGGGGATGGGGCTGGAACGGGTCGTTTCCATCTTTGAAAACGCCCCGACCAACTTTGAAACCGACCTCTTCTTGCCGCTGATCAAGCAAACCGAAACCTTCAGTGCTGACAAGCACTACGGCGCTGACAAGGCCGACGACATCCAATTTAAGATCATCGCCGACCACATCCGCTCGATCACCTTTGCGATCAACGACGGCGCCCTGCCTTCCAACATGGGCCGCGGCTACGTGATCCGGCGGCTCCTGCGGCGCTCGGTCGTGGCCGGCAAGAAGCTCGGGATTGACGAACCTTTCCTGGCTAAGCTGGTCCCAACGGTCGGCGAAATCATGAAGGACTACTACCCGGCCGTCTTGGACAACGCTGACTACATCGCTAAGGTCATCAAGTCCGAAGAAGACCGCTTCAGCGCGACCTTAAACGGTGGGCTGGCCCTCTTAAACGAAGTGATCGAAGAAGCCAAGGCCGCTGGCACCAACCAAATCGACGGGCCAACCGCCTTCAAGCTTTATGACACCTACGGCTTCCCGGTTGAATTGACCGAAGAATACGCTGCCGACGAAGGACTGACCGTGGACGACAAGGGCTTTGCTGCGGCGATGACCGAACAACAAAACCGGGCTCGCAACGCCCGCGACATGGACAACGGGATGGGCGTGCAAACCGACCTCTGGACCGACTTTAAGGACGCCAGCACCTACGTGGGCTACACCGACCTGGAAGTCGCCGACGCCAAGGTAATTGGCCTGGCCGTTGACGGGACCCACGTCGAAACCGCTGACCCAAGTGCTGACGACATCGAAGTGATCTTTGATCGGACGCCGTTCTACGCCGAAATGGGGGGCCAAGTGGCCGACACCGGGGTGATCATCAACAACTACGGCCGCGTGATCGGGCGGGTTGTCGACGTCCAACACGCCCCGAACCAACAAAACCTGCACCGGGTCCAATTGGAACAACCGCTCAAGCTCGGCGCCCGCTACAAGCTGGTCGTGGATGCGGCCCGGCACTTAAAGATCGAAAAGAACCACACCGCGACCCACTTGCTGGACCAAGCCTTACGCAACGTCTTAGGCGGCCACACCCAACAAGCCGGTTCGCTGGTCGAAGCCGACTACTTGCGCTTTGACTTCAACCACTTCGGCCAAGTGACGGCGGAAGACTTAAAGAAGGTTGAAATGATGGTCAACGAACAGATCTGGCAAGAAATCCCGGTCACGACGGTCGAAACCGACATCGAATCGGCCAAGCAAATGGGGGCGATCGCCCTCTTTGCCGACAAGTACGGTGACAAGGTTCGGGTTGTAAAGATCGGCGACTTCAACACCGAATTCTGTGGTGGGGACCACGTCAAGAACACCAACGAACTTGGTCTCTTCAAGATCGTTTCGGAAGGTGGGGTCGGCGCCGGGGTACGGCGGATCGAAGCCGTGACGTCCGAAGCGGCCTTCAAGTTCATGCAAGAACGCCTGAGCCTGCTGGATCAAGCGGCGGCTGGCGTCAAGGCGGTCCAAGTCAAGGACGTGCCACGGCGGATCGACGAACTGCAAGCCGAATTAAAGGACGTCAAGAAGGCCAACGAAGCCCTGCAAGCCAAGGTTGCCGCTCAACAAGCCGGCGCGGTCTTTGACAACGTGCAAACAACGGCCAAGGGGAGTTTAATCGCCGCGGTCGTGAAGGTCGCGGGGATGGACCAGCTGCGCCAAATGGCCGACGAATGGCGGCAAAAGGCCCTGTCCGACGTCTTAGTCTTAGGGACGGCGGCCGGCGACAAGGCCAACTTGCTGGTGGCGGTCAGCGATGAATTGAGCAAGACCGTCAAGGCCGGTGACTTGATCAAGGCAATTGCGCCCGCTATCAACGGGGGCGGGGGCGGTCGCCCAACCCTGGCCCAAGCCGGGGGGAAGAACCCAGCTGGGTTGAACACGGCGATTGAACAAGCCGCTGACTTTATGAACAACTAAGTTTCCTGCCAAGCGCGAAGGAGCCACGGAAAGCCTGCCTTTCTGGGGCTCTTTTTTGGTGCCGCCAAGCCCGGGAATTGTACTTTCCCCGTGATTATAGTAAAATGAGAAGTCGATAATAAGTAAAGAGGTGACCAAAATGGCTAGCGATGAAACAATGTTTTTTGATTTTGGTCAAAAGCATGAAGAAAACGTCAAAGACACCCTCAAGACGGTTTACGAAGCCCTAGAAGAAAAGGGCTACAACCCGATTAACCAAATCGTCGGGTACTTACTGTCCGGGGACCCGGCCTACATTCCGCGGCTCAACAACGCGCGGAACTTGATTCGGGCCCACGAACGCGATGAAATCATTGAAGAACTCGTCAAGCACTACTTGACCAGCGAGGACAAGTAATGCGACTGTTAGGATTAGACGTGGGTTCCAAGACGGTCGGGGTGGCCGAAAGCGATCCGTTGGGCTGGACGGCTCAGGGGGTTGAGATCATCCCGATCGATGAAGAAGCGGAAGTCTTTGGCCTCGAGCGGGTGGCCGAATTGGTTCAGGCCCGTCAGGTGGCTGGCTTTGTCGTCGGCTTGCCTAAGAACATGAACAATACCGAGGGCCCGCGGGTCGAAGCGGCCCGCCGCTACGGAGCGATGTTAGAAGCCAAGTTTAACTTGCCGGTCGACTACCAAGACGAGCGCTTAACGACGGTGCAGGCGCACCGGATGTTGGTCGAAGAGGCCGATATTTCGCGGCGCAAGCAAAAGCAGGTCATTGATGAACTGGCCGCCAGCTTGATTTTACAAAATTACCTGGATCGCAAGGGGCAATTAACCGCCCGCTTATAGGAGGAAATGATGGCAGAACAACACATCCAAGACGAAGGCGAAATCTTTACCCTGGTCGACGAAAAGGGCAACGAAGAGCTCTACAAGGAAGCGATGCGCTTCCAAAACCCAGAAAGCGGCAAGTGGTACATTTGCCTCTACCCCGTCGAACAAGAAAACGACGAAGAAGTCGACATCCAAGCCTTTGCCTTTAACGAACCCAAGGACGAAGCCGAAGAATTGCAACTGTTGCCAATTGAAAGCGACGCCGAATGGGACATGGTCCAAGAAGTCATGAATACCTTCATTGATGACGACGGGAACTTAAACCTGTAAGGCAGGTCAGAATAAAAAAGAGTGGGAAATAACCTGCTCGGCAAGCCGGATGGATAAGCTAGGACGAAGGTTGGCGCGGTACGCGTCGTTCTTCGTTCGTACTTATCCACTAGGCTTGCGGTTATTTCCCACGTGATCTGTGTAATATTCGAAGAACCAACAGAGGCTGGGAGAAAACACAGTTTTCTCCCAGCCTCTCTTTTAAATCAAAATTATTTTCTTAGTTGGGCATAGACCTTCTTGGTGTTGGCGAAGTGGAGTTTGGCGAAGTGATCAAGGTCCAAGCCCTTTTGGACCAATTTAACGGCGACGTTATCGACGGCTTGCCCCGCCCCAATCGGCAGGCTCAGCCCGGCCTCATCCGCTAAGCGCGCCATCGTTTGCAGTGAGTAGGCCCGCGCCATAATCGACGCGGCCGCTACGGCGACATGGTAGCTTTCGCCCTTTTCCTTAAAGTAGACCTGGTCTTTGACGATCGTCGGCTGGCCAGCCAAGTACTTAAAGTAGGTCGCCGGCTGGACGAACTGGTCGATCAAAATCGCCGCTGGTTTAACCGGGGTGATTTTGGCTAAGACTTGTTGCAAGACGAAGTTGTGACACAGGGCCTTGAGCTGGGCCTGGTTGTATTGGTTGATCAAGCGGTTGTAGTCGTGGGGAGCAAGATCCAAGACGTGGTAAGGACAGCGGGCCGCAATTTCCTTGGACAGCTGGCTGATCGTCGGGTCGCTGAGCTGCTTAGAGTCCTTGACGCCGAGCTGGGCTAAGGCTTCAATTTGTTCGGTCGGCACAAAGACCGCCGCCGTCGTCAGCGGGCCAAAATACGAGCCGGTCCCGACTTCATCGGAGCCTAAGACGGCTAGCTGGGCAAAATTAGCTGGTAGATCGCTCGCGGTCTTCGTCGCGGGAGCGGGCGTCACCGTTCCCCAGCGGGCGGCCTCTGCTTCGGCCAGCTTCCCTTGGAATAAGACCTTGCCGGATTTGTAACCGGTGATCGTGACGTTGGTGATTTTGCTGGCGAAGACGGCCCCGGTGGGGAGCTTGCGATTAGCGGGGTAGGTGGCGGCCATTTGTTGCAGTTGTTCGGCCGAAACTTTTAACACGACTGACATAGTGGGCTTCCTTTCAAAGTAGTAAGTCCCTTTATCATAACAAAAAAATCAGGTGGGGTGGGCGACAATTCCCACGGCCATTCGGAAGGGGAAGTAGCAATGATTCTTTCAACCGCCATTTTGGTCCTTTTATTGGGCTGTTTTCTCCACGGCAAGGAGCGGGGCTTGATTAATATTTTGTTGAGCACGCTAACCTACTTTTGCGGCTGGTTTCTTGCCCGCTTGGCGGCCCAGCCACTGGGGGAAGCCCTGGCCAAGCTCTTGCCAACGATCGGCGAGCACACCACTACGACCACTGAGGCGACCAACTTAGCAGCGACGAGTGCCAACGCGGTCTTTTACCACGGGATCGCCTTCATGATTATCTTTTGGGCGACCAGCTTTTTGGGCCGTTGGTTGATGCGCAACCTCAGTTTTATCAAAAAGGTGCCGGTCCTCGGCACGGCCAACCGGCTGGCTGGCGCGGCACTCAACGTCCTCGTTGGCTACGCAATTATTTTCTTGTTGTTGCTGATTGGTCAGTACCTGCCCTGGGTTTGGTGGCAGGGCCAACTGGCTGAATCGGGCTTGGCCCAATTAATTATTGAACGCACCCCCGGCCTGGCCCAAGCGGCTGTCCAGTGGTTTGGGGTCGCAACCACCCAGTAAAAATAAAAGTAAAGGAGCTTAGCATGAACGAAAAGATTTTGGCAACCCTCGAATTTGACAAGATCAAGGGCCAACTGGTGCCCTTCTTAGCCTCGGCGGCTGGGCAACGCGAAGTGGCGGCCCTCTTGCCCGCCAGCGATCTAACCACGATTAACCACTGGCTGCAAGAAACCGAAGACGGCGCCGACCTCTTGCGCCTGGAAGGTGGGATCCCGCTGCCGAGTCTGGCTGACGTGACGCCGCAACTCAAGCGGCTGAAACTTCAGGCCAACTTGAACGGGACCGAATTGGCCCAGATCGGCCAGGTCCTGCGGGCCAGCATGGCGGTGCAAAACTTTTTTGACCAACTGGTGGAAAAAAAGGTTCGCCTGCGCACGATTGACCGGGCGGTCGGCCGTTTAGTCACGATTCCCAACATCACCAAGCGACTTTTGGTGGCGATCGATCCCGACGGCCGGGTGACCGACGAAGCCTCCAGCAAATTGCACGGGCTGCGTCAGTTGATCACCCAGACCGAGGGCGAAATCCGCCACGAACTGGAGCGCTACACCCGCGGTAAGGCCGCCAAGCACCTGTCTGAGCCGATCATCACCGTCCGGGATGAACGCTACGTGATTCCGGTCCTGGCCAAGTACCGCAGTCAATTTGGCGGGGTGGTCCACGACCAATCAGCGACCGGGCAGACCCTCTACATCGAACCGGCCAGTGTGATGGAATTAAACAACCGCCTGCGCTCGGCCCAGATCGAAGAGCGCCAAGAAGTTCGGCGGGTCTTAGCCGAATTATCAGCCCTGATTGCCCCCTACCGGCAAGAAATTGCCCAAAATGAGGCGATCCTGGGCCACCTCGACTTTATTAACGCCAAGGCCAAGCTGGCAGCGCAGACCAAGGCCAGCCTGCCCTTGGTCAATGACGAAGGGATTGTTTATTTGCGCGGCGCGCGGCATCCTTTGATTGACCCAGCCAAGGTGGTGGCCAACGACATTATCCTCGGCCAAGACTACCAAGCAATTGTGATCACCGGGCCCAACACCGGGGGGAAGACGATTACCTTAAAGACCTTGGGGACCTTGCAATTAATGGCCCAAGCTGGGCTGTTTATCACCGCCAAGGAAAATTCGCAAGTGACGGTCTATGACAACATCTTTGCCGACATCGGTGATGAACAGTCCCTGGAACAAAACCTGTCGACTTTCTCGGGGCACATGGCGAACGTCAAGCAGATTCTGGCGGCGATGACGGCCAACTCCCTGGTCCTGCTCGACGAACTGGGGGCCGGGACTGACCCGAAGGAAGGGGCGGCCCTGGCGATGGCGATCCTCGATCAAATCGGCACCGTCGGCAGCCAGGTCGTCGTCACCACGCACTATCCCGAACTCAAGGTCTATGGCTACGACCGGGAGCGGACGATCAACGCCAGCATGGAATTTGACCAGGAGACCCTCCAGCCGACCTACCGGCTGCTCTTGGGGATTCCCGGGCAGTCCAACGGGATTGCGATCGCCAAACGCCTGGGCTTGCCAACCAGCGTTACGGCGGTGGCCCAATCCTTAGTGGCCGATGACAGCCAGGAATTAAACGCGATGATCGGTGACTTGGTTGAACAGCGCAAGCAGGTCCGCGAAAAGAATGAGGCGCTGGAAAAGACCCTGGCCGATGCCAAGGCGAAGGACGCCACCCTGACCGCCAAGCTGGACCGCTTCAACGAGCAGCGCGACAAGCTCTACGAAGACGCCCGCAACAAGGCCAACCACCAAGTAGCCCAAGCCAAGAAGAAGGCTGACGCGATCATCCACCACCTCCGCCAACTGCAAGTCAAGCAGGGGACGGCCGTTAAGGAACACGAACTGATTGATGCTCAGGGGGCCTTAAACGCCCTCCACCAGGATCCGCGCCTCAAACGCAATCCGGTCTTGCAACGGGCCAAGGCCAAGCATAACCTCAAGGTCGGCGACGCGGTGCTGGTCAAGTCTTACGGCCAGCAAGGGGAATTGATGAGCAAGCGTGGTCAGCACAAGTGGGAAGTCCAGCTTGGGATTTTGAAGATGGAAATCGACGAGGCCGACCTCGAAAAGCTGGATAAAAAGCAACTCAACCGGCAGGATGAAAAGGCGCCGAAGCGGATGCGGGTGCGCACGATTCAGACCCGCCGGACCGGGGCGCGGCTGGATTTGCGGGGTCACCGCTACGAACAAGCGCAGGGTGAATTATCCGATTTCATTGATCACGCCCTCTTAAACAACTTGCCAAGCGTCACGATTATCCACGGGAAGGGGACCGGTGCTTTGCGCAAGATGACCCAGGAATACCTGCGCAGTAACCCCCGGGTCAAATCCTTCTCCTACGCGTCGCCAAGCAACGGGGGTGATGGGGCGACGATTGCTTACTTTGAATAAGTATTTCTGACAAAAAGTAAGCAAAATCGTTGGTGCCCCCGGTAAAATCTGATACAATCAAAGCAATCAATGATACTTGAACCTAAAGGGGGACCTCGAAATGGCAGTAGCAGTAACGACGGACCAAACTTTTGAACAAGATACGCAAAAGGGCGTGGTCTTAACCGACTTTTGGGCGACTTGGTGTGGCCCGTGCCGGATGCAATCACCGGTCGTCGAAGCCTTAGCCGAAGAAATGGGCGACCAAGTAACCTTCAACAAGCTCGACGTCGATGAAAATCCGGCCACGGCGCAAAAGTTCCGGATCATGAGCATCCCAACTTTGCTGATTAAAAAGGATGGCCAAGTTGTCGACCAAGTGGTGGGTTACCACAGTAAGGAACAATTAAAGCAGGTCTTGGAACAATACCTGTAAGCATCAAAAAAGGCGGTCACGCTCCGGGTTGGGGCGCGACCGCTTTTCAATTATTTAGCTTTCTCCTGGCGTTTGGCTTCCTTCGCGGCGCGCTTGGCCGCTTTTTTCGCCTCCTTGGCGGCCAATTTTTCGGCCCGGCGTTGGGCGCGGGGCGACTTGGCTGCCTTAGGGGTCGGAGCCGGTTGGGCCGCCGCCGGAGTGGCCGCGGCTTGAGGCTGGATAAAGGTGACCAGTTCGACTTCGCCTTCTTCGGTCACCGCCTGGCTTTCGGTCAGGATCACCACGGTGTCCTTTTTCTTTTCGAGGACGGTGGCTTCCGTCACCTTACTGGTCTGAAATTCAACTTGCTTGGCCAAAAAGCCGGCTTCCAGGGTAAAGGAGGTGGCTTCTTTTTGCAGGGCCAGCCGTTCCGCAATTACCGGGCCGCTTAATTCCCAGGTCATGGTGGTATTGTGGCTGCTGGTTAAGCGCAAATCCCCCAGGCCAAGCTGGTGGGTGAGGAGGCTTAAGTCACCTGGGGTGGCGACGGGGAATTGCCGGGCCAAGTCTTTACCGATCCAGTATAAAATGCCATCGGTCTCCTGGCCTAAAATCAAGGGCAACAAGACATCGCGCATTGCTGCCGTGCTCATGCCGCGCGGGCTGTTGATGAGTTGGTCGTATAATTTTTGCGTCATGGTTCGTACTTCCTTATTTCTCAATCGCCATCAATTATACAAAAAACCAGCCGCTAAACCTAGTCAATTTACCAAAACTTGCAAACTGGGCGGGAAAAGTTGATAATGAAGTTTCAAGGATCGATTAGAAAAGAGTGTAATCGCATGGATAAACGACCAATTGGCGTGATGGATTCCGGGCTGGGGGGCCTTTCGGTGGCCCGGGTGCTCCAAGAACGCCTGCCAAATGAATCAATTATTTTTGTTGGCGACCAGGGGCACTTCCCGTACGGGACCAAGTCGGCCGCCGAAGTGCGGCGCTTAGCGTTGCGGATTGGCCGCTTTTTGGTGGCCCAGGACGTCAAGTTGATGGTAGTGGCGTGCAATACCGCGACTGCCGCAGCATTGCCAGCCTTACAAGCCGCCCTGCCGATTCCAGTCATCGGGGTTATCAAGCCGGGGGTGAAGGCGGCCCTGGCTGAAGAACCGCACGCGGCGATTGGGGTAATTGCCACGACGGCTACCACCAAAGCCCAAGCCTACGAGCATGAGCTGCACCGCCAGGCGCCCGAAGTCCGGGTCCAGGCCCAAGCGGCCCAGGCGCTGGTCAGCGTGGTAGAACACCACCAGACCGGGACGGCCGCGGCCCAAGCGGCGGTCAACGCGGCCTTAGCGCCGTACCAAACCCAGCCGGTAGATGCCTTGATTCTAGGCTGCACCCACTTCCCGTTTTTGGCGCCGGAGATTCGCCACTGCCTCGGGCCCGCGGTCCGTTTGGTGGATCCGGCCGCGGAGACGGTGGCCGCCGTCGCCAACGAGCTGACGGTCCATGACCAATTGAATCCGGCCGGGGGCGCCTTACGCTTATGTACGACCGGTCAGCTCAGCGACCTCCAGGAGGGGGCCAAACAATGGCTACCGTTGTTACCGGCGGCGACAACTTATGAAACGCTCACTTTGCCGATGGAAGCTGACCAAGCAGAAAGGGGTTAATGATGGCAACACTGGTAATCGCAACCAAGAACCCGGGAAAGGCCCGGGAATTTAAGGAGATGTTGGCGCCCGCCGGGATTGAAGTAAAGACCTTGGCGGATTTTGCGCCCTTTGAAATTGTCGAAGACGGCACCAGCTTTGAGGAAAATGCGACGATTAAGGCCCAAACGGCCAGTGCCCACTTGCATTTGCCGGTCTTGGCCGATGATTCGGGGTTGATGGTCGACGCCTTGGATGGCGAACCCGGGGTGTGGTCGGCCCGGTACGCGGGCGACCATGATGATGCGGCCAATAACGCCAAGCTCTTGGCCAAGTTGGCGGGGGTACCAGATCAACAGCGGACCGCCCATTTCCACACCACGATTGTTGGCATCAAGCCCGACGGCAGTAAATTGGTGGCCCACGGTCAAGTCCACGGTCACATTTTACACGAGTTGACCGGGACCCACGGCTTTGGTTATGATCCGCTCTTCTTCGTCGATGAACTGCAGACTTCGATGGGCAATTTAACCGACACCCAAAAGAATCAGATTAGCCACCGCGGGCGGGCCCTGCGGGAATTCATGGCGCACTTTAACGAATGGTGGGGTGAATAACATGAAGCTGCTGTTTGTCAGTGATAACCACGGTGACGCCGCCATTTTGACGCGAATTAAGGCACAGTTTGGCCCCGCAGTAGCGGCCCTGTTTCACTGCGGGGATTCCAATTTACCGGAAAGTGACCCGGCAATGGCGGGGTATTTAACGGTGATTGGCAATACCGACTGGGGGTTAAATTATCTCCCCGTCATCAGCCGGACCTTAGAAAAGGTTAAGGTCGTCGTCACCCACGGCCATGAATACCAAGTTAACACGACTTTGACGCCGCTGATGCTCTTGGCCAAGGAGCAGGGCGCGGCCATTATGGCCTTTGGTCACACCCACCAGCTGGGCTGTGAGGTCATCAAGGGCACCTTGTATCTGAATCCGGGCAGCATCAGCCAGCCGCGGGGCCAATACGCTTATCTGGGCGGAACCTTTGCGGTGGTCGAAGTGACTACTGGCGCCTTTCACGTCCAATATTATGATCGTAACCTGACCCCGGTGCCGGAACTGAGTTTTCACCTCGCCCGCTAGCCGGAGAAAAGCAAAGCGACCCGCCAGCCAAGTTGATTGGCCCGCGGGTCGCTTTTGCTTATTTGAGTAATTTGATAATTTCGTTGAGCACCCCGTCGTGGTTGTTGTCAAATTCGGTCACGTTGGCGGCTTGCATTTTGATCAGGGGGGCGGCGTTTGCCATCGCATAGCTAAACGGCGTCATTGCCAGCATCCCGAGGTCGTTTTCGTTGTCCCCAAAGGTGGCAATTTCGTCGGGGGCAATTTGATCACGGGCCAGGAGTTGGGCGATCGCATTGGCCTTGGTGGCGCCGGCCTGGCCGATTAGTTCGGTGTTGAAGCCCGATGTTTCCATTAAGAGGTGGTTGGGTAATTGGCCGTCCATGATCCGTTTAAACTGGGTCGGCGAGACCGGATCCGTGTAGCGGACTGCCACTTTAGTAAAGGCTTCGTGGGGCCGGAGGGTCGTCAACTGAGTCAAATCGGGGACCACTTCCACTTGTTCGTAGAAGATTTTGGTATCAGCCAGGCTGGCTGGGCTCATGGTTTGATCGACGTAGGCCGTGTCCACCCCGGCGACAATCAGCTCACTGATGTGTTCAGCCGGGAAGGACTTGTGCACCGAGCGGATAATATGGTTGATATCGGGATGGCTGATCGGTACGACGTTGGTTAAGCTCGTGCCCGCGTGGCTGACCGAGCCATTTTGGGAAATGAAATCGAGCTGGGCTTCGTAGCCGGCAAACTCCCGGACCAGGCGCGGGTACGAGGAACCCGAGGCCAGGACAAATTTAACGCCACGTTTTTGCATCAGGTGCAACGCTTGGGCAAACCGGGCGTGATTATAAGTGTGGGCATCGTTTAAAAAGGTGCCATCCATATCGGTAACAATCATTTTAATTGGCATTGCGTAACCTTCTTTCTATGACTGGGGCGCTGAGGGATTAGCACTGACTTGGGGCGCAAAAGGAATAGCGGCCTCATTTAACGCCGTCAGGCAGTTGTTCAGCAGTTCACTGGCCAAAGTTGCCACAACGGCGGTGTCGGCGGTGACCAGCAACCGGTAGTATAATTGACCGTTGACCGTGACCGGCCCGAGGACTTGGGGCGTGACGTGTTGCCAATCCGGGCGGTGGCTGACGGCTTGGATTTCTTGATCAATAATCGTGCCGACTTGCTCCAACGGCGCGGCCGGGTTGAGGGGAATATCAACGGTTTGGGTCAGTTGGTGACGGGAGAAGTTTTTGACGGTGGTGATGTTACGGTTGGGAATGAAGGTCAGGGTCCCATCGGCGCTTAAGACCTTGGTAGTTCGTAAGCCCAAGGCGGTCAGTTCCCCTTTGACCTGGCCGATTTCAACGACATCTCCCACGTCTAATTGCTGCTCTAATAATAAGAAGAGCCCGTTGACCACGTCGGACACAAAGCCCTGCGCGCCGAGCCCCAAGGCGATGGAGAAGATCCCGGCCCCGGCAATCAGTGTCCCGACCGGGACCCCGATCGTCGATAAAATCGCATACAGGTAAAAGAGGTAGCAGGTATAGCGGAAAATGTTGAGGCTTAAGGCGTGGAAAGTTTTCGCCCGCCGGTTGCCGCCGAGAATTTCGATCCGCCGGGTCTTTTTAAAGAAGGAATTGATGACCAACCGGCCAATCCAAAGGATCACCAGGAAGATCACGGTCGCAAAGATAATGGTCGCCAGCCGGTCGATAAAGTTGCTCAAGAGGGTTTGCCACTTGAGGTGGGTGAGAGAGCCAGCCAGCTCATTGATTTGTTGTTTAACTTGTGGTGGCATAGTAAAAGTCCTTTCTCAAAATGCGGCCGCCACCGTTTTTGGCGGCGGCCAAGTCCCTTACTAATGTAGCGAACGGGGCGCCAGAATGCAAATCCAATTGCGAGGGCGCCGCTTCCATGCTATCCTAAAATTAGTTAATCAATTCGGCGGCGGGTCCAAGGGGACGTTAATGTCGCCATGAAGTTTAAAAGGGGGTCAAACAGATGACAGTTGGACAATTGGCGGGGATGATTGCCGCCGTAGCATTGGTAGTCTTGGTAATTGCCTTAATCTGGTTCTTGGTACAAGTGGTGAAAGCCTTGCGCGAAGCGATTACCAACCTGGCAGCGTTGACGCAAGAAGCGACGACCCTCTCGCACCAAGCGGACGGGATTTTGCAAAATACCAATGAATTATTAGCGGACTTAAATCACAAGGCCGAAAAAGTCGATCCAGCCTTTGTGGCGATGGGCGAAGTCGGGCAAAGTGTCAGTGACTTAAACACGGCCACCCGGCAATTTGCCAGTCACGTGGCTGAGCAACGCGCCAAGCGCAACAAGTGGACGACCAAGCTGGGTCAAGCTGCCGCAATGGGGATTTTGGCCCGCTTAAAGAATCGCAAGAAAGCCTAAGCGAAAGGAGAATTATTGATGGCACATAAATTATTAGCCGGCACCTTGGTAGGGGGACTAGCCGCCGTTGTCGCTTGGCAAGCCTTAAAGGCCGACCAAAAGCAGGCCGTTACGGCCAAGGTGCAAAAGGTGGCCACGGGGGCGTTGGACGCCGCCACCGACTACGCCTTAGAGGTCTTAGATATTACCGACGGGCTGGCTGCCGATTACGGCCAACGGTTAAGTGAGCGTTGGGCCGCAGTTAAGCACCAGACCCAAGATCAAACGGCCAGTTTAGCCAAGGCCGTGATGAAAAAGGACTTTAATGCCAAGACGGCGGACCTGCGGGAACAATTAGCCCAGGCCCGGGAAGAAGACGGGGCGGCCGATATCGTTATTGACCAAACCCAAGCCTAAGCGCCATTATCTGGCCGCGGACAGTAAAAAACGCTAAAGCTCAGCGTAGCCGCTGAAGCTTTAGCGTTTTTTGGTTGCACTGGTAATTATAGGGTCTGAAGTGCTTTGGTGGTGTGGGTAAAGGGTTCACAGCCGGTTGGGGTAATGTGGACGCAGTCTTCAATCCGCACCCCAGCGATCCCCGGCATGTAAATCCCCGGTTCGATTGAGAAGCACATGCCAGGTTGGAGTTGGAGGTCGTTGCCTTCCATAATGGATGGAAATTCGTGCTCACTCATCCCCATCCCGTGACCGAGCCGGTGGATAAAGTATTCGCCGTAGCCGGCCTTTTCAATTACTTGGCGGGCAATGGCGTCCAGTTCGGCCGCGGTCATCCCCGGCTTGGCGGCGGCCTGGGCGGTTAATTGGGCTTCCAAGCAGACCTGATAAATTTCTTGTTGTTGCTTGGTAATTTCGCCGACGGCCACCGTCCGCGAGACGTCGCTGATGTAGCCATCGTAGACCGTCCCTAAATCAAAGAGGACCAAGTCGCCTTCTTTGATCAAGCGATCGGAAGTGGCACCGTGGGGTTCAGCCGCGTGGGCACCGGCTTGAATCAGGGTGTCAAAGCTCATGTTCATGATCCCGTGTTGCTTCAGGGCGTATTCCAATTCGGCCGCCACGGCTTGTTCGCTGACGCCAGGGTGGACGGCTTTAAAACCGACTTCCAGCGCGAAATCCGCCCACTTGCCGGCTTCTTTGAGGGTAGCAATTTCTTGGTCATCCTTGAGCAGGCGCATCTGTTCAATGGCCGGCGTCAGGTCAAAGTCAAACTTGGCGTGCGGGAAATTTTCTTGGAGGGCGCGCAGCCGGGCGACGGTTAAAAAGCCCAGTTCGGCGCCCCAATTTTGGGGGTCGGCGATGCGGCGCTTGACCTGATCGGCAATCATTTGATAAGGCTGTTCGTGGTCTAAGTAGCCGTAGACCGGGTACGCCCAGCCCGATTGCTTGATGGCTTCGACCTCTAAGGCTGGTGCAAAGAGGAAGGGATCGTGATCGGCAAAGACGAGTAAGGCCAAGACCCGCTCAACCGGATCACTGTAAAAGCCGGTTAGGTACTTGATCGTCATCGGATCACTGATGTAAGCGACCGCTAACCCTTGATCGGTAATTGTTTGACGAAGTTGGTGTAGTTTGTTCATTAAAGCGCAGCCTCCTAACGTTTTGATTAAAGAAAAATGAACATTTGGTAACAATTATACCACTTCAGAGTTTTGATTTGCGCTTTCACAGGAACTTTGATATATTGATTGTTGCGAAATGAAAGAAGCATGAAAACACACCAGACTAAGCAGAAAGGGGCGCTAAGAAATGAAGAAGCAGTCAGTAACGATCTACACAGTGGCGCGCGAAGCCCGGGTTTCAATGGCGACGGTTTCCCGGGTCGTGAACGGGAATCCGAATGTGAAACCTGAAACACGTAAAAAAGTTTTAGAAGTAATTAAGGAACTCAACTACCGGCCCAACGCCGTAGCCCGGGGGTTAGCCAGCAAGAAGACTACCACGGTGGGGGTAGTGATTCCTTCGGTTACCAACGACTACTTTGCCCGCCTGGCCTTGGGGATTGATGACATCGCCTCAATGTACAAGTACAACATGATTTTGACCAACTCCGATGCTGATGACGGGAAGGCTTTGCAAGTTGTGCGCAGCATGATGGCCAAGCAAGTCGACGGGATCATTTTTATGGGGCACGACATTACGCCGGAACTGCAAACTGAATTTGAAAATTCAACGATTCCGGTCGTCGTCGCCGGTTCCATGACTAACGACGCCGATTTGGCGACGGTACGCATCGACTACCGCAAGGCGACCCAAGAAGCCACGACCTACTTGCTCGAACACGAAGCTAAGAAGGTCGCCTTGGTAATTGGCTCGCAATTAACGACGGTCAACAAGGACTTCCGGATTCCAGGTTACCAAGCCGCGTTGGAAGCAGCTGGCGTGGCCTTTGATGATGGGTTGATCTTTGAAGCCCATGATTCATACAGTGAGGGCTACGAATTAGCTGAAACGATCAAAAACGCTGGGGTCGATGCCGCCTTTGTCAGTGATGATGGGATTGCGGCAGGGCTATTAAACGGGTTAACGGACTTGGGCGTTGACGTGCCGGGCGAATTCCAGTTGATTACCGGGAACGACACCAAGCTGGCCGAAGTGACCCGGCCGATGCTGACGTCGATTACCCAACCGCTGTACGATATTGGGGCTGTCTCGATGCGGCTGTTGACCAAGCTGATGAACGGCGACCAAGAAGAAAGCCAAGAAGCTACGACGATCGAAGGGTCCAGCATTATCTTGAACCACGGCTTCGTCAAGCGGCAAACGACGCACTAGACCGATGACAACTGAACTTTCGCGTGAAGCGTTACGGCGGCAACGATCGACGCCAAGGATGCCCCAGCCGGGTGCTTCAAAGCGCCCCAAGCATGTGGGCTTGCACTTGGTGGCGGTCCTTGCCGCTGTTTTCTTCCTGGGCAGTTGGTGGGCCCAGCAGACAGTCTTAAGTGAGCAAACGGCCAAAACGACGTTGACGACGCCGACGGTCGTGGCAACGGTCCAAAGTGAGTTGAACAGTGGTTTGACCCAGTATGGGCTGACGAATTTGATTACCGCGACTGATACCAAGGCAGTCTTGCGGCAGTTGATTACGGAGGTCTACCAGGATCAGCCCCTGGCCTTGGATCTCTCAGCAGTGACCGAGCGGGCCAGTCGGCGGGCGGATAACGCCCTGTCGGTCTATGGGGTACAGGTCCCAACGGAACTGACGGCGGGGGTTGCCGGAACGGTCAATACCGCCGTTAACGCTCAGCTAAATACCAGTGAGCTAAAAACGGTCCAGCAGAATTTGCAGGTCGCCAAGCAAGTGGCCAGTGTGACCTTGGTGGTGAGTGGCTTGCTGGTGGTCCTTGGCGCAGTGCGGGAATTTTTCAACCACGCCTTGGGGCGGTACTTGGCGGTGGTCGGGTTGGTCAGCGGGAGTTTGCTCTGGCTGTTAACCTGGTTGTTGCAAAGCCAAGCGGCCACCTTTAACTTCAGTGCCGCGATTGCCAATAGCCTGATGACCGCGGTGGTCAACCAGGTCGTAACGACGGGCTGGCAACTGGGCGGGTGGGCCGTTGGGCTCGGCGCCTTGGCGCTGGTGGGCCGGTGGCTGTGGCGACTTTGGCGGCACCGGTAAGTTTTGCTTGAATTTATCGGCAGGAACTGCTAAAATTTTAGTGTTTTGTTATCAATTAAAGAAAAGAGGAGTTAATTATGTCAGGACACTCAAAATGGCATAACATCCAAGGGCGTAAGAATGCGCAGGATGCTAAGCGTGGTAAGATTTTCCAAAAGATTTCCCGTGACTTGTACCAAGCTGCTAAGGCGGGCGACCCGAATCCCGACAACAACCCTCAACTCCGGCTGGTTATGGAAAAGGCCCGGGCGGCTAACATGCCAAAGCAAAACGTGCAACGGGCCATCGACAAGGCTACTGGTGCCGGTGGGGCCAACTTCGAAGAAATCACTTACGAAGGCTACGGTCCTGGTGGGGTTGCCGTGATGGTCTTCTGCTTGACGGACAACAAGAACCGGACGGCCGCTGCCATTCGGTCTGCCTTCACGCACTCTGGTGGTTCCTTAGGGGCCAACGGGTCGGTTTCCTACATGTTTAACCGGCTGGGCTTGATCGAAATCTTGCGTGATGGGTTGGACAAGGATGAAGATGAAGTCTTGATGGATGCTTTGGAAGCCGGGGCCGACGACATGAAGGCAACCGACGACAAGTTCCAGATCTTTACGGATCCTAGTGCCATGACGGCAGTACGGGATGCCTTGCAAGAACAAGGTTACGAACTGGACACGGCCGAAGTGACGATGATCCCAGAAAACAAGACGCAAGTGCCAGCCGACAAGGTTGGTCAATACCAACACTTGATCGATGAATTAGAAAACAACGACGACGTGGCCGACGTTTACGAAGCGGCTTACATCGCCGAATAATTTGCCGACAGGTCTCCATACGGGGGCCTGTTTTTTTACGCCCCAAATTAATTAGACAAATTTGATAAATTCGTCCTGAATAATTTTAGCCATGAGGAGCGGTTAAAGCACGCTCACGAGGCTTTGAAAATATTTTTAAATAAATAATTAAAAATCCGCCCGTTTGACGTATCTATAAAGTAAAAGGGGGGATTTTTTTTGGATTTAGAACGCAATTTTACGAAGACCCTGGCCACGGCGATTGACCAGCGGGCTTCGGACCTGTACCTGTTGCCCCGTGAGCGGGCCTACCAGTTGTTGACCCTGACCAGTGGCAAGCTGGAGCTGATCGCCCAGTATTCACTGGCAGCGGGGCAGCAGTTGATTTCGTATTTGAAGTACCAAGCCGATATGGCGGTCAGTGAACACCGCCGGCCCCAAACCGGAGCGCTCCGCTGGCCCCATCATCAGGGGGCGCCGATTGATTTGCGTTTATCGACGGTGGGGGATTACCGGGGGCAAGAATCCTTGGTGGTGCGCTTTATTTATCGTTTAACTGAGCAATACCAGTTGATGGTGCCCGATCAGTGGACCACCTTGCAGGCGGCGTGTCAAAAGCGGGGCTTGATCTTATTTGCCGGGCCAATGGGGTCGGGCAAGACCACGACGATGTACCGGCTGGCCCGCGAGTTGAAGGAGGATCACGTCATTATGACGATTGAAGATCCCGTCGAAATTGACGAACCGGCCTTTATCCAGCTGCAAGTCAATGAGTTGGCCCAGATGGGCTACCAAGATTTGTTACGGGTTGGGCTGCGCCACCGTCCCGATATCTTTATCATTGGCGAGATTCGTGATCCGGAAACGGCGCAGATTGCCACCCGGGCGGCGCTTAGTGGCCATTTAGTCCTGGCGACGGTCCACGCGCGTTCGGCGGCGGGAGTGTTGGCTCGTCTCAGGCAGCTTGGGGTGAGCGAGCACTACCTGGACCAAACTGTCAGTCTGGTTTGCTACCAACGGTTGATTGAACAAGCCGCTGGGGGGATGGCCGTGTTGTTTGACTTGTTAACGGCTGCGGCCCTGCCGTCGGTCCTGGCGGAACCAACGAAAGGAGGAATGAGTGATGCTTGGCAAACGAGGTTGGCGCAGGCCCAAGCCACGGGCCAAATTACGGCCGCTACGGCCACGCGCTATTCGGCGGGCTAGATTGAGCGAGCGGCAGTTGGCCCAGTGGTTCAGCTTGCTGGTCGATATGTTAAAGGTTGGCTTTCCCTTGCGCCGGGCGTTGAGTTTTGCCAAGGTAATCATGCCTAAGCAAGCGCCGGTAATTGATTACGTGGCGACCAACTTAAGCCAGGGGATCAGCTTTGCGACGGCGGTCCGACCGTGGGTAACGGCTGATCAAGCCGTCCAATTGCAATTGGCGGAACGCCACGGGGAATTGACCCAGGCCCTCGGGGAATTAAGCACTTATTTGACGCTGCGAACGAAGGAAAAGCAAAAGTTACGGGCCCTCTTGCAGTACCCCGTGCTCTTGTTAGCCTTATTGATCGGGCTCGGGGTGGTCTTGCGGCTGTATGTTTACCCGGAATTGCAGTCCTGGCAAGCCTGGCAGCTGCCGACAGGCCTGGTGATGGCGCTGCAAGCCCTGTTGGGGGCGCTGGGGGCCTTGGGACTGCTGGGGGGCTGGCGGTATCTGGCCTGGCGCCGCCAACCGCGGTTAAACCAAGTCAACGCCCTGTGTCGCTTACCCGGGGTGGGGCGGCTGGTCCAGTTGTACTTTAGCTACTATTTGGTGAGCAACTTAGCGCTGTTAGTGCGCCAGGGGCTGTCGCTCAAAGAGATTTGTGCCCTTTTGCAACAAGCGGAGCCGACCACCTTGCTCTATCAATTAGGCCAGCAGCTCCAGAGGCAGGGGAGCAGTGGCGCCGCCCTACCGGCCTTGATTCAAAGTCAGCCCTGTTTGCCCGATGAACTCGTTGCCCTGCTGGGGCGGGGGTGGACCAATCAGCAGCTTGGCCAAGAATTGGCGGTTTTTGCGCGGCTCCAGTTTCAGCGCTTAACCCGCCAGGTGGAAAGCTGGTTGACCCTGGTGCAGCCGGTCTTGTTTTTGATCGTCGCCCTGGGGATTTTGGGGATGTATTTAAGTTTGTTGTTGCCAATTTATCAATCAATTGCGGTGGTGAAATAAATGAAAAATTTTTTAGTTAAAATGCGTAAACATAGCGGTTTCACGTTAGTTGAGATGTCAATTGTCTTGTTTATTATTGCCTTGTTGATTCTGATTATTTTGCCTAATTTGGCGGCCCAGCGCAAGCACGCCACCCGGGTCCACGAAGACGCCATGGTCAACGTCGTCCAAACCCAGATCGACCTGTATGAAAATAATACCGGCCAAAGCGTCAATAGTTATGCCGACTTGGAAGGGGGCGATTATTTAACGGCGGCCCAGGTAGCGAAAGCCCAGAAAGAAAAGATCGTCATCCAAGGGGGAAAGGCGGTTAAACAATGAGACGGCCGGCTTTTACCCTGGTCGAAATGCTTTTGGTTTTGGGGATCGTGGCAGCCAGTTTCTGGCTGGCGACGCCCCGCGCGATTCGCGGCTACCAGGTCTGGGAGCAGCAACGCTTTTTTAAGCAGCTCGAGCAACAGTGGCAGGCGGCGGCAGTCCACGCCCGGGTGAGTCAGCGGGCCAGTTCGGTGAAGGTCTTATTCGATTCACGTCAGATCTGTTTTATCTGGCATAGTGCCCACCACACGCAACGCAAGGATTTAGCGGTGCCCGGAAGTTTAACGTTGGTTACGCCGGGGAAAACCGGCTGGAATTTGCAAACTGATGGCTACACAACCCCGGGCACGATCGGCTTTATCGATCGGCAGACTGGCGCGCGTTATGAAGTACGGATTCAAATGGGAGGAGCGTATAAATTTGTTCAAACGACACCGGGCCGGCTTTCTGACGGCCAATAACTTAATTGCCCTGGCGATTTTAACGGTGGCCTTGACCTTTTTGATGATTAATGTCGCCGCCATCAAAGAGCAACGTCAGCAAATGGACCAGGCCTTGACTGTCGCCCGCTTGGCCAAGGAGGTCAGCACCCAAGTCGCCACCGGCCAGCCTGAGGCTACTATCAGCCGGCAAGGGTTGCGCGCCGAGGCGACGCCTAATTACGTCCGGATTTGGGAACAGCAAACCCTGCTTAAGGAGTGGCGCCCATGAAACGACACGCCTTTACCCTCGCAGATGCCTTATTGGGGCTGATCATCTTGGCTGTGACGGTACTGCTGATTGAAATGACCGTTCAGACCTTAAACCGCCAGACCAAGCTGACCTTATCGTCAGAAACCGACTGGTACGAAGCCGTCGCCCTCTTAGAAGGGGACCGCTACGCCTTTACCTTAGTCGAAGCGGGCCGGACTGGGCTTACCTTGCGGGATCGGCGGGGGCGACTGTTTAAGGTCACAGCCGATCCCCGGCCAATCGGGCCCTTAGCCCTCAAGGGGAGCAGCGGGGGGTACATTCCCTTGCTGATTAAGGTCCAATCGTCCACGGTGACCTGGCGAATGCTAAATGACCATGAAGTCGCCCTGAGTTTGACGACGACCGATCAAAGGAGGCATGAAGCAATTGTTCAATTTCAACCACCCGCGCCCAGCCGGCCACGCGCTATTGACCGTGATTCTCCTGCTGAGCGCGATTGCAACGGTGACCCTCTTCAACGTGCAGTACCTGGCCCAACAACGCCAGATCAACCAGCAATTGGTGCGCCAGTTCGACCGGCAAACCCAAACTAACCTGACCAAGGCGCACCAAATGGGGGCCGCCACGGGGAAAAAGACGAATGATTATCCAAGTCCCGGCCCGGAAGTGCTTGAATTTAGTGGTAAAAATCAGTAAACTAGTGGTGTTGCAAAAGAATGCAGAAGGGAGCGACTTAGACTGGTACCACAAACTCCAGAACAACTCTTTACCCCATTTGATGAGGCGACTGGCCTGCTTCAGGGGGCCTTGCGCAGTTCGCGGATGGATGCCTTCCTGGAAAATGCGGAGAACCTGGTGGATGGCGGCAAGGTGCGGATTGAAGACGGTGTGCCTGACCAGGCGACGGCGGATCAAGTAAGCGCTTTATATACTAAAATGGATTTAGCTAGCGCGGATTCCGAAACGATCCGGAAGTTCTTACAGCTCGCTTTGTTAAAGGTGATGCGGCAAGACCAATTCCAAGCCAACCATCAAATGACCCCGGACACCTTGGGGCTGTTGATGGCCGCGTTAGTGGAACGGTTAGCGCGCCACCAAGCGCCGCAGTCCGTCTTGGACTTGGCTGTTGGGGTGGGCAACCTCTTATACACGGTGATGAACCGGTTAAAGCAGGATTTGGGCCAACCTTTGCAGGGCTTTGGGATTGATAACGACGAGACGATGCTCGCGGCCGCCAGCGTCAGCGCGGAATTGCAAAAGCAACCGGTGACCCTGTTGCACCAAGATGCGATCCAAGCTTTGGACGTGCCGTTGGTGGACCTGGTGGTCAGCGACTTGCCGGTCGGCTACTATCCCTTGGACGCCAACACGACTAACTACCGGACCCGGGCTCAGGAAGGCCATTCCTACGTTCATCATTTAATGATTGAGCAGGCGACTAATTACCTGGCCCCCGGTGGGTTTGGCTTGTTCTTGGTCCCAAGCAGTTTGTTTAAGACGAAAGAGACCAAGGGGTTGGTGGAATGGATCCAGTCGGTTGCTTACTTGCAAGGGTTGGTGAACTTACCATCCGAACTCTTTGCCAGTCCCCAAGCGGCCAAGTCGATTCTGTTGTTGCAACGTCACGGAGCTGATAGTCACCAGGCAGCCAAGGTGTTGTTGGGGACGTTCCCATCGTTTAAGGATCAAAGCGGTTTTAAGAAGTTTATGGCCGAAGTTGACCAGTGGATGGCCACGAACCTGACGCACGAAAGTTAAAGGAGAGTATTACGTATGTCAAAGTCACTTGCAGTTAATGCCGGAAGTTCTACCGTTAAGTTTAAGTTATTCGATATGCCAAGCGAAGAAGTCCTTGCCGAAGGGCTGATCGAACGGATCGGTTTGGAAATGGGGCACGCTAAGATCAAGTACGGGGATGGCCAAGTTCACGATGAAGAAACCCCTTTTAAGGATCATGGGGTAGCCGTAGAATACTTGCTCAAGCAATTAACCAACTTAGGGATTGTTAAGGAATTCAACGAAATTACGGCCGTTGGTCACCGGATCGTGGCCGGGGGTGAATTCTTCAAGGATTCCACGGTCATTGATGATGATGTGATGGCTAAGATTGATGCCCTGGCCGAATATGCACCACTGCACAACCCGGCGGAATTAATCGGGATTAAGGCCTTCAAGCAAGTCTTGCCGGATGCCTTTGCCATTGCGGTCTTTGACACGTCCTTCCACACGTCGATGCCAAAGATGAATGCTTTGTACAGCTTGCCATACGAATGGTATGAAAAGTATGGGGCCCGCAAGTACGGGGCCCACGGGACCAGCCACCGTTACGTTGCCAGCCGGGCCGCTGCTTTGTTGGGCAAGCCATTAGAAGAATTAAATCTGATCACTTGCCACATTGGGGCCGGGGCTTCCATTACAGCAATCAAGAACGGGAAGTCTTACGACACGTCAATGGGCTTCACGCCATTGGCCGGGATTACCATGGCCACCCGGTCCGGGGATGTGGACCCATCCTTGGTTAACTTCATGGAAAACAAGCTGGGGATTTCCAGCGACGAAATGGTTGACATTTTGAACCACAAGTCCGGCTTGCTGGGCTTATCCGGGATTTCCAGTGACATGCGCGACGTTCAAGCAGCCGCAGAAGAAGGCAACGAACAAGCCCAACTGGCCTTGGACATCTTTGAAAACCGGATTGTGCGCTACATTGGTTCTTACATGGCAGAATTGGGCCACACGGATGCGATTGTCTTTACGGCCGGGGTCGGCGAAAACGACATTGAATTCCGGCAAGCGGTGGCGGACCAATTGAAGAGCTTTGGGCTGGGGATTGATCCAGAAAAGAACAACGTCCGGGGCGAAGAACGCGACATTTCCAGCGCAGACGCGACGGTGAAGTCCTTCTTGATTCCAACCGACGAAGAATTGATGATCGTTCGTGATATCGAACGCCTCAAGCAAGCTTAAGCCTTAAGGGGACTAGTTAAAAAAGGGAGTGGGAGGCCATGCTTCCACTCCCTTTGTACATAATTGGAAAGGGTGGTTAGATGCAATATGTAATTTCCGATACCCATTTAATGGACGAAAATTTATTGGGCATGGATGAGTTTGCGCCCCGGCCCTTTGCGACCACGGCAGCGATGGATCAAGCCATTATCGACCACTGGAACGCGCGGGTAAAACCGACCGATGTGGTTTATCATTTGGGCGACATTGCCGTGGATCTTCACCGCCCCGAAAAAGTGGTTAACGCGGCGATTTATGAACGCTTAATGGCGCTAAATGGCCGCTTGGTCCTGCTCAAGGGAAACCACGACCGCCGGAGTTTGTTCAAGTATTTGGCCGCCCACAATGTGACCGTTGCGGGGCAGGCAAAGTTTGAGCTGCACGATGTGGGGAAACTGATCAAGTATAATCACCGCCAGTATTATTTGACCCACTATCCCCTCTTATTGGGCATTGCGCCCCAAATCCGCAATTTACATGGCCATATCCATCATTACCAATTGCCGTACGCAACCAATCTCAACGTGGGAGTGGATGCGCCAGAATTAAATTTCTTGGCCCAGCCAGTGCCCTTCGGGACGCCCTTATCGATGGCTGAAGTTGAAACCATCGCGGCAAAGAAAGCGACCTGGTTGGCTGCGCAACAACAGGGAAAGGAATAACGGTATGAATCGAACGCAATTTACTTTGTATAGTGAAAAGCGCCGGGCGGAACGGGCCGGTGCCTTTGTGATTGAACGTCAAGACGCGACCCACTTCACCCTTAACCAGCATCCGTACGTATTAGTGGCTGACCACCGGGGGGCCTTTGATCCGGCGGCCCTGGCGGATCGGTTTAGCACCGTGTTGAGCAAATACGATTATATTGTGGGGGATTGGGGCTTTGATCAACTGCGCTTGCGCGGTTTTTATGCGCCCGAAAACCGGCTGTACACTCCCGAGCGCGGGGTAGCGACGATTCAGGATTACTTGGTGGAAGATTGCAACTTTGGCTGTGCGTATTTTGTGATTCAAAATGAGGATGTTCAGATTCCGCGCTATTTGAATCGGAGCAAAAAACGCGCCGGCAATAAGGATCACACCGCTAATTCCCGAAATCATGAAAAGGGACGCCCCAAGCGGCGGGTCCGGCGGATTAAAAGTGGTAAGCGCACCCACCGGGTGACAGAAAGGAAGTAAGGATGTATCAAGGGTATTTTATTGACTTAGATGGCACGATGTACAAGGGCAAGGAAAAAATTCCTGCGGCCCCCCGCTTTATTGACCGGTTACGGGCTGCGGGGAAACAGATCCTGTTTGTCACTAACAATAGTACGAAGGCACCGGAGGCGGTTGCCCAAAATTTAAGCCGCAACCACGGGATTGAGGCTTACGCCACGGAGGTCTATACGACGGCGTTAGCAACGGCTGATTATCTGAAGGCCACGGTCGCCGACCGGCCGAAGACGGCCTACGTGGTGGGGGAAGCCGGCTTGAAAACGGCCATTCAAGCGGCAGGCTTTACCCTGACGGCGGACCATCCCAGCTATGTGGTGGTGGGGCTGGATACCCAGGTGACCTACGCCAAATTGGAAACAGCGGTGTTAAATATCTTAGCTGGGAGCACTTTTATTGGCACCAATGCTGACAGCAACCTCCCGAACGAAAAGGGCCTGACCCCGGGGGCGGGGGCCTTGATCCAGTTAGTGGCCTATGCGACGACCGTTAAAGGAATCAAACCAATCATGATCGGCAAGCCCGAGCCATTGATTATGGAGTTGGCCTTGCAAAAGAGCGGCCTGGCTAAAGCCGACGTGGTGATGGTGGGGGATAACTACCAGACCGACATTTTAGCTGGCATCCACACCGGAATTGATACCCTCTTGGTCTATACGGGGGTCTCGACACCCGCCCAAGTGGCCAAACAAGCGCAGCAACCGACCCATACGGTACCGACCCTTGATGAATGGCACCTCATTTAAAGAAACCAGTTTGGCGCTGCTAACGCTCTTCCTGTTGGGGTTGACGATCTTAGGCAGCGCCTTTTTGGTAACCTTGTTGGTGTCACCCCTGTTATTGGCCCACCCCACTCATTTTTATGGTTTAACGTGGCACCAGCAGCTTCGCGAATACGGGCGGATTATTCATTTTTTGCTTTCAGCGACGCCTCGTTTGACTTTTCGGTGGCTGCCCTTGGCTCCGGCCGGGCAGCATCATTTTCAAGAGGTGCGGATGCTAGTGAGGGGTGGCTTGCTGTTAACGGTTAGTGCCGGGGTGGGGAGTGGCTGGTTATTAAGGCGGGCTTCTCGCACTTATCAATTATGGCGCCTGCCCAGCTTATTGCGGTGGCTGTTACCGTGGTTGGGGACACTGGCGGGCCTATTGATTTTGAACTTTGGGACCGGGTTTTGGCGGTTTCATGAATTGATCTTTGCTAACCGGGATTGGGTGTTTACACCAAAAAAGGAGCCGATTATTCGACTCCTGACCAGTGGTTTCTTTTGGCGTTATTTTGTCGTGTGGGTAATGTTGACGGGCTTGGGGTTATGGGCAAGCTTGCGGCGCCTTGAACACCAGTTAGTCCGTTTCCTTCGTGCTGCTCAACCGGGCCTTGATGCTACCGACGATCGCGGGAATCAGGGTGACGACGATGATCGCTAGGATGATCAAGGAGAAGTGCTCTTGTACAAAGGGCAAATTGCCAAAGAAGTAGCCCCCGCCACAGCAGAGAACAACCCAAGTAACGCAGCCAATTAAACTAAAGCGGATGAACTTGCGATACGGGAAGCCCGAACCAGCGGCCACAAACGGGGCAAAGGTCCGGATAATTGGCATGAAGCGGGCGAGGATAATGGCCGGTGCGCCTTGCCGTTCAAAGAATTGCTCAGCTTTCGCCAGACTTTGCTTATCGATTAAACGGCCAAACCAGGAGTGGCTGGACAGGGAACGACCGACTTTTTGCCCCAAGTAGAAGTTAAGCGAGTCCCCACTAATGCAAGCGATTAAAAAGAGGAGGGCGAACACCCAAATGTTTAAGCCATACCGGGGATCGGCAGCCAAGGCACTGGCGGCAAACAGGAGCGAGTCGCCGGGCAAGAAGGGCATGATGACGGCCCCGGTTTCGATAAAGATGATTAAAAAGAGGATGAGGTAGCTCCAATCACCAAAGGCATTGACGATTTGAATCAGGTGGACATCGATGTGAAGAATAAAATCAATTAATGTGGTCATGGTTACTCCTTACGAATTAATGGTAGTTACCGCTAAATTCTAGCAGTCTCGTCTGTAAAAGTGAAGTTTCTTTAGTTGACTTTAAGTATCCTTATAAATTCGTCGCCGCGTTGCTTAGAAAAAAACGAATTACGCGGGATTTTTAAGATTTTATTATTCGCTTTTTATGGGTTGTTGAGGAGAAGATTAGCAATAATGTTCATCAACTTAAAAAAGCAGGATTTATTTTACAAAACCCTTTGACAATCCAAGGGAAACCCGGTATATTAGATATCGTTGTCACGGCAGTTAAATAAATCACTGTTGGTCAACTCTAAACAATTTAAAAAAGTTGTTGACAGTAAGTTGATGATTTGATAACATATAAGAGTTGCTGATGCAGCTAATCAATCAAGAGC